>Ga0207657_10000973_pt1 | contig 30427 bp, 24 predicted proteins | sample KBSC33metaG_FD_184316 | JGI IMG/M metagenome (GOLD analysis project Ga0207657, IMG submission 184316) | Corn rhizosphere microbial communities from Kellogg Biological Station, Michigan, USA - KBS C3-3 metaG (SPAdes) (version 2) | ecosystem: Host-associated > Plants > Roots > Rhizosphere > Soil ...
GCAAGCAGTGTGGCCGAAGTGCGTGGCGTTGCGGCGAAGCGTCCGGTCAGGTAACGCGTGACCAGTCGCTCCAGGACGGGATAGCTCAGTTCGCAGAGCGCGATCTGACGAACGTGTTAGAGAACAACGAGGAGCGCCGCCGGACCACGAAGCGCGTTCAGTCGCTCCAGGCGTTGATCGCGAGGCGCCGGAGCCCTGTCCGCGTCCGGTGGCACGCGCGAAACCTATCGCCCGCCTGTTATTGGCCGTTCCGGCTCCTCCTCTCGTGTGGCTCCAGCCCTACCCCGTCACCGTGGCGGGCGGTATTTTACGAGGCTCCGGTTCATTACCGGCCGGTCGCGTAGCTCAGCTGGTTAGAGCGCTGCTTTCACACAGCAGAGGTCCGGGGTTCGAGTCCCTGCGCGACCACTCGCCTACCTTTCTCTCATCACAAACCAGAGCATGCGTGCTTTGAACCTCCGGTCACTCCTCGTGGCCGTTGTCGTATCCGGAGCGCCGGCACTAGCCGTAGCGCAGAATCCAACGCCGCAGCAGGCGCAGCAGATGCTTCAGAGCAACCCTGCGCTGCTCCAGCAACTGAGACAACGGATCATGACCAGCGGGATGACGCCGGATCAGGTTCGGGCGCGGCTCAGAGAGGCTGGCTACCCAGAGAATCTGTTGGACGCCTATATGAACGGTGGCGGCTCGCCGGATTCGACTGCGAACCAGGCACAGGTGTTCAACGCGGTCCAGCAGCTCGGGATCGTCGACAGTACGCAGGCCGACCTCCTGCGATGCGGGCTGAATCCGGATTCGTTGATGTACGCCGACACGCTTTTCAATGGCGGTCGTGGTGGCGTGATGGATACGACCAGCGGGTCACTCGGTTCGCTCAGCTCGCTGCGACCGCGCGGGACCAACCTTACCGGCGGCGTCCAGGGACTGGATGCATACCTGTCGGACAGCGTTCGAAACAGCCGCCAGCGTCAGGCGCTCGCGCGCGCATGCAAGGCTCGCGCTGACTCGCTCCACCGCCCGGAAGTGATTGCACAGTCGCAACGCGACAGCGGATTCACGATATTCGGGCTCGACTTCTTCCGCCGCTCGACCACGCTGTTCAATCCAAACGTCGCAGGGCCAGTCGACGCGAATTATCGAGTCGGCCCCGGTGATCAGCTCGTGCTCGTGCTCACCGGCGACGTCGAAGCGTCGTACCAGCTCGACGTAACCCGACAAGGCTTCATTGTCGTACCGCAGGTCGGCCAGATCGCTGTAAACGGACTCACGCTCGCTCAGTTGAACGACATCCTGTACGACCGACTCGGCCGTGTGTATTCCGGTGTGAGGCGTGGTGCGGACGCCACCACTCACTTCTCGGTTACGCCGGCGAAGCTCCGCAGCAACATGGTGTTCGTCGTCGGTGAGGTGATGGCCCCGGGCGCGTATCAGGTGTCGGCGTCCGGAACGCTACTGTCAGCGCTTTACGCGGCCGGCGGTCCGACCGACAACGGAAGCCTGCGTGACCTGCAGGTGCGTCGCGGCGGCAAACTGGTCGCGAACATGGATTTCTACGACTATCTGGTCAACGGCGATGCGTCGCACGACATCCGGCTGGAGACGGGCGACATTGTCTTCGTTCCAGTGCATCTTGCTCGCGTGCGGATCGTGGGAGAGGTTGTTCGGCCCGCGACTTACGAGATCAAGCCGACCGAAACGCTGGCCGATGCTCTTCGCTTCTCTGGCGGGTTCAAGGCAACGGCATCACGCCAGCGCGTTCAGGTCGAGCGAATCGTACCTCCTGCAGAGCGCACGCCGGGCCGAGACCGCGTCACCACGGACATCGTCTCGGACGCGTTTCTCACTGGGACCGGACCAGCTGTTCCGGTCGAACCCGGTGATGTCATCCGCGTGTTTCCCGTTGCGACGCGCGTGCGCAATCGCGTAACGGTTCACGGCAACGTCAACATGCCGGGTACCATCGGTCTCACGCCGGGAATGACGGTTGCCGGCGCACTCAAACTCGCCGGGGGAATCAAGCCGGATACGTACCTCGGCGAAGTTCTCATCACGCGATTGAATCCTGATTCGACGCGCCAGCAGTTGCGCGCGACGTTGCGCGATTCAACCGGTGCCGTGGTGAACGATTTTCCATTGCACGAAGACGATAACATCACGGTTTATTCGGTGACGGGCTTCCGTCCGGTTCGCTACGTCGCGATCAACGGCGCGGTCCGCAAGAGCGGACAGTTTCCATATCGCGAAGGGATGACGCTTCGAGACCTCGTGCTCGAAGCGGGTGGACTGGAACAGAGCGCGCTGCTCAACGAAGCGCGCATCGCACGCCTTCCGGATGACAGGTCGGGTCCCGTGACCGCGCGTGAATTCACCGTCCCGCTCGACTCCAGCTACCTGTTCGAGCGTGCACCGAACGGGCAATACGCGGGCCCGCCGGGACTTCCCGCCTCCGCCGGCCCGACGCCCGACGTCCAGCTCAAGCCGTACGACAACGTGCTGATTCTGCGGCAGCCAGGCTGGGAGCTGCAGCGCACCGTGACGGTCGCTGGCGAGGTGCGTTTCCCGGGCAAGTACACATTGCTCAACAAGAACGAACACATCAGCGACGTGCTCAAGCGCGCCGGCGGCCTCACTCCCGAGGGTTACGCCAACGGCGTGACGTTCTACCGCCGATCCAGCGCGATCGGCCGCATCGGCATCGAGCTTCCCGAGGTTCTGAGAGATCCGAATAGCCGGGACAATCTGCTCCTGGTGGACGGCGACTCGCTGTACATACCGCGCTTCAATGCGGTGGTGCGTGTGCAGGGTGAAGTGAACTCGCCGGTGGCGGTTACGTACTCGCCCGGCAAGGATCTCAACTACTACATTCGTGCCGCGGGCGGTGCGACGCGCAAGGCCGATGTCGATCACGCGTACGTCACGCAGCCGAACGGCAAGGTCGATGCAGAATCGCAACGGTTCCTGATTCCGGATTACGTCCCCAAGCCGAAACCTGGAAGCGTGGTGTACGTGCCAGCGAATGATGGCAACGCCGGCCCCAGCGTACTGACGATGCTCGGGTCGTTGACCGGAGTCGCGTCGAGCCTGTTCGCCGTGATCGCGCTGCTTCGCACACACTAAGCATCCCAGGATGCCCGACGTCGTGCCGATTGCGGAGCCAAGCCTCGAGCCACTGACGCTTGCATTGTGGACCGCCGGCGTGCTCAACCGGTGGCGCACGGTAGTCGTCAGCACGATCTGTGTGCTCGTGCTCGCGCTGCTATCGACGGTGATTCTGCCGCCGGTCTACCGCGTCACTGTTTCATTCGCACCCAATCCCAGCAGCTCGTCCAAGCTGGGCGGCGCGATCAGCAGTCTGAGCTCGGGCGCATTGTCCAGCCTCGCGGGCGGCATGGGGCTTGGATCGGTCGGCGCGGAGCCGACGGAGTCGCCGGAGTTCTACGCCGAGCTGATGCAGAGCCGTGAGCTGCTGACGAGACTGCTTCTTACAAAGATGCCGGACCCGCGCAAGGGCGTGCAGGGCGACAGCGCGAGACTGGTGGATATCATGAAGTTGCGGTCCACCGACCCTGCGCGACGCATCGAGCTCGGCGTGAAGGAACTCGGAAAATCGATGACGACCCAGTCCAATGTGCGGACCAACCTGATAAAGGTCACTGTCGAGAATCGCTATCCGACTATCGCATCGCACGAGGCAAACGCCGCGCTCGCTCTGGTCAATTCGTTCAACCTCGAGCAGCGCACTTCGCGCGCACGAGCCAAGCGCGTCTATCTCGAAGGTCGCACCGCACAGGCGAAGACAGATCTCAGCACCGCACAGGCGCGTTACCGTGACTTCCTGTCATCCAACCGGCAGTGGCGGCTCTCGCCTACCCTGTCGTCGGACGAGGAGACGCTGCGCCGCAACGAAGACATCGCGTCGGAGCTGTATCTGTCGCTCGAGAAGCAGGTCGAATCCGCCAAGCTGGACGAGTTCAACGATGCAGCGCTTATCACTGTGGTCGATTCGGCGGTAACACCGATCAAGGCGTACTGGCCGCGATTCAGTTTGCTGCTTCCGGGCGCCATGTTACTCGGAATATTCATCGGAATCACGATTGCCGGAGTCGCAACCGTCTACGCGGACTGGAGCCGACGCGAGCCGATGGCAGCCAGCAAGCTTGCATCGGCGATAAGGCGCCGGAAAGCACGCACCGACGTGCCTCCGGTTGCGCGTCGTGCCTGAGCAAAGCGCGCGCGCCGAGCGCTCGCTTCCTGCAAGAGCGCTTCCGTGGGTTCTCTGGGCGCTGACGTTTCACATCCTCGGCATCGCAGTCCTGTTCGGTTATTTCAACCTTTCTATAAAGGTCGTTCAGGCAATCGCTGCGTGGAAGGAAATCGCGGGACTGCTGCTGCTCACCGTGGTCGTCGTGCGCGCAGCAACCGGATGGGGACCACGCGTCGCGGTGTCCGCCGCCGACCTGTTCGCCGGCTTGTGGATTGCCCTGGCCGTGGTCTTCTTCGCCACGGAAAACGTAGTGTTGCGCGACTTCGTTCCCTTGAAGGCTGCCGTGTTCGGCGTGCGTGACGCTGCCTTCTTCGTACTGTTCTACTTTGTGGGGCGCGCAACGCCCGAGTTGGGTGACGACTACCGATTCATGAAACACGCATTTGCAGTGCTCGCGGTCACGTCCAGCATCGCGGTTGCGGAGCAGATATTCGTCACGCCGCAGATGCTCGTCGCGCTGGGTGTCGCCTCATACGTGCAGACTTTTCTGGGCGGTGTCGCGTTCACGCAAGGCAACGTGTACGGGCTCCCGGACAATTACTGGAGCGAGATGGGCGGTCACATGGTGCGCCGCTCAGGGTCCGTATTCCTGTCCGGACAGGGCTTCGCAATGGTGTTCATCGTCCTGCTCCCGCTCGCGACGCTCTGGCTGCTTCAGAAGGGTGACAGGACGCGCTGGTTCCATCGCGTGCTGTATGGGGTCATCTGGATCGGGCTCATCGCGACCTTCACCCGGACCGCGATCGTCGTTGCAGGTCTGCAGACGTTGATTCTTTTCGCCATTCGTCGCCGAGTGACTGGCGCGGCGCTCGCGGCGAGCGTCGCCGTTGGCGCGCTGGTGGCCGGCGTGCTCGTATTCCCATCGCTCGCGACCTTCGTCTTCGAGACGTTGACATGGCAGAGCGGCAGCAGCGTATCGCACCTCAAGGACTGGACCAACGGCATCACCGCATTTCTCGAGCAACCCTGGGGCTACGGGTTAGGGACGACGGACCAGACAGCGGTGCGCGCTGGTCTCGAACCGCTCACGGCAGACAACGTGTATCTCAAATACGCGGTCGAGCTCGGCCTGCCCGGGCTTGTTGCGCTGGTCGGCACGCTTGCCTGCATCGGGATGGCGGGGTTCCGTACAGCGACGCGCAGCATCGCCGCGCCAGCACGTGACATGGGTGTCGCCGTAGCGCTCATCATACTTGGCGTGCTTGTCTACGGCATGACGAGTACGATGTTCAACGACCCAATGGTCGGTTATCTGGTATTCTGGCTCGGCGGCACGGCGGTCACACTCGCGCAGCGAGCGCCATCGCCACTCAGCTCCAGGATCGCGCTCAGCTATGCATGATCCGTCGTTCGGCGTCGTACTGCTCAACTGGAACGGCTACGCGGATACGGAAGCGGCGCTCGACTCGCTGTTGGAAGCTGACCCGCGACCCGACCACGTAGTTGTGGTGGACAACGGTTCGCACGACGATTCGGTGCAACGCCTGAACGCCTGGCGCGACCATAACGAGCCGCGCGGCGATTCGGATGCGGCCGGACGCTGGCTGACGATCATAGCGGAGACTGAGAATCGCGGCTTCGCGATCGGCAACAACATCGGACTCCACAGCCTCGCGACGGGCACGAGCGTAACTCACTTTCTGCTGCTCAACAACGACGCGACGATCGCGCCCGATTACTTCGCGCGCATGAGCGACGCGATTCGCGAATATCCCGACGCGGCGTTGCTCGGCTGCACCATCTACTACCACCCCGACCGCGACAAGGTCTGGTTCGGCGGAGGGTATGAAGTTCCCTACCGTGCGCTCGTGCTGCATAGATACGAACTGCCAGCGGATCACGCTCCGCATCCGACTCCGTTCGTAACAGGCTGCGCGATGATGATCTCGCGCACTCTGTACGACGCTTGCGGCGGCCTCGCCGAGTGCTACACACCGATCTACTGGGAGGACACCGAGTACTCCTTTCGTGCACGGCATGGCGGATGGCGCGTGATGCTGGTGCCGGCTGCGCGGGCGTACCACAGAGTGAGCGCGAGCATGGGAGGCGAGAAGGCCACGCCGCGCGCCGCATTCCTGCAGAATCGTCACCGGGGGTATTACGTGCGTCGCAACTATCACGGATTCGACCGCGTGACGGCCCTCACGTATCTCGTCGTCACAAAGCCCGCCCGTTCGCTGGTCGAGCTGCTGCGCGGTCGCCCGGCTATGGGAAGCGCGATATTCCGCGGCTTCCTGCACGGGTTGATCGACGATCCTGCTTGATGGTCGATCGCAGCCAGTTCCGGGATTGGTATCATTATGTGCTGGCGGTGGCGAGTGAAATCGCCGCCCCCGGATTGCGACTCGTCGCAAGAATGGCGTCCAGATCGGCTCCAGCGCCCCCGGCGAGCTGGCGTACAGGTGTGATCATTGGCGGCGATCACATAGGCGACGTATTGTACCGCACATGCTCGCTGGAAGCACTGCACACGGGCTTGCCTGACTGTCGCTGGTCATATCTCACGTCTGAGAGTAGTGCTGCCGTGCTCGCGGGAAATCCGGCCCTCGCTCATGTCCTGCCGTGGACGTCCGACAGCGACGAGCGACCGCTCGAGCTGGCGAAGCGCGATCAATTGGCGACGAAGATGTTCGACGTGGCGTTGTGCAGTGACAACATTGCGCACCATCACGCGGTGATGCTCGCGCTCAAGCTCGGGATCCCCAATCGCGTCGGATTCACGCGCAAGGGATTGTCCGGACTGGTAACGTTCGGTGTCGCTACCGACGGCCCGACGTCTCATCCCGCCGCGTTCCGGCGCATGGTCGAAGCTGTAACCGGACTGCCTGACCCATCGCCGCTGCGCCCGCGGATCTATCCGTCACAGAACGATCTTCGTGCGGCCGATGCCGAGTGGCATCGCTTGGCAATGGACGACGCGGAGTTTGTGATCGCGTCAGCGGTGACGACGCGCCAGACGATTGGCGACTTCCCTCCGGGATTCTTCAGCGACATCCTTCGCCGGGTGCTCGTGCTGGCGCCCACCGCTCGCGTGCTGCTCAGCGGCGGCGCGAACGACCGGCCTGTTCTGGAGTCAATCGCCACCGAATTGGGAGATCGCGCAGGCGTGTCGGCTGGCACGCTGCAGTTGCTCGCCTACGGCGCGATGCTCAGGCGATGCTCAGCATTCGTAGGTGCGGATTCGGGTCCACGCCATCTCGCAAACGCCGCGGGCATCCCCGTATTCTTTGTCCGGAACATGGGTGCGACTGAAATCGGAAGCGGAAAATATTGCCCGACCGAGTTCGACGTTGCGCCGCCCGGAGAGTATCTCTCGCCCGAGGCAATGCGGCGTGCGCTCGAAACCGTCGATCGCGACGCTGTCGCTAACGCGTTGGCGTCTGCCGCGCGGCGGCAAGCTCGCGATAACATCGCAGGTACGCCGAGCTGAACGAATCGAAGGAGAAGTCGCGCCGCACGCGATCGTAACCAGCCTTCCCCATCCTCGCGCGCGTCTCGGGATCGTGCAATAGACTTACGATTGCGCGAGCCATCGCATCGGCGTCGCCTGGCGTGGTCAGCAGCCCTGTCACTCCGTCAGTCACCATCTCTGGAGCACCGCCATGTCTGGTCGCAACGACGGGCAACGCACTCGCCATGGCCTCGAGGATCGTCGTCGGAAGCGGATCGGGACGAAGTGACGGCTGTACGAAGACGTCGAAAGTGCTGAGCAGCGCCGGCGTGTCCGCACAATATTCCTGAATCGTCACCCGATCGGCAATTCCGTAACTGCGCGCGACCGACCGCAGCCTGTCCAACGCTGCGAAATTCCCTTCGAGTACGCCACCGGCAAACACGAAATGGGCGTGGGGAATTACACCACACACCGTTCTGGCAGCCTGGAGCAGCAGCTCCTGTCCCTTCCACGTTCCGACGCGGCCGATCATCCCCACGACGACGGGCGCATCGGAGTTTGCGGCGGCGATCGTCTCACGCTTCGGCGTACATGTTCCGCCAGCAAAGCGCGCTGGATCTATGCAGTTGTATATCACGGATAACTTTGAAGCGGCGCCAGGTTGGGTATCGAGCAGGTGATTCTTCACGGCGTTCGATACTGCAACCACCCTGTCAGCCGATCGCGCGACCTTGCGGGAAAGCCACTTTCGCACCGCACGCGGGCGTTCGACGATTTCGGACACGTGCCACAGGTGCGGAACGCGCAGCGCTCCCGCAACACGGGATCCGGTAAGAACCGTCGCAGTGTGTGAGTGAACCATCACGATATTCCGATCGCCAATTGCATCCATTGCTGCGCGGAGCGAGGCCGGCGCCTGTCTCAGCAGCCGCGCGAAGCCGGTTGGCGTCATGTAACGCCGGCGCAACACCGTGAGCGGAACCGAGTGTACCGGCACGCCGCGGGCGCGGAGACGTCCGCTGAGACGGGTCTCTGGCGCAAGCTCCGAGCTGACGTCGTCCGGTACCAGCACCATCGCGTCGAATTCCGTCCCTTCCAGTGCACGCACGATCTCGTACAGCACATAGTCCGATCCATACCACTCGTCCGCCCCGTGCACGAAAAGAATCGTGCGGCGACTATCTGACATTCGGACCGGACACGAGAATGCGCGGGTGTTTTCTCACGAACCTGGCCATTCCGTGCATGTGCCAGAGCGTGCGCCGGTCGAAGAACGCCTTGTCGGTCGCTGCCTGATGCTCGTGCATTGCGCGCGCGTCGGGTATCTGCCATACCGCCCAGCCCGCCTTCCACATCCGCCATGCAAGGTCGACGTCCTCGATGTACAGTGGGCGATAGCCGGGATCGAAGCCGCCGAGCTCCGTCCATGCGGCGCGACGGACGAAGAGACATGCGCCGAGTGCCCAGTCGATCTTCCGGTCCTCGATCGGCGGCGGAAGATAGTGCGCGGTGCGGATGACTCGATCCTCACCTACCAGACGTCGCAGCGGCGTGCGTCGCAGTATCGTCCCACCCAACCGCGGGAAGCGACGCGCCGACGGCTGCGGTGCGCCGGAGGGAAAGCTCAACAACGGAGCGATGACTCCCGCATCTTCGTGCCGCGCCATTGCAGCCACCATTTCCGCGATGCAATCCGGCTCCAGCACGACGTCAGGATTGAGAACGAGGCCAAAGTCGAAGCCGGTACTCGCGAGCGCGTCGTTGTGGTTCTCGGCGAACCCGAACGGAGTTGCACGTTTCAGAATCATCGCGTCGTGGATGAGTTCACGCGTCACCTGCGACGTGCTGTCATCCACTCCGTTGACGACGACCACGACCGTCAACTGTCCGTCGAAACTCTGGGAGGCGAGCGACTCCAGACAGGCGCGAATCTTGTCGCCCTCTCCGGTGGAAACGATCGATGCGGCGACGTGCGTCACTCGCTCTCCACTGTTCCGCTGACCGTGTTCGTCACGCCGCCAGCTCCGCGACTCGACGCGTCCACAGCACCCCGCGTAATGACACCGGAACGATTCTGTTGGCAGCGAGGAGCAGCAGCATCGTATCGAGCGTGACGCGCGCGGTCCACGCAACCGCAGCTCCCGTTATACCGTATCGTCCCACCAGATACCACGCAAACGGAACGTGAATCACGAGCTCGATCATGTGAAACTTTGCCGGCACGTCCGGCCGTCCGGCTGCTTCGAGAAATGTGTAAGGGATGTGCGCGACTGCATTGATGAGTACGCCGACCGAAAGGATGCGCAGCGCCATGGCGCCGTGCGCCGCGTAGTCCGGGCCCATCCAGATCTGCAGAATCACCGGCGCGAAGAACAGTGCAATCGCTGCCGGAATGCTCATCATGATCAACAGCGCACGCATTGAAGATGCGAAGAGCCGGTCGATGCGGCCTGCCGCCGCTACCACACCGAGCCCGGTGAGGAGCGGAAAGAGCGCGCTGATCAGACTGTTCGGAATCATGAGGAGCCGTGTTATTCCTTCATACGGAGCCGTGTAGTACCCGACTGCGGTAAGTCCCGATCGCGCTCCGAGCGCGAATCGGTCGAAATACACCAGCATCGGACTCACCACACCCGACACCGCGACCCATCCACCGAAACTGATGAGGCTGCGCAGCCTTCTCCAATCGCGCGGCGGCTCGACGCGAAAGCCGGGAATCACGCGCCGGATGGCGTACAGCGTCACGAGCGACGCGAGCGCGCGCCACGCCAGCACCCACATCAACATGTCCGGCAGCGAATGCCCCAGGCGGGCCAGAATCGCAGGGATGATTATCGAGCCCGCCGACGCCGGAATCTTGATCGCGTTGCTCAGCGTGAAGTGCTGTGCGCCTTCCAGCACGCCGCGGAAGGTGGTGAGTGCGAGTACCACCGGAAGGTTCACCGCGACTACCACGAACAACAGCGACGCCTCGTCGATCAACCCCGGATCGACACGAAATACGTGCTGTGCAAGACTTCCGGAGAAGTAGCTGAGTATCGCTGCCGCACAGCATCCGATGATGAGCTGCACGGAGAGCGACACGGAAGTTATCTGGGAGACATCCTCGGTGCCGCGCGCGATGGAGTCGGCAACGTAGCGCACGGTCGCCTTGCCCAGCCCCACGTCGAACAGCGTCAGGTACTCGAGAAAGGCCCAGCTGACGCCCAGCAATCCGAATCGTGCCGGACCGAGTGCATGCGTGAGTGTGGGCAACACGATCGCGGCGACGACGAGCGGCACCGCGAGCCCACCAAGATTGAGGACTGCATTGCGCCCGACCCGCGAGCGCAGTGCACGAAATATTTCGTTGCTCAAGGCAGACGCACTACATCATCCGCTGCTTCCACGTGTTCGGCACCAGCGGCGAGTCTATCTCGATCGGGAGATGGTACTGGAAGGGCCGAGTGCCATTGGCGCGGATCCATTCGATGATGCTGCGGAGACCGTCGCGGAGCGAGACCTTCGTCTCGTAATCGAGCAGGCGTCGCGCCTTGTCCGCGGAGCATGTCGCGTAGCGCACTTCGCGCGGCCGCTCCGGCACGAAGATCGGATCCAGTGTGAAGTTCATCAGGTCCGCGATCGTGTGCGCCAGTTCCAGAATGGAGATGTATTCCTCGTCCGGGCCGATGTTGATCACCTCGCCGGCGATTCCGTCGCGCATGCCCATCTTCATGAGCGGATCGACGCAATCCTGCACGAACGAGAAGCAGCGCTTCTGACCGCCATCGCCGTAGATGATGGGCTGCTCGCCCTTGAGCATCCGGTTGATCATGATGCTGGCGACGTTGCGATAGGGATCGTCGTACTTCTGCTTGGGGCCGATGATGTTGTGCGGCACCGCGATGGCGTACTCGAATCCGTGCGTGTCGGCGACGTTCTTCACCAGCATCTCGGCCGCGTACTTGGCGATGCCGTAGGGATCGACAGGCTGCGGCTTCGTATCTTCCGTGAACGGAGCCTGTGCGTCGCCGTAGCGCGCCATGCTGGAACAATTGATGAACCGGCCAATCCTGTTCGATGCGGCAGCAGCGAGCATCGCGGCTGTGTTCTGATACACGTGCTGCGCGATCAGAGCGGGCGAAAAGACGCTGAGGCCTTCCGTCGCGATCGCCGCGCAGTGATAGACGAGATCCGAGCCGGCCATGAGCCGCTTCATCGCGCCGACGTCGCAACAGTCGGCCTGCTCGAACTGAATGCCCTCGGGCAGATTGGAAAGCTCGCCGCCTATGAGGTTGTCGCAGCCCACGACGTGGGCGCCCTGCCCCACGTAGGACTCGGCGAGATGACTACCGAGAAAACCGGCCGCGCCGGAGATGAACACTTGCATGGGGTGAATTTAGCGAGACGTGGCGGGATACGCGGGCGGGAATGCGGCGCAATTCACGCCGTCAGTACGCGCCGCTTCTGCTGAAAAGCACCGGGATCGTCTTCAGCATGATCTTGAAATCAAGTGGTAGCGACCAGTGCTCGATGTATTCCCGGTCGTAGCGAACTACTTCCTCGAAATCCACGACGTCGCTGCGGCCGTTCACCTGCCAGAGACCTGTGATACCGGGCTTGGCGTCGAGTCGCCGGAAGTGGTGGTCCTCGTACGATTCCAGATCCGACTCGAAGAAGGGGCGAGGGCCGACCAGCGACATGTCGCCGATGAGCACGTTCCAGCACTGCGGCAGCTCGTCTATGCTCCAGCGCCTGAGCCAGGCGCCGAAGTGAGTCACGCGCGGATCGTTCGGAATCTTGAACAGGCGCGGATCGCCCGTGCGGTTGAGATGGGCGAAATCTTCCTTTTCGTCATCGGCACCGACGCGCATCGTCCGGAACTTGAGCATCCGGAAGCGCTTTCCACCCAGGCCCGCGCGGTCCTGCCAGAAGAAGACCGGACCTGGTGAATCCAGCCGGATCACGAGCGCGACGGCCGCCATGATCGGCGCGAGTATCACCACGGCGAGCACGGCCCCGACCACATCGACAGCCCGCTTCACGACCAGCGCCTGCGCCTTGAGCAGCGGCGCGCCAAGCTCGAAAAACGGCTCGTCCTTGTGCCAGACGAGCAATGGCCGTCGGCCGGCGATCTGTACCGATCTTGCGGGATACAGGAACTCGCATCCCGCCGATAAACTGATGTCCAAAACCTCACGAACCTGCTCTTCTTCGAGGTGCGACGCCACGATTACCGCCTCGGCTCCGACCGAGCTGATCGCATGCGCCAGCCGGGTGAGGGCCTCGCGCTGCTTGCCGTCGCGACCCAGAGTCAGAGTCCCGATGGGCCGATAGTCGCCGCCAAACTCGGTGGTCATCTGGTCGAAGTTCCACTGCTCGGCGTCGGCGCGCTCGACCACGATTGCCGGCGTTGCGCCGTTGGGGCCGGGCCAGATCTCGCGCAGGAACCACTGCGTCAGCCGGCGCTCGGCGGCCAGAATGATCCAGAGCCCTGCCGCGACCACCACGAACAGTTGAAGGGTCACCAGCGCCCCGTGGATGGCCACCAGAGGCCACAGAAAGACCGCGGCGGCTACTCCCGAGGCTGCGGCGAGACGAGCGGCCTGATAGAGATGCACGCCCCGGAAATAGTTACCGGTGACGAGAAGACTCGCGAGCAGGACGACGGCCGGAGCGGGACCGAATGGTGTGGGGATGCCACCCAGCAGGGGGACACTTTGTGAATTGGCCAGCGCCCAGACGATCGATTGGATGAGCAGCACCGCCGAGACATCGGCGACGCCAAGGACGAGGAGGCGCTTGATGAGGCGGACTGCGTGCCGCCTGACCGCGACCGGGCGGCGCTGACGCAGTACGCGCGCCGGCCATTCAGCTGTTGCACTTGGGGCTCGGCGGCCTGGAACGGTTTTGGGTAACGAATGGAGCCTTAATCGCTGCGCTGGCTCGGATGACGAATCAGGCGTCATGCAGATCGGGCGAAATTGATCGAACAGAGCGGTTGGACATCGTCGTCGGGCGACCCGCGCAAGTATCTGGCCAGATGACCCGCCCCCCGACCGGTTGCGTCACTTGAAGGGGGAATACGAGATGGAAACGCTCGTATTGTGCACATCCACCATAGCCGGGCCATTACAACCGGAGATGTTCTGGAAGTTGTAATTCAGCCTGTCGCCGAAGCTCACGGTGCCGGACAGATACCCTCCGCCGACATTGTGGCCTGCGCGGACTCCTGGCATGATGGACACGTCGTGATTGCAATACCCAAGGTAGGCCGGCCACGCAAAGGTGCTTCGCACATCTTCGTTCCAGCGGATACGATTGAATGTTACACCAATTGCCCCACCAGACCAGATCCGGTCCACGGCCAGCCACTGACTCGAGCCGCCGGGCCCGAATGACGCGCCGATTGGCAGGCCAAGCTGGGTGTAACCCTGAATCACCCGGCGGCTGGTATAGAAAACGCCGACCGGACGGTTCTTGAAGTCGCCACTCTGTTCCAGCGTGGTCACTTCGCCCTGGACCCGAAATGTCGGTTTGTCGATTGGACCGGGCCGTCGGTACTGGAGACCGAGCGTGTAGCCGTGCGAATGAGATGGATCCACGACGAAGTCGTGAATAGACGTGGGTAATTCCTGGCGCGCCCATTCTGTATACGCTTCGAACCCATCGTCCGGAAAGACCCATCGGGCGAACAACGAAAAGAGCTGATCACGCCCACCGGGTGTGAGCGATGAATCAGACAGAGCGTGATTGGACGGCTGGCCGGTATTGGCGAAGACATCGAACCATCGAAACGGAACCGATCCATAGCCATTTGACGTCGCATATACGGCACGCGTCACGCCGAGCGTAAGCGTTGGCTGAAAGACGGGCTGCCAGGTAACGGCAGCAGCGGCGATCGAGCGTACGTCGTCCGTCTTGCTAGTGTCGAAAAACTGCGACTCGGAGAGTGCCCCGACGAACCACCGTGCTTCGAAGTTTCCGATGCGCGTATTAATTGGTTTTGGAGTCCGCAGCTCCAGTCTGGGTATCCCAGCCGCATTGTCGCTCATGACAATCGCATTTCGAATCCCAGGTCCCCACCACATGTTCTCCGTTGTGGCGCCCAACTCGATTGGACCGGTGTTGTACCAGATACCGGACTGGCCCGGAATCACGCGACCGATGGGCGAGCTGCCGAAGCGCCACGGAAGGTCGGCAGAATAGGGCTTGGCGTACCAGCGATTGGAGAAACCACCGCCAAACCTCTGCTGATCGACAAATGGCAAGTAGTAGTAGTAGCCATTCTTGCGCGATATCTGGTCGAAGCGCGCGTTGGTCGTGGCCCAGAACTCGGGGGCGAGCACGACGCGAAGCCGTCCAGTCGAGAGACTGGCGCCGCCTGTCAACCGCATCCCGACACCACGTCCAGCCCACAGGCCGCCCTCGTTGAGCGAGAGCGGGATCGAGCTGTTGATGGTGGAGTGAATATCCGGTGCGAGCCATCTGATCTGACGTCGCGCTGGCGTCAGCGCAGTATCCCCGAAGAGAATAGTCGACGGCGAGCGCAGCAGGAACGCACCGAGGTGGGATGTGTCGCCTGCGAGCTGGGAGAGGCGAATGCGATCACTCGCGTCCGACGTTGGATATGTGATCGGGCCTATCTGCTGCTGAGGCTTGGTGGCCTGCGCCGAAATCGCCGGTACTGCTATGGCTGGCGCAACGGCTATAATCGCGGCAATGAGTAGCTGCACAGTACTCTGGCAGCGAGTAAATTGCGTCGAACGATGCGGCGCCCGCCGCATACGAGGCTTCGTCAGATTCATTCGCGTCACCAATGCCAATTTACTCCACCGGGACTCGATGGAACACTGGCCACCGCTTCACGCTGTGCGTCATTGTGTTCCTGGGGCTTCAAGCGGCGGCACAACCGGAACGTGCAATTGCCCAAACGCCGGGGTTCATCGTCGATGGGCGCGGCGGAATGTCTGCTGGCGGGGAATTGGAAAATTATGTCAGGTATCTTCAAGCACTGGGTTTAGCACCGCTTTCTGCGTGGTCCATCCGCCCCTTCGCTCCCGCTACCAGCGACACACTAGTCGGCACACCGGCTGCGCACCCTTGGCGCGGTCGCGGTCCGTTCCAGGATGATCCAACAGTCAAGCGACTCACCCTGCTCCCGATATCGGTAGTATCAAGAGAGAACACCGGATATCCATTCGGAAGCAATGACGGCCCGGTATGGGCTGGGCGCGGACTCACCATGTCGGTACAGACGGGAGTCGCGGGAAAGTTCGGCCCAGTTTCGATCGTACTGGATCCGATCGTTTTCACCGCAGCGAACACCTCGTTTCGGCTTCAACCGAACGGCGAAACTGGGCGACTGCGATTCGCAGATGGTGATTTTCCGACAAATGTGGATCGGCCGCAGCGGTTCGGTGATAAACGTTACAGCGCATTCGATCCTGGCGAAAGTACCATTCGGATCGATACCCACGGAGTTACAGCGGGTATCACGTCAGCAAACGAGTGGTGGGGCCCTGCGACCACATTTCCGGTAATTCTTAGCAATAATGCAGCAGGAATTCCGCGTTTCTTCGTTGGGACAGAGCGTCCGACTTCGATCGGAATTGGAACGTTTCAAATTCGTCTCGAATATGGGATCGAGCGCCAATCAGCGTTTTCGCCGGTAACGGGCTCCAAGACATTCACCGGTCCTGACTCATCGGGGACACTGCGCTTCATGTCAGGGCTCATCACGACGTTCAGCCCTCGCGGAATTCCGGGCCTCGAAATTGGAGCCGCGCGCTTCTTTCATCAAGCATGGCTCGGGAGTGTTGGCAGATCGGAACTCCTCTCACCCTTTGAAGGCCTCGTAAAAAATTCGCTACCAGCCGGTGTAAATGTAGCCGGAATTGGAACCCAGGACGCACTCAAGAATCAACTCGCATCAGTCTTTTTCCGCTGGGTTCTCCCACATAGCGGCGTCGAAGTTTATGGAGAATATGGCCACGAAGACCACAATGCCGATTTCCGGGATCTGGAAAGCGAGCTCGATCACTCACGAATAGCGATGGCTGGGCTTCGCAAGGCATTTGTCCGATCGGACAAGAAGTTCTTCGCCATCAGAGGCGAGTTTTTCGATGGCTACGCACCAACGCTCGAGCGGCACCGCGCAGAAGGGCTGATATATGTTCACAATCCCATAAGGCAGGGACACACTGAAGAGGGACAATTACTCGGTGCCGACATAGGCGTTGGATCGATAGGCGGTCAGATCATCGCCTGGGATACATACAGCGGTTCAGGGCGCACGACCGTGTTCGTCGATCGCAAAAGCGAAAACAACTTCGCGAACTTCTACGCGACTGGTATCGAGTCCCCGGCCGCAACGGACATTTCAGCGACGACAGGAATTGAGCGACTTGCATTCACCAAGTGGGGATCTGTCTTCGCGGCTATTTCCACGACGTACCGCGGCGGCGATCATCGGTACGCTGCGGCGCGCGGACTTAACGTTAACTTACAGCTTGGCGCGACAGTTACCCACTTCGGGATCTGATTTTGAACCGCTGAGGGACGTTGGCGTTTGCGCCCAGGTTGTGCCGGTTACGACGCATTGGCTTCGTACCCACCCATTCGTTCCCTTCGCCCGAATATGCTTTCCGTTCAGCAACCAGACACTAATAAGGACGTCGATGTAGCCGTATTCTACGGCACGCGTCCGCAGATCGTAAAGGCATCCCGCTTGGTCGCGGCGCTACGCACCCGACTAAGCGTCGTGGCTGTTGACACAGGCCAGCACTATGACTACCAACTCAACGGACTTCTGTACGAACAGCTGACTGTCCGCCCTGCAGACTTATTCCTGGAAGTGGGGTCTGGCACCCACGCGCAGCAGACTGCCGATGTTGTTGTACGATCGGCCGATATCATCAGCTCGTATAAACCGCGCTGCGTCGTAGTGGTTGGCGACACAAATAGCACGCTTGGGGCTGCACTAGCGGCGGTAAAACTGCGTACGCCAGTAGTACATGTGGAGGCTGGCCTCAGATCAGGCGATCCGCTTATGGCGGAGGAGCTAAATCGTCGTATCGTCGACGCGATTAGTGGCCTCCTTTGCGCGCCATCCTCACTCGCGGCGGCAACACTCGCATCCGAGAGCCCGAGCGGCACGATCGTGATGACAGGCGACATCGCACGCGATGTCCTCCAGGCAAACTGCAGCCGCGCACCGTCCGTTGTCTCCATCGCGGGGTGGCCATTCGCGCAGGGGGCACCGTTCATCTTTTGCACGCTCCATCGCGCAGAATTGACGGCCGACATGGGAACGCTGCGCACCGTGCTTGAGACGCTTGATAACCTTCCGGTAGGGGTGATAATGGCTGTCCATCCGCGCACACGCGGAGTGATCGCCAGCCTAGACTTCCAACCGTCGGGTTCACTCGTTATGAGAGATCCGCTTGGCTACCTGGAAACAGTCGCGTGTATACGCGATGCAGCTACCGTCGTGACTGACTCAGGCGGCGTTCAGCGTGAGGCATATTGGCTGGGAACACCCTGCGTTACCGTACGCGGAGAAACCGAATGGACGGAGACAGTAAAATGCGGGGCGAATACACTCGTAGCGCCGCGAGCCGTGGCATCTGATCTTCCGTCGACTGTAGCCCGCTCGATAGAATCGGAGCGCGAATGGGATCGCGATGCGTATGGCGACGGGCATGCGGCCGACGCGATTACTGCTGCGACTTGCACGTGGCTCGGCGCATGAGACTCGCTACGCGAAGAGCGCCCTGAGCGTGAGCGCCAGTATCTTGATATCAAGCCATAGTGACTGCTGATTAACATACTCAACGTAATGGTCGAGTTTTTTTGGCAGTACCGTTGTGACGTAATAGTCAGTGTTGAACTCGCCCGAGAGGAGCTCACTCTCATTCCTGAAGCGAATCGACGCAAGATCGGTAATGCCAGGCTTTACGGACAGGACAATCTTCTTTATTGCCTCGGGGTAATATTCGACGAATCGAGGGACTTCAGGTCTCGGCCCAACCATGCTCATATTTCCGATGAGCACGTCTATCAACTGGGGTAATTCATCGAGCTTGTGCCGCCGCAAGAATTGCCCGTATTGCGTGATCCTGGGGTCGCTGGCCGCCGTTAGTTGCTCTCCGATCGACTCGGCGTTCACACGCATCGTGCGAAACTTGTGTATGCGAAACGTACTTCCGCCCAAACCTACGCGGACCTGACGAAAGAAAACGGGCCCCTCGGAGTCCCGTTTTATCATGATGGCACACACCACCAGCAACGGCGACAGTAGAACCAACCCGATAGCGCTTACGACAATGTCGAAACACCGCTTCATCATGCCAAGATGTCATGAGCCGCTTCTATCACTCGATCCTGATCGCCATCAGACATGCGCGTAAAGATGGGAAGGCTTACGGCCCCCTGGTACGCCCTGAGAGCATTTGGAAATGAATCCGGCCGTAGGCCGTATTGATCGCGCCAATAGGGCTGAAGATGGAGTGGAATGAAATGCACGCTGCACCCAACTCTGCGCTCGGCCATGGCTGAGATAAATTCGTCGCGTGTGACCTTGGCGGAAGCCTTGAGTCTCAAGACGTATAGATGATACGCATGCTCGGCATCCACACCTCCGCGGGGAGGAAGCTCCACTGGTAAGTCCGAGAACGCCGCGTCGTAACGCGCGGCGAGTACACGACGTCGATCAAGAAACTTGTGCGCCTTCCGTAGCTGGTGAATTCCGAGCGATGCCGCGATGTCGGACATGTTGTACTTGAATCCCGGCGCAACAACTTCGTAGTACCATGACGGTTTTTCCGACGTGTACCTGTCGAACGCATCGCGGCTGATCCCGTGAAGGCGCATAACGCGGCATCGGGCCATAAGTTCCTTATCTCGCGACACAATCATGCCGCCTTCGCCGGTTGTAATCGTCTTCGTGGCGTAAAAGCTGAATACTGTTGCGTCACTGGCTAATGCGCCTACAAGATCGCCTTTATACGCGACAGGAAACGAATGGGCGGCATCTTCAATAACGCGAAGCCCATGCGCACGAGCCACGGCGAAGATAGAGTCCATATCGGCCGGCAGGCCGGCGAAATGAACCGGAAGAATCGCGCGTGTCCGGCTAGTAACGGCGGCGTCGATAGCACGCACGTCAATGTTCATGGTCGATGGATCGATATCCACAAACACAGGATGAGCACCGAGATAGCGAATCACCTCCGCCGTCGCCGTGAATGTGTAGGGCGTAGTTATCACTTCGTCCCCCTCACCCACTCCTGCTGCCTCGAGCGCCAAGTGAAGGCCGGCGGTCGCGGAATTAACGGCAAGGGCCTCCACTCCGCCTCCGATAAACTCCGCGAAGGCCTGCTCGAAGCGCTTTGTCTTTGGCCCCGTTGTGATCCACCCAGATCGCAACGAGTCCACTACCTCCGCAATTTCCTCCTCCCCAATGTCAGGAATGGCGAACGGAAGGAACGGTACGGTTACGTCTTTTGAATCCAGCATAGCCTGTGAGTGCGAAGGGGCGAGAAAGAGTTAAAGAAATTATAAAGCGGCGGATACATTCGCGTGACGAACCGGGCAATGGGAGGCGCCAGAGTCACACGATGTACGCTCACTGACGCAGCCAGCGGAAAGAGCCTGTAGATCTCATCGGTTGTCACGCCCCGCACATCCGGGTTCCTCGGATTGTTGAAGGCGAAATCATACCACAACACTCCTCCGCCAGGCTTAACGCAGGTCCACATTCGGCCTGCGAGGCGAGAACGGAACTCTGCATCGAGTATGGAGCTGAATACAGTGGATTGATAGACAATATCGAATGGTCCTGGCGGCAATGGCGAGCTTGCGGCGTCGCCGCAGATTACCACGGTGTCCGCTGGCAAGCGACTGCGCGCGAGATCCGCTCGCTCCTCTATCAGCTCCACGCCCACAAGGCCAGTCGGTGCAATGCCCAAGCTAATTAGTTCGAGTAGGTTGCCGCCTCCTCCGCAACCTACCTCTAACACTTTGAGGTGCGCCACGTCAGGCCCGAAATTGCTGTCGAGGATCCTGATTAAACACCGCTGCCGCTCCTGGACGCGCATGTACACCGCGGGATCGAGTGCACGGTAAGCAGTGGCCGCATTGGGGCGATTCTGGTATCGCTTACGGACATTCGATGGCTCAGATGCCACGGCTCTTCCTCCGGCGCACCGCATCTGCAATTACGTCCATGTATGACTGGGCGAGAACGTCGTAGACGTGATGCTCGAGAACAAACTTCCGCCCGCGGACCCCCATTGCATCGCGCTCATCCGGTGACATTTCCATGAAGGCCTTCACGGCGTCGGCTAGCGCTGTGGAATTCTCGCCGCGCACGGAAATCCCAGAGCGACTCTCGGCAACAATATCGTTGCCAGCATCGACCGCATTGAGAACAGGTCGACCAGCCATCATATAGTCAAAGAGTTTATTCGGGCTAACGCCATATCTGAAGAGAGGCTCGCTCCGAAGCGTAAGACACGCAACATCGAACCCCGCAAGGAGCCGTGGAATGCTCGCCTTCGCGACGGCAGGAAGGAAATGGACATTATCGAGGCCCAACTCGGCAGCACGCCGCTCGAGCGCCGCCTTCTCGGGGCCCTGCCCGACAAGTACGAACGTCACGGGGTCGCGACGTAGAACCGCCGCCGCGTCAATGATTGTGTCGAGTGCGTTCGCAATTCCGTGTGCCCCGGCGTATCCCACTATCAAGCGCCCTGATCGCCGCGCATTTTCGAGCACGGTGGCGTGCTCGGTCGGCAATTCAGCCCCACCCTCAGTCCATTCCGAGCCGTCGACGCCGTTCGGGATATGGGCGAACTTATCTGCGGCCATGCCGCGACCCGTCATGTGGTCCAGCGTGCAAGGAAGAATCGACACGACGCGGTCAGCGTCACGATACGCCTTGTCCTCAGCCCATTGCATAACGCGGATAAATGGATGACCGGGCGACATCGCCCCCAGTTCAATCGGAGATAGTGGCCATAGATCGTGAACTTCGAAAAGCAACGCTGCATTCGCATCGCGCGCTATGGCGTTAGCGGGGATAATATCCAGCGGATAGGTAGAAGACGCGATCACAGCATCTGGCGGTTGGCCTCCGACGATCGACGCACGATTATTCATGACACGTGCGACAAAGGTGCCTATGTTCATCACACGGCCAATCCCGTTGCCTGAGTATCGTGGCGTCTCGACCCAAACGTAGCGCACACCGTCGATCAGTTCCTCAACGATCCGACCGCCTCTCATTTCCGGTGACTTACGCCGTACATGCGACTCCGCCGCCGCGACGATGGTTACATCGTGTCCGACGGCACGCCATGCACGAGCGAGATAGTATGGACGGAACTCCATCCCATGTCGCGGCGAACCGGCGTAGTGGTTGATGAGGATGATCTTCACGTGCTTTTACGCGTAACACCGTAGCTCGCCCCATCGGTACTATCCTGTGGGGACGGCCAGTGTTCATAAGCCGATACAATGCATCCGGGCCTGAGATGCACGAATGCCGCAATGGTGGCGTCGTGATCGACAATCGCGCCAACGTCAATTATGACACCATCCCCTATATGCGCTCGGCTTTCAACAATGGCGCAGGCGAGCACGACGACTCCCGCCCCGAGCGTCGCATCAGGCGCAACATATGCTTGCGTGTGAACAACCGTGCCGATCGCGAAGCCGCGCTCCGACAAGTTATTCGTGACGCCGCGCCGAACACTGGCGTCGCCGATTGCCACGACGACTTCCTCATGCGGCATCGATGGAGCGCTGCTGATCGGATCGATTCGACACCCTGCAATTGGTGGCTGTGCGGTCGTGCGATCATCTAAATAGCGGAGCACCTGCCAGCCCGCCCCAACAGCGGCTTGTGACACCTTGCGCGCGTGCGCACCGCATCCAACTATGGTTAGTGAACGACTGATCATTTCTTCCGCTCTCCGAAAACCAGCTTCGAGTACAACTCCAACGTCAAGTCGACCCCGACGTCCCAGTTGGCTGTGCGCTCCACAGTGGCACGGTTGGCGATGGCTGCACGCCGGCGCCGTTCCGGGTCACCCCACGCGCCGCGCAAGCCATTCGCCAGCGATGGTATATCGCCGGGCGCGTAAAGGATCCCGTTGATCCCCTGGTCGATCCATTGACTGTTTGCGGCAATATCGGTGGCAATTGGAAAACAGCCAACCGCCATCGCTTCATTCAGCGAGACATTGTTGCCGTCAGAATGTGCAGGACTGACAAACACATGCGCAGATGCGAGAGCCTCTGCCAGTGCTGCTGGCGTCACGTGGCCCGGGAAAGAAACATCGTCCTCAATCCCGAAAAACGCCGCGAGTTGTTCCAATTTCTCCCGCTCCGGTCCCTCGCCAATGAGCGTGAGCCGCGCAGGCATTGACTTCCGCACTTCCGCAAACGCCCGAAGCAAAGACTCGACATCGTAAAGCGGATAAAAATTTCGTGTGCATACGACTCGAAGGCCATCGCGCTCCGATTCAAGCGGACTATACCTGAACACATCGACATCCACGCCGAAGGGGATCGCACGGACATTTATCTGCTCGCCTGCGATCGCGCGAACGTGTGAATTCATATGCTCCGCAACGGTCGTAACGATATCGGCGCCGCGAAATGCAAGACCCGTGAACCGCCTCGCAGCCCAACGCCCTCCGTTGGGAAACAACACGTCGCTTCCCCACGCGGTAACGATAAGCGGACGTATTCGCGCCGCCGACGCGATGAATCCATAACTCGTCGCGTAGTGCGCGTGCACGACGTCTGGTCGCACGGCCCGAGCCACGCCTCGTAGCGCGGGCACCGCGAGGAAATATCCCGCCCTTCCGAGCCCGTACGTCGGAAGCAAGTGCACTGTCGCGTCCTCGCAACTGCCTTCGCGCAGCGTCGCTATGTGAACCTCGTGGCCGCGATGCTTGAACGCAGCCGCCCACCGCCGCGTGTGCATGCTCACGACATCCGAGACCAGCAGAATTCGCACCCTAGAGGATCCCCGCAGCGACGTACCGTTCTGCCAACGCTACAAGTGTGGAGTGAACACCTACAGTATATCGAAATCGTGTCGCAGCGACGAATCGTGCCCCGTCGTATCTTGTCGAGTTGCTCAAGTCACGGACGCGTTCACGATTCATTGGCAAACTTCGCCCAGATACACGCTCCAGAAGGTGTCCTACCTCACCGAGCAGGACTCCAGCTGCGCGAGGAAGCCGATAACGAGGTACCGGAACGCCTAATCCGCTGGCAACTGTCTGGACGACTTCGACAAGAGGAATGTCCTGATTGAGGATATATGTGCCCGTGCAGTTCGGATCGGTGCATGCGACCACAAGGGCATGTGCGACATCTTCCACGCATACATAGTTGGTCCACGCATCGGAGCCGAACTGGACAAGCATTCCACGTGCGATCGCTCGAATAAATCCGACTAACGGCATAACCGTTGGATTGTGCGCGCCTATGACATTGCTCGGTTGGAGCACAACACACTCTATGTCGTGGTCATGGCAGAATTGCAGCGCGCGCCTCTCCGCGGTGTCCTTCGTTTGCTCGTACACGTTTCGGGGATTGTGCGGGGTGGTTTCAGTGACGACCCCGGCGTTCCTCTTTGCTCCGTATACCCCGACGCTACTTAACAAGACAAAACGTTTCACAGAGTGATCACGAGACCAGGCGAGCATACGGTCGGTGCCGTCGACGTTTACAGCCCACATCTTGGACGTATCACGCTTCTCTCCCGCAATATGGACTACACATTCGGCGGACTCAAATGGCAGCCGAAGCGTATCAGAAAGGTCAAACCGCACGTAGCGGTGTCCGCTGTCCGACGTCGACGCTGAAACTCTGCGGCCGATACAGGCTACCTGCGAAGATGGTTCTTCGGCAAATAGCGAGGCCAGAAACGCGCTACCAACAAAGCCGGTGCTGCCAGTAACGACAAATCTAGGATCTTGCAATCGCGTGATGTCGAGGTACGTGCGGTCGCCGACGAGTCCAACTCGCGAATCCGCTAATTACCATGAGCGCCAGTATTGCGCCGCTCAAGCTCTGTTCGGGGAGGCCGACGAGTAACGACATGAAGTCACCCGCAACTGCCCGAAATATGAAAGCGACGGACAGCGCAGCAAGAAGTCCTGACCCAGGATTGCCGGAACCCGCGCGGATATAATCGCGCACGCCACCCCAAAAGACGCCCCAAGCCAACATTAAGAGAACGACTCCCGCCGGACCAAAGTTCAGATAGCCCTCGGACAGGAAGTAAAAGGCTCGCCCTTCGTTCAGCCCAAATCCGTTGCCATAAAACTGTGCCATATACCAATTCGTGAGGGGTAGAGGGCGCTGTGGAAATATTGCGCTCGGGATCACGAACAACGGTGCCCGGACAAAGGTCAAACCAAGCCGAGGACTCACAGAAGTTCCGACGCTTCGGATCATTTCCGGCATCGTCTCGAATGGGACTACAAACTCTCCAGTTGTGATAGTGTAAATCCATCCCTTGTTCAATTCTCCGCTTGCGCGCAGGCCCGTTGCAATCTCGGCGCTACGGCTCGCCAGATCGGAGAAACTTTCATAGCCCGACCCTCGAAGAAATCCGAAGATATTCAAGAACAGGAACCCGGTAACACCGAGCGGAAGGAGCACCCGGAGTGACAGCGGCTTGATCGAATAGTGCACATATAGAGCGACGGTGAGCGCCATGTACAAGATTACGCTTCTATTGCCAAGCAGAAGTTGCGCGGCTCCGATCAACACGAATGAGATGACAAATGCGCACGCGTCTATCCACTTTCGATAAAGTGCGTACCGATACAGAAAAAAAAGCGTCGCTACAAACAGCCACGGAAACCCGATCGCGAGATAGCCACGTCCAAACGTCTCCGCGCTCGATCCGTATCCAAGCAGGATGAACGCAATTACTCCGCCTACTTGCGCGGTTAGCAGCATGATCAATGCAATCGAAACAGCTGCGAGCAAGCCCGCGCCAAGATAGACTTGCGGTCGGTTCACGAGCGGTGGATGAGGCAGTAGCCTACCAAAAGCGCGCGCCATTGGTGAGTAGTACCCAATGGCCAGACACACCAGACCCACCGCGGTATACGCCACGGCCGCAGGAAGAAATGGAACCAGTTGCGGAAGGTGTTCCGTCACGTCGCCTTCGATCGCGTCAGAAATTAACGACCGAATTGGCAGCGGGAGGGTGAAAAGAGTAATGAAAAAAATGCACTGAACCAGAGGGTCGAACAGCCGTGCACCTTTCTTCACGAACGCAAATGCAAGAACCCCGATTGCGGTGAGCACATAAAGCGCTATCGCCAGATAGAGCCAACTACTTGTCTCAATCATGACCCTTTATATACTAGCGTGCGACCGGTACAGTGAGATCAGCTCGACCGCGACGCTTTTCTTGCAACCACGCGATAAACACTCCCAAGAGTGCGCCAGACAGGAGGGAAAAAATCACTTTCGCAAGCAGTCCGCGCGAATCCGGGTTGGGCGGGACATCCGGAGCGTCAAGAACGGTGATGACAGGCGTGTCGCGCACCTCGTCGATCTTGGCCTGCTCGAACGATTGAGATAGTACATTCACGATCTGTTGCCGATTTTGCACATCGCGCGACAACCGGTCCTGCTCGAAGCTTAATCTCGGAGCCGTGTTGTACACGCGATTTTCCTGCATGAAATCCTGAAGGCGATTCTCGGCTGCGAGCAGTTCGGCCTTGGCGGTCGCTAAGCGCTCTTCAGTAAAGCGACGCTCCGCCGTCGCGCGCGACTGTCGCTTCTGAAGATTGAATGCGTTGATCGCGTCGAGGATGCGCGCGACGACTAGTTTCGACAGTATTGCGTTCGGAGTTGTGACCGAAACGTTTACCACGCCTGTTTGCTTTCCGATCGTTCCCGATAGATGCTCGCGCAGCTTGCGTTCCGCGTAGGCGGTGCGTTGCGGCAAGTTATCGCCTTTAGCGTCGAACACATCAAGCAACGAAGTCGCCTTGATACCGCTGGCGGTGGGAAGGTTGTACCGGGTGCCAACGACAGTATCGAGGATAGCCCGCGATGTAATCAGGTCAAGGTAAAACTGTGGAGAGTCGGTCCCGGCATCGTTCGGGATCGCGATACCGAATTGTGCTGCGATTCCACCGAGCGACGAAGACTGTGTTCGTCCCGACTGAGATACGAACGAAGCGGTGGATGTGTATGTCCGCTCCAGCATGAGGTTATACATCAGCACTATAGCTACTAATGCAGCCGAAGTAGCGATAATCAAACGGCGCCGCCGCACCAGTAGTTCGAACAGAGCACCGAACGAGCCAGCGACAGTGACCGCCTCCTCATCGTAGCCTGCGTCGTGCAAATCCGCGGTGTGCAACCGCCGCTCTGAAGTGGTCACTCGTCCTCTCGTCCTGGGGTTGCAGATCCTGCTAGTTCGCCAGTGAGACCCGTTACTGAACTGTGCGTTCTGAAGCGGGTGCGCCAAGGCGGCTGTTTAAAATTTATGGTAACGCCGCTGCAACGGTACCAGCGGCAGCTCCGTGGTCGGCAAGAACCTTCCACTGGGCAATTAGGTTCACCAGATGAACGACCACTTGGGAACCGGCAAACAGCCAAAGAAGCTGTCGCGGTGGTAGATGAAGCACAAAACCACCGATACCGAAAACCGCCGCAAGCGATACCACGTACAGTACCTGCCACGCTAACATCACTCCCAATCGCTCGAACGCCACGATGCCGTTAGTGGTAGGATACGCCACGAAATGGACCAGCAACCCGACTGCCAGAATCCTTGCGAACGACCCTGATTCGACCCACTGGTGGCCAAAGACAATCCCAAATAGCCGCGGGCCGAAGGCGAAGACGAGGCCCATTGGTATTATCCCGATCGCAAGCAAAGATCGCCAAGTACGCACGAATAGCGACTTGCATGCAGCGGGATCCGATCGCGTCTCCGCGAGCTTCTGATAGAAAACCTGCTGCAACGAGGAGCCGAACAGGACGGCCGGCGTCCGAACAACCTTATCCGCAATCGCGTACAACCCCGCAACGGCCGGCGAGAATAGAATAGTCAGCATCGCTACAGGCATTAGCGATGAAAGCCCGTCCAGGAGCGAACCGAGGGCTGAGTACTTAGGAAAACTCACATATCGCCTGGCTACGGAGCGAACGTCTCCCATGGAGGCGCGACCCCCGAATCGAAAGCCTGTTCTCAGCACGAGGAAAGCGACGCCCGCAGCCTGACCGACCAGCATGGCCGCAATGAGCAACGCCGTATAGGGGCCAATCAGGAATGCCGCAACGAGCTGCACACCGGCCATCGCTATGGCAATCACAACCCTGGACAGCGCCAAAGCCGCAAACGCCTTCCGGCGCAGCGACCAATACATGAAAATGCTGTACGATGCGCTCAGGAACACGGCTCCGGCAAGCCAACCAAGCCAAGGGCGGAGCTCCATAACCTTTGAATGCGGGCCGGCCATTCCACCAATGATGCTGCCGACGATCCATGTAATTGCCGAAATGGCGACGGCTAGCACCAATGCCAGGGAAACCAGCGATCGCGCGTCGCGATCGTCCGATGGCAGCACAATCGCGTACTCGTACCGCAACGCAGCCACGACTCCCAGCATCGCCGCCGCACTTGTAAACAGCGAGTAGACGCCGAATTGCTCGGGACGATATAGGCGGGTTAATACTGGAACAACGGCGATCGTGATCCCCTGAGCAACGACAACCCAGGAAAAAAGCACTAGCACGTTCGCGAGAAAACCTCCCCTCTGGGTTCCCCGCTTCCACAGCGCCCTGACTGCCCTCAATGGGTCGGACGTCGACTGTTTGGTTGCCCGCCAGCACCCGCTGCTAGCTCACGACCCTCGGGGAGGGAGCCAATCAGCGAACACTTTGCAGCCGGTGGACAGGAGCCTTCGCAGGACATTCGGATGGTATCGCAGGAAAACAGTGGCCCAACTCGCGTAAGCCAGATTCCGCGCTGATGGCCCTGGAGGAACCAGAATTTAACCAGGTGGTCACTTTCCGGCGATAAGCAGGTTCCAATTATGGCATAATGGACACATTTTCCGTTCTCCGGCTGGCAGGCGCTTGTCGGCGCCCCTTCCTCCTTTCTCCCACCATCAATGTTCATTACCACCCCCCCCATCTTAAATAGAAGGCTTCGCTTCGGGGTCGTAGGCTGCGGTCGTATCTCAGCAAACCACTTTGCCGCTCTCGCCCAGCATGCCGACCAAGCCGAGGTGACCGCGGTCTGCGACATAGACCCTGCCGCGTTGGATCGAGCGCAACAAAAGACGGGCGCGGCCGCCTACCATTCGCTCCACGCATTGCTGGCGGACGCAGACTGTGACGCCGTGGTTCTTTCGACTCCGAGTGGCATCCACGCAATACAAGCCATTGAGTGTGCCCACGCCGGACGCCATGTAATCACGGAAAAGCCTATGGCGACGCGTTGGACCGACGGTCGTCAAATGGTCCGCGCCTGCGATGAAGCGGGGGTGCATTTATTCGTCGTCAAACAGAACCGACGCAACGCGACGTTGCAGCTGCTGAAGCGCGCCGTCGAAGCTGGCCGGTTCGGACGAATCTACATGGTTAATGTCAACGTATTTTGGACGAGACCTCAGTCCTACTATGATAGCGCCGCTTGGCGCGGCACATGGGAATTCGACGGTGGCGCATTCATGAATCAGGCGTCGCACTACGTCGACTTGCTCGATTGGCTGATCGGGCCAGTGGAGAGCGTCCAGGCCTATACAGGCACGCTCGCTCGGCACATTGAAGTGGAAGACACCGGCGTCGCCTCGCTCCGCTGGCGAACCGGAGCACTCGGGTCAGTTAACGTCACGATGCTGACCTATCCCAAGAACTTTGAAGGCTCCATCACTATCCTGGGCGAACACGGAACAGTACGTGTTGGAGGAGTCGCAGTGAATCAAATTGAACGCTGGGACTTTGCGACGCCTGATCCTGCAGACGCTCTTGTAGAGTCGGCGAGCTACGAAACCACCTCGGTGTACGGATTCGGCCATCCGCTCTACTACGAGAACGTAGTCCAAACGCTTCGTGGTGAGACATCTCCGGCAACTGATGGCCGCGAAGGGCTGCGATCACTCGAGCTGCTAATTGCTATTTATGAGGCTGCCCGCGACGGCAAACGAATCTGCCTTCCGCTCGAATACTGACAATGGTTCTCATCTCAACGAGGGCCCCGGTCGTCGGTGGGTACAAAACGGAAGCCAGACGTCATTGAGACCGTATCCGGCCTGCGGCCCCTATTAACCAGGGGCCGAAAAACCAGAATCGAGTAGAGAAAGGAAGCGCGCAACTCGACGGACACGGAAAACCCCGAAGGTTTTCGTGGGGCTAACCACGTCGCACTCAATCGGCCCGAAAACCACGGTAGGGGTCGCGAGGTGACTTTCTGCCAGACCGGAGGGTCGAACGACACAGAACGGATCGGGATAATACGCCGCTCGAGCAGTTTGACAGACCCTCGCTGAAGATTATGATTCGGTGCATCCGTGGCATTACCAATAACTGCGCGTTCAGGGAGCCTACAGACGGTATAGAACCAGTTTCTCTCCCGATTCGAACGCGCCGTTTGCCCATGGCATTTCACTGAAAGGGTCAATACCACAACCGCAAGCCCGCTCCCTAACACGTTGAAAGCGCAACAGAGCACTCGCACGCCCGAAATCCGCAGCCGCTATCTGCTGCTCGTTGACGCAGGGTTCCTC
>Ga0207657_10000975_pt1 | contig 30375 bp, 26 predicted proteins | sample KBSC33metaG_FD_184316 | JGI IMG/M metagenome (GOLD analysis project Ga0207657, IMG submission 184316) | Corn rhizosphere microbial communities from Kellogg Biological Station, Michigan, USA - KBS C3-3 metaG (SPAdes) (version 2) | ecosystem: Host-associated > Plants > Roots > Rhizosphere > Soil ...
AAGCGACGAAGTGCCCAGGTGGCGGAATTGGTAGACGCACCAGCTTCAGGTGCTGGCGCTCGCAAGGGCGTGGAGGTTCGAGTCCTCTCCTGGGCACCATCCCCCGAATTTAGGGGTTGGACATGACGCATCTTAGAATCTGGAAGTTCCGACCGCCGGCCGACCGCGAGGACGAGTTCGCGCTCGCCTACGGCTCGGACGGTGTGTGGGCGGCGCTGTTCGGGAAAGCCGAGGGCTATCTCGGCACGACGCTCTACCGGCCGGGAGAGCCCGGCGGCTGGTGGATGACAATCGACCGCTGGAATTCGGCGGGCGACTTCGGAGCATTCCAGCGCAATCTCGGCGAGGACTATCGAGTGCTCGACGCCGAGCTCGAAGGAATCGCGGGCGAGGAAGAGTTTGCAGGTGCGTTCGAAGAGGAGTGAGCCAAGGTCACATCGCTGACACTTGAAGGCAATTATGAACCCGCCATCTCGGGTTCGAGCACTCCAATCAGGGGCAAGACAAGATGATCGACGTCCGCAAATTCGACAGCCTCGGCCATGCCGACCACGGCTGGCTCAACGCCCGCCACCATTTCTCTTTCGCCAGTTATTACGACGCGTCCCGCATGGGCTGGGGCCGGATCCGCGTCTGGAACGACGACCAGATCGGGGCGAAGAGCGGCTTTCCGCCGCATCCGCACCGCGACATGGAAATCGTGACCTACGTGCGCACCGGCGCGATCACTCACCAGGATTCGATGGGGAACAGGGGTCGCACCGGCGCCGGCGACGTCCAGGTGATGAGCGCAGGCACCGGTGTTCAGCATGCCGAGTACAACCTCGAGGATGAGGCGACGACTTTGTTCCAGATCTGGATCGAAACCGACAAGCCGAATGCTCAGCCGAGCTGGGGCGCCAGGCCCTTCCCCAAGGACTCGCGCGAAGGCGCGTTCCAACTTCTGGCCAGTGGCAATGCCAACGACGGCGCGCTCACCATCAACGCCGATGCCAAGGTACTCGGCGCGACGGTGAAGGCTGGTTCGAGCATCGCGATCGACGCTGACCCCGAGCGGCACCTCTACCTAGTGCCGAGCGGTCGGGTGCGCGTGAACGGGGTCGAAGCTGGCCCGCGCGATGGAATCGCCATCACCGGCGAGGCCAAGGTCGAGATCGCGGCCGAAGACGACAGCGAGCTGGTGCTCGTCGACGCTCGATAAGGCCCGAGTCCGTCCCCATTCATCTTACATGTGCTTGAAACGACCATGCTTCGCGGGCATGTGCTGCCCGCGCGCGGGGAGACGACGCGGTTCACGCACATGAGCGGAAGGTGATGAGGGCGGTTTCACGCATGGGTTTGGCAATGGCCGCGGCCGGGCTAGCGCTCGCGCCGGTGCCGGCGATCGCCCAGAGCGCGCCGGCGGCGACCGGCAACACGCCGGCGTCCGATGCGATCGGACCCCGCGAACTACAGGATTTCAATCTCAACGGAACTGTGACGAGGCCGGCGGACACTCCGCCGGCGACAACGCCGGCTCCGACCCGGACCCGCCCGCAGCCAACCACTACGACCGTGGAGCGCGCGGCCACTCCCGCGCCTGTACAGAAGGCGCCCGAACGCCGGGCCAATGACGGAACGACGCGGGGTGCCGCCGCGCCTCAGGCGCCTCCGCCGACAGCCAGCCAGAGCTCGGCGCTCGACCTGCCGACCACGGTCACCGCGACCCCGGCCAGCATCCCGCAGCCGGGCTTCACATCCGAGCCGGGAAGTACGCCGGCGAGCCTGGCTCCCGACCAGAAGCTCCTAGTCTGGCCGTGGTTGCTGCTCGCCTTGGTTCTGGGCTTCGGCGGAGCGCTGATCCTCTGGCGCCGCCGCTCGCGCGAAACGTTCGCGGGTGGTCCGGAGATCGACGCCTTTGTTGCACCCGACCCGGCGCCGTCCCCGCCGAAAGCATCCTCTTCGCCTCGCCCGGCAACGGCTCCAACGCCGCCGGCACCCGAGCCGACGTCCCCCAAGCCGGTTGGCCTTGTGTCCTCGCGGCTGCGCCCCTGGGTCGAGATCGGCTTCGCGCCGTTTGGCTGTGCCGTCGATGACGACCAGGTCGTGATCGAATTCGAAATCCAGCTGACCAACAGCGGCAGCGCACCGGCTCGCGACGTCCTGGTCGAAGCGAGCATGTTCAACGCCGGCGCCAGCCAGGACCATGACATCGGCGGCTTCTTCGCCAATCCCCGGGGACAAGGCGACCGGATCGAGGTCATCGCGCCGCTGCAACAGATCTCGATCCGCCATTCGCTCGTTGCGCCACGACAGCACATCCAGGTGTTCGAGGTCGCCGGCAAGCAGGTGTTCGTGCCGCTCGTCGCCTTCAACGTGCTCTACCGCGCGGGCGCGTCAGCCGGGCAGACGTCGGGGGCATTCATGGTCGGGCGCGAGACCAGGACCGAGAAGCTCGGCCCGCTACGCATCGACCTTGGGTCGCGCGTGTTCAGCGACCTTGGAACGCGGCCGCTCGAAATCGGAATCCGAACCTAAAGGACGGCGCTGTTGTAGCTGTGCCAGGCGATCACCGCTGCGGCGCCGCGATAGGGTCGCCACGGCTCGGCAAGCTCGCGCAGTTCCTTCTCACTGGGCCGGTTTTCCATCCCCAGCAGCCGCCCAAGCTCTATCATCACGGCGAGGTCACCGGCTGGGAAGACGTCGGATCGCCCTTCCGCGAACAGCAGGTAAATCTCGGCCGACCAACGACCGATGCCCTTGATCTTGATGAGGTGGGCGATCGCCTCTTCATCATCCGCTGGCAGCGACGCGAGATCCAGCTCGCCCGAGAGCACCAGCTCGGCCAGGCTCCGGATGTAGCCCGATTTCTGCCGTGAAATGCCGGCGGCGCGCAATTCCTCGTCGGTCGCCGCCCGCAGTTTCCTGAGGTCCGGTGGAGAGCCGAAGGCGGCTTCGAGCTTTGCCCACATCGACCGCGCCGCGGCGACGCTGACCTGCTGTCCGACGATCGTGCGAAGCAAGGTTTGGGCGCCAGGATCGCTGCTTCGCGGTTCAGGGACCCCGAACTTCTCGATGACCCCTGCGAATGCCGGCTCGCGCTCGGCGAGGGCTTTCACCGCCGAACCGATGCTCTTCTTGGTCCGGACCATCAGGCAATGCTCGCTGCGTAGAGGGCGACCGCCGCCGCGTTGGAAACATTTAGGCTCTCGATCGCGTCGCTGATCGGAAGCTTGGCCAGCGCATCGCAATGTTCGCGCGTATTTTGCCTCAGGCCCGCGCCTTCCGCACCAAGGACCAAAGCCACCTTTTTCGGCCCAAGCGCGTCTTTCAGATCGGTTTCTGCATTCCCCGCGAGCCCAATCCGCCAGAATCCCGCCTCTCCCATCTCTTCTAGCGCCCGTGCAAGATTCACGACGCGGACCCAGGGCACCCGCTCAAGCGCGCCTGATGCCGCCTTGGCGATCACCCCGCTCTCCGGCGGCGAATGCCGGTCCTGCGTCACGATCCCGATCGCTCCGAACGCCGCCGCAGACCGCAGGATCGCGCCGACATTGTGGGGATCGGTAACCTGGTCGAGAACTAGCAAGACGGAGCGCTCCGGCGCGTGCGTCACGATATCGCCCAGCCATGCTTCTTCGAGGGGCGCGACTTCGATCACCACGCCTTGGTGCGGCGCATCATGCGGTACCAGCCGCCCGAGATCGGCGACATCTGCGAGCGTGACCGCGACTTCCTTCGGGAATTGCATGAACTCAGCCGCGTCGCGTGTCGCCCAGGCACGCAGCACCTTGCGCTCGGGATTGTCGAGAGCGGCGGCGACGGCGTGATTGCCCCACAGGCGCGGCCGGTTGGGTGTCCCGTGGCTCTGATGCGATTTTTTTCGGCGCGACATGGCGTAGCCGCTTAGCCGCAGCGGCTGCGCAGTCCAACTATAGTGCGGTCGCCCCAGATGCGAGCCGATGTCGGTAGCGCCAAACCGCAGCTGCAAGAATTAGCAGGATGGCATAGCTCCAGAATCGCAGCGCGGCGGCGTAGGCGAGGGGTAGCAAGTCGGACTGGATGCCCTTGAGAAGGCGTTTTCGATCATCTGGTTACTGCTCTTTCCCCGGCGCTGGACACCGAAGTGGCTGTCGGACTGATGTGAAGCCGGCCGGAGGTTAGCTCTTCAAAAGCCGTGAGAGGCTCTCAAGCCCGGCGAGATACATGCCCGCCGAAAACGCCGCTCCGATCGCGATCGCCGCGATCCAGAAGAGCCTCTGGCCGACACTCATCTCATTACGTGGGCTGCTCCTTGTTGCGAACGGCAAAGGCAGAGAAGGAGCGAAAGTGACGGCCCGTTGCTCGGTCCGGAAACCGGCCCCCTCGTCCTTCCCTGCACGGTCAGCGCGCCGAATCTGAGTTCTGACCGCGGCCTCTGGGTGGCCGGATTCGAGGTCGTCAGGAATGTACGATGATTGATGTATCAACCGTTGATATGGCTCTCCGTACTGGGCGACGAGACGCGCCGCCTGGCTGCGCCGTTCGACGCCCAAAGTATGAAGCGCGGCGCGAATGCGCTGGTCGACCGTATGCGGCGAAATATCGAGCGCCGCCGCGATCTCCTTCGATGAATGATGCTCGTTCACGAGACGAAGGCAGTCGAGTTGCCCTTGGCTGAGCCGTGCTACGCGCGCAGCCATCTCGTTTTCCGCCGAGCCTAGGGGCTCAGGTGCGATCTCGGCCACGCGGGGCCACTCCTCCAAAGCAAATCCCACCCCTTACGCTGGACTCAACAAACAACGACGAGTCCAGCAACTAAACTATTCCATGCCGGACCGACTGGCCAGTTCCCTATGGCGACACGGCGGAAGGCGTCCCTAATCCATGTTAGGCAAAACGGAATATGGTGGAGAGGGCTGGATGTTGGCGTTTCACTGATGATCTTTGGCATCTTCGTCAGTGTTGCGGTCGCTGTCCTGGAACCGATCAAGCGCAGCGCGATGCCGTACACCTGGCGGCGGGCAATGCGGCGGAGCGCGTGACGCACGTTATTGCCGGACTGCAGACGGTCCGTAGAGCACCGGAATGCCGGACGGGGAAAGCGTTACCCATCTAAGGATATGGCGCTCAAATGCCTGAGGCTCGCCCGGAGCGTGAGCGACCCTGCTGCGGCCGAGGTCCTGCGAGACATGGCAGCGGAATATGAGGCGCTGGCCGAAAGGCCCTGCAGATGCCGCCACCTCCACGGGCGGAATGACTAACCAAAGGCAAGGGTGCCGCGCCGTTTAAGGTTGTGATACGACCCTGAGCGTCTGGGCGAGGGGGCAAGCCATGGCGACGATTGCCGGGAAATATGCGGGACTGGAACCACGGACCGACGCGCTGTCGGGGACTCCGCGGGCGCATGCGATCGACCGCTGGATCTTTGTGTTCATGGCGGTTTGGTACATTGCGATCGTGCTCACCGGGTTCATCCCGGATTCAATCATGAAGGTTGGGATGGTGCAGGCCGGGCAGCGGCCGCCGTTCCCGATCGTGCTGCACATGCATGCGGTGCTGATGGGCTCGTTCCTGCTCATCCTACTGGCGCAGACCTGGCTGATGGCGACGGGACGCAGGGCGATGCACATGCAGCTCGGCTTGTTGGGGATGACGGTCGGCGGCCTACTGATCGTCGTCGGGTTCATCCTGGCGCCGACCATGTATCACGAGACGTGGAATGCGCTGAAGGTCGCGCCGCCGGCGCAGCGGGCGCCGTTGCAGGACCTGCTGTCGCTGAAGGAAAATATCCTGCTGCTGCAGGGGCGGATCGGGATCGTGTTCCCGTTGCTGCTGCTGATCGGGTTGAGCGCGCGCGGCAAGAATGACGGATTGCACAAGAGGATGATGATCCTGGCACCCGGAATTGCGATCGAGGCAGGGATTGCGCGGATCGGCTGGCTGCCCACGACAATGCCGGCGAGCCCAATTGCAATGGACGGATATCTGTTGCTGGCGGCGTCGCCGATGCTGGTGTGGGACATCGTCCGCAACCGGCGGGTGCACGAGGCCTATTGGATTGCGGCGACGATCATCGTGCCGCTGTCGATCGCGATCGAGATGCTATGGGATACGCCGTGGTGGCACTCGGCGGCGAAGACCATCATGGGGGTCTGATTGCCTTGCCAACACAGGAACGGGTCAGAAGCTGACGTTATCGTGGTGAGATGACACACTCGAAAGCTCAGAGAACGGCTATTTTGTGATGGTGGAGAGGGCTGGATTCGAACCAGCGTACGCTTGCGCGGGCAGATTTACAGTCTGCTGCCTTTAACCACTCGGCCACCTCTCCACGAGGTGAAGGCGCGCCATGTGGCGGGCCGGTCTTTATGTGTCAACGCGGGAGAACGCGCTCCACAAACGAAGGTGCCAGGCGCCCCTTCGCTGCGCTTCGGTCGCTTCAATTTCGAAGCTGCCCCCGGCAGCTCCCAAATTGGAGCGGGTGAAGGGAATCGAACCCTCGTCGTAAGCTTGGAAGGCTTCTGCTCTACCATTGAGCTACACCCGCCCGCTCGGAAGCGGTGGTGCCAAATGGCGGCTTAGCTTGCCATCGTCAACTGACGCGGCCGCTTGACCGACCGCGATTCTGTGGCTTAGCAGGGCCGCGATGATGCACCTGACCGCCATCGCTGCAACCTCGACCGTCCGCTTCTGGTGGCGCGGCGCGACGCTTGCGGCGCGATGGCGCGACTGATCGAATAGCCAATCGATCATCGACTGCCCGCCCGCCAACCGGCGGGCTTTTTTTGTTTCAGGTGACGTCCAATGACCCAGCTTCTGACCTTTCCGACCGACAATCCCGTTGAGCATTCCGCCGGCCCTCTTCCGGCCGACATTCCGGTTGCCAACCCCCTGCCCAAGCTCCTGACCGGCGAAGATCTGCCGATCGACGACGCCCAGCATTTGTTCGAGCGGCTGGTACTCGGCCGGCTCGAGCCCGCCGAGATCGCCGGCATGCTGATTGCCCTGCGAATGAAGGGCGAGACCGCGGACGAGATGATCGGCGCGGCGCATGCTTTGTCCGCCGCCGCGGAGCCGTTCGATCGACCCGATTATCTGTTCGCCGATTGCTGTGGGACCGGCGGCGACGGCTCCGGCCTGATCAATGTCTCGACCGCCACCGCTTTCGTTGCCGCAGCCGCGGACCTGCCGATCGCCAAGCACGGTAACCGTAGCGTCAGTTCGAAGTGCGGCTCGGCGGACGTGCTCGAAGCGCTCGGCGCGAAGATCGACGTCCCGGGCGCAAGGGCGCGGCAATTGCTCGACGAGACCGGCTTCTGTTTTCTGTTCGCGCCGGCCTACCATCCGGGGATGAAACACGCGGCGCTGGTTCGACGGCAACTGTCGGTGCGGACCGTGATGAACCTGCTCGGGCCGTGCATCAATCCGGCTCGGCCACCGGTGCAGCTGCTCGGCGTGGCCGATCCCAAAATGCTGCGACGGATTGCCGAGACGCTCGATGCGTTGGGTGTAGAGGAGGCGCTCGTCGCGCACGGATCGGGCCTCGACGAAGTCGCCCTGCACGGAGAGACTCGCGCGATCCGCCTGTCCAGCGGCGAAATCACCGAGCTAGAGATCGCGCCAGAAGATGCGGGCCTCGACCGGGCGCCGCTAGACGTCGTCACCGGCGGCGATCCCGCCGAGAATGCAGCCCGGCTGAGGGAGCTGCTCGCCGGTCGAGGCGGCCGGGCCGAGAAAGACATCGTGATCCTGAACACTGCTGCGCTCCTTCACACCGCCGGCAAGGCCGCAACCTTGAAGGAAGCCGCTGATCATGCGCGTGAGGTCCTGCTGTCGGGCCTGGCAGGAAGGGTGCTCGACCGCTTCATCGAGGCAAGCCGTGGCTGAACCTGTCGGAGTGCTTGGCCGGATCGCCGCAGCGAAGCGCGAAGAGCTCGTGCGGCGCTTCGATGGCATTTCGGTTGAGGCGCTGCGTGCGAAAGCAACGCCGACGCAGCGCAGTCTCTCTGCAACGCTCGGCCAACCGGGCGCCCGCTTCATTCTCGAAATCAAGAAGGCGTCTCCGTCTGGCGGCACAATTCGGCCGGGCGCAGACCCGCCAAGGCTGGCGCGAGGCTATGCCGGGGTCGCCGATGCGCTCAGCGTGCTTTGCGACCGCCAGTTCTTCGGCGGGTCACTCTCCGACCTCACCGCCGCGCACGCCGAGTTCGACGGACCCATCCTCGCGAAGGACTTCTTCGTCGACCTGCGCCAGGTCGCCGAGGCTCGCATCGCGGGCGCCGACGCGATCCTGGTCATGCTGTCACTCCTCAATAACGCCGCTGCACAGGCGATGATCGACGAGGCGCGGCGGTTGGGCATGGATGCGCTGGTGGAAGTTCACGACGAGGCCGAGATGCGTCGCGCACTCGCTCTTGGGGCGCCGCTGATCGGCATCAACAATCGCGACCTCCGCGACCTGTCCATCGACCTGACAACGACCGAGCGGCTCGCGCCGATGGCGCCCGATTGCGTGCTCGTGTCGGAATCCGGGATTGCGGAGCGCTCCGACGTCGCGCGCCTGGCACCTTTCGTCGATGGCTTCTTGATCGGTTCCTCGCTGATGCGCTCTGCCGAGCCGGCGCAAGCGGCCCGGGAGCTGATCTTCGGACGCGTCAAAGTTTGCGGATTGAATGGCGGCGAGTCCCTTCACGCCGCCCGGCCAGCGGCATTCGCCGGCTTCGTTTTCGCTCCCGGCAGCCCCCGCTGTGTGACCGCGGACGAAGCCGGACCGCTGGCCGAAACCGTTCGCCAATCGGGAAGCCGGCCGGTCGGGGTGTTCCGCGATGTCGCGCTCAATGCAGTGGCGGAGACGATCGCGGCGGTCGGCCTGCGCGCGGTTCAGCTTCATGGCGATTATGGCATCGACGATGTCCGTGCCCTTCGGAGCCAATTACCCACCGATTGCGAGCTGTGGACCGCGCTCAGCGTCGGGCGTGACTCGCTCGTCGGCCGCGGTGGCGACCGATTGCTGTTCGACAATGGCGACGGTGGCACCGGCCGCAGCTTCGACTGGTCGCTGATCGAGAATCATCCGGATTTGCCTCGCGCCATCGTCGCCGGCGGCATCGGTCCCGAAAACGCGCACGCCGCGCAGAACCTTGGCGCCTATGCCATCGACCTCTGTTCATCGGTCGAGGTCAGGCCCGGGCTTAAATCGATCGATAGGATTGAAACGCTGTTCCAGACGCTTCGTCCTACTGCCCGCGAGCGGGTGCTTGAATGCACCTGACCGGCCGCTTTGGCCGCTTCGGCGGCTGCTACGTTCCCGAGATCCTCGTGCCCGCGCTCGAGCAGCTCGAAGCCGCGTTTCTCGATGCGCAGGACGATACAGCCTTCGCAACTGAGCTTAACGACCTGCTTGCAAATTACGCGGGCCGTCCGACGCCGCTGACCAAGTGCCGCAACCTGACCGGCAATATCTATCTGAAACGCGAAGACCTGCTCCACGGCGGCGCGCACAAGACCAACCAGGTGCTCGGCCAAGGGTTGCTCGCGAAGCGCATGGGGAAGGCCCGGCTGATCGCCGAGACCGGCGCCGGTCAGCACGGCGTCGCCACCGCCATCGTCGGGGCGCTGCTCGGCTTCGAGACCGTCATCTACATGGGCGCCGAGGACGTCGAGCGGCAGAAGCTCAATGTCTTCCGGATGGAACTGATGGGCGCGCGGGTCGTGCCGGTGACGAGCGGTGGGCAGACGCTCAAAGATGCGATCAACGAGGCGCTACGCGATTGGGCGGCGAGCTTCGAGACGACGCACTATCTGCTCGGCACCGCCGCCGGCCCCCACCCCTTCCCGATCATGGTCCGGGAATTCCAGCGGATCATCGGTCGCGAGGCTCGGGCGCAGATCCAGGAGCAGCTCGGCAAGCTACCGGACGCGGTCGTTGCCTGCGTCGGCGGGGGATCGAATGCGATCGGCCTGTTCGCGGATTTCATCGACGATCCGGTCCGGCTGATCGGTGTAGAGGCCGCCGGCAAGGGCCTCGACGGCGAAGAGCATGGCGCGACGCTGCTGCGTGGAACGCCGGGCATCCTGCACGGCGCCGAAACCTACATCCTGCAGGACAACGACGGGCAGATCGCCGACACCTGGTCGGTGTCCGCGGGACTCGATTACCCGGCGGTCGGACCCGAGCACTCGCATCTGAGGGACAGCGGCCGCGCGACTTACGTCGGCGCGACCGACGCGGAAGCGCTCGCCGCGTTCAAACTGCTCGCCGAGAAGGAAGGCATTATCTGCGCCTTCGAATCCGCCCACGCGCTCGCGCATGCGTTGGAGCTCGCCGAGGTCGAGCCGGACAGCGCGATTCTCGTTGGACTCTCTGGCCGCGGCGACAAGGATGTCGCGCAGGCGCAGGTGCTGCTCGCATGAGCCGCTACGCCGCCACGTTCGAGCGCCTGAACGGCGACGGCGCGTTCGGTGCCTTCCTGATGCTTGGCGATCCGGATCTCGAAATCAGCGCCCGCCTGCTCGATGAAGTCATCGCCGCCGGCGCGGACATGATCGAAGTGGGGATTCCCTTCTCCGATCCCGTCGCCGACGGGCCGGTGATTCAGGCCGCTGCTCAGCGCGCTTTGGCCGCCGGAGTCCGAGTCGGCGACTGTCTGGACCTGATTCGGGCGTTGCGCAGGCGCAACAATGACGTGCCGATCGGAATCTTGACCTACGCGAATATCGTCGCCGCGCGTCCCGACTTCATTCGTGATTCGGCTGAGGCGGGAGCCGACAGCCTGTTGATCGCGGACGTCCCCGCGCTCGAAGCCGAGCCGTTCACCCGCGAGATGGAGCAGGCAGGGATCGAGCCGGTGCTGATCGCCGCGCCCAACACGCCGGAGGCGACTATCCAGCGCATCGCAAGCCTTTCGAAAGCCTACACTTATTGCGTCAGCCGTGCCGGCATTACCGGAACCCACGCCGCGGGCAAGTTCGACAAAGGCCTCATTGATCGGCTCGAAGCAGCCGGCGCTCCTCCGCCCGTCTTCGGGTTCGGAATCTCCAAGCCGGACCACGTCAAAGCGGCGCTCGCCACCGGTGCCAAAGGCGTCATCTCCGGATCGGCGATCGTCGACCGTGTGTCCCGCGGTAGGTCGGCCAAAGAGCTGGTGGGCTTGCTAAAAAGCGCGACTTTCAACGACAAAGTGAGGAACGACTCGCGGGCGCAACGATTGAATCGCCCTTACTAGGAGAGTGCGTGATGGCTGCGCGTCCCATTTGGCGAGGCCAGATTAGGCTCGCTTTGGTCTCGATTCCGGTCGAGATTTTCCCGGCGACCAAGAGCGGCGCCCAGATCCAGTTTCACCAAGTGCACGAGCCTTCGGGCAAGCGCATCAAATATGAGAAGGTCGTGCCCGGAATCGGTCCGGTCGACCGCGACGAGATCGTCAAAGGCTATGAAGTGTCGAAGGGTCATTACGTCCTGCTCGACCCAGAAGAGATCGAGAGCGTGAAGCTCGAAAGCCGCAAGACGCTCGACCTCGTTCAGTTCGTCGACAACGACGGCATCGACTCGATGTATTTCGAGAAGCCCTATTACGTGGTTCCGGCGGACGACCTCGCCGAAGAAGCCTATGTGGTGCTTCGCGACGCACTGAAGGATGCGAAAAAGATCGGCGTTGGCCAGCTGGCGATGCGCGGGCAGGAATATGTGGTCTCGCTGAAGCCGATGGGCCGCGGGATGCTGCTCGAGACGCTTCGCTATGCCGACGAGGTCAACAAGGCATCGGGCTTCTTCCGCGACATTGGGGAGCACAAGCCCGATGCGGATCTGCTCGACATGGCCTCGATGCTAATTGAGCGCAAAGCCGGTGAGTTCAACCCGAACGAGTTCCACAACCGCTACGTCGACGCGCTACACAAGCTGATCGAGAAGAAGCAGAAGGCGAAGGGCGAGAAGATCATCGAGCAGCCCGAAGAGGCGCCCGCAAAGGGATCGAACGTCATCGACCTGATGGCGGCGCTCAAGAAGAGCCTCGGCGACGAGAAGAAAGGCGGCGCGGCCAAGAAACCGGCGAAGGCAACCGCGAAGAAGGAACCGGCGAAGGCGCGCGAACGTAAAAGGGCCTAGCCATGGCCAAGCGCGTTCCGCTCGATATCGAGACCTACAACCGGAAGCGCGATTTTACGAAAACCAAGGAGCCCAAGGGCCGCAAGCTCAAGGGCAAAGGCGACAGCTTCGTCGTCCAGAAGCATGCGGCGTCGCGGCTGCATTGGGATTTCCGCCTAGAGCTCGACGGAGTCCTGAAAAGTTGGGCCGTGCCCAAGGGACCAAGCCTCGACCCAGGCGAGAACCGCCTCGCCATGCGCACCGAAGACCATCCGCTAGACTATGGCGGGTTCGAGGGCACGATCCCCAAGGGCGAATATGGCGGCGGCACGGTGATGCTGTGGGATCAGGGGCGCTGGATCCCCGACCCGCGCAAGGACCCGAGCAAGACTATCGAGGAAGGTCACCTGCATTTCACGCTCGAGGGCGAGCGGATGAAGGGGCAGTGGGTGATGTTCCGCCTGAAGCCCAAGCCCGGCGACAAGGCCGAACCATGGATGCTGAAGAAGGTCACCGACGATTTCGCCGATGCAGGTGACGGCGACGCCCTGGTCGACAATTGCGTCACCAGCGTCACCACCGGCCGCACCATGGCCGAAATCGCATCGGGCGAAGACGTGTGGAAGTCCAACCGCGGCGGCCAGAAGGGCGGGCGAGCGAAGCAGAAAGCATCGAAAGCACCACCGCCGTTCATGAACCCGCAGCTGGCGACTTTGGTGGACGACGTGCCGACCGGCACCGGTTGGATCCACGAGATCAAATATGATGGCTATCGGTTACTGATCAGCGTCGGTGATGGCGTGGCGACGACCTACACACGCAACGGCCTCGACTGGAGCGACAAGTTCAAATCGTTGGTGAAGGCTGCAGCGCGGCTGCCGTCTGGATGCCTGATCGACGGGGAGGCGGTCGCGCTCGACGACGAGGGACGGCCGAGCTTCCAGTTGCTCCAGTCCACGTTGAAGGGTGAAAGTGCCCCGCTCGCCTTCTACGCCTTCGACCTGCTAGTCGATCGCGGCGAGGACATCCGCAAGCTTCCCAACATCGAGCGCAAGGAGCGCCTCGCGGCGTTGCTCGAAGGCGTGTCCCCAGCGATCCTCTACGGTGATCACATCATTGGTCGCGGCGTGGAGATGTTCGACGCCGTCTGCAAGACCGGCGGCGAAGGCATCATCAGCAAGAAAGCCAGCGCGACCTACCAGGGCACCCGCACCCGCAACTGGCTGAAGGTCAAATGCATCCAGCGGCAGGAATTCGTAATCATCGGCTGGTCAGAAAGCGACAAACGCCGCGGATTCCGTTCGCTGCTGCTTGCAGCGAAGGATGGGCGCAATCTGACCTATGCTGGGAAGGTTGGGACGGGCTTCAACGCCAAACTGATCGAAGACCTCATGGAGCGGATGCAACCGCTCGCGACGGGACAAGCGACGGTAGAGGTGCCGCGTGCGGACCGGAAAGGGGCGCACTGGATCGAGCCGAAGCTGGTTGCGGAGGTGAATTTCGCCCAATTCACGGACGACGGCATCCTGCGGCACCCGAGCTTCGTTGGGCTTCGGCAGGACAAGCCGGCGGAGGATGTGGTGCGCGAAGTGCCCAAACATTTATCCACAGCTGAGAAGAAACCGGCGCGGAAATCGACGAAAGCGGCGACAGCGGCGGACTTCGGCATCGAAATCAGCAGTCCGGACCGCGTCATTTATCCCGAACTTGGCCTAACGAAGGGTCAACTCGCGGATTATTACGCGACGATCGCGCCGCTGATCATGATCGATGCGGCCGACCGGCCGATGACTCTCGTTCGCTATCCCAGCGGCCGCACCGGTGAGAGCTTCTTCCAGAAGCACGACAAGGGCACGTTCGGACCCCACGTGAAGCACATCCCCATTAAGGAGAAGGATGGCCACAAGGAGGATTATCTCTACGTCGATGACATCCAGGGCCTGCTCGCCTGCGTGCAGATGGGGACGATTGAGTTCCACGGCTGGGGCAGCAAGATCGACAGGGTTGAATATCCCGATCGGCTGGTATTCGACCTCGACCCCGACGTCGGCCTCGACTTCGGTAACGTCAAAGAGGCGGCGGTGCTCCTCTGTGAACTGCTCAAGGGATTGGGACTGGAGAGCTGGCCGCTGCTATCCGGCGGCAAGGGACTGCACGTCGTCGTGCCGCTTGATGCCTCCGAAGACTGGCCAAGGGTGAAGAGCTTTGCCGAGCGGTTCAGCCGCGCCATCTCCGAAGCCGAGCCGAAGATGTTCACCGCCAACATCCGCAAGGAGCAGCGAAAGGGACGGATCTTCCTCGACTGGCTGCGCAACCAGCGCGGGGCGACGGCTGTCCTGCCCTATTCGGCGCGCGGCCGCGAAGGTGCGCCGGTGTCCGCGCCGGTCACTTGGGAAGAGCTCGATAAATATGGCAGCGGGCACCACTTCAGCATCCAGGACGCGGACGAGCTATTGAAGCGCTCAAACTCAAAGGCGCTTGCGGCTTGGGGCAAGGCGAAGCAAGCCTTGCCGGATGCATAAGACCAGCGCCGCCGCACTCCTCCCCTTCCTGTTCCTGCTCACTGCCGCCGCTCCGCCGGAGCTGGCGCGACTGAAGTCGGAAGCATCGCGAGTGACGATCACGCGCGACGATTGGGGCATCGCCCACGTTCACGGCCCGACTGACGCCGATGCTGTGTTCGGGATGATCTACGCGCAGGCCGAGGACGACTTCCCGCGCATCGAGGCGAACTATTTGACTGCGCTCGGTCGCACCGCTGAGGCCGATGGCGGGAAGCGTATCTGGCAGGATCTGCGGGCGCGGCTTTACGTCAGCGAAGCGGAGCTGAAATCCGATTACGCTCGCAGCCCGGTGCAGATGCAAAAGCTGATGAACGCCTGGGCCGACGGGCTAAATTACTTCCTGGCGACGCACCCCGAGGTGAAACCACGCGTCCTGAAGCATTTCGAGCCGTGGATGGCGCTGAGCTTCACCGAAGGCAGCATCGGCGGCGACATCGAGCGCATCGATCTCGACCAGCTGAAGGCCTTATATTTAAACAAACCAATCGCGGCCGCACTCACGCCGTGGGTCGAGCGACAGGGATCGAACGGCATCGCCATCGCGCCCGGGCTGACGGCAAACGGCGCGGCGCTGTTGCTGATCAACCCGCACACCAGTTGGTACTTCCGGTCTGAGCTGCAGATGTCGAGCGACGAGGGCCTCGATGTCTATGGCGCGGCGACCTGGGGCCAGTTCTTCATCTATCAGGGCTTCAACCCGCATGCCGGCTGGATGCACACGTCGAGCAGCGTCGATAGCGTCGACGAGTTCGCGGAGACGATCGAACGTCACGGCAAAATCCAATGCTACCGCTACGGCGCGGATTGCCGTGCGCTGATAGCCCGTCCGATCACCATCCGCTACCGGCTCGCCAACGGGAAACTCGGATCGCGCAGCTTTACGACCTACCGCACGCATCACGGCCCGATCGTCCGTGCAGACAATGGCCGCTGGATCGCCTTTTCGATGATGGACCGGCCGGTCGAAGCGCTCCAGCAGAGCTTCCTCAGGACCAAGTCCAGCGACTACGCGTCCTTCATCCGGGTCGCCGAGCTCAAGGCTAACAGCTCGAACGACACGATCTTCGCCGACGACAAGGGCGAGGTCGCTTACCTCCACCCGCAATTCGTGCCGCGCCGCGACGATCGCTTCGATTACACGAAGCCGGTCGATGGCAGCGATCCCGCGACCGACTGGGGCTCGCTCCATCGCCTGACGGAATTACCCAACGTCTACAGTCCGCCCAACGGCTGGGTGCAGAACACAAATACTTGGCCGTACAAGGCGGCGGGCGCGTTCAGCCCCGACCCTAAAAACTTCCCCAAGTATATGGATACGGACGGCGAGAATTATCGCGGGCTACATGCGCAAAAGCTGCTGACGAGCAGCCGCGGCTGGACGCTCGACAAGCTGCAGGTCGCTGCGTTCGACAGCTACCAGCCCGGCTTTGCGGTGCTGATCCCGTCCCTGCTCCAGGCCTATGACGCGCTGCCCCAGTCGAATCCGCAACGCGCCCAGCTCGCCGAGCCGATCGCCCTGCTTCGATCCTGGGATTACCGCTGGAGCGCGGATTCCGTCGCTGAGGCGCTGGCGGTGAGGTGGGGACTTGCGCTCAAGGAGGCGCTACATGCGCCCGCAAGCGAGCCGGGCAACAAGGTGATGATGCGCCTCACGGCCGACACGCCACCGGAGCTCAAGCTGCGCGTGCTGCAGGAGACGATCACCCAATTGCAGCGTGACTTTGGGCGCTGGCAGGTGCCGTGGGGCGAAATCAATCGGTTCCAGCGCATCTCGAACGACGTCAACAATCCGACCTTCAGCGATGCGGCGCTGAGTGTCCCGGTGCCGTTTGCCGAAGGCAATTTCGGCTCGCTCGCCTCGATAAGGTCAAAGCCGAAGGCGGGCACCAAGCGCTGGTACGGCGACTACGGGAATAGCTTCGTCGCTGTGGTTGAGTTCGGAAAACGCGTTCGCGCTCGCGCCGTGACAGCGGGCGGCGAAAGCGGCCACCCGGATTCACCGCATTTCGCCGATCAGGCGCAGCGTTACGCTTCAGGCAATCTGCGCGATGTTTATTTCTATCCCGACCAGCTCAACGGCCACACGGAGCGGACCTATCACCCGGGCGAGAGTGGCAGCGGCGGCGCCTTGCCCGAGCGAGGCTAAGCTCAGCGGAACTTCACGCCCAGTTCGACGCCGATGATCCGCGGTTCGTTGACCATCGCCGTTAGGTTATTGAAGTCGATTCCGGACACCGCGCTCTTGTCGTTGGTGATGTTGCGTCCGAACGCGGCGATGTCGAACTTGTCCCATTTGTAGCCGACACGAAGGCCACCCTCGAGCAATTGGTCGTCGCTGAACTCGACCGACTTGTAGAGGAAGAACTGGATCTTCGAGCGGTGATACCAGTCGGTATAGATGTAGAGGTCGCCAGGACCAATCGGGACTTCGTAACCGGCGGTGAAGTTCACCGTCCACTTGGGCGCCTGCGGCAACTGGTTGCCGTCGATCGAGTAAATCCCGGGGCTGCCCGGCCGCTGCGGGTTGAGCACGGTGCATGGCGCTCCACAGCCAGCAACGAACAGGTTCGGGTCGTCGATCTTCGCCTTGTTGTAGCTGACGCCCGCCGTCACCGTCAGGCCGGATACCGGCCGCGCCTCGAACTCGGCTTCGACGCCGCGGCCCTTCACCTTGGCTGCGTTGAGCAGCGAAGTGAAATTGTTTGCGCCGCCGACAGCCGTCAGCTGCAGGTCCTTGGTGTTGAATAGATAGACGCCGAGATTGAAGCGCAGCTTGCGGTCGAGGAGCAGGGCCTTGATGCCCGTTTCATAACTCATCGTTTTCTCAGCATCGGCCGTCGACAGCTCACGCCCGAACAGCAGGCGCCCCTGGATCGACGGCGCCCGATAGCCACGCGCCACCCGCGCATACACGTTCACGTCCGGATTGATCGGCTGGAGCGCGCTGACGTCCCATGTGAGAACGCTGGCCTTCACATGCTCATGCAGCTCAGGGACCGGGCCGCCGAAGCCAAGGAAGCCCGGGCGGATGTCGAACGGACGTGAGGCGGTCATGCGCCTGGTGTCATGGTTCCAGCGCGCGCCGGCCTGAAGCGTCAGCCCTTGCGCAAACTTGTAGTTGACCGACCCGAAGATGCCGAGGCCGTGCGTGATCTGGCGCTGGGTCGCGGTGGCGTCGGGAGAGGTGTCCTGCGGATTGGCATAATCGAGGCTGTCGATGTTCAGCTTCTCGTTGAGGTAGAACACGCCGCCCTGGTAACCGAGCCCCTCACCCTTGTTGTTCGACGCCACCCGGAATTCCTGGGTGAACTGGTCGAGGCCCGGGATATTGTCCTGGGTCTGAGAAGCGAACGGGATGAAGCCGGGGAAGCTGTTGTTCGAGAATCCGGGGCCGCAGAACGAGCAGCCGAAGCCGCCGTCGACGTCGCCGCGACTCCTGACCGAGCCATGCCAGTAACTGGTGATCGAATAGAAAGTGGCCGGGCCAAAATCATAGTCTAGCGAGCCAGCGAGGTTCTGGGTCTTCAGGCGCTGGAAGTTGATACCGTCGGTCGCGACCTCGCTCCGCTTGAATTTGCCACCGTCGAGCCCGATGAGATGATTCGTCCCCTGCTCGATGGCATTGGCGCGGAAGATGCGGGCATTGCCGTCGAGGTCGCGCAGCTGACCGGTGATGCGGAACGTCACGGCCTCACTCGGCTTGAACTGCAGCTGCCCGCGCAGCGCGATGTCGTTATAGCCTTCGAGGTCGTGCTTGCCCGGATCGGTGACATTGTCGATCCAGTCGTTGCGGTGCTGCCACATGCCCGAGAGGCGGAAGGCGAGCCCATCTTCGATCTCCGCGCCAACGCCGCCTTCGGCATTGATCGTCGAATAGGTGCCGTAGCTGACCCGCGCATAATTGCGGCCCTGGCCCGGATGGACCGGATCGAGCTTGACGATACCGGCCGGAGTGTTGCGTCCAAAGAGCGTGCCCTGCGGCCCACGAAGAACTTCGACGCCGGCGAGGTCGAAGGTCGGGAAGCCCTTCAGGATGGGGTTTTCGAGGACCACGTCATCATAGACCAGGCTGACCGGCTGCGAGGCATTGAGGTCGAAGTCGGTGTTGCCGAGGCCGCGGATGTAGAAGCGCGGGAAGGTTCGGCCGAACGAGCTTTCAATGTTGAGGCTCGGGACGCGCCCGGCGAGGCCGCGGATGTCCGCGCCGCCGCTGTTGATGACCGCCAGCTCCTGGCGATCGACGGTGCCGACCGAAACGGGCACGTTCTGCACATTCTCAGCGCGGCGCTGCGCGGTGACCACGATCTCCTGCACCTGTGCCGGCTGGTCGGCTGCCGGCAGCGCGGGCTGGGCCGGGGGCGCGGGCGCGGGCGCGGGCGCGTCCTGGGCGGCGGCCGACGTTGCGAAAAGGCAAGCGCTGGCGAACGCCAGCGTCGAGATCGACGACGTGAAAGTGCGCATTTCTGACTGCCCCCGGTTGTCAGTGTCGAGCGGCGCGAGCCGCGTACGATTACAGGACTGTTACGACCGAATGTATTCAGCCGATTGCGGACTCAAGCAACAATAAAGATTCGCGAAGTGCCTAAAGGCCCGCAAACCTGTCCGTGGCGCGGACGAGGCCGTCGGTGACGCCCGGCTCGCTGAACAAATGGCCGCCGTCGGGGACGATGTTGAGCTCGACCTCGGGCCACGCCTGCTTGAGCTTCCACGCGGCGACCGGCGGGGTGCAGCAATCGTGCCGGCCTTGGACGATGACGCCGGGGATGCCGCGCAGCTTCTCGGCCGCCTGGCGGAGCAGCTGACCTTCCTCGAACCAGCCCTTGTTGGCCATGTAGTGGTTCTCGATCCTGGCGACTGCGACCGCAACTTCGGGCGAGGTGAAGTGATCGATGGTCGACGGGCTCGGGAGAAGAGTGACGATGTCGCCTTCCCACTTGCTCCAGGCCTGGGCGGCAACGAGTTGCTCGTCCTTGTCGTCGCTGGTCAGGCGCTTGCGATAGGCTTCGACCAAGTCGCCCCGCTCGATTTCCGGAATCGGCGCCAGGAATTCCTCGAACTTGTCGGGATAGAGCTGTGACGCGCCGCCTTCCTTGTACATCCAGTCGATTTCGTACTGGTCGAACAGGAAGATGCCGCGAAGCACGAGCTCGGTGACGCGCTCCGGGTAAGTGACGCCGTAAGCGAGCGCGAGGGTCGAGCCCCAGCTCCCGCCGAACGCCTGCCACTTGTCGACCTTCGCGACCTCGGTCCGCAGCTTCTCGATATCGTCGACCAGGTCCCAGGTCGTGTTGTTGTCAAGACTCGCATAGGGCGTCGATTTGCCGCAGCCGCGCTGGTCGAACACCAGGATCTTGTACTTTTCTGGATTGAACTGGCGGCGATGGTCTGGACCTGAGCCGCCGCCGGGGCCGCCATGCAGGAACACCACGGGCTTGCCGTCCGGATTTCCGCTCAGCTCCCAATAGAGGCTGTGGCCGTCGCCCACGTCGAGCATCCCGGTCTCGTAGGGCTCGATCTCCGGATAAAGCGTCCGGCGGCTCGTCGTCTGCATGTCCATCAGAAACTGAATTCCTCGTAGATTCGGGACAGGTCGCCGTCCCATTCGTTGGCATATTTATCGAGCAATCGATCGGCGGGGGTCATGCCGCCCAAAACCACGTCGCGCAACGGGTCGAGGAATCCGCCCTCATTGTCGCCGGCGCTGTTGAGCCGGGCGCGGCGCGTAAGACCGCCGGCAGAGATGTCGAGCACCCGGCCGGCAAAGTCGCGCATGGTCTCGCCATCCGGGGTAATGGTGTCGAGGGCCTGGGCCGGAACATCGTGGCGGAATTCTTCGCGCTGCTCGATCGTCCAATGCTTGACCAGGTCCCAGGCGGCGTCGAGCGCTTGGGTGTCGTAGAGTAAGCCGACCCAGAGCGCCGGGAGCCCGCAGATGCGGCCCCAGCGGCCGCCGTCGGCGCCGCGCATTTCGAGGAAGCTCTTGAGGCGGACTTCGGGGAATGCGGTCGAAAGATGATCGGTCCAGTCGGTGACCCGCGGCTTCTCGCCGGGTAGCTCGGGCAATTCTCCATCGAGGAAATCGCGGAAGCTGCGGCCAGCGACGTCAAGGTACTTTCCGTCGCGGTAGACGAAGTACATCGGAACATCGAGCATGTAGTCGCAGTAGCGCTCGTACCCGAACCCATCCTCGAACACGAAGGGCAGCATTCCGGTGCGGTCGGGATCGGTGTCTTCCCAGATGTGACTGCGGAAGCTCTTGAAGCCGTTGGGCTTGCCTTCGGTGAAGGGGGAATTGGCGAACAGCGCAGTGGCGACGGGCTGGAGGGCAAGGCCAACGCGGAACTTCTTCACCATATCGGCTTCTGATGAATAGTCTAAGTTAACCTGAATGGTACAGGTACGAAGCATCATGTCGAGACCCAGGCTGCCGACCTTGGGCATGTAATTGAGCATGATCTTGTAGCGGCCCTTGGGCATCACCGGCAGGTCGGCGCGCGCCTTGTCCGGCCACATTCCAAGGCCAAGGAAGCCGAGGCCGAGGCGGTCGCCGATTTCCTTGCACTGATTGAGATGACGCGCAGCCTCGCTGCAACTCTGGTGAAGATTTTCGAGCGGCGCTCCGGAGAGCTCGAACTGGCCGGCCGGCTCGAGACTAACCGCGCCGTCGGCGCCCTTCAGCGCAATGACGTTGTCGCCTTCGAACACCGGGTCCCAGCCGAATTCTGTCAGGCCCATCAGCAGGTCGCGGATGCCGCCGGGCTCGTCATAGCTCGGCGCGCGCTTATCGGCGCAGCGATAGACGAACTTCTCGTGCTCGGTGCCGATGCGCCAACGGTCGGCGGGTTTCTCACCGCTCGCGAATTCTGCGAGCAGGTCGTCCCGGCTCTCGATTAGGCGCGAGTAGCTGTCGTCGGTGCGCGTCGTCATGCGCGGCGGCGCTTAGCTTCGGTCCCGCACCGACGCCAGCACTTCCGATTTATGGCTCGACAAGCTCAACGCCAGTCCCCGACCGCCGACATCCAGGCGGAGAGGGCGGCAAGTGCGGCCGTTTCGGCGCGGAGGATTCGTGGTCCGAGCGAAATCGGCACTGAGTTCGAAACGGCGCGAACGGCTGCCCGTTCATCGTCGGTGAAACCGCCTTCGGGCCCAGTCAGGATGCAAGCCGGGCCAGCTTTGAATGCATCGGATGCTCGCTCACCGCCGGCTTCATTCGCGAAAAAGAGCGTCCGCGACGCCTCGCGCTGCTCGAGGAACCGCGCCAGAGAGAGGGGTTCGGCGAGCTCAGGCAAAATTGTTCGCCCGCACTGCTCTGCAGCCTCGATCGCGATCGACTCCAGCCGCTCCAGCTTCACCCGTTCCGCGACCGTCCGCTGCGTCATCACCGGGATCAGCCGCGCCGCGCCGAGCTCGGTCGCTTTCTCGACCAGCCAGTCGGTCTGGGTTCGCTTTACTGGCGCGAAGGCCAGCCAGATGTCGGGGACGGTTTCGGATTCGCGCGTTTGCCGCTCGACCGACAGGGTCATTCGCTTCTTGCCCGCCTCGGCAATCCGAGCGAGCCACTCGCCCGAGCGTCCGTCGAACACGAGCAACTCGGCGTCCTCACCCATCCGCATCACATTGCCGAGATAATTAGCCTGCCCGGCGCCCAGCTCAATGCACGCCCGATCGCTCAGCGGTGTTCTCACGAACAGTCGTGGCAGGCTCTTCGGCGGCCAGGCAGGCGTGGCGGGCATTGCGCCCCGCTTAGCCGCCTAAATTAATGCCCGCTACGTTTGGCCTCACGACCTATTCGTTCGAGGTGGTATTGCCACGGCATGCATCGCCCGGAATGCCCGGGTCGTGGATGATGCCATAGCTGTTTTCCTGATGCGGATTCTGGACCAGGCCTGGGCCGGTCGGTACCGGAACGATGATTGGTGTGCCATCCTGATTGAAGCCGATCAGGGTCCACCCATCCTCCTGCCCCGAGAAAGCGCATACGGAACTTGCGTGGGCGGGGCCTTGGGTGGGCTTGGGATGCGGGCCTCCAGTGACCTCGCCGGCGATTGCCGGGGCTGAAAAGATCATTGCCCCCAACAGAATCGCGAATGCCTGAGAATTCCTCATCATACTCATTCCCCTAGCTTTCATAGCGAAACGACGACTCACACACCGGCGGCGAAATACTCTTCCGGACGACGGCCACCTACTTAACGAAGGGTAGTGGCGCGGTTACTGCAGCCTGGTGACTGCCACCGACATCGTCCCCGACAGCGAGCGACGCGGAATTATCGGCGCGCTACCGCCGCGGCTGCGCCCATATGCGAGCCTAATGCGGCTCGACCGGCCGATCGGGACGTGGCTGCTCTATTGGCCTTGTGCCTGGAGCGTCGCGCTAACGGGGGTGCGTGAGCGCTGGGACCTGCTGCTATGGCTGGCACTCGGCGCATTCGCGATGCGCAGCGCGGGCTGTGTTTACAACGACATTGTCGACCGCGACCTCGACCGGGAGATCGAGCGGACGCGCCTGCGTCCACTCGCGAGCGAACGGGTATCCCTGCGCTCGGCCTGGATGCTCGTCGGCATCCTGTGCATGATTGGGTTTGTCGTGCTCCTGCAGCTTAAGCCGATTGCAGCGATCATCGCGCTCGCCAGCATTGCGCCCGTCGCCGCTTACCCGTTCATGAAGCGCATAACCTGGTGGCCGCAGGCGTGGCTTGGCCTGGTCTTTTCATGGGGCGCGCTCGTCGGCTGGTCCGCCGTGACCGGCAGCTTCGATTGGCGCGCGCCGATCCTGTGGTTCGGGAGCATCGCCTGGGTCATCGGCTACGACACGCTCTACGCCATCCAGGACATCGAGGACGACGCGCTGGTTGGGGTGAAATCGTCGGCACGGCGGCTCGGCGACAAGGCGCCGCTCGGAGTCGGGATCTGCTACGTCACTGCCCTGGCGCTCTGGGGCGTCGCGATCTGGATGGTCCGTCCGGACTGGATCGCGCTGGCGACCTTGCTCCCCGCCGCGCTGCACCTCGCCAACCAGGTGCTGCGTGCCGATCCCAAGGACGGCGAGCTCGCGTTGAAGCTCTTTCGGTCGAACCGGACTTGCGGCTTCCTGATTTTCCTTGGCCTGCTGGTCGTCGGCCTCACCAGCCGCTAGGCGCGCGCCATGCAATCTCCTGAAGCTGCCCGAAAAATCGCTGTATCCCTGGTCGAGCGCGGCATGGCCGCCGGAGCCACCGCGGCCGATGCTATCTATGTCGGCGACCGCTCCTCGGGCGTCCAGGTGAGGCTGGGCGAGCTCGAGGACGTCAGCCGTTCCGAGGGCGAAGGCATGGGCCTTCGGCTTTTCATCGGCCAACGCTCGGCGACAGTCGCCTCGTCCGACCTGTCCGACGAGGTCCTCGCCGCCCTGGTCGATCGCTGCCTGTCGATGGCGCAGAGCGCGCCCCAGGACCCGTTCGCCGGGCTCGCCCCGCCCGAACTACTGCTGACCGGCGACCTGCCCTTCATCGATACGGTCGACGAGCGCGAGCCCGACCCGACCGAGCTTCGTGAGCGGGCATTGGAGGCCGAGAAGGCATCGATGGAGGTAGACGGTGTCACCAATTCCAATGGCGGCAGCGCGAGCGCGTCTGGAGCAACGGTAGCGCTGGCAACCTCAAGCGGCTTCTCGGGTGCGTACAGCACGACCGGCCACGGCTGCTCGGCGTCGGTCATCGCCGGCGAAGGCACAACGATGCAGCGCGACTATGCCTGGCACAGCGCGCGGCACCTCGCCGATTTGGAAGACGCCGTAACCATTGGCCGGCGCGCCGGCGATCGCGCTGTCGCCCGGCTGAACCCGAGCCGGCCCAAGCCCGGCAAGTATCCCGTAATCTTCGACCCGCGCGTTGCGTCCGGGCTGCTCGGTCACCTCGCTGGCGCGATCAGCGGCGTCGCGGTGGCACGCAAGACCAGCTTCCTGCAGGACAAGCTCGGCGAGCTGGTCTTCGGCCCCGGAGTCACCATCGTCGACGATCCGCTCCGGCTGCGCGGTCTTCGGTCGCGCCCATTCGACGCGGAGGGCCTGCCCGTCGCCCGCTGCGAGCTGGTGAAGAATGGCGTGCTGACGACCTGGATCGCCGAGAGTGCGTCGGCTCGCCAGCTCGGCATTCAGCCGACCGGCCATGCCGCACGTGGAACATCGGGCGCACCTAGCCCGACCACCACAAACATCTACATCGAAGCCGGCGCGAAGAGCCGCGAGGAATTGCTGGCCGTATTTCCCGAAGCAGTGCTCGTCACCGAGCTGATCGGTCATGGGGTGAACCCGGTGACTGGCGATTACAGCCGCGGTGCTTCGGGGTTCATGGTGCGCAATGGCGAGATTGCCGAGCCGGTCGCCGAAATCACCGTGGCCTCGAACCTGGCCGAGATGTTCGCGTCGCTCGTTCCGGCAAATGACCTCGAATTTCGCTACGGGTCGGACTCGCCGACCTTGCTGATCCCGGAAATGACGGTCGGCGCGGCCTAAGTCTCGGCGACGATCCTCGGCATTCCCAGCCGCGGGATCTCGATTTTCGGGCAGCGATCCATCACGACCTTGAGGCCAGCCGCTTCCGCGCGGGCCGCGGCTTCTTCGTTGATCACGCCGATCTGCATCCAGACCGCTTTGGCACCGACGAAGATCGCCTGATCGACCGCCTGCCCCGCAGCCTCCGGTCGACGGAAGATGTCGACGATGTCGATCGGCATCCCGAGCTGCGCGAGCTCGGTCCAAACGAACTCGCCATGTACATGCTCGCCCGCGATCTGCGGATTGACGGGAATCACTCGGTAACCATGATCCTGCAGGAACTTCATCACGCCGTAGGACGGGCGGTTGGGCCGGTCAGACGCGCCGACCATCGCGATCGTGCGTGCATTGGTCAGCAGTTCCCGGATGTCATCGTCGCTGGTGAGCGGCATCGGCTTCTCCTTCACCGACTCAATGCGCCACCGCGGCCAACAGTTTCGCGGCAATTGCGGCGAAGGCATCGGCCTCCGGTCCCTCACCCGCAGCGGGGGGATGGCCGGCGTCGGAATTCTCGCGGATGCCGAGCGACAGCGGCAGGCGGCCGAAAAAGGGCACGCCCATCTCTTCCGCCGCCGCTTCGGCGCCGCCTGTCCCGAACGGATGCGACGCCTCGCCGCAATGCGGGCAGGTGTAGGTCGCCATATTCTCGATCACGCCGAGGACCGGCACGCTCATCTTGTTGAACAGGTCGACCGCGCGGCGGGCGTCGATCAGCGACAGGTCTTGCGGAGTGGAGACGATGACTGCGCCGGCGGGCCGCGAGCGCTGTATCAGCGACAGCTGAACGTCGCCGGTGCCCGGCGGCATGTCGACGATCAGGATTTCGGTGTCGCCCCAGTCGGCGTCGATCAGCTTGGCGAGCGCGCCGGTCGCCATCGGCCCGCGCCACGCCAGCGCATGACCCGGCGACACGAGATGCCCGAGCGAGAGGAATTTGAGACCCTGCGCCTCGACCGGGACAAGCTGCTCGCCGTCCGCCGTCGGCTTCTGGCTCGATCCTAATAGGGTCGGCTGCGAGGGTCCGTAGACGTCGGCGTCGACTAGCCCGACCTTCTGGCCGGCCTTGGCCAGCGCGATGGCGACGTTGGCGGCGACGGTGGACTTGCCGACACCACCCTTCCCGCTGCCGATGGCGATCAGCGTCCGGCTCGGCTCCGCGGCAGTCACCGCAATCCGCGCCTCATCGACGCCTGGAAGTGCCAGCGCGGCGTCGTGAAGCTCCCGTTCAAGCGCATCGCGCCCACTCTTCGACAGCCCGGTCGCGTCGGCGATCACCGTCGCAACACCGCCCGCGAGCTTGCGCGAACGGATGCGTTCGGCGTGCGGAAGAGCGTCGAGAAGCTCGCTAGTTTCGGTCATCGTCGCAGGGACATAGGAGCCGGGCCGACGCTTGCCACTGTTTTTCGCGAAATCGCGCTCCTATAGTTACACCCATGAACATTCTTTCCGGGTGGGGCGCCCGCGCTCGCGGCCTGTTTGCTGACAATAAGGGGCCGTGGGGATCGAGCGGAGCTGACGACGAGCCATCGTCATCCGACGGCGGCAATAGCGGCGGTCCATGGGGCGACCCCGGGCGCAAACGCAAACGCAGCTCTGAGCCGAACCCAACCCTCGACGAATTCTTCCGGCGGAGCCGCGAGCGCTTCTCGGGCGGCGGTTTTCCCGGCCGGCCCGACGCATCGATCTTCGTCTGGGCGGTCATCGTGGTCGTCCTGCTGTTCCTGGTTTTCACCTCGATGCACTCGATTTCGCCCGGGCAGCGCGGCGTAGTCACCCGTTTCGGCCGGTATAGCTACACTTTGGGCCCCGGCTTCGGGATTACCCTGCCCTACCCGGTCGATCGAGTAGCCAAGATCGACGTCGAAGGCATTCGCACCGTCAACCTGGGAGCCGAAAGCAGCGAGGACCTGATGCTGACGGGCGACCAGAACCTGATCGACATCGCCTATGCCGTTCGCTGGAACGTCAAGGCACCAGAACTTTACCTGTTCCAGCTGTCCGATCCGGACGAAGCCATCAAGCAGGTCGCGGAAAGCGCGATGCGCTCGGTCATCGCCCAGGTTACGCTGCAGGACGCGATGGGCGACAAGCGCGGCGAAATCGAAGCGCGCGTGGTCGACGCGATGCAGCGCGTGCTCGACGGCTATCGCTCCGGGGTCGCGGTCCAGGGCGTCGCCATCCAGCAGGCCGACCCGCCCGACGAGGTCAATGACGCGTTCAAGGAAGTGACTGCCGCCCAGCAGGATGCCAAGTCCTACATCAACCAGGCCAATTCGTACGCGCTCCAGATCACTGCGAAGGCCCAAGGCGATGCGACGGCCTTCGACAAGGTCTACGAGCAGTACAAGCTCGCGCCCGACGTCACCCGCCGCCGCATGTATTACGAGACGATGGAGCAGGTGCTTTCGAAAGTGGACAAGACCATCATCGAGGCGCCCGGCGTGACGCCGTACCTGCCCTTGCCCCAGGTCCAGAAAGAACAGCAAAAGAAGGAGTCGGCGCAATGACCTCCTTCGTCCGTGCTCATCCGATTGTCAGCGCTGTGCTCGGCCTGTTCGTGCTGTATCTGGTGGCATCGAGCTTCCCGATCGTCCCGGAAACCAAGCAGGCGGTGATCGTCCGCTTCGGCAAGCCCGAGCGAATCCTCAACCGTTACCAGGCAGGGCGTCCGATCGGCACCGCCAGCGCAGGACTGTCGTACAAGATCCCGGGAGTCGACCGGATCGTGTGGATCGACAAGCGCGTGCTCGCCGTTGACATGCAGTCCCAACCCGTACTCTCGACCGACCAGCGCCGGTTGATGGTCGACGCGTTTGCGCGCTACCGCATCGTCGACCCGCTGCTAATGTACATTCGCTCGAACACCGAGGAGAACCTGCGCAGCCAGCTGCAGGTCATTCTCCGCTCGGAAGTGCGCAATGAGCTTGGCCGCCAGCCGTTTGCTGCCTTGCTCTCGCCCGAACGGCAGGGTGTGATGGACGACGTGCGCAAGTCATTGAACGTCCAGGCCGCCAAGTTCGGTGTCGAGATCGTGGACGTCCGTATCAAGAAGACCGACTTGCCCGACGGCACTCCGCTCCAGTCGGCGTTCGAAAGCATGCGCACCGCGCGTCTGCAGGAAGCCCGCTCGATTCGGGCCCAGGGCATGAAGCAGGCCCAGATTATCCAGGCGGAGGCCGACGCGAATGCTTCGCATACCTACGCAGCGAGCTTCGGCAAGGATCCGGATTTCTACGACTTTTACCGGGCCATGCAGAGCTATCGCCAAACCTTTATTGGCGAGCCCGGGAAGCAACCTGCTCCGACGACCGTCGTTCTGTCGCCTCAGAATGACTATTTGAAGGAATTCACTGGACGGTCGCGTTAATTCCGCCGCTGTTCAATCATTATTCAGCGCCGTCGGAGTCAAGCGGCCTTGCGTCCACCCCAGAATGATGGAGTATCGATGAGCTCGAAGGAGACCGGAAAAGTGCGCTACGCCTATGGGGTCGCGATGGCCCTGCTTCTCGGGGGAACGGCATTCTCGCTGACCACGGGACGCGCCGGCGCCCAGGTCGCGCAGAACTCGCCCTCGGTCATGGCTCCGCGCGGCGCTCCGCAGTCGTTCGCCGATCTGGTCGCCAAGCTGCAGCCGGCGGTCGTCAACATCTCGACCAAGCAGCGCATCCCGGTGAAAACCCAGGCGGATCCGTTCGAGGAGTTTTTCCGGCGGTTCGGCGGCCCCGGCACTCCCGACAGTGGCGGCGGCGCCGACCAGGGTCAGCAGCAGGGACAGGGACAACCACGCACCCGCGAAGCCGGCTCGCTCGGCTCGGGCTTCCTGATTTCGCCCGACGGCTACATCGTCACCAACAACCACCTGATCCAGGGCCTGACCGGCACCGGCACCGTCGACACGGTCACGGTGACGCTGACCGACCGCCACGAATATCCGGCGCGCATCATCGGCCGCGACGAAACTTCCGACCTGGCGCTGCTTAAGATCGACGGCACCAACCTGCCGTACGTAAACTGGGGCGACAGCACCAAGGCGCGCGTTGGCGACTGGATCATCGCCATCGGCGATCCCTATGGCGTTGGCAGCACCGTGACCGCGGGCATCATCTCCGCCCTCCATCGGGGGATTACCGGATCGGGTGCCTACGACCGATACATCCAGACCGACGCGGCCATCAACATGGGTAACAGCGGCGGTCCGATGTTCGACCTCGACGGCAACGTCATCGGCATCAACTCAGCGCTGATTTCGCCGACGGGCGCTTCGGTCGGCATCGGCCTCGCCATCCCGGCGGAGCTGGCGAAGCCGGTTATCGACTCGCTGCGCCGCGGCCAGAGGCCCTCGCGCGGTTACCTCGGTGTCGGCCTGCAGCCGCTCGACGACGATTCGATCGCTTCGGCGCTTGGCCTCGCCAAGGGTGGCGGTGAGCTCGTCCGCTCGGTCGTTCCAGGAGGGGCCGCGGCCCGAGCCGGGATCCAGCAGGGCGACGTCATCGTCCGGGTTAACAACCAACCGGTAACCCCCGACCAGACGGTTTCCTACCTCGTCGCGAACTCACCGGTCGGGCAGCGCATCCCGATCGAGGTGGTCCGTAACGGCAAGCACTTCATGGTGAACACGATCGTCGACCAGCGCCCGACCGAGGAGCAGCTGGCGAAGATCGTCGGTGGCGGCGCGAACGACAACGGCGCAACCACTGGTGGAGGTGCGTCAACCGCCGCTCCACAGAAGGCACTTGGCCTGTCGCTTGCGACCCTGACCCCGGAACTCGCGCGTGCAGCCAACCTTCCGGCCACTGCCCATGGCGTCGTCATCACGGCGGTCGATGCCAACAGCGATGCCTCGGACGAGGGGCTTCAGCGCGGCGACCTGATTATTTCGATCAACAACCAGCTGGTGACCTCGCCGGCCCAGGTGATCAACATGGTCGATGCAGCCCGAAAGGCCGGCCGCAGCAGCGTCCTGCTACTCGTCAAGCGCGGCAACGCTCCCGAAGCCTTCGTCGGGATCGACATCAGCGGTAAGTGACCAAATTCTCAGCTTCAGGACTTATCCGGCGTTCTGGGTAGCGGCTGCCTGATCAGCTGCCGGCGCAGCTGTTGCAGCAAAGCCGCACTGCTTCTGCTCCATCGGAATCTGCTTGGTGATGCGGGTCGCGTTTTCCGAATAGGCCTGCGTCACCGATCCGCTGTTCACCTGCTTGCCGCGCAGCGGGCTAACGCCCTGGCAGATG
>Ga0207657_10000976_pt1 | contig 30357 bp, 36 predicted proteins | sample KBSC33metaG_FD_184316 | JGI IMG/M metagenome (GOLD analysis project Ga0207657, IMG submission 184316) | Corn rhizosphere microbial communities from Kellogg Biological Station, Michigan, USA - KBS C3-3 metaG (SPAdes) (version 2) | ecosystem: Host-associated > Plants > Roots > Rhizosphere > Soil ...
CCGTAGAACACGACCGCCTCGGTGAGGGCGAAGCCGAGCCACTGGATGCCCTGCAGCTCGCCGCGCAGCTCGGGCTGGCGGGCGACCGACTGGATCATCGAGCCGAAGATGTTGCCGATGCCGACGCCGGCGCCGAGTGCGCCGAGGCCGACGCCGAGCGCGAGGCCGATGGCCTTGCCGGCTTTGGTGACGTCGCCGGTCGTGGCGGCGAGAATGATGCCGTGCATTGGGTGTTCCTCCTTGTTCCTAATGCTCCGGCTCGATCGCCGAGCCGATGTAGATGGCGGACAGAGCGGCGAAGATGAACGCCTGGATGCCGATCACGATGATCACTTCGAAGAGGTAGAAGAGGATCCCGACCGGGACGACGACGATGGCGAGGATCCAGCTTTGCAGGATGAAGATCAGGCCGATGAAGGTCAGGATCAGGATGTGCCCCGCGAGCATGTTCGCGAAGAGCCGGACGGAAAGCGAGATCAGGCGCATGAACTGACCGAGGATCTCGAGTGGGACGATCAAGACGAGCAGCCCCTTCGGGGCTTCCGGGATCCAGCTCTTGAAGTAGCGCACGGGGCCGTTCCAGCGGATTCCCTCGACGTGCGTGAACACGAAGGTGAGCAGAGCGAGCGCGAGCGTCACGGAGATCGAGCTCGTCGCCGCGTAGATGCCCCAGGTCGGAACGCCGTGGTAGGTGTGACCGGTCAGGGGCAGCGGGATGAAGCCGAGGAAGTTGACGACGAAGATGAAGAGCATCAGCGTCGCGACGTACGGGAACCAGCGGCCGATCGCCTTCGACGGCAGGCCCTGCTCGGCGATCTGGGTCTGCGCGATCTCGTAGACCATCTCCCCCACCGTCTCGCGACGGCCGGCCTTGCGGCCGATCTTCGTCCGCATGAAGAAGATCCCGAAGAGGATCGTCGCGAGGCTCGCGAGCATCAGATAGACGACCGCCTTCGTGATCGAGAGGTTGAGCGGGCCGAGGTGGATCGGGATCCACTCGTTCTGCTTGAACTCGTCTGTCGGGTCGAAGTCGCCCCGCGCGAACGCGTTCGCGGGCAGCAGCAGCGCGAGTGTCGAGGCGGTGAGGAGCACGCGCTTCACGATTGCGGCACCCCCGCCTTCGGGCCGGTGTAGTAGGCGACGAGCTGCAGTCCGAGCGCGGCGGAGTACCCGGCGGCGTACGTCAACGCAGCCGCCAGCCCGAGCCATTTGTCGGAGACCGCGACGGCGAAGACGACCACCATGACGGCGATCGCGCGAAAGAGCATCCCGAAAGCAACCACGCCTGCGGCGGCGAGGTTACCCGTCCGTGCCTGCAGCCGCGCGAGGACCGCGCCGAAGGCCTCCGAGCCGAACCAGAGGACGGCGCCGATCGCCCACCCGGAGACGCGCCAGCCGGCGATCAGGAAGATCGGCAGCGCGACCGCGAGCACGATCGCACCCGCGACGGCGGGCAGGAAGGTGGGTGGTGCCGTGCGTGGCTCTGTCCAGGCGGGCATCAGACGTCTCTGTAGCGGATCACGGTGGCGGCGACGCCGACGGGAACGCCGACGACGGAGCCGAATGCGAGCCCGTACCCGAGGTTCCCCATCAACCAACCGGCCAGGGTGCCCACGGCGATGCACGCCGCGGTGAATCCGATGAGCACGCTGCCGGCCCCGGCGAGGGAGAACGTCGGTCCCTGGGGCTGCATTCGGCGCGGAGCATACCAGTCGTTTGTGACACCGGTTTTCGGCTCGGAAAGGCCCGGACAGCACCCGTTTGTGACGCGACACAACGGCTGGGCTCCCTCTGCACGCCACTCTCGTCACCCCTCGGCGAGCCGCTTCAGCGACCGCAGCGAGAGCTTGTTCCTCAGGGCGCCGACCGCGTCGCCGACCGGCCCGATCGCCTGGACGATCCCCTCCTCTGGCTCCTCCCGCATGGTCACCGTGGTCCGGCCCTCCCCGACCGCGTCGAGCACGAGCTCGACGCGGAATGCGCCGACGGGGCCGAGCCGGGCGAGGAGCACGATCCGCCGCGGCGGATCGCACTCGAGCACCTCCGTCGAGTCGTCGATCGTGACCGGCCCTGCGCCGGACGAGTGGTGCAGCAACGAGCCGGGCGCCGGCCAGGTCGAGTCGGCCTCGCGTACAGCCTTCGCGCCGAGCACCCACTCGGCGTACGAACCGGGGTCGGCGAGCACCGCGAAGACACGTCCGCGCGGCGCATCGACGACGATCTGATTCTCGGCCACGCGGCTGTCTCCCCGACTCGCACCTTCAGAAACGCGCCAGGGGAAATCGTGTGATGGAATCCGATTTCGGAGAGGCTTCCGGCGGATGTTCGACGCCGTCGTGATCGGGGCGGGCCACAACGGCCTCGTCGCCGCAAACGTGCTCGCCGACGCGGGCTGGTCGGTCGTCGTCCACGAGGCGGAGGACGAGCCGGGGGGCGCGGTGCGCTCGGGCGAGCTGATCGAGCCCGGCTTCGTCCACGACCGCTACAGCGCGTTCTACCCCGTCGGCGCCGCCTCCCCCGTCTTCCGCCGGCTCGGCCTCGACATCCCGTGGCGACATGGGCCGCTCGTGCTCGCCCACCCGGCGCTCGACGGGAGCTGCGCGGTGCTCTCGCGCCGGCTCGCGGAAACGACGATGGGGCCCGAGTGGCCGGGGCTGATGCGGGCGTGGGAGCGAATCGAGCCTGCGATCCTCCTCGGGCTCGTCACGCCGTTCCCGCAAGTCCGCGCGATGCGCCTCCTCGCCCGCGAGCTCGGCGCATTGCGGCACCTGCGTCCACCGAGAGGCGAGCTCGCCGACCGGTTGCTGACCGGCAACGCCCTGCACACGGACACGCCGCCCCGGCGCCCGCTCGGCCGCGCGTTCGGCCTGCTGCTGACCGCGCTCGGGCAGCGCTACGGCTTCCCGTGCGTCGCCGGCGGGGCCGGGACGATCACCCGGCTCCTCGCGGAGCGCGCGGCAGCCCGAGGGGTCGAGCTTCGCTGCGGCGAGCCCCTCGACCGCATCCCGCCGGCACGCCACGCCGTGCTCGCGGCGGTCGACATCTGGGAGCTCGGGCGGCTGACGGGCCGGCCTGCGCGGACGATGCCCGACCCAGCGACGGTCAAGCTCGACTGGACGCTCGACGGACCGGTTCCCTGGAGCGTCCCGACGGCGGCGTCGGCGCCCGTGGTCCACCTCGGCGGCCCGCGCGACTTCGTGCTCTTCGGCCAGTACTCGGCCGTCGACCCGTCACGCTCGCCTGCGGGCAAGGAGACGGCCTGGGCCTACTCCCACGCCCTCCTCGATCCCGACACGATCGAGGCGCAGGTCGAGGCACACGCGCCCGGCTTCCGGTCGCTCATCCGCGGCCGGCGGGTGGAGCCGCTCGCGCCCGGCCGGATCAACCTGGGCACGGCGCGGCTCCGGAACGAGCTCGTCCTCCGAGGGCAGCGGGGCGGGCCGGCGACCGGCATCGCCGGCGTCTATCTCGCCTCGGCCTCCGCCCATCCCGGCGGCGGAGTGCACGGGGGGCCAGGCTGGATCGCCGCCCGCGCCGCCCTCCGCCGGGCGGCCGGGCGCAGAGCTTGCCGGTGAGAGCTTCTCAAGCGGCGGTGCGGGTCGCGTCGCGGCGGCGGGCGCGCGGGCTCGCGAGCTTCACGATCTCGAGCAGGTAGACGATGTAGAGCGAGAAGGAGACGGCGGCAACCCCGGCGGCCACGTCGATCGCGACGTTCGTCGCGCTCCAGCGTCCGTGGTGATGCGGCGGCGCGAAGCGCGTCGCGAGCGCGGCGAGCGCCAGCGTCCCGCACCAGGTCCACAGATAGATCACGGACCGGCGCTGCGAGAAGCCGAGGCGCATGAAGCGATGGTGCAGATGACGTGCATCCGCGACGTAGACCGGCTGGCCGCTCTTCAGCCGCTTCGCGACGACGAACGACGTGTCGAGCACCGGCACGGCGAGCACGAGCAGCGGCAGCACGAGCGTCGCCAACGCGGCCGTCTTCAGGAGCCCCTGCACGGAGATCGCGGCGAGCGTGTAGCCGAGGAGCAGCGCTCCCGAGTCGCCCATGAAGATGCGCGCCGGATAGAAGTTGTGCCGCAGGAAGCCGAGACACGCGCCGGCGACGATGCCCGCGAGGATCGCGGGGCCGACCTGCCCGCGCGAGAGCTCGATCACGCAGAACGTGGCGCCGGAGATCGCGCACACGCCGGCCGCGAGGCCGTCCAGGCCGTCGAGGAAGTTGACCATGTTCATGACCGCGACGATGCCGACCACGGTGAGCGGCGCGCCGACCCAGACGGGCAGCTGGTGGACGCCGACGAGGGGGAACGTGAATGCATGCACCCAGACGCCGAAGCCGGCCGGGATCGACGCCGCGAGCACCTGGCCGCCGAGCTTCTGCCACCAGGCGAGATACCGGAAGTCGTCGATCGCGCCGATCGTCGTCGCGACCGCTGCGCCGAGGAGGACGCCGCGCAGGTCCCCGCCGAGCGGCAGGAACGCGAGCGACGGGATGAGCACGCCGAGGAACATCGCGAGGCCCCCGAGCCGCGGGATCGTCGGCCGGTCGCGGTCGCCCTCGCGGGGGCGCTCGACCAGCCGCAGGTGCCGCGCCGCCGAACCGACGGCCGGCGTGAGTACGAGGACGATGGCGAGCGCAGCGACGGCGCCGTAGAGGACCTGCAGGTGGTCGGTCAGCTCATCCCAAACCACGATGCCTACTTCGTGCCGTAGAGCCGATCTCCCGCGTCGCCGAGGCCGGGGACGATGAATCCCTTCTCGTTCAGGCCGCGGTCGATCGCCGCGACGACGATCTGGACGTCCGGGTGGTTGTCGGTGATGTTCTTGACTCCCTCCGGTGCTGCGATGATGGCGATCAGCCGCACGCTCGTCGCGCCCGCGTCCTTGACGAGCTGCACCGCGTGCGCGGTCGAGTTGCCGGTCGCGAGCATCGGGTCGAGCAGGATCACGTCGCGGTCGGCGACGTCGGCCGGCAGCTTCACGTAGTACTCGACCGGCTGCAGCGTCTCCTCGTCGCGGTAGAGGCCGATGAAGCCGACACGCGCGCCCGAGATGAGCATGAGCACGCCGTCGAGCATGCCGAGGCCTGCGCGCAGGATCGGGCAGACGGCGACCTTCTTGCCGGAGATGCGCGGCATCGCTGCCACCTCGAGCGGCGTCTCGACGTCGACGTTCTCGCTCGGCAGGTCCTTCGTCGCCTCGTAGGTCAGGAGCAGCGTCACCTCTTCGACGAGCTTGCGGAAGTGCACCGTGGGCGTGTCCTTGTCCCGCAGGTAGGACAGCTTGTGCTGCACGAGCGGATGCTTGACCTCCGTGACGCTCACGTCCGTGACGGCCCGCTCATGCGTAGGTCGTGTAGCCGCGGAACCCCGGATAGAGCGGACGCCTGTCGCAGAGCGCGAGCGCACGGGCACGCAGGGCATCGACGTCCGCGCGCTCGTCGAGCGAGTCGACGATGATCGAGGCGACCTCGGCGAAGTCGGCTTCGTCGAAGCCTCGCATCGTCGCGGCGGGCGTTCCGAGCCGGACCCCCGAGGCGACCATCGGCGGGCGCTCGTCGAACGGGACGGTGTTGCGGTTCGCGGTCAGCTTGCAGGACTCGAGCCGTTCCTGCGCGGCGAGGCCGGTCCACTCGGTCGCGCGCAGGTCGAGCTGGACGAGGTGCGTGTCGGTGCCGCCGGTGAGGACGTCGTAGCCGCCGTCGACGAGGCCTGTCGCGAGCGCGTCCGCGTTCGCACGGATCTGCCGCTGGTAGTCCTTGAACGCGTCGGTCATCGCGATCCGGAAGCACGCCGCCTTCGCGGCGATCGCGTGCATCAGCGGCCCGCCCTGCATACCCGGGAAGTTCGCGCGATCGAGCTTCGAGGCGTGCTCCTCGCGGCAGAGAACGAAGCCGGCGCGCGGGCCTGCGAGCGTCTTGTGGCTCGTCGACGTGACGAAGTCGCAGTGCGGGACCGGGTTGGGATGGAGGCCGGCGGCCACGAGACCCGAGAAGTGCGCCATGTCGCACATCAGCAGCGCACCGACCTCGTCGGCGATCGCACGGAATCGGTCGGCCTCGACGGCGCGCGGATATGCGGAGCCACCGCACACGATCAGTGCCGGGCGCACCTCTTTCGCGCGCGCGAGCACGTCGTCGTAGTCGACCATCATCGTCTCGCGCGACACGCCGTAGTGGTGGAACTCGTACAGCTTCCCCGAGAAGTTGACCTTCAGCCCGTGCGTCAGGTGCCCACCGTGGTCGAGCGACAGCGCAAGCACCCTGTCGCCCGGCTTCAACACCGCGAAGTAGGCCGCCATGTTCGCCTGCGCGCCGGCATGCGGCTGCACATTGGCGTGCTCGGCGCCGAAGAGCTCCTTCGCACGGGTGCGCGCGAGCTCCTCGATCTCGTCGACGACCTCGCACCCACCGTAGTAGCGCTTGCCCGGGTACCCCTCGGCGTACTTGTTCGTCGGCACGGAGCCGACAGCCTCGAGCACGCTCGGCCACGTGAAGTTCTCGGAGGCGATCAGCTCGACCTGGCCGCGCTGCCGCTCGAGCTCGCGCCCGAGCAGCTCGGCGATCTCCGGGTCGACCTCGGACAGCCCCGCCGTGCGGAGCTCCTCGAACGACTGCTGCACGACGGCCATCGCCGTCGATTCTACGGTCTCGCGTGGAGCGCCGACCGCACGCGCGCGATCGCGTCGGCTGCAGGCGCGGCGCCTTCGCGGACGACATAGGGCTCGTCGCCCGTGAAATCGATCACCGTCGACGGGGTTCCCGGCAGCCGCCCGGCGTCGAGCTCTGCCGCCACGGCCTCACGAATGCGTGCCGGCACCTCGTCGAGCGTGGCCGGGCTCGCCCCACCGGGATCGTTGGCGCTCGTCGAGCCGACGCAGCCGGCCGCGTCGAGGGCCCGCCTCGCCTCATCGGGCAGGACCGGGACGCGCACTCCGATCGCATCCCTTCGCGTGCCCGTCAACCAGGGGTAGCGGCCGGCCGGGTTCGACAGCACGAGCGTGTACGGGCCCGGCAGGAGCTCCCGGACGATCGGGCCGCAACGTGCCTGCAGCTCGGGCACGCAGTCGAAGAGCATCTCCACGCTCGAGGCGAGGAGCGCCGACGGCTGCCGCTCCTCGCGGCCCTTCAGGCGATAGAGACGCGTCGTCGGCTCCTCGGGGTAGGCGCGCGCGACGAGACCGTAGACCGTGTCGGTCGGGAGGAGCACCGGCTGCCCCTCACGGATCGCGGCGATCACCCTCTCGACTGCGTCGGCCCCCACCACGCCTCCACCACTCGCGGCCTCCCCGCCAGGTCGCGGCTGATCCTACCCCGCGTGTACCCCGCTTCCTCGAGCTCGGCCAGGACCGTCCCGGCTCGGTCCTCGTGCACCTCGAGGACGAGCCAGCCGTCGAGCACGCCGGCGGCGCGCTCGACGAGTCGTCGCGTCTGCCCCTCGTCGAGGAGCGCGCGACGCGGCTCCCAGTCGCGCACCTCCGGCTCGAGGCTCTCGAGCTCCTCGGCGCCGACGTACGGCGGATTCGAGACGACGAGGTCGAATGGGCCCGCCAGCCCGTCGAGCAGGTCGGTCTCGACGAGCTCCACGTCGAGCCCGTTCGCGGCAGCGTTCTCGCGGGCGAGCTCGAGCGCTGCGGCGGACGCGTCCGTGGCGGTGATGCGCGCGGCCGGGCACTCCTGCGCGAGCGCGAGAGCGATCGCGCCGGTGCCGGTTCCGACATCGACGACGCGCGGGGCTGCAATCCCTGCGAGGAGCGCGAGGCAGCGGTCGACGACGACCTCCGTCTCCGGGCGCGGCACGAGCGCGCGCCGGTCGGTCTTCAGCGTCAGCCGGCGGAAGCCCCAGTCGCCGAGCACGTAGGCGAGCGGTTCGCGCCTGCCCCTGCGCACGAGGAGCTCGCGCGCGGCGTCACGCTCGGCGTCGGTGAGCGGCCGGTCGTGCTGCGTGTAGAGCTCGATTCGCTCCAAACCGAGCGCGCGGGCGATCAGCAGCTCGGCGTCGACACGCGGGCTTCCGACGCCGTGGTCGGCGAGGTAGGCGACGCCGGCCGTCAGGGACTCGGCGAGCGTCACCCTTCGAGGGCGCGGCGCTGCTGGTCGGCCGTCAATGCGTCCGTGTACTCCTCGAGGTCGCCCTGGAGGATCTGGTCGAGCCGATGCGTCGTCAGCTTGATCCGGTGGTCGGTGACGCGGTTCTCGGGAAAGTTGTACGTGCGGATCTTCTCGGCCCGCGCGCCGGTGCCGACCTGCGCGCTGCGCGTCGCCGCCTGCTCTGCGGCCTGGCGCTCGCGCTCGGCCTCGTAGATGCGTGCCCGGAGCACGCGCATCGCCTTCTCGCGGTTCTGCAGCTGCGAGCGCTCGTCCTGCATCGCGACGACGATCCCGGTCGGCACGTGCGTGATCCGCACCGCCGAGTCGGTGGTGTTCACCGACTGGCCGCCGGGCCCGGACGAGCGGAAGACGTCGATCTTCAGGTCGCTCTCCTGCACCTCGAGCTCGGCATCCTCGGCTTCCGGCATCACCGCGACGGTCGCCGTCGAGGTGTGGATACGGCCGGCCGACTCGGTCTCCGGCACGCGCTGGACGCGGTGCGTGCCCGCCTCGAACTTGAACACGGAGTAGGCCCCGTCACCCTTGATCGCGAACACGCCTTCCTTCAGGCCGCCGCCGTCGTTCGCGTTGGTCTCGATCTGCTCGAACCGGAAGCCGCGACGCTCCGAGTAACGCTGCAGCATGCGTTGCAGCTCGGCCGCCCAGAGCGCAGCCTCGTCGCCGCCGACGCCCTGCCGGATCTCGACGATCACATCCTTGTCGTCGGCGGGGTCGCGCTCGGCCAGCGCGAGCTTCAGCTCCTCCTCGAGCCGCGCCACCTCGGCCTCGTAGTCGCCGACCATCTCGGAGAGCTCGGCGTCGTTTCGCGCCGCGTCGAGATCGGCCCGAGCCTGGCGCCATTGCCGCGCGAGGTTGTACGGGCCTTCGAGCTGCTTGAGGCGGCGGCCGACCTCGGCCGCCTCGCGGTGGTCGTTGAAGACGGCCGGGTCCGACAGGCGGTCCCGCGTCTCGGTGTACGAGCGTTCGAGCTCCGTGATCAGATCGTCGAGCGCGGCCATCGCCGCACGAGGTTACCCGGCCAGTTCGGCGTCGAGGGAGACGTCCGGGATCCCGCTCAGCGCCTGCGACACCGGGCAGTTGCGCTTCGCGTCCTCGGCGGCGTCCCGGAACCCATCGGCGTCGAGCCCGGGCACCGTGCCGCGCACGGTCAGCGCACCCCGCGTGATTCCCTCGCCGGGCTGGAAGGTGACGGTCGCGGATGTCTCGAGCTTCTCGGGCGGGTTGCCGGCCTTCGCGAGGCCGTTCGAGAGCGCCATTGCGAAGCACGCCGCCCAGGCGGCGGCGATCAGCTCCTCCGGGCTCGTCTTGCCGTTCGGCTCCTCGGACCGCGACGCCCACGAGACGTCGAGCGGGCCGAAGGCGCCGCTTCCCACCTGCTCGATGGTGCCGCTGCCGTTCATCAGGTCGCCCTGCCAGACGGCTGCTGCCTTGCGATCGGTTGCCATTTACGCCATCACCTCCACACGTCGGTCGGCCGGGTCCCGGCCCTCGAGCACCAACACTTCCCGCAGCGCGCGAATGGACACCTCGAGCTGGTCGAGGGTGGGCTCTCGGGTCGTCAGCCGCTGCAACCACAGTCCCGGCGCGAGCAGCGTCATCAGGACGCGATTGTCCGTGTGCCGGCCCGCGAACCGGATGAGCTCGTACGCGATGCCCGCGATCACCGGCAGCAGCACGATGCGGCTCACGATCAGCCAGTACCAGGCGGGACGTCCGAGCAGCGCATAGACGAAGACGCTCACGACCATCACCCAGAGCAGGAACGCCGTGCCGCACCGCGGGTGGATCAGCGAGTACCGCTGCGCGACCTCGGGTGTCAGCTCCTCACCGGCCTCGTAGGCGTTGATCGCCTTGTGCTCCGCCGCGTGGTACTCGAACACGCGGCGGAGAGAGGGGATGAAGCTCAGCACGGTCAGGTAGAGCACGAAGACGGTGACGCGCACGAGCCCCTCGACGAGCACGAACCAGCCGCCGCTCGAGATCGGGAGCAGGTCGGTGAGAAGCGCGGGGCCGACCTTGAACATCATCACGGCGAACCCGATCGCGACGAGGAACGCGAACGCGAGCGCCCACCGTCCGATCTCTGCGGGCTCCTCGTCGCCCTCCCGCTCTTCCTCGATTGCGTAGTTCGCGGAGACGCTCAGCGCGCGAAAGCCGATCGAGAGGCTCTCGCCGAGTGCGACGACGCCACGGACGATCGGCAGTCGCAGCGTCCAGTGACGCGCGGCGAGCGGATCGATGCTGCGAGCGACGTGCGCGATCGCGCCGTCGGGCTTGCGCACGGCGACCGCCCAGTTGCGCGGTCCGCGCATCATTACGCCCTCGAGGACGGCCTGTCCTCCGATGGCCTGTGCCATGCGGCTACGAGCGCGCTGCGCGCTCGGCCTTTTCGAGGCGCCGCTGGAAGCGCTCGACCCGGCCGCCCGTGTCCACGAGCTTCTGCTTGCCGGTGTAGAACGGGTGGCAGTTGGAGCAGATCTCCACGTGCAGCTCGGGCTTCGTGGAACGCGTCGTGAACGTGTTCCCGCAGCCGCAGTGCACGGTGGCGAGCACGTAGTCGGGATGGATGTCGGCCTTCATGGCCGGGCCAGGATAGCAGCGGCGGTTTGGCCGGCGACGTTGCCGCCCGAGACGAGAAGCACCGGATTCCGGGCCTCGATCTTGCCCGCGAGCCACGCCGCGGTGGCGGCCGCGCCGGCGGGCTCGCAGGCGAGCTTGGCGCGGGCATAGAGGAAGCGGAACGCGTGCTCGAGCTCGGCCTCGGTGACGAGGACGCGCTCCAGATCGCGGGCGATCGCGAGCGGCAGCGCGCCCGCGAACGGTGCGTTCAGGCCGTCGGCGATCGACGCCGGCGTGACGGGCGTCGGCTCGCCGTGCTCGATCGCCGTGTGCAGGGCGGTGCTCGTGTCCGGCTCCACGGCGATCACCCGCGTGTGTGCGCCGATCGCGGTCTGGATCCCGGCGATCAGGCCGCCGCCGCCGACCGGGACGACGACGGCATCCGCCTCCGGGGCGTCCTCCTCGATCTCGAGACCGACGGTCCCCGCGCCGGCGATCACGAGCGGGTCGTCGAACGGGTGGACGAGCGTGCGGCCCGTCTGCCGGCGGAGCTCTTCGAGCCGGCTGAAGGCATCCGCAGGGTTGGACGCCTCGAGGTCGACGGCCGCGCCGTATCCGCGCGTCGCCTCGATCTTCTGCTCCGAGGCGCCCTGCCACATGACGACGAGCGCGTCGATCCCCTCCTCGCGCGCGGCATATGCCGTCGCCTGCGCATGGTTGCCGGCGCTGATCGCGATCACGCCGCGGCGCTTCTCGTCGTCGGTCAGGCTGCTGATCTTGTTGAGTGCGCCGCGCGCCTTGAACGAGCCCGTGCGCTGGAAGAGCTCGCACTTGAGGCGTGCGCCGAGCGTGCGGCTCGCAAGCAGCGGCGTCCGCGGAAGGCGGTCGCCGATCGTCGCCCGCGCTCGTTCGACGTCGGCGCGGGTCGGGAGCGCCGGCAGCGTCGGGACAGACGATTCAGCCACGCTGGCGCACCGCCTCGAAGAGGAGGATGGCGGCACTCGTCGCGGCGTTCAGGCTGTCGGCGGTACGTGGGCGCATCGGGATCGCGACCTGCATGTCGACAGCATCGCACCAGGCGGGGTCGAGGCCGCTGTCCTCCGCGCCGACGACGACGGCAGTCGGGAGCGTGAGGTCGACCTCCGTGTACGCGGTCGGTGCACCCACGACGCCGGCGACCGTCCGCAGCGGGAGGGCTCGCAGCTCGTCCAGTGTCGTCTCGACCACGGGCAGCGTGAACACCGCGCCGGTCGACGCGCGGATCGCATTCGGGTTCCACGGGTCGGGATCGCGACCGGCGACGAGCAGCGCATCCGCCCCGGCCGCGTCCGCCGTTCGCGCCATCGCGCCGAGGTTGCCCGGCTTCTCGATGTCGACCGCGACGAGCACGAGCGTGGCATCCGCGGGCAGCGCGCGCCGCGGGATCTCGAACACCGCGAGCACTCCTTCCGGCTCGGCGCGGTAGGCCATCTTCGCGAGCACGCGCGCGCTCACATGCTCCGCTCTCGGCGCCGGGTGCGACTGCTCCCACTCCGGCAGCAGCTCGGGCGCGAGGTACAACGACCGCAAGCCGAGCCCCGCAGCCAGCGCCCGTCCCACCTCGCGCACCCCCTCGGCGACGAACACCCCCTCCCGCCGCCGCTCGCGAGCCTTCCGCAAGCGAACAACGTCCTTGACGCGCGCATTGTCGACCGACGTGATCACCACCTGCCGAATCTAGCCATGTCCGGCGGCTGCCACCGTGTCGGGAGTGCAACAAGAGTGCGACCAGACTCGAAACGACACAGACAGGACACGAATCGACCCGTAGCGTCGTGCCGATGTCTGTCCAGCTTCGCGACGAGCGTCCCGGTTATCACCACGTGGTCACACGTGGGAACAACCAGCGCACGATCTACCAGGATGACCATGACCGCCGGTTCTTTTGCATCACTGTCGAACGCATCGCGAAGAAGTACGACTGGACGATCGTCGCGTTCGCGTTGATGCGCAACCACTACCACCTGGTTCTCCACGTCACCGAGAAAGGGCTCAGCGATGGAATGTGCGAGCTCAACACCGGCTATGCGCTGACGTACAACGGGCGGCACGGACGGATCAACCACCTCTTCGGAAAGCGGTATTGGAACCGCCCGCTGCTCAGCGAGGCTTCGTTGATGAACGCCGTGCGATACGTGGTCCAGAACCCACGTCGCGCCGGCGGATCCAAGCCGCTCGAGGCCTACATGTGGACGAGTTACGCCGCCACGATCGGGCTTGCGTTCTCCGAAATCAACCTCGACCGCGACGCGCTGCTGGCCGTGTTCGGCCGCACCCCGGCGAGCGCGATCGAGTCGTTCCGCGAGTTCTGTTCCACAACCGACCTTTCAGGACACGTCCGGCGGCAGCCGCCATGACGGGACGCGCGCGCCCGAGTCACGTGAGTGTGTACTCGGGCCCGCTGCCGCCTTCCGGGGGGGTGAGGCGGCCGCCTTTTGCGGTGATGGCGCCGCACTGGACGCAGTTCGACGGGGCGAGCTTGACCTCGACGGTGCCGTCGCCGTCCGCTTCGCCCACCTCGTAGACCTGCGCGGGGCACATACGGGCCCACAGCTCCGCGAGCTCGCGCGGCACCTTCGTCTGGATGCGGATGTGATTCGGCTGGTCGTCGCGCGTGCGGTTGCCGGAGGCGAAGACGCTCGACAGCTTGTCGAAGGTGAGCACCCCGTCCGGCGTCGGGTACGACGCGGCGCGGTCGGTCGCGATCAGCGACTGCTCCGCGTCACGCTCGGTGGCGGCGTTCCCCGGCGGGAAACGGCCCTTCGTCGCCGTCATCGCGCCCGCGAGGGCGCCGCCGACGTAGAAGCCGCGGCCGAATACCTGGCGCATGTTGCGAACCTCCTGCAGGTCGCGCCAGATGAACGACTCCCGCACCGACTCGTCGTACGTCGCGAGCGCGCTGCGGGGCGACGCGCCGCGCTCGAGCGTCCGCCACGCCGCTTCGGCCGCGAGCCGTCCCGACTCGATCGCGTAGTGAATCCCCTTCAGCGCGGGCACGTTGACGAAGCCGGCTCCGTCGCCACAGAGGAGCAGACCGGGCGCGTGCAGCTTCTTCGGCAATGCGACGAACCCACCCTCGGGAATCGTCTTCGCGCCCCACTGCACGCGCTCGCCTCCCTCGAGGATCCGCCGCACGCGCGGATGCGTCTTCAGCTCCTGCAGCAGGTCGTGCACCGAGAGCTCCGCGTCCCGGTAATCGAGCCCGACGACGAGCCCGATCGTGACCATGTCGTCGCCCATCGGGTAGATGAACGAGCCGCCGAACTCGCGGTAACGCTTCCCCGGCCGCAACGGCCAGCCCATCGTGTGCACGACCTCGCGCAACGGCGTCGCGACCTTCCAGACCTCCTTGACACCGAGCGCCCAGACCTGCGGGTTGTCGCTGCGCAGGTAGAAGCGGTCGAGCGCGGCGCCGGTGAGATGGCCCTGTGTGCCCTCCGCGAGAATCGTCACGCGCGCCGCGATGTCGGAGCCGGGCTCGAAGTTGCCGAGCTCCTCCCCCGCTCTGCCGCGGCCGCGGTCACCGGTACGGACGCCGACGACGCGCCCACCGTCGACGAGCAGCTGCTCTGCCGCCGTCTCCGGGAGGATCGTCGCGCCGAGCGCCTCCGCCTCCTCGCCGAGCCAGCGGCCGAGGCGCGCCAGCGAGGCGACGTAGTTGCGGTGGTTGACCATCGTCGGCGGCGTCGGAATCCGGAGCGCACGGCGCTTCGTCAGGAAGAGCACCGACTCGCCGTGCACGGGACCGTAGAACGGCATCTCGTCGATCCGCTTTCGTCCCTTGAACAACCGCTGCAGCCCCCGCGGGTTGACGACCGCACCCGAGAGCAGGTGCGACCCGGGCGCCTTTCCCTTCTCGAGCACGGCCACCGGGACGTCGCCGAGCCGCTCCGCCACGTCTGGTTGCTCCTCGATCAGCTGGCCGATCCGGATCGCCGCCGCCAGGCCGGCCGGCCCCGCCCCGACGATCAGGAACCCGACCTCGATCCGCTCGTCGACCGGATCGGTCGGAGCCCGCACCGCCTCGGCCGCCGACCAGGGAGCCGGGAAGTCGGACGGGCGGACGCTCACGAGCGGCGTGCGCGGACGAGCTCGACGAGCTTCGGGACGATCTCGTGCAGGTCGCCGACGACGCCGAGATCGGAGAACTCGAAGATCGGGGCGTTCGAATCCTTGTTGATCGACACGATCACGTTCGAGCCCTGCATGCCGACCTTGTGCTGGATCGCACCGGAGATGCCGAGCGCCACGTAGAGCTTCGGCGACACCGTCTTCCCGGTCTGCCCCACCTGGGCCGAGTACGGGTACCAGCCCGCGTCGACGACCGCGCGCGTCGCGGCAACGGCGCCGCCGAGCGCCTGCGCGAGCTCCTCGGCGAGCGCGAACTTCTCGGGCTCGCCCAGGCCGCGTCCACCCGCGACGATCACCTCCGCGTCCTCGATCGAAGGCCCCTGCTGGTCTGCGTGCGCCTGCTCGACCATCTCCGCCTGCGTCGAGAAGCCCTGGAGCTCGACGGCAGCGTCCTTGATCTCCGCAGAGCCGCCCGTCTCGACCGCGTCGAACGTCCCCGCCCGGAAGATCGCGAGCCTCACGTCGCTCGACCAGCCGACGTCGACGAGCACGGAATCGGCGAGTGCCGGCCGCTTGCCGATCCCGTCGGCGTCGAGATCGACGAGATCCCAGTTCAGCCCTGCGCCGAGACGCACCGCGAGCCCGGCGGCGACGTCGGCGGCGAGCACCGATTGCGCGAAGAGCACCGTGTCGAAGCCCTCGTCGCCGACGAGCTTCGCGAGGACGTCGACTCGCGGCTGCGGCAGGGGCGCAGCGAGCGACGCGTCATCCGCGACATACACGGTCGCCGCCCCGTGCCTGCCACCTGCCTCTGCGAGCTCGCGCACACCCGAGCCGATCACGACGCCCGAGACCTCGCCGCCGAGCTGCCCCGCCTTGGCGAGCACGCCGAGCGAGCCCTTCTGGATCGCGCCCTCGTGATGCTCGAGGAAGACGAGGATCCTCGCCATCAGACGAGTCGCTTCTCCGCGAGGAACTCCAGGATCTTCTCCGCCGCGCTCCCGTCGTCCTCGATCTTCCGCGCATCGCCGCGGGCGGGCGGCGGTGCGAGCGCAACGACCGTGGTCGCCGGCTCCACCGCGCCGCCGACGTCGGCGGCCGAGAATGTGCTCTGCGGCTTCTTCTTCGCGCCCATGATCCCCTTCAGCGAGGGATACCGCGGCGTGTTGATCGCGTCCGAGACCGCGATCACCGCGGGGAGCGGGGCGCGGATCGTGTCGTAGCCGAATTCGGTCTGCCGCTTGCCCGTGACGGATCCGCTCTCGGTCGTCAGCTCGCTGACCTGGGAGATCACCGGACGGCGCAACCGCTCGGCGACGGCCGACCAGAGGCACGCTCCCCCGCCGTCGGCGGATTGCTGGCCGAACAGGATGAGATCGGGGCTCTCGCTCTCGAGCGCGCCCGCGAGCGCCGCCGCCGTTCCGAGCAGGTCGGCGCCTCCCAGCGCAGAATCCGTGATCAGCGTCGCGCGGTCGGCGCCCATCGCAAGCGCTTTGCGCAGGGCGTCCATCGCCTTCTCCGGCCCCATGGACACGACGACCACCTCACCGTCGCCCGCTTCCTCCTTCAGGCGAAGCGCCTCCTCGACCGCGTACGTGTCGAAGTCGGAGATCGCGAGCTCGACGCTGCGGTCGATCCGTTTCGTCGCCGGGTCGATCCGCCGGCCGGCGGTCGCATCGGGAACGGCTTTCACGCAGACTGCGATCTTCATGCGCGCGAGACTCTATCTGGCAGTTGTGCTGCCGGCGCTCGTGTGGGTTGCCACATCGACGGCGAGCACCACCGTGAAAACCGCAGTCCCGCCGCTCCTGTTCCCGGTCGTCGGAGCCGTGCACTACGAGGACGACTGGGGCGACCCTCGCGGCGACGGTCCGCCACATCCCGGGAACGACCTGGTTGCGGCGAAACGCGCACCGGCCGTCGCCGTCGAGGACGGCACGATCTCGTACTGGACGACGTCCGCGAACGCAGGCTGCATGCTCTACCTCCACGGCGACAGCGGGACGATGTACGAGTACATCCACCTGAACAACGACCTGACCGCCGCCAACGACAACAAGGGCAAATGCGTGCAGGGCGTCGCCTACGCGGTGGCGGACAACGCACGCGTCGAGGCCGGTCAGACGATCGGTTACGTCGGCGACTCGGGCGATGCAAACGGCATCCACGCGCACCTGCATTTCGAGGTTCACCCGAAGGGCGGCAAGCCGGTCGACCCGTTCCCGTTTCTGCAGAAGGCGACGCACCTCCTCGTCCCCGCCCCGCCGAGCGGCAGGGGCTTCACGCTCAAGCTGACCGGGACCGTCGTCTCGCTGACGGCCACCGAGCTGACCCTCGACGTCGCGTCACTCGTCTCGTGGCCGTCACACCTGAAGCAGTCGAAGCTCGGCGTGACGCTGACGCTCGCCGTCCCCGCCGGCGCGCGCGTCGCGGGAACGGGCGGGAAGGCCGTCGTCTGGACGCTGCTCGCGCCCGGGACGGTCGAGGCGGAGAGCGGCGAGCCCGGCGCGCTCAGCGTCGACCGACTGCAACTCGGCTAGCGACGTTTACGCCGCGACGACGCGGCCCTGCAGGAACTCGACGATCTCCCGCGTCGGCGCGCCGGGCGTGAAGACCGCGGCGACTCCCCGGCGCTTCAGCTCGATGACGTCGTCGACGGGGATCGTGCCGCCGACGATCACGAGCACGTCCTCGGCGCCCTGAGCGCAGAGGAGATCGAGGATCCGGGGAACGAGCGTCATGTGGGCACCCGAGAGGATCGAGATGCCGACCGCGTCGGCGTCTTCCTGGATCGCGGTCTCGACGATCTGCTCCGGCGTCTGGTGCAGGCCCGTGTAGATGACCTCCATACCGGCATCGCGCAGGGCGCGCGCGATGATCTTCGCGCCGCGGTCGTGTCCGTCGAGCCCCGGCTTCGCGATCACCACCCTGATCTTCCCTGCCACGGCGACCAGTATAGGAACGCGCTACTTGTAACCGAGCGACTCGGCATAGCGGCGCGAGGCACGGCGCCCGCGGACGACGTTCCGGATCGCCCACGCGCCGAGCCCGAGCAGGAGCGCTGCGAGGAACGTGAGCGGCAGGAAGAGCCACTTGCCCGAGAGCTGTGCGGCCGGGCCGGGCGGCGGCGGGCCGGCGGGCCGGTCGGGGTTCAGCGTGCCGCCGCCGCCGACGCCCTTCGGCACCCACGAGACGACGAGCCAGGGATGCGCCGGCGCGGAGAGGTCGCGCTTCAGCTCCAGCGTGAACGTCTTGCCCGACCAGCTCGTTCCCTTGCCGTTGTGGTAGAGCGAGAGATCGAGCGCGACGTCGTCCTGGTAGGAGTAGTTGATCGTCCACGACTGGATGCCGTCGGCCTGGAACGGCACGACGTTGTTGAAGCCGGTGTCCCACGAGCGGCGCGTCTGTCCCGCTTTCATCTCGGGGCCGAGCATGTCCCACGCTGAGTCGAGCTGCTTGCGCGCGACGGCGGTCTGCACGAAGCGGCGCGCGACGGCGTAGAGCTCGACGCGGTCGCTCGAGCTGAGGCTCATGTGCGTCGGCGCCTTGTAGACCCACGGCTTCTTCGAGTGGTCGATCGGCGTCTCGTTCGACTTCCCGGTGTTGCCGACGGCGATCGAGACGACCACGATCGCGGCCACCAGAGCGAGACTGCCGCCGCCCCACGCGAGCCGGCGACGGAACCGGTGAGACGACAGCCTGCCGGTCACCGCGCGCCGCGGCTCAGCCTGCGCCCAGGCCGCCCGCGTTGTTGCCGGAGCCGTTCGGAACGGCCGGCGTCGAGCGCGGGACCCAGGAGTTGACGAGCCACTTGCCGTCGCGCTTGACGAGATCCATCAGGAAGAGCTGCGACTTCACCTTCGCGCCCTTCTTCGGGAGAAGCGCCACCTCGATCTGCGCCTCTGCAGGGTAGGAGAAGTCGATCTTCATCGGCGCATACGCGACCGCGTCGACCGGATACGGAATCACGGCGATGTTGCCGGTCTTCCACGACGCGAGCGACTGGCCCTGGCGGATCTCGTTCGTGACGAGCGTGTACGCCTCGCCGAGATTCTTGCGCGCCACCGCGGTGCGGATGAACGCGCGGGCGACCCTGGTCGCGCCCGGCGTGAGCTTCACCGTCGCGGGCACCTTGGAGACGTCCTTGGCCGGGATGTTCGTCAGCGGCGTCGCCGTCGAATGGCCCGTGTTCGACCAGATGATCCCGCCCGCGATCGCGCCGCCCACGACGAGCACGGCGACCACCCAGGGCAGCGCCTTGCGCCAGCCCGGCCGCGTCTTGATCTCCGGGTGAAACAGGCTGTCGAGGTCGGTGTTCACGCTCACGTCAGAGTAGACGGCACGAATGGCGCCTCGTTAGGGCGCCTCTGTTGAGCGTGGGTTAACTGCTCTGCGTACCGCTCAAAGCGCGTACCTGCTCAGAACACAGGCGTCTCGCGCCAGACGCCCCAGACCTCGCGCAGGGCGTCGCACATCTCGCCCATCGTCACGTAGGCGCGGGCGGCCTCGACGATCGGCGGCATCAGGTTGCGATCGTCATGGGCCGCGTCCTCCTTCAGCCGGGCGAGCGCCGCCTCGGCGGCGGCCGTGTCCCGGCTCGCGCGGAGCGCCCGGACGCGCTCGATCTGCTGGCGCTCGAGATCCGGGTCGATCCGCAGAATCTCAAGCTCAGGTTCACCTTCAAGCTTGTAGCGGTTGACGCCGACGACCACCCGTTGACCTGCCTCGACCTCCGACTGGTAGCGGAACGACGCCTCGGCGAGCTCCTGCTGGAAGAAGTTCTCCTTGATCGCCGCCACGACCCCGCCGAGCTTCTCGATCCGGTCGAAGTACTCGTAGGCCTGCCGCTCGAGCTCGGAGGTCAGGTGCTCGACGTAGTAGGAGCCGCCCAGCGGGTCGATCGTGTTCACGACGCCCGTCTCGTGCGCGATCACCTGCTGCGTGCGAAGCGCGATCCGCACGGCGTCCTCGGTCGGCAGCGCGAGCGCCTCGTCGAAGGAGTTCGTGTGCAGCGACTGCGTGCCCCCCAGGACGGCGGCGAGCGCCTCGATCGCCGTGCGGACGATGTTCACCTCGGGCTGCTGTGCCGTCAGCGAGACCCCGGCCGTCTGCGTGTGGAAGCGCATCAGCCACGACTTCGGGTTGCGCGCCCCGAACCGCTCGCGCATCTCGCGCGCCCAGATGCGCCGGGCCGCGCGGTACTTCGCGATCTCCTCGAAGAAGTCGAGATGCGCGTTGAAGAAGAACGAGAGGCGCGGCGCGAACTCGTCCACGTCGAGGCCCCGCTCGACCGCCCACTCGACGTACGTGAACCCATCCGCGAGCGTGAACGCGAGCTCCTGCGCCGCCGTCGAGCCCGCCTCCCGGATGTGGTAGCCGCTGATCGAGATCGGATGCCAGAGCGGCATCTCCCGCGCGCAGAACTCGACCATGTCCGTCACGAGCCGCATCGACGGCTCCGGCGGGAAGATGTACTCCTTCTGCGCGATGTACTCCTTGAGGATGTCCGTCTGGATCGTCCCACGCAGCCGCTCCCGCGCCACCCCCTGCTCCTCCGCCACGCACACGTAGAAGGCGAGGAGGATCGCGGCGGGAGAGTTGATCGTCATCGACGTCGACACCTCGCCGAGCGGGATGCCGGCAAAGAGCGTCTCCATGTCCGCGAGCGAGTCGATCGCCACCCCCTCCCGGCCGACCTCTCCCTCGGACCGCGGCTGGTCCGAGTCGTGGCCCATCAGCGTCGGCATGTCGAAGGCGGTCGAGAGCCCCGTCTGGCCGTGCTCGAGCAGGTACCGGAACCGCTCGTTCGTCTCCGCCGCCGTCCCGAACCCGGCGAACTGCCGCATCGTCCACAGCCGGCCCCGGTACATCGAGGGATAGACGCCGCGGGTGAACGGATACTCGCCCGGGAGCCCCAGGTCGCGCTCGGGATCGACCTCGACCGAGCCCTCCGTGTAGAGCGGCTCGTTCTCGATCCCCGACATCGTCGAGAACAGCTCGCCCTGCCGCTCGGGCGCGGCGTCATAGCGGTCACGCCGCCAGCTTGCGAGCCCTGCTGCCTGAGGCTTCTCGGTCGCGGCCACGACCGCAGTTTGCCCGATCCGGGCCGCTCCCGGGACCCGCGAGCGGCGGCTCAGCGCTCGCCGCCCGGCTTCCAGAGCGGCTCGCCCCCGCCCTGGTTCGCCGCGCGCGCGAGGATGAAGAGGAGGTCGCTCAGGCGGTTCAGGTAGACGGAGGCGAGCGGGTTGACCGGCCGCCCGCGTGCCGCGTCGAGGACCTCTCGCTCGACACGGCGGCAGACCGCGCGCGCGACATGGAGGCGGGCTGCGTGCTCCGACCCGCCGGGCAGGACGAAGCTCTTCAGCTCGGAGAGCGGCTCGTTCGCGAGGTCGCAGTCGCGCTCGAGCCGGTCGATCGCGGGCTGGTCGATCCGCAGCTTGCCGTCGGCGTCCTCGTACGGGACGGACAGGTCGGCGCCGAGATCGAAGAGCTCGTTCTGGATCCGCACGAGACGCTCGTCGGAGGTCTCCGCGCACACCCAGCCCACGATCGAGTTCAGCTCGTCGACGGCGCCGTAGGCCCGCACGAGCGGATCGAGCTTCGAGGTGCGCGACATGTCGCCGAGCGAGGTCTCGCCCCGGTCGCCGCCGCGGGTGTAGATCTTCGTCAGCCGGACCGGCTCGTCGGGCTTCCGGGTCGACGCGCGACGTCTCATGCGGCGCCGAGAATCTCGCGGGCGATTACCAGCCGCTGGATCTCGCTCGTGCCTTCGTAGATCTCGGTGATCTTCGCGTCGCGGTAGTAGCGCTCGACGGGAAACTCCTTCGTGTAGCCGTATCCGCCGAGCACCTGGATCGCCTCGGCCGTCTGGCGGCGTGCCATCTCGGAGGCGAAGAGCTTCGCCTTCGCACCGGCGGCCGTGTGCGGCAGGCCCCGGTCCTTCAGCCACGCGGCGCGCAGGACGAGCAGGCGGGCGGCGTCGATCTCCATCGACATGTTCGCGAGCTTGTGCTGGATCGCCTGGAAGTCGGCGATCCGCTGGCCGAACGCCTCGCGCTCCTTCGCGTAGCGGAGCGCGACCTCGTAGGCGGCCTGCGCGATCCCGACGGCCTGCGCGGCGATGCCGATCCGACCGCCGTCGAGGGTTGCCATCGCGATCCGGAAGCCGTGGTGCAGCTCGCCGATCAGCCGGTCCTCCGCCACCACCGTGTCGACGGAGATGTCGTTCGTCACCGACGAGTTGAGCCCGAGCTTCTCCTCGGTGCGCGTCACCGTCACGTCGCCCGCGTCGAGGATGAAGGCCGATACGCCGCGCGCCGTCCTCGTGTCGGCGTCGGTGCGCGCGAAGAGCAGCACCGTGCCGCCGAACGCGGCGTTCGTGATCCACTGCTTCGCCCCGCTGATCCTCCAGCCGTCGTCCACGCGGTCCGCGCGCGTGACGATCGCTCCGGCATCGGAGCCGGCACCGGCCTCGGTCAGCGCGAAGCAGCCGATGCTCTCGCCGCGCGCGAGCGGCGGCACGAAGCGGGCGCGCTGCTCGTCGGTCCCGAACGACAGAATCGGCAGCGTGCAGGCCGACGTGTGGACGGCGACCGTCACGCCCACCCCGGCGTCGCCGCGGGAGAGCTCCTCGAGCACGAGGATGTACGAGACGAAGTCCGCCCCCGCCCCGCCCCGGTCCTCCGGGACGCAGACGCCGAGGAGGCCGAGCCCGGCGAGCTTGCCGAGCAGCTCGCGCGGGAATCCGTGCGCACGGTCCCATTCCGCCGCGTGCGGAGCGATCTCTGCATCCGCGAAGTCACGGGCGAGCGCCTGGATCTCGCGCTGCTCGGCCGTCAGCTCCAGGTCCACGGCGGCCAGACTATCCGGATGGGACGCGCTTGAGCTCCGGCTCGAGCTTGTAGCCGACGCCGAAGCGCGTCTGGATGAACGAGTGGCGCGAGGCGCCGCGATCGATCTTCTGACGGAGCCGGCGGACGAACACGTCGACCGTCCGGTCGCGGTGCGTCTCCCGCCGGCCCCACACCTTCTGCAGCAGCTCGTCGCGCGTGACGACGCGGCCGGGGTCGAGCGCGAGCGTGTACAGCAGCTTGAACTCGGTCGGCGTGAGCTCGGCGCTGCGCCCGTCGACGTAGGCCTGCACCTCGCGCGGGTCGATGCGCAGCTCCTCGATCTCGATCGCCTCGCCACGCTTGCCCTCCGCCGGGCGGACGCCCCGTCGCGCGGCGGCTCCGACACGCGCGACGAGCTCGCGCATCGAGAACGGCTTCACCAGGTAGTCGTCGGCGCCGATCTCGAGCGCGTGCACCCGGTCGTGCTCCGTGCCGCGGGCGGAGACGACGACGATCGGCGTGCCGATCCCCTCGGCTCGCGCCGTCTCGATCAGCTTCCAGCCGTCGAGCTCGGGCAGCATCAGGTCGAGCACGCACACGTCCGGATTCTCGAAGCGGAGTCGCGCGAGACCGAGCTCGCCGCGACCGACCACGATCGGGGAGAACCCGCCTGCCTGCAGATGACGTGCCATCCCGTCCGCGATCACGCTGTCGTCTTCGACGATCAGGACCCGGGTCACGTCCCTACGATAGACGGGCGTCCGGTTCCTTCCCGGTGTCGGGCTGGTGACGATCTGGTGAACGACGACCGAGCCTTCGACGAGCTGCGCACCGGCTTCACGGCCGCGGTCTCGCACGAGCTGCGGACGCCGCTGGCGCGGATCCTCGCGCTGCTCGACAACGCGACGCTGCCCGGAGCCGACACGCAGGCTCTGATCGACCAGGCGCGGGACGAGGTCGAGAGCGCGGGCCAGCTGATCGACGAGATCCTCTTCCTCTCCGAGCTCGAGAGCGGACGGGAGGTGGTCGCGCTCGCCTCGATGGAGGCGCGGCCGGTGCTGGACGAGGTCGCGGCCTCCTTCACGGACGCCGCCGCGCGCGCGGGCGTCACGATCGCCGTCACGGGCGAGACGGAGCTGCCGCTGCGCCCGCGGATGCTCCGGATCGTCGCCGAGAACCTCGTGGAGAACGCGATTCGCTACGCGGGTCACGGAGCCACGCTCCGGCTCGAGCTCGCGCCCGCGCTGCTCGTCGCGTGCGATGACGGCATCGGCGTCCGGGAGGCGGAAGTCCCCCGGCTCTTCGAGCGCTTCTACCGCGCGGACGCCGCCCGGAGCACCCGCGGCACCGGGCTCGGCCTCGCGATCGTCAAGCACATCGTCGCGTCCGCAGGCGGCACCGTCGAGGCCCGCTCCTCGCGCGGAGCGGGCCTCGAGATCCGGTGCGCCTTCGCCCGCTGATCGACCAGCTACGCGTGTACCTGCTCGAGGGTCTTCTCCGCCGCCACGAGCACGGGCTTGGGGAGCGGCGCGAAGAGCAGCTTCGCCGTGTAGCGCGACTGCTGGCCCTGTGTCAGCGCCCAGAAGACGAGCTTCCGCAGCTCCTGCGCATGTGAGCTCTGCTTCGGGGCGATCACGTAGGTGTAGGTCGAGATGGGATACGCGAGGGGCGCCGACCTGGGCGGGTTGACGATGTGCATCTCGTTCGACGCCGGCACCTTCGTGAACGCGGCAGCGGCGGCGGCGATCCGCCGCAGGCTCGGGTAGAGGAACTTTCCCGCCGCGTTCCGCACAGCCGCGAACCTGATGTGATTCTGGAGCGCGTAGGCGACGTCGACGTAGGTGATCGCACCCGGGGTGCGGGTGACGAGCCCGGCGACGCCGGAGGAGCCCTTGCCGCCGAGGCCGGCGGGGAACTGCACCGATGTCGAGTTGCCGACCTTCGACTTCCAGGCAGGTGAGACCGCCGACAGGAAGTCGGTGAAGTTGTAGGTCGTGCCGGATCCGTCGGACCGGTAGACCGGCGTGATCTTCAGGTCGGGCATCGTCGCGCCGGGGTTGAGCGCCTTGATCGCCGGGTCGTTCCAGTTCGCGATCTGGCCCAGGAAGATGCCCGCGAGCACCTTGCCGTTCAGGCGGAGATGGACGGGCGAGCCGGGGACGTTGTAGGCGATCGAGGTCGCGGAGAGCGCCCACGGGATCTGGACGCAGCCCTTGCAGCTCGCGGCCTGGTCGGGCGTGAGCGGCGCGTCCGACGCGCCGAAGTCGACCTGCCGGTTCGTGACCGCAGAGATGCCGGCGCCGGAGCCGACCGCGCTGTAGGAGAGGTCGTAGCCGAAGGCCTCGCCGACGGCGGGCGTCCAGGTCGAGACGAGCGGCGCCACGAACGTGCTGCCCGCGCCGGTGATCGTCGTACTGGACTGCGAGGCGGTCGCCGCGGCCGCGGCGACGAGAGCGGCGGCGAGCACCGCAACGGGAATCAGATGCTTTGTCATGGCCGAAGCGTCGCCGCGATCGACGGGCGCATGGGCTGAAAGACGGTGACGAGGCCGTTACGAGCTGGTGAACCGGCGCCGCGACCGATCGAGCAGGAACCGGGCCGTGAGGCTCGCCACGAGGACGAAGGCGATCAGCACGAACGCAAGCGCCCACGCCTGCTCGTGCAGGCTCTGGTCGGGCGCCTCCGAGTACTGGAAGATCAGCATCGGGATCGAGTTGACGCTGTGCGTCGGGTTCCAGTCGGTCGCCCGTCCGGCAAGCGCGCATGTGAAGAGGAGCGGCGCGGTCTCGCCGGCGGCACGTGCGACCGCGAGCGTCGTCCCGGTGAGGATCCCGCCGAGGGAGCTCGGCAGCACGACCCGCAGGACGGTCTGCCACTTCGAGACGCCGAGAGCGTGGCTCGCCTCGCGCAGCTCGCCCGGGATGAGCGCGAGGACCTCCATCGTCGCGCGCGCGACGAGCGGCAGCATGATCACCGCCAGCGCAAGGCCGCCGGCGATCGCGCTCTGGTGGTTGCCCCAGCCGACGAGCGGAAGGTGCACCTTCACGCAGAGCGCGAAGACGAAGATCCCGATCACGATCGACGGGAACCCGTTCAGCACATCCAGCCACAGGCGCACCTGGTTGCCGATCCGCCGCGGCGCGAACTCGCTGACGAAGATCGCGGTCAGCACGCCGAACGGCAGCGCGAGCGCTGTCGCCACGACCACGAGCAAGAGGCTGCCCGCGAGCGCGGGAGCGACGCCGCCTCCCGTCTCGCCGTAGAGCGCCGGCCCCTTCGTGAAGAAGTCGAGGCTGAGCGCATGGACGCCCCGGGAGAAGACCGACCAGACGAGTATGCCGAGCACGCCGATCGCGGCGGCCGCCGCGAGGAGCGCCGTCGCCTCGGCGAGCCGGTTCACGACGAGGCGGCGCCGCGCGCGCCCGGTCGCCCGCAGGTCCGTCATCGCCGGATCACCCGCTGTGCAGCGAGGTTCGTGACGAAGGTGATCGCGAGCAGGATCAACGCGAGGTAGATGAGCGAGGAGACCGCGAGGTCCGACGGCGCGCCCTGGTACTGGTTCGCGACGCGGCTCGCGAGCGTGTCGCCGGGCTCGAAGATCGACAGCTTGAGCGGGATGAAGTTCCCGATCACCTGGGTGACGGCGATCGCCTCGCCGAGCGCACGGCCGAGCCCGAGGATCACCGCCGCGACGACACCGCCGCGGACCGACGGAACGACGATCGTGCGCACCATCTCCCACCTCGTCGCACCGAGCGCCAGGGCGCCCTGCTCGAGCTCGGCGGGGACGCTCAGGAAGAGCTCGCGACAGATGGACGAGGTGATCGGGATGGTCATGATCGTCAGCACGAGGATCGCCGTGAAGACGGTGGATTCGGTCGCGCCGCCGCCGAGGAGCGGCTGCAGGTGGTGCGCCGAGAACGGGGCGAGTACGTAGATGCCCCAGAGACCGACGACGACGCTCGGCACGGCAGCGAGCAACTCGACGAGCGTGCCCGCGATCCCGCGCACGCCGGGCGGCGCCAGCTCGCTCAGGAAGAGACCGATCGCGACCGAGAGCGGAGCCGAGAGGAGCATCGCGCCGAAGGAGGTGACGAGCGTGCCGACGATCAGGTCGCGGGCGCCGAAGTCGTTCGTGACCGGGTTCCACGCGTTTCGCCAGAGGAACGCGAGCCTGTACTCCTCGATCGCGGGCCACGCGCCGGCGGCGACCCGCCAGACGATCAGCGCGACGACCAGCACGCCGACCGCGGCGGCCAGCGCGGTGAGCGAGAAGAGAATGCCGTCGCCGAGTCGGTCGCCGAGACGACGCGTCCGCGCGAGCATCGCCGGTGCGGGGACCGCAGCCACGGCGCCAGCATTCCAGCGGTCCGCGCAGGTCGGAGGTCGATTCACAAGATCGTCACAACACGTTCACGAGCTCGGCACCCCCGGCAGGCAGGGGCGACGCGACACTCCTCGCATGACGTCGACCGCGCTCCAGGTGCAGCCGGTGCAGGACGCCGTCTCGCAGGAGGTGGTGTTCGACATCGACGCCCTCACGGTCTCGTACGGAAGCTCCGTCGCGATCCGCGACGTGTCGCTCGACGTGCACCGGCACACGATCACCGCCGTGATCGGGCCGTCGGGCTGCGGGAAGTCGACATTCCTTCGCTGCCTGAACCGGCTGAACGACCTCGTCTCCGGCGTGCGGATCGACGGCACGATCCTCTACCACGGCATCGACCTCTACGGCTCCGCCGTCGACCCGATCGAGGTGCGGCGGCGCATCGGCATGGTCTTCCAGCGTCCGAATCCGTTCCCGAAGTCGATCTACGACAACGTCGCCTACGGCCTGCGGATCCTCGGCATGAGGGACGGCCTCGATGACCGCGTCGAGCGTGCGCTCCGGCGCGCGGCGCTCTGGGACGAGGTGAAGGATCGGCTCAAGCGGCCGGCGCTCGGCCTGTCCGGCGGCCAGCAGCAGCGGCTCTGCATCGCGCGGGCGATCGCGGTGGAGCCGGACGTGATCCTCCTCGACGAGCCCGCCTCCGCGCTCGATCCCATCTCGACGTCCGCGATCGAGGACCTGATGCACGAGCTGAAGCGCGACTACACGCTCGTGATCGTCACCCACAACATGCAGCAGGCGGCGCGGGTCGCCGAGATGACCGCATTCTTCTCGCTCGAGGACGGTGCGGGCACACTCGTCGAGTACGACTCGACGGCGACGATCTTCACGCAGCCGGCGGACGAGCGGACCGAGGGGTACGTGACCGGCAGGTTCGGCTGATGCGGCTCTCGTTCACGGAGGAGCTCGCGGGGCTCGAGGCCGCGGTCCAGGAAGAAGGAGAGCTCGTCCTGCGCGCGCTCCGCTCGTCGCTGAACGCCCTCGCGCGCGGCGACGAGGAGCTCGCAGACGACGTGATCCGCTTCGACGACGAGGTCGACCGCCGCTACGTCGCGATCGAGGAAGGCGTGCAGTCGCTCCTCGCCCGGCAGACACCCGTTGCCGCCGACCTGCGTCTCGTGCTCGCCGTGCTGCGCGTCAACCTGCACCTCGAGCGGATGGCCGACTACTGCGTGACCGTGGCGAAGCTCACGAAGCTGATGGGAGACCTGAACGTCTCCGACGCCGCGATCGCCGGCTCGATCGAGGACATGGGCCGGCGGGCCGAGCAGATGATCCGGGTCGCGCTCGAGTCCTTCGCAGCACGCGACGCCGACCAGGCGCTGACGCTCGTCGAGCTCGACGAGCTGATCGACCGCGCGAACAGGAACGCGACCGAGGACGTGCTCTCGCTCGGCGACTCGCCGCAGGAGCGCGAGTACGGGTTGCGCATGCTCGTCGTGTCACGCTGCGTCGAGCGGATCGGCGACCACGCGGTCGACATCGGCGAGCAGGTCGTCTATCTCGTCACCGGCGAGTTCCGCGAGTTCAGCGACGCCTCGCACCCCGCGTAGACCTACGCGTTCTTGACCAGGATGTTGCCGACGCGGTGCGCGGCGGTCTCGCACGCGTCGATCGCCTCCTCGAGCGCCTCGTAGATGTCCTTCCAGCGGATGACGATCACCGGGTCGATGCGGTCGTCCTTGAAGAGGCTCGCACGCGCGGCACGCGCGACCTCGTCGCCACGGTCTTCGATCTCCTTGATCGCAATCACACGGTCGGACGAGCCTCGGAGCCCCTTCAGCTCGCCGAGCAGCCGCGCGAGCTCTGCCGTCGCCTCCACGAGGAGGCCGCAGAGCTCGAGCGCTTGCCTCGTCGGGGACTCGACGCCGTAGAGGCCGAGCAGCTCGGCGGCATTCTCGGCCGCGTCGGCGACGTCGTCGACGGCGAAGGCGAGGGTGATCAGGTCGTCGCGGTCGTAGGGCGTCTGGAACATGCTGTTCGTCAGCGAGAGCAGCTCCGACACGACCCGGTCGGCCTCGTGCTCGAGCTCCTTCACGTTCTCCTGCGTCGGCCCCGAGGGCCACTCGCGGAACCTCCGGTCGACGGCGTGCGCCACCGCGAGGGCGGCCTCACCCGCGCTCGTGAGCAGGACGTAGATCTCACCGCTGCGCGGGCCGACGCCCAGCCTCATCCGAAGATCAGCCTCATCCGAAGATCCCCTTCACCGGCCACCACATCAGCGCAGCGACCGCCGCGGACGCGGGGATCGTGAGCACCCAGGCCATCACGATGGTGCCCGCGACGCCCCAGCGCACCGCCGAGAGGCGCTTCGTCGCGCCCGAGCCCATGACGGCGCCCGAGACGACGTGGGTCGTCGAGAGCGGGTACCCGTACTTCGTCGAGATGTAGATCACCGCGCCCGACGTCGCCTGGGCGGCGAACCCGGCGGGCGGATCCATCTGGAAGACGCGCTGCCCGAGCGTCCGCATGATTCGCCAGCCGCCGACATACGTCCCGCCCCCGATCGCGAGCCCGGCGGCGACCTTCACCCAGGTCGGGATGTAGAACGAGTCGATCGAGCCGTGCGCGTACAGCGCGAGAGCGATCACGCCCATCGTCTTCTGCGCGTCGTTCGCGCCGTGGGTGAACGCGACCCACGTCCCGGTCACGAGCTGCCCGAGGCGGAACGAGCGGTTCGCGAGGCCCGGCGTCATCCACTGGAACACCCAGTAGATGCCGAGCAGGAGCAGGAACGCGGCGCCGAAGGCGATCGCCGGCGCCCAGACGGCGGGAATGACGACCTTGTGCGCCACGCCGTGCCACTGGACGCCCTTTTCGCCCGACTGCACGAGGGCCGCGCCGATCAGCCCGCCGATCAGCGCGTGGGACGACGACGAGGGCAGCCCGAGCCGCCAGGTGATCAGGTTCCAGACGATCGCTCCCGCCACGGCCGCGAGCACGGTGCGCGGGTTGGCGAGACCCGTGTCGATGATCCCCTTGCCGATCGTGGTCGCGACCGCGGTCGTCACGAACGCGCCGGCGAGGTTCGCGATCGCGGCGATCAGGACGGCGAGGCGTGGCGAGAGCGCGCGGGTGGAGATCGATGTCGCAACCGCGTTCGCGGTGTCGTGGAAGCCGTTCGTGAAGTCGAAGACGAGCGCGACGACGACCGTGATGACGAGGAGCGTCACCGGTTCTTGACGAGAATCGCCTCGAGGACGTCGGCCGCGTTCTCGCACGCGTCGACCGCCTCCTCGAGCTGCTCGTGGATGTCCTTCCAGCGGATGATCGTCAGCGGGTCGGCGCCGGAGCGAAAGAGCTCGGCGATCGCCTCGCGCGAGAGGCGATCGCCCTCGTCCTCGAGCTCGCGC
>Ga0207657_10000977_pt1 | contig 30349 bp, 23 predicted proteins | sample KBSC33metaG_FD_184316 | JGI IMG/M metagenome (GOLD analysis project Ga0207657, IMG submission 184316) | Corn rhizosphere microbial communities from Kellogg Biological Station, Michigan, USA - KBS C3-3 metaG (SPAdes) (version 2) | ecosystem: Host-associated > Plants > Roots > Rhizosphere > Soil ...
CCGGCGAGGCGGCTTCATCGCCGCCGCACCCACGGCTCTCTCCCGACCTCTCCTTCGGCTTCGTGGCGCCGCCACAGGAGCTTGCGCGGATCGCTCCGGCGTCCTTCTCCCCCTGCGCGACAGGGCAATCGCATTTGCGCTATCGGCCCAGCAAGCGCCGCAGGCGCTGTTCCTTTGACCGCCAAAGACACCAAGATCACCAAGGCGCCCTGGGCAGTCGCGGCATTGCGGCTCGCCACAGACTCTTGGCGATCTTGGTGTCCTTGGCGGTCGTCGTCTCCCAAGTGACCGCCGCTATCGCGGCATATGCGATTCCCCTGCCCTGCGGGAGAAGGTGGCCTGGTCGGTGCAGACTTCGGCCCCCTCGCAAGATCGGCGAGTCCGCAAGCTCGCCGCGCGGGGAGAGCGGAAAAAGAGGCGGTGTAACAATCCGGGGCGCGAGTTCGTATATTCTGGTGACCCTGCTTTCACCGAAGGCTCGCTGAGACCCATGAAGACCCGACTGATCGTCCCGCTCGTCGCTTGCGGCCTCCTGGCCTTGCCGTTCGCCGGCGGGTTCCTGCGCACCGCCCAGGCCGAGGCGGCTTCACCGGCCCGGGCGCTGCCCGCGCCGAAGGTCGACGCCGCGCCGCCCGCGGCCGGAAAGATGGAGACCGCCGTGTTGTCCGGCGGCTGCTTCTGGGGTGTCCAGGGCGTGTTCCAGCATGTGAAGGGCGTGAAGCAGGTCTATTCCGGCTATTCCGGCGGTCCGGGCGCGGCGGCGAACTACGAACTGGTCAGCACCGGAACGACCGGCCACGCGGAATCGGTCCAGATCGTCTTCGACCCGCGGCAGATCAGCTACGGCAAGATCCTCCAGATCTTCTTCTCGGTGGCCACCGACCCGACGCAGGTCAACATGCAGTTCCCGGACGAGGGGACGCAGTACCGTGGCGAGATCTTCTACGCCAACCCCGACCAGAAGCGGGTGGCCGAGGCCTACATCCGGCAACTGGACGACGCCCACGTGTTCAAGAAGCCGATTGCGACGCGCGTCGATCCGCTGAAAGGGTTCTACAAGGCCGAGAACTATCATCAGGACTACCTGATCCGGCATCCCGACCAGCCCTACATCGCCACCTACGACCTGCCCAAGGTGGCGATGCTGCGCCAGGTGTTCCCGGACCGCTATGTCGCCAAGCCGACGATGGTGTTTCCGACGGCGAGCCTCGCCAAGGCGTCCTAGAGGCGCAGCGAGTTCCCAGGCGGCGAGCTCATCCGGGAGAAGGGCTCGCCTTCACCCTGTCGCCCGGCCGCCACTGCGGCGAGGGATAGCCCGTCGCCGGGTCGCGCGGCTGGGGCCGGAAACGCTCGCCCACGAACATGTCCAGGGTGCGCCGGTGCTTGCGGTCCAGCCAGATGTGGTCGATCTCCGGCCCCAGGACGCGGCCGAAGTCGCGCGCCATCTCGGTGTCGAACCAGCCCTCGTAGGCGACGGCCAGGACCCTTTGCCCGTTGGCGGGGGTGAGCGGCGACCTGGACTCGGCCTGGTTGCCGACCTCGACCCCGCGCAGCCAGATCTTCAGCGGCGGGGCCAGCGGCTCGCGGAAGTAGGCGCGGCCGTAGTAGGCCAGGGCGTAGTACAGGAAGCGGTTGTTGACCGCGATCGCGCTCAGGCCCGCCGGGCTCTCGACACGCGCGCGGCGCACGATCACCTCGGCCGTCTGCGCCCAGCCGCGGGCGCGCTTGACGCTGTTGGACATGCCCAGGCGGTCGCCGACCTGGGGCGACATCACCAGCGCCAGGAAGGCCGCGGCGCCGACGGCCTGGATGGCGAGCGCCGCGACAAGGGTGCGCCGCGCCCGCCAGCGGATCAGCCAGGCCGCCACCAGGATGGCCCCGGACACATAGCTCGCCCCCGACCAGTTGGCGTTGGCGCGGCTGAGGAAGGCCTGCACCGCGACGAGCGCGATCGGCGGCAGGGTGAAGCAGAGCAGCAGCAGGTCGGCCGGCTCCAGCCGGCGGCGCCAGGCCAGCAGGCCTGCGCCCACGATCAGCACCGCGAACGGGATCGGACCGAAGACCAGGAACTGGGTGGCGAGGAACTCCCCGAACTCGGCGGGATGGAACAGGCTGGCGGCGCTCCAGTTGGCGTCGGCGGCGGTGTGCTGGACCGTGGCGAATCCGTGGGTCGCGTTCCAGGCGAGGTTGGGCGCCAGGACCAGGACCAGCGCGGCGATCGCCACCGCCGCGGATCTCGCCGACCAGCTTCGCCGCGCGGCGGGCGACAGGGCCAGGTGCAGCGCCACGCCAATCACCGCATAGGCGGCGGCGTACTTGCTCAGGAAGGCGAGCCCCAGCGCCGCGCCGAGGCCCGCGGCCAGCGTCAGGCGCCGCACGCCGGCCGATCCCTGGAAAGCCACATAGGCCAGCAGCGTCAGGCCAAGGAAGAACAGCAGCGGCGCGTCCGTGGCCGCGACGGCCGCGGAGAGCTGGATGCCTGGCGCGAGCGCATAGAGCGCAGCCGCGGCGAGCGCCGTGCGCGACCCGTAGAGCCGCCGCCCGATCAGGAAGACCAGCAGGGTCGCGCCGGCCTGGAACAGCACCGCCGGCAGGCGCACCCAGGGCTCCGCGTCGCCGCCGAAGGCGGTGGAGGCCCAGATCGACCAGGCGATCATCGGCGGCTTGGAATAGTAGCCGAACGCCAGGGTGCGCGACCAAAGCCAGTACTGGGCCTCGTCCGGGTAGAGCTCCAGGGGCGTGCGGAAGAGCGCGATCAGCCGCGCGAAGGTCAAGGCCACCGTCAGCAGGATCGCCGCACGTGTGTCGGCGTCCAGCTCATTGGCTCTCACTGCATCCGGAAGCTTGGCGCCTGGCATCGCCGGACCCTAGCCGCAACCGGCCCTGCGCAGGAAGCCGCGCGCCCCGACTGCAACCCAACTGTGTCCTCAGCTACACGACCTTCTGTGAAGTGTAGGGCCCGTAATAAAAGTGTTACCGCCCGCATGCAGTTGTCTCATATGTGACGGACGGAGATCAGCGCCCGCAGGGGTTGCCGGCGTGAGTCTCACAGGGGGTTTTGATGCAGTTGAAAGTAAGCCGCGCGCTTTGCGCGACGACCGCGTTGGTGACGGGCGTGCTGCTGGCCGGCCAGGCGTTGGCGCAGTCCACGGGCACGACCATTGTCGACGAGCTGGTGGTCACCGGCACGCAGGGACCCAAGAGCCTGGACGGCGCAATCGTCGCCGAGACCGCGCCGAAATCTCGGGCGACCATCACCTCGGAGCTGATCAGTCGGCAGGCGCCGGGCCAGACGATCCTGGATTCGATCAACCTGCTGCCGGGCGTCAACTTCACGAACAACGACGCCTTCGGCTCGGCCGGCGGCGACGTGACGATCCGTGGCATCGACAGCCAGCGCCTGGCCCTGCTGCAGGACGGCGTCCCGCTGAACGACAGCGGCAACTACGCGATCTATCCCAACCAGCAGCTTGAGCCCGACCTGATCTCCCGCGCGACCGTGAATCTGGGCACCACCGACGTCGACAGCCCGACGGCGGCCGCCGCCGGCGGAACCATCGACTATGTGACGCGCCGCGCCGCGGACACCTTCGGCATCCGCAGCGAGGTGGGCGTCGGCAGCGACAACTTCCAGCGTTACTACGGCACCCTGGAAACCGGTGCGATCGGCCCCTGGGGCACCAAGGCCTGGATCTCCGGGCTCTACACGCGCAACGACCTGTTCAAGCCGCGCGACGCCGTCCAGACCCCGAAGGGCAAGATCGAGAAGACGCAGTTCAACGCGCGCGTCGACCAGGATTTCGGGGACGTCGGCCAAGCCAGCCTGATCTTCAACTACGACGAAAACCGCAACAACTTCATCAACCGGATCAGCCTGGCGAACTTCAATGCGCGCACGGCTCCGATCAACGCCACGAGCTGCGTGCGTCCGACGCCGGTGAACGGCACGGCCCAGGTGGACAACTCCGCCGGCTTCAGCTGCCCCAGCAACTTCTATGACTTCAACATCAATCCCTCGAACACCGGCAACATCCGCGGGCTGTCGAGCTGGAATCTCTCGAAGGACCTGATCCTGACGGTCGACCCGTCGTTCCAGTACGTGCTGGCCAACGGCGGCGGCGCGCAGACCTTCTCGGAGAAGGACAAGCAGCTTATCGGCAACTCGACCGCCACGGGCGTGGACCTGAACGGCGACGGCGACACGCTCGACACCGTCTACCTCTATCGCCCGAACACCACGAACACGCGTCGATACGGACTCACCTCGTCGCTGATCTGGAAATTCGCCGAAGATCAGAGCGTCCGCGTCGCCTACACCTTCGATCGGGCCAAGCATCGCCAGACCGGGGACGTCGGCTTCATCGACGCCAACGGACATCCCGAGGACGTGTTCGGGGGCAAGGACGGCTACGGCGATCAGGTCAAGCTGCCGGACGGCACCAACCTGCGCCGCCGCGACCGCTATTCGATCGCGACGCTGAACCAGATCTCGGCGGAATACCGAGGGCGCTTTCTCGAGGACCGCCTGCTGATCAACCTGGGCCTGCGCGCGCCCTATCTCGAGCGCAACCTGCACCAGTATTGCTACCAGCGCGACACCTTCAACGCCTACTGCACCACCCAGCCGGGCACACCGGTCCCCGGGACCGACGACGGCACCGGCAAGCCGCTGGTGACCTTCCCGCAGAGCGCGCTGAACTCCAACGCCAACTTCCAATACGGCCAGCCGCGCAACTTCGACCGGAAGTACAACAAGGTGCTGCCCAACGTCGGGGCGAGCTACAACTTCAACGACGCCGTTTCGATGTACGCAAGCTATGCCGAGACGCTGTCGGCGCCGCGGACGGACGACCTCTATGACCAGGTGCTGGTGGATCCGGGTCCGGAAACGTCGCAGGCCTACGACCTCGGCGTCCGCTATGCCCGGGGTCAGGTGCTGGCGGCCGGGTCGGTCTGGCGCAACCAGTTCCACAACCGGATCGAGCGTGTGTTCGACGAGCAGGCCGGGATCGCCTTCTCCGCCAACGTCGGCGATGTGGAACTCTGGGGCGTCGACGGACAGTTCGGCTTCAAGCCGATCGACGTCCTGACGGTCTATGCCTCGGCCTCCTACATCGAGACCGAAATCCAGAACGACATCAAGGGCACCTCCTCGGGCGCCCCGCTCCCCACCAAGGGCAAGGCGCTCTATGAAACGCCGAAGTGGCAGGGCGGCCTGCGCGTCCAGTGGGATCCCAACGAAACGTTCAGCTTCGGCCTGCAGGGCAAGATGATCAGTTCGCGCTGGACGAACCTGGTCAATACCGAGAAATTCCCGGCCTACTCGCTCTGGGATCTGGACGCCCGCTACAAGCTCGACATGTTCGGCCTGAAGAACACCTACCTGCAGGCCAACGTGCGGAACCTGCTCAACAAGCGGTACCTGGGCGACATCACCACGAATCTGACCGGCACCGCGCTGGGCCAACCTGGCTACAACCGGACGTATATCCTGACGCTGCACGTCGAATACTAAGCGTCGACGACGGTTCGAGAACACGCGAGGGGGCGGTCCGGCGACGGGCCGCCCTTTTTCGTGCGCCTTGACGTCGGCGCATCGCGCGGCCATCTGCGCGCGTCCGCCGCCAAGAGAGTTCGATGACCGTCACCGTTCCCGCCGAATGGGCGCCGCACAGGGCCATGTGGCTGGGCTTTCCCAGCCATGCGGAGCTGTGGGAGGACGACCTACCCGCCGCGCAGGCGGAGGTGGCCGCGCTGGCCCGCGCTTTGGCAGGGCCGGGCGCAGAGCGGGTGCGGCTGCTTACCGGCTCCGCGCAGGGCGAAGCCGACGCCCGGGCGCTGCTGGGCGACGTGGCGGGGATCGAGATCGTCCCCGGCGCCTTCGGCGACATCTGGCTGCGCGACACGGGCCCGATCTTCACCGCGGGACCGGCCGGCGCCCAGGCCCAGGGCTTCCGCTTCAACGGCTGGGGCGGCAAGTACGAGCTGGAGCACGACGACACCGTGGCCGCCCAGATCGCCGCCGCCGCCGGCGCGCCGCTGGTCGCCCATGACTTCATCCTCGAAGGCGGAGCGGTCGACCACGACGGCGAAGGCACGGTCCTGACGACCGGGCAGTGCGTGCTCAACCCGAACCGCAATCCCGGCTGGACCGAGGCGGCCGCCGAAGCCGCGTTGCGTGAGGCGCTCGGCGCGAAGAAGGTGCTGTGGCTGGGCGAGGGGCTCGCCAACGACCACACCGACGGCCACGTCGACAACCTGGCGCGCTTCGTGGCGCCGGGCGTCGTCGCCTGCCCGGTGGCCTGGGGGCGGGGCGACCCGAACGCCGCCGCCTACGACGACGCCGCGCGGCGGCTGTCCGGCATGTCCGACGCGGCGGGACGGCCGCTGAGGGTCATGCGCATCCCCTCGCCGGGCTGGATCGACAACGTCGCCGGCGAGCGCGGCCCCGCGCCGGCCAGCCACATGAATTTCCTGATCGCCAACGGCGCCGTCGTCGCGCCCATCTACGCCGAGCAGCCCGGCGCCTTCGCCGTGCAGGCGCTGGAGCACCTGTTCCCCGGCCGCCAGGTGATCGGGTTGCCGTCGTCGGCGATCCTTACCGGCGGCGGCTCGTTCCACTGCATCACCCAGCAGGAGCCCGCCTGATGACGCGAAACATCTCGGTGGCGGCGATCCAGGCGAGCTATGGCCTGAACCAGCAGGCCAACATCGCCCGGACGGCCGAGCTGGTCCGTGAGGCTGCGGCCAAGGGCGCCCAGGTGATCCTGCCGCCGGAGCTGTTCCAGGGCCCCTACTTCTGCGTCGCCCAGGAGGAGCGCTGGTTCAAGGAGGCCCACCCTTGGCGGGAGCATCCGTGCGTCACCGCGCTGGCGCCCCTGGCCCAGGAGCTGGGCGTGGTCCTGCCGATCTCGATCTTCGAGCGCGAGGGGCCGCACTATTTCAACAGCCTGGTGATGGCCGACGCCGACGGCTCGCTCATGGGCGTTTACCGTAAGAGCCACATCCCAGACGGCCCGGGCTATATGGAGAAGTACTATTTCCGCCCGGGCGACACCGGCTTCCGCGTCTGGGACACCCGCTTCGGGCGCCTCGGCGTCGGGATCTGCTGGGACCAGTGGTACCCCGAGGCCGCCCGCGCCATGGCGCTGATGGGCGCGGAGGTGCTGCTCTATCCCACGGCCATCGGCTCGGAGCCGCACGACCCGACGCTGGACACGGCCGCGCCTTGGCGAAGAGCGATGCAGGGCCATGCCGTCTCCAACATCATCCCGGTGGTGGGCGCGAACCGCACCGGCTTCGAGCCATGGGACGGGTACCCCAACGGCGGCCAGTTGTTCTATGGCTCCAGCTTCATCGCCGATCACCGCGGCGACCTGGTCGCGGCCTTCGGGCGCGAGGACGAAGGCGCGCTGGTCGCAGAGTTCGACCTCGACTTCCTGGCCACGCATCGGGCGGCCTGGGGCTTCTTCCGCGACCGACGGCCGGACCTCTATGGCGCGTTGACTGAGGGGAGGCCCGCTTGATCGAGACCGAGCGCCTCATCCTGCGGCGCTGGCGCGAGGCGGATCGCGAGCCTTATGTCGCGATGATGCTTGACCGCCAAGTCAGCGACTGGCTCGGCGGACCGTTCACGGCCGAAGAGGCCCTGGCCCGGATCGATCGCAACGAGGACGCCCTGGCCGAGCATGGTTATGGCCGCATGGCCATGGAGCGCCGCGCGGACGGCCGCTTCATAGGTTACTGCGGCCTGATGCCGATCGCCGACAACCTGCCGTTCGACGGGGGCTTCGAAGTGGGCTGGAGCCTTGCGCAGACCGGATGGGGCCAGGGCTACGCCAGCGAGGCGGCGCGGGCGGTCTTCGCCGATGGCTTCTTGCGGTTGGGCCTCAGCGAAATCCTGGCGTTCACGGGCGAGAAGAACCTTCGATCCCAGGCGGTCGCGGGGCGACTTGGCATGGTCCGCGAGCCGCGGCGGGACTTCGATCATCCGGGCTTGGCGCCGGATCACCCGCTGCGGCGGCACGTGGTGTTCGCCGCCCGTCCCTGAGCCTGGCGCGCCCCATCGCCCGCTTTCGGCGTATGCTCTCTCATCCGCCACGGAGCCTCAGCCATGGACGCCAAGACCCAGACCCTCACGCCGGCCGCCGAACTCGCAGCGCGCAGCCCGGTGCGGTTTCCGAACGAGAGCGCCGAGTACCGGGCCGCGCGCACGGACCTGCTGCGCGAGGAGATCGAGCTTCGCCGCCACCTCGAACGGGTGGCCGAGCAGCGCCGCAAGCTGCCGCCCGGCGGCGAGGTGCGCGGCGACTATCGGTTCATGGGCGAAGACGGCCCGAGCGACTTCGCTGGCCTGTTCGGCGACAAGGAGACGTTGGGCGTCTACAGCTTCATGTTCGGGCCTGGGCGCGAGCGACCGTGCCCGATGTGTACGGCGCTACTTGGCCCCCTGGACGGCAATGCCGCCGATCTCGGCCAGCGTATGTCCCTGGTGGTGGTCGCCCGCTCGCCCATCGAGCGGCTGGTCGCTTTCAAGAAGGAGCGCGGCTGGCGCAACCTGCGGCTCTACAGCGACCTCAACGACAGCTATTCGACGGCCTATTTCGGCCTGCTGCCCGACGGTTCGGAGATCCCGGCCTTCAACGTCTTCACCCGCCGCGACGGGACCATCCGCCACTTCTGGTCAGGCGAGATGACCGGCGATTCCGCCGACCCCGGCCAGGACCCGCGCGGCGCGCCGGACCTGCCGCCGCTCTGGAACTTCCTGGACATGACGCCCGAGGGCCGCGGCGCCGACTGGTATCCGAGCCTGGATTACCCGTAGACAGCGCAGTTCCTGGGCGCCGCCACCGCCGCCGTCGCGAGCTCGGCCTTCGCGGCCTTGAGGTCGGCCATGAACTGCGGATCGCCGTGCAGGCGCGCGACCATGGCCGACGCGAGCGCGCGCCCGGCTGCGACGTCGCTGGCGAAATGCACGCCGCAGACGATGCGGCTCCGGCCGATCTCGCGCCCGGCGACCATCAGCTCGCTGGCCCGGGCAGGCTGGATCTCCGCCAGGACGAGCCCCCAGGCCCAGCCGGTCATGGAGTGGCCGGAAGGATAGGAGGCGTTGGTCTCCATCCACTTCTCGCGCGGCACGCAGATCGGTTTGGTGTCGCCGAGCGGCGGGCGCTTGCGGTTGTAGAAATCCTTGGGCGGCGTTCCCACCGTACGGGTGTCGAGCTCGACGCGGCGCAGCAGGCGCTGGGTCGCGGGCGTCGTGGCCGGGCCGATCTCACGGCCGAGCGCGCAGGAGAAGCGGTTCATCGCCCCGCCGGTCCAAAGGTCGTTGTCGAGCTGCGCCACCTTCCAGCGCGCAGAGCCGTCGAGCGCGCGGGTCTGCTCGTAGATGGCCCGGTCGGCGCGGCCCTGTGCGCTGTCGATCGCGGGCGGCGGCCCCAGGATCGCCTTGCCGTCCAGGGCGTCGGGCCGCAGGTAGCCGGTGAGCCTGGTGGCCACGGGCCGGGGCGTAGTCAGGTCTGCAGGGCGCGGCGCAACCGCGGTGCAGGCGGCGAGCGCCAGCAAGGCGGCCGCGCCGCTGCTCAGATATCGGATCAAAAAAGATGTCCTCGTCGTCAGGCGCGCAGCACGGTCTTGCCGTTCTTGATCACGGTCGCATTGCGATCCTTAACGCGGGCTTCGAAGGAGATGACCGAGCCGTCCTTCCAGAGGTCGACGGTGATGGTGTCGCCGGGGAAAACCGGGGCGGAGAAGCGGGCCTGGTGGCTCATGATCTGGTCGGGGTCGTAGCCGGTGATCGCCTGCAGCACCGCGCGACAGGTGATGCCGTAGGTGCAAAGCCCGTGCAGGATCGGCCGCGGGAAGCCCGAGCGCCTGGCGCTGTCCGGATCCGAGTGCAGCGGGTTGCGGTCGCCGTTCAGGCGGTAGAGCAAGGCTTGGTCCTCGCGCGTGGAGATGTCGACGGAAAGGTCGGCCGTGCGGGAGGGGATCTGGTGCGGCTCGGGCTGACCCTCCGAGGGGCCGCCGAAGCCGCCGTCGCCGCGGGCGAAGGTCGAGCCCGTGAGAGTGGCTACCTTCTCGCCGGCCTCGTCGGTCCAGATGGTCTCGTTGACGATCACCGCGCCCTTGTCCTTGCCCTTGTCATAGGCGCCGATCGTGCGGCCCTGGGCGGTGAAGGTGCCCGACGTCGGCAAGGGCTTGTGCAGCTCCACCTTCTGCTCGCCATGTACGACCATCAGGAAGTTGATCACGCTCTGCCGATGGCCGGGCTTTTGCTCCACCTGGTCGGCGCCGCGCGCAGGGCGCCCGCCCGCCGCAGCCAGGACTGTGGCGGCCGTGGGCACGACCTTCAGGTTCTTCTCGTAGACGAAGGCGAGCTCTTCCTCGTTCATCGGGTCGCGGCCGAGGCCGACGCCCAGCGCGTAGAGCATCACGTCCTTGTCGCCGTAGGTGAAGGTGCGAGGCGCGGTCTTCTGGTCGAGGATGTCCGGGTAAAAGATGGGCACGAATATTCCTCCGATTTATAGGGCCGGCCCAATCTCGCGAACCGCGGTGGCCGTTGGACTATGGCGTCGATCAAAGCCTCAGCGTCAGCCGGGCGCAAGCCGCCAGGAACCGCATTTGCGGGCCAGGGCCTGATCGGCTAGAAGCGGCGACTTCCCGCCGGGAGCCCATGCGCGCGCTCTGCGGTCCTCAAGTCACGCAAGGCGCTCCATGACGACCCCCACGACGGTTCAGCAGGGCCAGATCACCGGCAACGTCCTCTTCTACTCCCAGCCGGAGCCGCTTTCGCCCGAACTGCACGGCAAGATGGGCGTCAAGAGCATGGACGGCCCCTTCGGCTTCGCGAAGGCCGGCCACGCCATCCCGCTGACCGTCGGCGAGTTCCCGCTGGCGGCGGTGACCGGCCCGATCATCTTCGTGGGGGACGAGAAGCTTCCGATCGCGGTGATGGGCCTGAACGCCGGCGACAACATGTTCCTGCGCGACGACGGCCTGTTCGAGCCGGGCGTCTACATCCCCGCCTACATCCGCCGCTACCCGTTCGTCTTCGCCAACGACGACAACGCCAAGCAGATGGTGCTGTGCATCGACCGCGGTGCGGAGTTCGTGGTCGACAAGGACTTCGACCAGCCGTTCTTCGACGCCGACGGCCAGCCCAGCCAGTACACGAAGAACTGCATCGAATTCTGCAACAACTTCGAGATCGAGCGGCAGCGGACCCAGAGCTTCGTCCAACTGCTGAAGGACCTCGACCTGTTCGAAACCAAGGTCGCCAGCTTCACGCCGGCGACCGGCGACGGGACCATGGGCGAGCCCCAGAAGATCGCCGAGTACTTCGGCGTCTCGGAGGACAAGCTGAACGCGCTGCCGGCCGAGAAGCTGGTCGAGATCCGCGCCAACGGCGCGCTGGCCCAGATCTACGCGCACCTGGTGTCGCTGGTCGGCTGGGACCGGCTGGTCGCCCTGGCCCTCGCCCGCGCCACCGCCCCGCCGGAAGCGGCGAACAGCTAGAGCCTATCGCGCGAACACGCTACGCGTCAGGCAGGAGAAGACCAGCCGGCCGGCTTCGTCCAGCAGGTCGTGCTGGGCGATGACGATACCCTTGCCCTCGCCGACAGGATCCTTGGCCATGATGGTCATGCGGCCGCGCAAAAGCTCGCCGGCCGGCGGGTTGCGCACCCAGCGCAAGGCGTCGACGCCCAGGCGCTTGGTCTGCGGCCAGTCGGTGTGCGCGACCGCGTCGAGCTTCGCCCAGATCGCGTAGACCATGGCGTCGGGCGCCCCGCGCTCCACCGCCCAGCCCGGCGTAAAGCCCGCGACGAAGAGCTGCAGCGCCTCCGGCTCCACCGCGGCCGCGCCCAGCGACACCACCTGCCCGATCTGGATGTCGTCGAAGGAGGCTGGCACGGCGAGGCGGATCCCTGAACTGTCGCGAATGGCGCGCCGATGATGGCGGTGCGCCGCGGGCGAAGTCGAGCGCCGCTTTGCGTCGGGGTGCAAGGGCGCCATATAGCCCCCAGTTGAGCGGGGCGTGACGAGGCGATGATGCAGTTCCTGGCCGGCGTGCTTCTGGCGCTTCTGATGGCGCTTCCGGCCGCCGCCCAGACGGGGCCGGCGCGGCACGTGCAGGCCGAGCTCGTCTCCCAGCGCCAGGGCATCGCGCCTGGCGAGACCATTCACGTGGCGCTGCGCCAGCAGATCCAGAAGGGCTGGCACACCTACTGGCGCAACTCCGGCGATTCCGGCGAGGCGACGCGGATCAAGTGGGAGTTGCCGGCCGGCTGGCAGGCGTCCGACTTCGTCTGGCCGACGCCCCGGCGCGTGGCCGTCGGACCGCTGATGAACTACGGCTACGAGGGCGAAGTCCTGCTGCCGGTGGCCCTTACCGCGCCGGCCAACGCCAGGCCGGGCGACCAGGTCACGCTGAAGGCGAGGGCGTCGTTCCTGGTCTGCGCGGAGATCTGCGTGCCGGAGGACGACGACCTTGCCCTGACGCTGCCGGTTACGCCGACACCCGCGCCGCAGGATCCCAAGTGGGGCGGCCGCATCGACAGAACGCTGGCCAAGGCCCCGAAGCCGGCCCACCTCTCGGCGGTCTTCCAGCCGCGTCCGGCCGGCGTGGCGCTGGCCGTCACCGGCGCGGCGCTGAAGGGCGCGAACGTCGCCGACGCCTACTTCTTTCCCTTCGACGCCACGGTCATCGACCATGCCAAGCCCCAGGCGATCGAGCGGGGCCCCGATGGGCTGACCCTGACGCTCGCGCCAGGCTACAGCTTCCAGGGCGGCAGGCAGCCGGCGGCCATGGCCGGCGTGCTGGCTGTCGGCGACAAGGCCTATCAGATTTCCGCAGCCCCCGGCGCGCCTCCGACGGGCGCTTCCGGCCTCGGGCCGCCGCCGGCCAAGGGCGCGGCGGGCGCGGACCTGGGGCTGGCCGCGGCGGCGGTGTTCGCCCTGCTGGGCGGGCTGATCCTCAACCTCATGCCGTGCGTGTTCCCGATCCTGGCGATGAAGGCCGCATCCCTGGCCGGGCACGGCGGCGGCGACCACGCCGCGGCGCGCCGCCAGGGGCTGGCGTTCGGCGCGGGCTCGGTCGCGACGTTCCTGGTGCTGGCCGGCGCGCTGATCGCCCTGAAGGCGGCGGGGTCGGCCATCGGCTGGGGCTTCCAGCTCCAGTCGCCTCCGGTGGTGGCGGTGCTGGCGCTGCTGATGCTGACCGTGGCTCTCAACCTTTCGGGCCTGTTCGAGGTCGGGACCTCGCTGCAGGGCGCGGGCTCAGGACTCGCCTCGCGCGGCGGGACGCTGGGCGCCTTCTTCACCGGCGCGCTGGCTGTGGTGGTGGCCGCGCCCTGCACGGCGCCCTTCATGGGGCCCGCGCTCGGCTGGGCGCTCACCCAGACGCCAGTCGCGGCGCTGACGGTGTTCCTGGCCCTGGGCGTCGGCTTCGCTGCGCCCTTCGTGCTGGTCGCCTTCGCGCCGGCGCTGCTCTCGCGCCTTCCCAAGCCCGGGCCGTGGATGGAGGTGTTCCGCAAGGCCCTGGCCTTCCCGATGTATGGCGCGGCCGCCTGGCTGGCGTGGGTGCTGGCCCAGCAGGCCGGACCCGAAGACCTCGCCAAGCTGTTCGCCGCCGCGGTGGTGGTGGCGCTGGCGGCTTGGCTGGCCGGCCTTGCCCAACGTCGCGCGGCGGCCGGCGGCAAGCCCTTCGTGCTGACGGCGGGCGCGGGCGTGCTGGCGGCCCTGGCCGTCGCCGCGGTCACCTGGCCGCAGGACAAAACCGCGGAGCTGCAGTCCGAACCTTACAGCCCCGCCCGGGTCGCCGAGCTGCGCGCGCAGGGCCGGCCCGTGTTCGTCAACTACACGGCCGCCTGGTGCGTCTCCTGCCAGGTCAACGACAAGGTGGCGCTCTCCACCCACGCCGTGGCCCAGGCCTTCGCGCGCCATAAGGTCGCCTATTTGAAGGCCGATTGGACGAAGCGCGACGCCACCATCGCCGCCGAACTGGCCAGCCACGGCCGGGCGGGCGTTCCGCTCTACCTGGTCTATGGAACCAACGGCGGCGAAGGCGTTATCCTGCCGTCGATCCTGACGCCGGATATCGTGGTCAAGGCGGTGGAGGCCGCCGATCGTAGCTAGAGTAAGGGGCCTTGCGATGATGCTTCGCCGCACGCTTCTCGCCGCCGCCGTTTCGCTTGGCTTGGCGGCGCCCGCCTTCGCACTGCCGCAGTTGGGCCAGCCGGCTCCGGCTTTCACGGCCATGGACGCCCATGGCCACAAGCGCTCGCTCGCCGAATTCAAGGGCAAGACGGTGGTCCTGGAGTGGACCAACTCGGGCTGCCCCTATGTCGGAAAGCACTACGGCTCCGGGACCATGCAGGCGCTGCAGCGCAAGGAAACCGCCGACGGCGTCGTCTGGCTGACCGTCGCCTCGTCCGCGCCCGATATGCAGGGCTATTTCACGGGGCCGACCGCGCGGGCCTGGGCGGCCAAGGAGCACTGGGCCGGCACCGCGATCCTGCTCGACGGCGCGGGCGTCATCGGGCGCGAATACGGGGCCAAGAACACCCCGCACATGTTCGTCATCGATAAGGCCGGAAAGGTCGCCTACATGGGCGGTATCGACGACCGGCCCTATGCCGATCCGGAGAGCCTGAAGGGCGCCAAGCCCTATGTCGCCATGGCGCTCGCCGACCTGAAGGCCGGCCGGCCGGTGGCGACGCCGGTGTCCCAGCCCTATGGCTGCAGCGTGAAGTACAACTCCGCGGATTGATGGATTCGAGAGGCGACGCGTGACCGACCTGACCGCCGCCTGGGCCCGCCTGACGAAAGCCGCCGCGACCGCGAACGATCGGCGGATCGTGTCGCTGTTCGACGCCGAGCCGGATCGGCTCGAACGCCTGAGCCTGTCCGCGGCAGGGCTGGAGCTCGACCTTTCCAAGGAGCCCTGGTCGCTCGATGACCTCACGACGGCGCTAGCCCTGGCCGAAGCGGCGGACGTCGAGGGGCGTCGGGCGCGGCTGTTCGCCGGCGATACCGTGAACAGCTCGGAAGGCCGCGCGGCCCTGCACATGGCGCTGCGTGCGCCGAAAGGCGCGGATTTCCGCGCCCAGGGCGAGCCGGTCTCGCGAGAGGTCGAGGCGAACCGGGCGCGGATGCTGGACTTCGCCACGCGGGTCCGCGCCGGGGTCGTGAAGGGCGCGACCGGGCGGCCGTTCCGCTCGATCGTGCATATCGGCATCGGCGGCTCGGATTTCGGGCCGCGGCTGGTCTGGGAGGCCCTGCGGCCGCTGGGCTCGGTGATCGACGTCCGGTTCATCGCCAATGTCGATCCGGCGGAGACCGCCTTCGCGCTCGAGGGCCTCGATCCCGCGCAGACGCTGGTGATCGTGGTCTCCAAGACCTTCACCACCCAGGAAACCATGACCAACGCCCACGCGGCGCGGGCCTGGCTGCGCGCGGCGCTCGGGCCGGCCGGCGATGCGCAGCTGGTGGCGGTGTCCACCGCGCTGGATGAGGTCGCAGCGTTTGGCGTGCCGGCCGATCACGTCTTCGGCTTCCACGACTGGGTGGGCGGGCGTTATTCGGTCTGGTCGGCGGTCGGCCTGTCCTGCGCCATCGGCCTGGGCCCGGAAGCCTTCGAGAGGCTGTGGGCTGGCGCGGCGGCGATGGACGAGCACTTCCAGAGCGCGCCGCTGGGGGAGAACGCGCCGGTGCTGCTGGCGCTGGCCCATATCTTCAACCGCAACGGAATGGGGCGGCCGGTGCGCGCGGTCGTACCCTATGCCCAGCGGCTGCACCTGCTGCCGAACTTCCTGCAGCAGCTGGAGATGGAATCGAACGGCAAGCGGGTCACCGCGGATGGTCAGCCCGTCGCCCACGCCACGGCGGCGGCGGTGTTCGGCGACGCCGGCACCAACGTGCAGCACGCCTTCTTTCAGTTGATGCACCAGGGGACCGATGTGATCCCCGTCGACTTCATCGCCGTGCGGGAGCCCTCCGAAGGCGATCCCGCGGCGCAGCGAATCCTGCTGTCCAACGCCATCGCCCAGGCTGAGGCGCTGATGGTAGGCCGCGGCGAGGACGAGGTGCGCGCCGAGCTGGAGGCCAAGGGCCTGCCGGCCGCCAGGATCGACACCCTCGCCCCGCAGCGCACCTTCCCCGGCGACCGCCCGTCCGCCTTCATCCTGCTGGAGCGGCTCGATCCCGAGCGGCTGGGCGCGCTGCTCGCGCTCTATGAGCACAAGGTGTTCGTGGAAGGCGTGCTCTGGGAGATCAACAGCTTCGACCAATGGGGCGTGGAGCTGGGCAAGACGCTGGCGACCCGCGTGCTGGGCGAGCTGAAGGGCGGGCCCACCGGGAGCCACGATCCCTCGACGTCGGCGCTGATCGCAAGGCTGGGGGGGTAGGCGGCAATCTCTCCGCAGGGCTCCGGACTGCGGATGTTCATGGGCCCCGGTCTTCGCGTTCCGCGAAACCGGATGACATCTGTTTTTGTGGTTTTGTTGGGAAACCTCCGCTATAGGCCCGACCCCATGAGCGGCTTCGCGCATCACCACGGCCATCACCATCCGACCTTCGCGGGTTCGAACCGGGATCGCTTGGCCTAGACGCGACCCTCTCCGAGCCCCGCATTTGCGGACGGGGCTCGATGATTTCCGGCTCCGTCCGTCGCCTCCTTCACCAGGACCAGACGATGGACGACTCTTCTTCCCCAATCGCTTCCCAAGAAGCTTCCTTGAGCGCGCGCCCGGCAACCGGTAAGCGCGAACCCATGAGCTCAGACCCTGTCCGCCCCGAAGCCCGCACCCCGCGCGGCTTCATCGACCGCCGCGCCCGCGACCTGACCGCCGAGCGGAAGATCCTGGCGGCCGTGGCGGAGGTCTATGAGCGCTACGGGTTCGAGGCGCTGGACACCGGAGCGTTCGAATACGCCGACGCGCTCGGCAAGTTCCTGCCCGACGCAGACCGACCGAACGAGGGCGTCTTCGCGCTGCAGGACGACGCGGATTCTGAAGGCGGGGGGCAGTGGATGGCGTTGCGCTATGACCTGACCGCGCCGCTGGCCCGCTTCGCCGCCCAGAACTGGGAGACGCTGCCCAAGCCGTTTCGCCGCTACGCCTTCGGGCCGGTGTGGCGCAACGAGAAGCCGGGGCCGGGCCGCTACCGCGAGTTCGTTCAGTGCGACGCCGACACGGTGGGCTCGGCCCGTCCGGAAGCCGACGCGGAGATCATCGCCATGGCCGTGGCGGGACTGGAGGCCGCGGGCCTGCCGGCGGGTTCGGCGGTGGTGAAGATCAACAATCGCAAGCTGCTCAATGGCCTGATGACGGCGGCCGGCGTGACCAGCGAGGCGCAGAAGCTGGTGGTGCTACGCGCGGTCGACAAGCTGGATCGGCTTGGACCGGACGGGGTGCGGCTGCTGCTGGGCGAGGGCCGCAAGGATGAGTCTGGCGACTTCACCAAGGGCGCGGGCCTGAACGCGGCGGCGGCCGAGCGGGTGCTGGCGTTCACGGCGGCCGGCGCGGAGGGGCGCGTTGCAACGCTGGATGCGCTCTCCAAGGTGATCGGAGGCTCGGCGGAGGGCGACGAGGGGCTGGCGGAACTGGCCGCCATCGACGCGGCGCTCGCCAGCATGGGAGTGGGCGCCGAGCGGGCGACATTCGACCCCTCGGTGGTGCGCGGGCTGGAATACTACACCGGCGCGGTGTTCGAGGCGGAGCTGCTTCTCCAGACGATGGACGACAAGGGCCAGCCGATGCGGTTCGGCTCGATCGGCGGCGGCGGGCGCTATGACGACCTGGTGGCGCGGTTCACCGGCGAGCAGACGCCGGCCACCGGCTTTTCCTTCGGGGTGACCCGGCTGGCGGCGGCGCTGCGGGCCGCCGGCCGCGACCTTGCCGCGGACGCGCGCGGGCCGGTGGTGGTGCTGGTGCTCGACCAGGATCGGATGGCCGACTACATGGCCGTAGCCGGCGAGCTGCGCGGGGCGGGAATCTCCGCGGAGGTCTATCTGGGGACCTCGGGCATGCGGCCGCAGATGAAGTACGCCGACCGAAGGCTTTCGCCTGCGGCGGTGATCATCGGCGGTGATGAGTTCGCCGCCGGCACGGTGACGCTGAAGGACCTCGACCTGGGCCGCAAGCTCGCCGCCGGGGTCGCCGACAACGCCGCGTGGCGGGCCGAGCGTCCGGGCCAGATGACCGTGCCCCGCGCCGAGCTGGTGGCGGCGGTGCGCGCAATCGTGGACGCCCAGCCGTGAGGGCCGAGCCGCCGGTTCCGCCCGAAGCGCTGGCGCCGATCCGCGGCGCGCTGGCCGCCGCCGGTGCGACCGCCGTCGACGCCCCGATCCTGCAGCCGCTGAACCTGCTGCTGGACCTGGCGGGCGAGGCGATGCGCGCGCGGCTCTTCGTCGTGCAGGGCGAGGGCGGGGCCGAGGCGTGCCTGCGCCCCGACTTCACCGTCGCCGTCGCGCGCCGGCATATCGAAGGCGGCGCGGCGGCGGGCCGCTACGCCTACGAGGGTCCGGCCTTTCGGTCAGCGCCGGAAGGCGACCGGCCGGAGGAGTTCGTGCAGTTGGGCGTCGAGATTTTCGCGCCCGCGGGCGGGTCGACGGTCGAAGCCGACGCGGAGGTCGCCGGCCTGGCCTGGCGGGCGGCCGCGGCGGGCGGGCGCGACGACCTGACGCTGTGGCTGGGCGACGTGAGCCTGTTCGCAGCCTTCATCGAAACCCTGTCGCTGCCCGAGGCTTTGGCGGCGCGCCTGAAGCGCGTCGCCGGGCGGCCGAGGCTGCTGAACGCCGAGCTGGCGCGGGCCGGCGAGACGCCCGCTACGACCGACGCAGGCCAGCTTGCCGCCATGTTGTCCGGGCTTTCGGAAGCCCAGGCGGCGGCGCTGCTCGAAGAGGTCTGGGCGCTGGCCGGGATCGAGCCCGTGGGCGGGCGCGGGCCGCTGGAGATCGCGGCGAGGCTGGTGCGGCGCGCCGAGGCGGCGTCGGCTCCGGCGCTCAGCGAACGGCAGGCGGCCGCGATCCGGGCCTTCATGGCCATTTCCGAAGCCCCCGCCGTGGCCCTGAAGCAGGTCCGGGGCCTGGCCGGCAAGGGCCGCGCCTGGGAGGCCGCGTTGGGCGAGTGGGAGGCGCGGCTGGCGGCGCTGGCCGAGGTTCCGGCAGGACGGATGCGTTTCGCCCCGGCGCTCGGCCATGCGTTCGACTACTACGACGGCCTCACGTTCGAGGTGCGCAGCGCCGCGCTGGGCGACGACCGGGCGGTGGCGTCCGGCGGACGCTACGACGGGCTGCTTGCGCGGTTGGGCGCGTCCACCGACGCCCGCGCGGTGGGCTGCGTCGTGCGGCCCTGGCGCGCCTATGCGGGAGGCGAGGCATGAGCGAACCCCTCATCATCGCTGTCCCCTCGAAGGGGCGGCTGAAGGAGCAGGTCGAGGAATGGCTCGCCGACTGCGGGCTGGACCTGGCCGTGAGCGGCGGCGCGCGCGGGTACCTGGCGAGCCTGAAGGGCCTGCCGGGCGCACAGGTGCGGCTCTTGTCAGCCGCCGACATCGCCGATGCCCTGAGCGCTGGAGAGGCGCACATCGGGGTCACCGGCGAGGACCTGCTGCGCGAGCGGGGCGACCTGGACAGCCGCGTCCGACTGCTGCGCGCGCTGGGCTTCGGCCGCGCCGACCTGGTGGTCGCCGCCCCGAGGAGCTGGCTCGACGTCGACAGCATGGGCGACCTGGAGGAGGTGGCGCACGAGTACCTGGGGCGGACCGGCCGGCGGATGCGGGTGGCCACGAAGTACCTGGTCCAGACCCGGAGCTTCTTTGCGCGCCACGGCGTGGTCGACTACCGGATCGCCGAATCGGGCGGCGCCACCGAAGGCGCACCGGCCGCCGGCGCGGCCGAACTGGTGGTCGACATCACCACGACCGGCGCGACGCTCGCCGCCAACGGACTGAAGGTGCTCTCCGATGGGCTGATCCTGAAGAGCCAGGCGCAGCTCACCGCCAGCGTGAAGGCCGGCTGGAGCCCGGAGCAGCTGGCCACGGCCGAGCGGCTGCTGCGCGCTGTCGAGGCGCGGGCGGCGGCGCTCACCCGTGCGACCCTGGTGTGGCCCCCGGTCGGCGACGCCGCGGAGGCCAAGGTCGTGGACGGGCTGGTGGCGGCGGGCGCGTCGCGCCGGCCCAATGGCCTCATGATCGAAGCGGCCAGGGCGGCTGACGCCGCCGCGACGCTCACCGCCGCGGGCCTGGGGCCTGTCACCGCCTCGCGGCCCGAGTTCGTCTTCGAAGTCCACTGCCCGTCATTCGAAAGACTGAAACACGACGTTCTTTGACTGAAACGTCAAAAGACGGTGTAAAATTTCGAAAGCTCGCAAAAAACTGATCGGGCCGTGCGCGTTCGACGGTCTCCCGGCGTTGACTCGGGCAGGAAATTGCCGTTCCTTCGTTCCTGCGAGAGACACGAAGGCGCAAGACCTTGGATCTCCGGCGTTTCGGGGAGGAAACGCCCGCTCTGATCAGAGCGACTGCTCAAAAACGGCCCGTTGCGATTATCCCCCGCAGCGGGCCAAATTTTTGCCCGAGCGCAGTTTTGAGGGATGAGTCAAAATTTCCCTCCCTTAGTGAGGGTGGCCGAGGCGAAGCCGAGGTCGGGTGGGCGGTCGCGTTCCAGCGCTGCCTCAGCATCTTGGCTCGCATTTCGCCACCCGCCTCGCCGCGCTCGCCCTCCCCTTCCTTAATGGGGAGGGAAGGGTTCACCAGATTCGGACGCGATCCTCCGGCGCGACGTACATCTTGTCGCCGGGCTTCAGGCCGAACGCCTCGTAGAACGCGTCGATGTTGCGCATCGGCACGTCGACCCGGGCCCGCTCCGGCGAGTGCGGGTCGGAGACGAGCTGCTGGCGCATAGCGTCGTCGCGCGTCTTGCCCCGCCAGACCTGCGCCCAGCCCAGGAACACCCGCTGGTCGCCGGTCAGGCCGTCCACCACCGGCGCGGGCTTTCCGTGCAGCGAGGTGTGATAAGCGTCGAGCGCCAGCAGAAGGCCGCCGAGATCGGCGATGTTCTCGCCCATGGTCAGCTCGCCATTGATCTTGGCGCCCGGCAGCACCTCGAATGCGTCGTACTGCTTGCCGAGTTTGGCCGCCTGAACCTCGAACTTCTTCGCGTCCTCGGCGGTCCACCAGTCGGTCAGCCGCCCGGTCCCGTCATAGCGGCGGCCCTGGTCGTCGAAGCCATGGGTGGTCTCGTGGCCGATCACCCCGCCGATGGCGCCGTAGTTGATCGCCATGTCGCCGTCGGGGTCGAAGAACGGCGGCTGCAGGATCGCCGCCGGGAAGACGATCTCGTTGCCGGTCGGGTTGTAGTAGGCGTTGATGGTCGGCGGCGTCATGCCCCATTCCGAGCGGTCCACCGGCCCGCCCAGCCGGCTGACCCGGAAGTTCCAGTCGAAGGTCACGGCGCGGTTCACGTTGCCGTAAAGGTCGTTGTCCTTGATCGTCAGGCCGGAATAGTCGCGCCACTTGTCCGGATAGCCGATCTTGACGGTGAAGGCCGCGAGCTTCTCCAGCGCCTTGGCCTTGGTGGGCTGGCTCATCCAGTCCAGGCGCTCGATGCGGCCCTTCATGGCGGTGCGGATGTCACCGACAAGGGCCAGCATCTTGGCCTTGCTCTCCGGCGGGAAGTAGGCCTGGACGTAGAGCTTGCCGAGCGCCTCGCCGATCTGGCTGTCGACCAGCCGCACGCCGCGTTTCCAGCGGGGCCGCTGCTCCTCCTGGCCCGTCAGCGTCTTGCCGCGGAATTCGAAGTGGGCGTCGACGAAGGGCTTGGAGAGATAGGGCGCGGCCTGGTCGGCGAGGTTGAACGCCTGCCAGGCCTTGAGCGTCGCCAGCGGGGTGCTGTCGAATATCGCCGCGATCTTCGGAAAGGCGGTGTTCTCCTGTGCGACCACGTGGGTGGCCTTGGTCAGGCCGGCGCCGGAAATGAAGGCGGCCCAGTCGAAGCCGGGCGCCAGGCCCGACAGCTTCGCGGTCTCGTAGGCGTTGTACATCCGGTTGTCGTCGCGCTGCTCGGCGCGGCTCCAGGAGACCTTGGCGATCTCGGTTTCGAGCGCGACGATCGCCCTGGCGTTGGCGGCCGGCTGCGGCCACTTGGCGAGCGTCAGCATCCTGGCGACATAGGTCTCGTACTTGGCCTTCTTCGGCGCGAAGCCGGCCTCGAGGTAGTAGTCGCGGTCGGGCAGGCCGAGGCCCGCCTGGTTCAGGTAGACCGCGTACCGGTCGGGATTCTTGGCGTCGACCTGCACGGAAGCCGCGAAGATCGAGCCGCCGAACACGTGCTGCGACCTGCCCATGGTCCGGGCGACGTCGCTCTTGGTCTTCGCGGCCCGGATGGCGGCGAGGTCGGGAGCCATCGGCCTGGCGCCCAAGGCGTTCACCTGCGGCTCGGCCATGAAGCTGCGGTAGAGCGCGCCCACCCTGGCCTGGTCGCCGCTCGCCGCCTTGTCCGCGGCTGTCTTCTCCAGGAGAAGGTGCAGGCGGCTCTGGGAGAGTTCGTTCAGGGCGTCGAAGGCGCCGTAGCTGGTGCGGTCGGACGGGATCGACAGGGCCTTCACGTAGCCGCCGTTCGCGTACTGAAAGAAGTCCTGGCCGGGGGTGACCGAGGTGTCCCGCCCCGACATGTCGAAGCCCCAGGTCCCCAGGCGCGCGGCCCTCGAAAGGTCTTGGGTCGGGGCGGTGGCGGCCGCGGAAGCCGCTTTGGGTTGAGCCGGGGCCGGGCCGGCCGCCAGGAGGGCGGCCGCCGCGGCGGCGCCGAGCCAGTAGGTCTTCATGCAGGGAAGCTTTCGATAAGTTGACGTGGCGCGACCATGCCCCGGCAGCGCGCCGCTAGGATGTTACATTTTGGTCAGAAACCGCGCCCGATTGTGACGGGTCTCAATGCGTCATCGGCGGCATGGCGGGCGGGGCCATGCCGGCAGTGACGACAAAGGCCGCCTTGAGCCTGGCGCCGCTGGCGAAGGTCAGCGTCGCCGGCGCGCGGTCTCCCGGCTTCAGGGTCTTCTTCAGGCCGATCAGCATCAGGTGATATGCGCCGGGGCCGAAGGTGACGCGCCCGCCGGCCGGGACCACCACCCTCGCCTCGGGCTTCATCGACATGACCCCGCCGGTCATCGCCGAGGCGTGCATCTCGACCCGCGCAGCTATCGGGCTTTCGACCTTCACCAGGGTGTCGGCCGATCGGCCGTGGTTGGCGAGCACCATGTAGCCTATGCCATTCGTGCCCGCGACGGCGGGGCGGCTCCAGGGCTGCAGCACCTCAATCCGCGCCGCGGCCTTCGCCGAAAGGGGAGCCAGCAACGCGACGGCCGCAGCCAGGGTGACGCCTCGCAGGATCGCAGACCTGCGGCTCATTTCGCGCGCTTCCACTTCGGGGCCTCCGTTCCAGCAGCCGCCTGTCCCGGCTGGTCCTGCGAATAGGTATAGAGGGGCTTGTCCTTGTAAGCCCATTGAACGAGCCCGCCCGACCGCGGGACCAGCGTCCAGGCGCCGAACGCCTTTGCGGCCTTCGTGGCCAGCAACGGTGGCCACATCTGGGCGCAGTCGTCCTCGCAGTGCGACATCCCCAACATGGTGTCGTAGTCGAAGGTGTAGAGCGGCTTGCCCGCCGCGTCGGCGAGGCCGCCATCGGCCAGGCGTTGGACGCCCTTGGGCAGGCGCTCATTCCGGGGCGGCGCCGCCGGCGCGGACGCCGAGGCGGGCCCAGCCTGCGCCGCCAGCGTCATGGTGGGCGCCGGACGCTTCGGCCTGGGGCCGTCCGCCGGGACAGGCTCGTCCCAACGCACCGTGGTTTCGCCGCAGGACTGGACCGCGGGGAATGCCACCGCCCCGCCGCGGCTCGGCAGGCGGACCCGAACAGCGAAGCCGTCGGCCTTGATCAAGGGCGCGCCGCCACGCCAGGTCAGGGCGTGGCCGCCGTCAGGCAGGGCTTCGATCGTCGAGGTCCATCCGGCTTTCGGCTGCGGCTCGACCGCCGCCACAGTCTTGGGCAGTTCGATCCGAAGCGCGGTCGTGGGCTGACCGGCGCAGCCGTGGCCAACGATGAAGTTGAGGGTTTCGGTCGCGCCCGGCGCAGCCATGGACGGGGTGACGACCACGTGCGCGGCCGCCGAAAGCGGCAGAATGCCGGCGGCCGCGGCCGCCGCAGCGAAGACGATTTTCATGTCGAGCCTCCAGAAAGAGCGTCGGCGCGCCGTGCGCGCCGGTGTGGTCAGTAGGCGTACTTGAGGTCCGCGATCAGGGTGCGTTGCGGGAACGGATGGAAGAGGAAGTAGGACCGGTCGTTGAGGTTGGTGACGCCGAGCCCAGCCGTCAGATGGTCGTTCAGCCTGTAGCGGGCATGGGCGTCGAGCACGAAGAAGGCCCCGAAGCCCTGGTAGGTGTCGGCGTGGCCGTCGCTGTTGTCGATGGTCCCGAAGGCCCGGTCGCTGTAGCGGGCGGCGAGCGTCAGATCGAGCTTCGGCGTCGGCGAATAGGTCGCCACGGCCGCGCCGCGCCATCGCGGAAGCTGCGGCAATCGCTTGCCGGCCGCGGAGGGGAAGGCCGCGTCCCGCTCGATCTCGGTATCGACGTAGGTGATCCAGCCGGAAAGTTCGAGGCCAGGGACCAGCACGTCCTCCTGGCGCCCGACCACCTCCAGGCCCGTGGCGCGGGTCCGGTCGACGTTCTGCACGAAGCTGGCGGTGAACGGGCCGAGCGGAGCGGTCTGCGAGAGCAGGGCGTTGCGGATCCGCTCGTCGAAGACCGACACCCGCAGGCTGCCGCTCGACCAGTCGCGCTGCGCGGAGATTTCGCTTGAGAGCGCATGCTCCGGCTTCAGATTCGGGTCGGGCACGGAGAGGATCGCGCCGGTGGTGACTGCCTGGTAGAGCTCGCTCACCGTCGGGAAGCGGTTGGCGACGCCGATCGAGCCCTTAAGGGTCCAGTTCGCGCTTGGCGACCAGGCGAGGACCGCCTTGGGCGAGAAGGCCGCATCGCTGAGGACGGGCTGCTGGACATTCAGCGGCGGCGAGGCCGAGGCGTTGAGGCCGTCATAGGCGCGCCACCATTCATAGCGGCCGCCCAGCGTCAGTTTCAGTTGCGGGTCGATCGACCAGGTGTCCTGCACCCAGAGCGCCCGGGTGCGGGTGCGGCCCTCGCTTGCAGCCTGCAGCGCGCCGGGCGAGGCGGAGAGCCAATCGGAGAGGCCGTACTTCGGACTATCCAGCCGGAAGCCGTCCTGGTGCGCGCCGAAGCTCAGGGTGTGAGACGCGCCGACCCGCCACTTGCCGTTGGCGTCTAGCGTGTGCCAGCCGGTGTCGTCGAGCCGAGCATAGGTTCCGGCCCCGCCGGAAAGCCCGCCGGGCAAGGCCGCCGACGGCGTGCGCTGGTGGCTCTTCAGGTAGTCGAACGTCGTCGCCGTCAGGTCGAAGTCGAACGCCCCGTCGGTGTGGGAGCTGAGCGACAGGCCCTGAGCCAACTGCGCCTCGTCCAGATGGTAGACCCCGTTGGAGAAGCTGGCGGCGGCGAGGTTGTAGGCATGACCGCCGATGTTGAGCGCGCCGGCGTAGACCGGAGCGCCCGCGGCGTCGCGCAGGTAGCTGTTGACCGTAGATCGGTCGGTGTTGAGGAACAGGCCGAAGGTGTAGGCGGCGGTCAGGCTGGGGCCGATGTCCCAGGTCAGCCGGCCCGAGGCGTTGTCCTGCACCTGGTGCTCCAGGCCGCTCGAACCCAGCACGGCGATCGGGCGGCCGGCGCGATTGGCGTCCATGAACGCGCCGGTGACCGGGACCCCGCCGGCGCCGGTCGCCGGCGGCGTAAGGACGGTGACGTAGCTCAGCGGCTGGGCGCGGCCGTCGAGGTGGTTGTAGCTCAGCCGGAACGCCAGCGGCCCGAACCGGTCGGCGATGTCAGCCGCGAAGCGGCCGGTTCCGAGGGATTTGTCGTCGCCGTATTTGGAGAAGGATTGGCTGGCGCCCTGAATTTGCGCGTGAGCTTCCAGGCCGCTCGGCATGCGGGTCACGAAGGCGACCACGCTGCCGATGGAATTGCCTGCGAACGCCGCGGAGAAGGGGCCGTTCAGCACGTCCACGCGCGCCACGGCGTCCGGCGTGATCAGCCCCCATTTCGGCGAGGCGCTGGTGTTGTTGTTGCCGATCAGCGCCGAGATCAGGATCCCGTCGACATAGAGCAAGGTTCTGGCCGAGGCGCCGACGCCCGATGTTCGCGTAGTGATCGGCGATTGCGTGTCGCCGATGTGCCGCTGGCGGACCAGCACGTTGGGGACGTAGCGCAGGACGTCTTCGGGTGTGACCATGCTGATCGTGCGCGCGACGTCCTCGGCCGTGACCGTGGAGATGGTGTTGGGGACCTCGCTCAGGTTGGCGATCGACGACGGAGCAGTGACGGTGACGGTCGACACGGTGGCGTCGCGGTCCGCGTCGTCGGCGGCGAGCGCCAGGGACGGCGTGGCGCAAAATACCGCGCCGGCGAGCAGGGCGCAGCGGAGCGCCCGATACGGGAATGGCATGTTGGATCCTGAAGAGCAGACATGGGTCCGCGCGTCGCCGCGCGGCGTGCGACGGTCTGTTTCAGGCGGTGGGCGGGCCTTGTCCGGGCGGGCGGGGCGGCGCGCGAGCGCGGGGTTCGAGGCGCGGCGTCGCGGCCACGTGCTCGACGCGCGCGACCGCATAGGCGATGGGCTGCACGGCCAGTTCGGGCGTCATGACGAAGGCCATGGCGGCGGCCAGGCAATCCTGGCAGGGCATGCCGCCGAAAGCCTTATGCGGCGCCGACTGGCCGTGCGGCGTCACGCTCTGGGCCTCGGACTGGATCCCCGAGGCCGTGCAGATGATCTGCAGACCCGCCTGGTCCGGACGCGCCATTGCGGCGGCCGGGATCAGCGTCTGCACCATCAGGGCAAACACGGCGAAGAGGGCGGCAAGCGCCCTGCTGTCCTGCCTGAGTTTGTGGCGCCTGGGAGACATCGCGGCCCTACCTACGCCGATCGCGCGATTTCTCAAGCGCGGCAGGCTGCGCCATAGTCGCGAACCCCCATCTGGAGACCGCATGACGCCTCACGTTGAACCTGGCGCCTACAAGGACGTGGTCCTGTTCCTGGCGACCGCCGGCGTGGTGGTGCCGCTGTTCCGGCGGTGGAAGGCCTCACCCATCCTGGGATTCCTGCTGGCGGGCGTGCTACTCGGCCCGTTCGGGCTCGGCAGCCTCGCTGACGAAGCGCCCTGGCTCGGGGCGTTCACGATCGAAAATCCGGACGAAGTCGCCCAACTCGCCGAGTTCGGGGTGGTGTTCCTGCTGTTCATGATCGGGCTGGAGCTCTCCTGGGAGCGGCTGCGGGCGATGCGTCGCTTCGTCTTCGGGCTGGGGGCGGCGCAGGTGGCGCTGAGCCTGGCGATTACAGCCGGGGTGGCGCTGGCGCTGGGCGCCAGCCTCGGCGCGGCGATCGCCATCGGGTCGGCGCTGGCGCTGTCCTCCACCGCCATCGTGATGCCGATCCTGGCCGAGCAGAAGCGGCAGCATTCGCTGGCGGGCCGCGCCACCTTTTCCGTGCTGCTGTTCCAGGACCTGGCCGTGGCGCCGATCCTGGTGACGCTCACCCTTCTGGGCCGGCGCGGCGGCGCGTCATTGTCGCCTGACCTCCTGTGGGCGTTCGCGCCCGCGGTGTTGGGGATCGTCGGCCTGCTGGTGGCCGGGCGCCTGTTCCTGCGGCCGATGATGCGCTCGGTGGCGCGCGCCAAGAGCGAAGAGCTGTTCGTCGCCGCCTGCCTGCTGGTGGTGATCGGCGCGGGGCTGGTCAGCGCGCTGACCGGCCTTTCCATGGCGCTCGGCGCCTTCATCGCCGGCCTGCTGCTGGCCGAGACCGAGTTCCGCCACGAAGTCGAGGTGACGATCGAGCCGTTCAAGGGCCTGCTGCTCGGCCTCTTCTTCCTGTCCATCGGCATCAGCCTGAACCTGCCGCTGCTGCTGGCGCGGCCGGCGGAGGTGCTCGGGGTGGCCATCGGGTTGACCGTGGTCAACGGCGCGGTGGTGTTCACGCTCGGCAAGCTCTTCCGCCTGCGTACCCGCGCGGTCGCGGAAGCCGCCTTGCTGCTGGCCGGGGCGGGCGAGTTCGCCTTCGTGATCCTGGGCCAGGCGATGGACGAGAAGCTGGTGGCCCGCCCGCTCGGCCAGGCCCTGCTGGTGGCCGCGACCCTGTCGATGATCTCCATCCCGTTCCTCGCGGCGCTGGGCGCGCGAATCGGCGGCCGGCGGGTGTCGCCCGCGGACCTGCCCGAAGCGGTCGGCGACGGGCCGTTGCAGCCGCGCGTGCTGATCGCCGGCTACGGGCGGGTCGGCCGGCTGGTGGGCGACATGCTGCGCCGGCACGACATCGCCTGGGTGGCTGTCGAGCAGGACGCGCGCTTGGTGGAGGCCGCCCGGCGCGCCGGCGATGAGCTGTTCTTCGGCGACGCGGCGCGGCCGGACTTCCTCGCCCGCTGCGGCCTGGCCGAGGCTCCGGCCCTGGTGGTGACCATGGACGACCCTGACGGGGCGGAGGCGATCGTCTCCGTGGCGCGCTCGCTGCGTCCCGATCTGACCATCGTCGCCCGCGCGCGCGACGCGCGGCACGCGCAACGGCTCTACGACCTGGGCGCCACCGACGCGGTGCCTGAGACGGTTGAGGCGAGCCTGCAACTCTCCGAAGCCCTGCTGGTGGAGATCGGCGTGCCGATGGGCCTGGTGATCGCCTCGATCCACGAGCGGCGCGATGAATTCCGCAAAGCCTTGAACCGGCCGGACGCGCTCGGCGGCCGCACGCGCGCGCGGCGGGCGAACCGCGGAGCCTGAACGGCGCCGGAATGGCGCCGAAAAATCGTCAACCTTCGCCCTGTGCGGGAACAAAGCGGCGCCGTCCACGTTCCAGCAGTCAGCGCGTATGGGGCGCGAATCACAAAGGGGCGCTGGTGTTGCTGCGTGGGACGGGAAACCGGACGGACAGGCTTGGCCCGGTCCGCGTGTCGGGGAGCCGACCTACCCCCCTGCGGCAATGGTGCAAATTTACAAGTTCTTGCAAGGTTATCGACGACGTTCCTCCGCCTGGGCTTGAGCCGTGGGCGAGGCGCGCTGATAAGTTGTTAGAGAAAAGGACAGACTGGCGACTGCTGGACACGTCAGTTTTCCTGTCGAGCGCGAGATCAACCTTCGAGATGGCGTTGATCCGTGAGGCGATAGTCGTATAGCGTCCGGCAAGGGTTGGGGTCCGCGAGATTGAGGTTCGAGTGTGGCTTCGGTGACACTTACGCAACCTCCGGGCCTTGATATAAGAAAAGCTGGGTCAATTGGCCGCAGCACTGAGGGCAATGAGAGGGCTCTGATTATGAAGTTCAAACTCCTGGCAGGGGCCGCCATGGCCGCGGTGTTCGCGGCGTCTGGGGCCGTTGCGCAAGTCGGTTGGTATGGGGCGGCCGATATCGGCTACCACTGGCCAGAAGGCATCAAGGCCGACTCGTCCAATCTGGCCGCCAACGGCATCAAGTACACCTGGCGCTTCAACCAGGAAGATGACTGGGCGGGCTTCGCCCGTCTCGGCTATCAGTTCAGCGACCACTGGCGCGTCGAACTCGAAGCCGGCTATCGGCCCGGCGACATCGACTCGGTGCGCGGCGGCACGACCCAGGCGATCGTCGGCCTCTGCACGCCCGGCGTGGTGCGCACCACCGCTTCGCCGAAATGCGGCTCGCCGAACGGCAAGATCGAATCCTGGACCGTCATGGGCAATGTCCTCTACGACATCGGCCCGGACTGGGTCCTCGATCCGTTCGTCGGCGCGGGCGTCGGCGTCCACCACGTCAACCTGACCACCGACGGTCAGTTCTCCAACGTTACGGGCGTGGTCACCGGCGTCGCCGGCGCGAACCCGGCCATCCAGAACCTGCACATCGACGACAGCGACACGAGTTTTGCGTGGCAAGTCATCGGCGGCGTGGCCTGGAAGGCGACGGATCGCCTGCACGTCGATGCGACCTACCGCTATCTGAGCGGCTCGGAAGGCCAGTTCGACTCGGCTGGCACCGGCGCGCTGCAACCGGGGACTTTCTCCGGCAAGTACCGCGACAGCTCGGTGACCGTGGGCCTGCGCTACTCGTTTGCGCCGCCTCCCCCGCCGCCGCCGCCTCCCCCGCCGCCTCCGCCTCCGCCTCCGCCGCCTCCCCCGCCGCCTCCGCCTCCGCCGCCTCCGGCGCCGGCCTATGAGGCCAAGCAGTTCATCGTCTACTTCCCGTTCGATCAGTACATCCTGACGCCGGAAGCCCAGTCGGTGGTCCAG
>Ga0207657_10000979_pt1 | contig 30310 bp, 27 predicted proteins | sample KBSC33metaG_FD_184316 | JGI IMG/M metagenome (GOLD analysis project Ga0207657, IMG submission 184316) | Corn rhizosphere microbial communities from Kellogg Biological Station, Michigan, USA - KBS C3-3 metaG (SPAdes) (version 2) | ecosystem: Host-associated > Plants > Roots > Rhizosphere > Soil ...
GGATTGTCAGCGAAACCAGGCGTTCGCATGAGAGCCGTAGCTTCTTCAACGGTTCCGCAATCGATCTGGAACTCCATCCGATTGCCATCGGGATCGGTGTAGTACAGCGATAACGTGGTCCCGTGATGGACTGGCCAATAAGGCTCAATTCCGGCGTGCTTCAGGCGCGCATAGGTGTCGAGCAGATCACCAACGCTTCCGTAGGTGTATGCGACGTGGTTGACGCCTATTTCTCCTCGGCCGTCTCGAGAGTCGCCGCCGGGTTTTAGTATGTCGAGGTTGGCGAACGCGAACCTATGATGCTCGTCGTCGTAGGTAAGGAATGCGAGCGCTGGATTTTCGTAGACAACCTCAGCCTCAAAGACATTGCGATACCAGGCAATCATCGCATCGAAACGCCGCGTCATGTAGACGACGTGCGCAAACTTCACCGGCTTTGCCATGGTGTCTCTCCCCCCCCTCGAAATGCCTGAAACGCGATGTAACTGACAAGGCGACCGGCTGCAGCGAGACGACGGGATCGCAGATCCTGCCCGCCTACCAGTTCAGTGACGGAAAGTCTCGCCTCGCGCTCGATTCCGGGTGTCCGCGTTCCACTCAAAAGCGGGCATCGCCACCGGATCCGCGGGACGGCAGCGTTCGCCCGTTTCAGCTACATGACCTCCCGCGTCAGCACCTTCCTGCGGAAGCTGGCTTCATGGTGCCATTCGCCATTCGCGTCGGCGGTGTCGGGACATGTGCTGGTGATGCGGGTGGCGTGGAGGCGACCGCGACTGGTACTAAGGACCATCGTGGTGTCATCCTCTGCTCCGTGGTCGCCGCAGGGCGTATCCATCACCTCGCCGGGGCGGGGGTTCCGAGCCAGCGCGTCCCACTCCCATTGAAGGAGAGCCAAAGGGCGCTCCGGATGCTCAGCGGTGGTCAGCGCGTGGAGGTGGGGATTGTCGCGGGTGGTGCCGACGGCGACGAGCACATGCTTGCCGCAGGGAAGGGTGTCGACCTGGAGCAGGAATTCGCCGGCGATCCCATCATGGTTGTAATCCCGCAGGCGCATAATCGGCACGGCGGGCCGGAGGCGGATCGCAGCGGGCGTGGGATTATGTTCGATATCACGCGATCGGGCCGGCCAGCGGGCCAGCATTGCTACCGGACCCTTTTCCTCGGAAAGCATGTCCGACCCGGCGAAAAGTGGCGTCAGGGACATGCGTTCGGTCGGCCTGCCCGGGCGCTCCCGCTCAAGAACCAGATCGCCCACTTGCGCATAGGCGGCGCCACTGCATGGGCAGGTCATCGCCATTTCCGGTTGGGCCGGGCCGCAGCTGTTGCGGTCGCTCGGCGTGCTGCGCCAGATCAGGCGCCAGACATCCTTCAACCCGTCAATCATGACGCTGCGCTGCTCGCGCACAACCGTCTTGCCGTGGGCCGCGACCGGCGTCGTGACGATCAGCGCCAGCAGGGCGAGAAGCGTGCGGAGCAACATGGGGTGAGCATGCCATGAGGAGGCAGCACAGAGGAAGTTCGGATTGCGGGCGTTCGCCGTCAGATCGGCGGCGACCAATTGCGGACGTCAGAGCGGATTGCAATATGGGTGCATGGCTCCGCTCGATGTCGACTGGATTGTAACCGCGGCCCTGGCGGCATGCCTCGGTTGGGCTGGGCCGAAATCATCGAAGGCCGCAACCTCGGCTTGCATGGTCCTTGCCTTGGCAGCCTGGGCGGCGAGTTATGCGATAATGTTTCTGTCTCCGTCCTTTGGTGGCGATACCTCCGCTGCCGAGGAGTATTTCAACGACTTTAGTCCGCGAAACGCAGCCGCCGAACTAGGCGTCGCTTTGGTGTGGACGCTTGTCTGGTTTGCAATCGGACGGGTTCCGCTGCTCGTCCTTAGACGTCGGCGAAAGCGTGAGACATAAGGACCTTGAGCTTCCCAATCCCTGCCGCCCGACCTCTGGGATAATGCCCTAAATATCGAACATGCGCGGTGCGCTCTCGATCAGGCGGAGCGTGATCTTGTCGAGGGCGTCGTTGAGCCGCATCCGCTCGGCACTGCCGAGATCGGTCAGCCATTGTTCGTAGAATTTGCCGCGTTCGCCACGGATCGCGGCGTGCACCGCCTTGCCCTCGGGCGTCAGCGAGACGAGGCTGCTCTTGCGGTTGCGCGGATTGGCCTCGCGCTGGATGAAGCCGCGCTTTTCAAGCGAGCTTAGCGCGCGGCTTACCTCGGCGCGGTCCGAATACGCGACGCTCGCGACTTCGGCCGCGCTGCACTTGCCGATCATTTCGACATGCGTGAGGACGCGCCATTCGGCGAGCGAGAGCTGCGCCGTATCCCGCACATGCTGCGCGGTGACCCGATCGATCATCTTGCCGAGCAGCAGGATACGATAGGGAACGTGGGAGGGGCCGAACTCGAACGAAGGCTTGCCCGACTTGACCTCCGTCAGCGCCTCGGCGCGGCTGTTCTTCTTCTGCATCGCAATTTTGTAGCTCGCAGAATCGATATTGTCTTCACGTTCCGTGAGAAGCGGTCGTGCGGGTATGTTGACAAATCAACAGATGCAGCCTTTATCGACTCTTTATGAGCGGACAACATCCATTCGCGCCGGGGCTCGAATACGCCTTCACGATCTCGATCACGCTGTCGAAGCCCTACTGGATCAAGCCCGGCGCGCGCGGCGATACACGCGCGGCAATCTATGCCGCCGATGGCGTGGTGGAAGGGCCGCGGCTCAACGGCCGGGTGGTACCGATGTCGGGCGGCGACTTCCCTTTGTCGCGCCCCAACGGCGTGATCGATTTCGACGCGCGTTACCTTCTGGAAGCCGAGGACGGCGCGATCATCTATCTTGAAAATCGCGGTTTCCGCTGGGCGCGCAGCCCCGAAATCGCGGAGAAGATGCGGCATAACGAACCGGTCTCGTTCGACGATTATTATATGCGTGTCACGCCGCGCTTCGATGCGCCGGCGGGTCCGCATGAATGGATGTCGCAGCACGTTTTCGTCGGCGTGGCGGAAAAGGTCCCGGGCGCCAACCGGATCCATTATTTCGTCGTTTTGTAGGGAGGCTCAGTTGCGTTTTCAGCCGCTGATGCGCGCGGGGAGCGACCCTTTCAGCCACCCCTTCAAACCGCCATTGCCTCCGGCGGATTATGCGATCCGGACCGAACGCGGGCTGACGATCGAACGCAATTGTCGCATCCCGCTGCGCGACGGAGTCGAGATATATTGCGATCTCTACCGGCCGGAGGGTGCGAGTTCGAACATACCCCTGCTGTTGGCGTGGGGACCCTATGGCAAGCATGCGCTCACCAATCGCGTCTTCCTGCCGCGCTCCGGCGTCGATCCCGAATGGTTGTCGGAGCTGACGGCGTTCGAGGCGCCCGATCCTGTCTGGTGGGGCGGGCACGGTTATGGGGTGGCGGTGGTCGATCCGCGCGGCGCCTGGCTGTCGGGCGGCGATTTCCACCATAACGGCATCCAGGAGGCGGAGGATTGCGCCGACGCGATCGAATGGCTCGGCCATTTGCCCTGGTCGAACGGCCGTGTCGGGATGACCGGTGTGTCCTATCTCGCGGGCATCCAATATCTGGTCGCGCCGCTGCGCCCCGGCCCGCTCGCCGCGCTCAATCCGTGGGAGGGCTTTTCGGACTGGTATCGCGAATTCGCTTACCATGGCGGCATATTGGAGACGAATTTCCTGCCGCGCGCGTGCGACAATATTCAATGGTCGCTCAACCGCACCGAGGATAGCTGGGCCAACATCAATGCCCACCCGCTGATCGACGATTATTGGCGCTCGAAGGAGCTCGATCTGGAGGCGATACGCCAGCCCGCTTATGTCGTGGCGAGCTGGTCCGATCAGGGGCTGCACCTGCGCGGCACGATCGAGGCGTGGCGGCGGATGGGCTCCGACGAAAAGTGGCTCGAAATCCACGGCCAGAAGAAATGGGCGCATTATTATCGCCCCGAAAGCCGCGCGCGCCAGCTGGCCTTTTTCGATCATTATATGCGCGACCGGCCGACCGCGCTCGCCGCCTGGCCGAAAGTGCGGATCGAGGTGCGCGAGCGCCATGGCGTGGCGGAGGAGCAGGCGGAGCGGGAATGGCCGCCCGCGCGCACCCAATATCGCCGGCTGGCGCTCGACGCGGCCACCGGGACGATGGGCCCGGACGCGACCAACGAAAGCGAGGCGCGCTATCCGGCGACGGACGGTCAGATATGCTTCGACCATCTCTTTACGGAAGCGACCGAGATCACCGGCTATGCGAGCCTGAAGCTTTGGGTCGAAGCCGACGGCAGCGACGACATGGACCTGTTCGTCGCGCTCCAGAAGATCGACGCCACGGGTGAGCCGGTGGGCTTCACCTTCTACGCTTTTTACGAGGACGGACCGATCGCGCTGGGATGGCTGCGCGTCAGCCACCGCGCGCTCGATCCCGCGCGGTCGCGCCCCGAAAGGCCGGTCCATCCGCATGACCGCGAAGATCGGCTTGCGCCCGGCGAATGCGTGCCGGTCGAGATCGAGATCTGGCCCTTTTCGGTCCGCTTCGCCGCGGGCGAGAGGTTGCGGCTGATCGTCGCCGGATCGGATATTTATCGCAAGAAAGAAGGCGTGATGCTGCCCTTCCCGATGCACGAGCAGACGCGCAATGCGGGCGCGCATATCATCCGCACCGGCGGCGCGTTCGATTCGGCGCTCCTGCTGCCCTTTGTCCCGGCGAGGGAGGATATGGAATGACCGCTGCCGACTGCAAACTGGAGCATGTCTTCGATATCGAGGTGCTGTTCGGCGCGGACCGTCATATCTTCGGCCCGCTGCCGGGCGGCGGCAGCCAGGGTTATACGCCTGCGATCGGCGGCACGATCAGCGGGCCGCGCCTTTCCGGCCGCGTGGTTCCGCACAGCGGCGCCGATTATGCTTTGGTCCGCGACGACGGCACGATCGAGCTCAGCGCGCACTACATGCTCGAGGCCGACGACGGCACGAGCATCTATATCCAGAATCGCGGTTATCTGGTGCGTGCCGCCGCCGGCAGCACGCAGCCTTCCTACTTCCGCCTGACGCCCTATTTCCGCGTGCCCGCGGGGCCGCATGACTGGCTGTCGCGCACCGTGATCGTCGGCGGAGGCGAGCGGCGGACCGGGCCCGACCGATCGCTGTTCCGCTATTACGCTTTGGTCTGAGCCGAGCGCGGTTCGTCTCTAAGGCTGGGCGGCGCGAGGCGTTGCCCGTCAGATGCGATTTGAGGCGCGCGGCGCGCCGGCTTTGCGGTATCATCGCGGGATGAGCCCGACCGGATCCAGGGTGCCGCGCGGTGCGGCCGACAGGATAGCTTATATCCTCAAGCTGGTGGCGGCAGGCCCTCCCCAGTTCACGCTGGGCGAATTGGCGGCCAGCGCGGATCTGCCGGCGAGTTCGGTCCATCGCCTGCTCCAGGCGCTGGTGCGATCGGGACTGGTCGAACGGGGCCAGGGCCAGAGTTACCGGCCCGGGCGTGAACTGCACCGGCTCGCCTCGCAGTTGGTCGCCCGTTTCGATCTGGTTCGCTGCGCGCGGCCGCTGCTGGAGAAGCTCGTCGCGCAATGGCAGGAGAGCGCGGTGCTGTGCACCTACAGCCCGGCGATGCGCGTGGCGGTGATCGCGGACGTGGTGATGACGCCGCACCCGCTTCGCTTCGCGGTCGAGCCCGGCGGCGAGATCCAGCTGCCCTGGGGCTCGCTCGGCCATGCGATCCTGGCCTTCCTGCCACAGGGCGATGCGGAAGCGATCATGCGCGAGGCGACGGTGGGGCCGCTGAGCGGCAGGCCGCGCCCGTCCCGCCAGGAGATCGAGGCGGAGCTGCACCTGATCCGTCAGCGCGGCTATGCCCGTTATTTCGACCCGCGCTACGATATTGCGGGAATTGCGGGCCCCGTCTTCGGTCCCTTCGGCGAGATTGTCGGTTGCCTGGGCGTGACGATGCCGTCGAAGCGCTATCAACTGCACCTGGAAGACGATCTCGCGACGGCGGTGCGCGAATCCGCGATCGCACTCAGCGAAATGGCTGCCATCTCGCACAGTTGATCGCCCATGGTTCCGACCGTCTCCGCGCCATTCGGCGCTCCCCGGGATTCCGTATTCCGGAATTGACGTTTCAGAATCCGCAATTGCCTTGACAGTTGATTGTTCAACATGTCCATTCCCGCTCTCGCTATGCCGCAAAGGCGCGCGACCGAACCCAGGGGGGGACGCAAAATGGCATTCCGATTCTCTTCGCTCCACGCCGCTACTTCGATCCTCGCACTTGCCGGAACTCTGTCCGCGGCGGCGCCGGCGTTGGCGCAAGCCAATGGCGGCCAGCAAGCCGATGGCGCCCAGCCCGCCAAGAAAGATCAGTCGACCGAGGAAGTCGTGGTCACCGCGCAGTTTCGCGCGCAGCGGCTGCAGGACGCGCCGCTCGCGATCACCGCGGTGTCGGGCAGCATGCTGGAGGCGAGGGGCCAGACCAACATCGCCGATATCGGCGCGCAGGCCCCCAACGTGACCTTGCGCCAGGCCCCGGCAACCTACGGGCCTGCCGTGGTCGCCTATATCCGGGGCGTCGGCCAGCGTGACACCAGCTTCGCGCTCGAGCCGGGCGTCGGTCTCTACATCGACGACGTCTATCTGCCGACGATGCACGGTTCGCTGCTCGATCTGATCGATCTGGATCGGGTCGAAATATTGCGCGGCCCGCAAGGGACGCTCGCCGGCCAGAATTCGATCGGCGGCGCGATCAAGCTCTATTCCAAGAAGCCGGACGGCAATGGTGGCGGCTACATCCAGGGCACGTATGGCAGCTACAACCGGGTAGAGTTGCGCGGGGCGGCGAATTTCACGATCGTCCCCGACCAGTTGTTCGCGCGCCTCTCCGGGACTGCCGTTCACAAGGACGGTTATGTCACGCGCTATGATTATGCCTGCACCCACCAGGGCACCCCGATCCCGTCGGCGGTGACGAACAGCAAGGGCTGCAAGCTCGGCACCGAAGGCGGCAAGGATTATGTCGCCGGGCGTCTGGCGTTACGGTATCAGCCCAGCGATCGGGTCACGCTCGATGTCGTCGGCGACATCACCCGCGACAATAGCGAGGCAGGCCCGACGACGTTGCTCTATGTCGGGCAGGCCGCCAATCCCGGCGCCACCAACACCGGTTCCGCCACCACCGGACCATCGGCGGCGGCTTATGTGATGAACGGTGTGCGCTATGGGACCGCGACCGGATCGCAGTTCATCAGCTATTCGCCGTTCGGCGGTTACGCGCAGGACACGTTCAGCCATAGCCCCTACGCCAGCTACGAGAATTATCTCGAAATCGCGCCCCGTGACGGATCGGGGCCATGGGCGGCTCCGATCAAGTCGGCGATCGACAGCTGGGGTGTTTCGGGCAATCTGAAGGTCGATCTGTCGCAGGATTTCAACGTCACCGCGATCACCGCCTATCGCAGCTTCCACGGTGTCTATTCCTCGGCCGATGGATCACCCTTCTCGCCGACGCTGCAGGCGAACAACATCTATAATCACCAGTTCAGCCAGGAAATCCGGTTGAACGGCAAATTCGGGCCGACGTTCAACTTCACGGTCGGTGGCTATTATCTCCACAAGAACAGCGAGAATGTCTCGCGCGTCACGCTCCCGACGCTCAACTTCATCGAGGACAATCATGTCCCGGCGACCACCAAGGCGGTGTTCGCCAATGCCGATTGGGAGGCTGTCACCGGCCTCCACGTGATCGGCGGCGTCCGCTACACCGACATGACCAAATCCTTCATCTACGGGCGCAAGGGCATTCCCGGATCGCTCACGCACGGCGCGACGCCGGCCGCCGTCGCGTCGCTGGACGGACTGAAGGGCACCTATTCGGGCGACCGCGTCGACTGGCGCGGCGTCGTCCAATATCGCTGGTCCGACCAGTTGATGACCTATGTCCAGGTCTCGACCGGGTTCAAGGGCGGCGGCGTCAACCCGCGCCCCTTCTTCCCCGCCCAGGCATTGCCGTTCGGACCGGAGAAGCTGACCGCGTACGAGGCGGGGTTCAAGAGCGACTTCGTCGATCACAAGGTGCGGCTGAACGTCAGCACCTTCCTCAACAAATATAATGACATCCTGGTAACGGTCTCAAGCTGTCCGCTGCCGGGCGTGCCCGCGGCGCCGTGCGCGCTGCCGCTCAACGCCGGCAAGGCGGACGTCAAGGGCGGAGAGGCCGAGCTCACGGTCCATCCGGCGCGGGGCTTCACGATCGACGCCTCGCTCTCTTACCTCAACTTCAAATATACCTCGATTTCGGCGGCGGCGGCGACCTCCGGCATCGGGCTCGAGGACAAGGGCCAATATATCTCGCCCTGGCAGTGGAGCTTCGGCGCGCAATATGAATATGCGCTTCCCGGCGGAGCGACTTTGACCCCGCGGATCGACGTGAACCACCAGGACGCCTTCAATCGCAACGCCAACAATGTCGATGCCGCCACCGGTGGAAAGGACATTTTCGGCGAAGTGGCGGGGCGTACATTGGTCAATGCGCGGCTCGCGCTCAGGCTGCCGGGCGACAATTGGGAAATCGCGGTCGAAGCCCGCAACCTGACCGACAAACTCTATTATTCGGACATTTTCGACAATCGCGGGTCGACCAACTCAGTCCAGGGATCGCCGGGTGAACCGCGTACCTTCGCTGTGTCGGTCAAGCGCCGCTTCTGAGCTACCCTGCCGGAGACGGACCGGTAACCGTCTCCGGCCTTTGATTTCGGCAAGGATTTCCGAGGAGCGTTTCGTGACCAGTCAGGTGAGGCTCGAGGCCGGCGCGGCCGGAACACCGATCGTCGCCGGTTTGCCGATGCCCGAATTTCGCCGGATCGGGGTGAAGCCGATCTCGGGCGCGTGCGGATGCGAAATCAGCGGGGTCGATCTGCGCGAAGCGTTGGACGATCAGGTCCTTGCCGAGATCATGAAGGCGTTCGAGCATTTCCTGGTGATCGTCTTCCGCGATCAGGATCTGACGCCCGAGCAGCACAAGGCCTTTTCGCGTCACTTCGGCGAGATCACCGAGCTGCCGCAGGCGCCGACCTATGACGGACATCGCGACATGCAGGAGGTGCGCCGCGAAGCGCACGAGCCCGAAAATGTCGTGCCGTCGTTCGAGCATTTCCACACCGACAGCCCGTTCCTTTTGCGGCCGCCAAAATGCATCGTGATGCGCGCGCTGGAGGTGCCGCAATGGGGCGGCGATACGGCGTTTTCGAATGCCTATCTGGTCTATGAGAATATGTCCGACGGGCTGAAGGCGCTGCTCGATGGGCCGCAGGTCGTCTATTCGGGCAAGGACATCTGGTCGAAGAACGAAAAGCTCGCCCCCGAAAAGCGTCTGCGTCTGCGCGAAAGCCACGATTTCACGGAGGACCAGCTCGAAAACATCCACCCCGCTGTGCGGATCCACCCAATCACCGGGCGCAAGGCGCTGTTCGCGACGACGGCTTACTTCAAGCGCTTCGTCGGCTGGAGCGAGGAAGAGAGCCGCGCATTGCTCGCTTATCTGCAGAGCCTCGCGCAGCACCTCCATTATCATTGCCGCGTGAAGTGGCAGAAAGACACTTTGCTCGTGTGGGACAATCGTTTCACGCTCCATCGCGGTGTGCATGACTTCAAATATGAGCGGCGCCACCTGATCCGCACCACTGTGATGGGGGAGCGGCCGCTGGGTCCGTCGGACGCGACGCGCTCATGAAGGTCAGCGCGTTGATCGCCGAAATCCTCGCGCGCGAGGGGATCGACGTCATCTTCGGCTACCCCCGCAACGCAGTACTCGAGCAGGCGGCGGCGATAGGCATCCGCCCGATCATCGTCCGCCAGGAACGCACCGGCGTCCATATGGCCGACGCGCTGTCGCGCATGACCCGCGGGCGGCGGATGGGCGTATTCGCGATGCAGCACGGGCCGGGCACGGAAAATGCCTATGGCGGGGTGGCCCAGGCTTATTCCGAAAGCGTGCCGGTGCTGGTGCTGCCGCAGGGCTATGCACGACGGCTGGCGCACGTCCCCGACAATTACAATGCCAGCATCTCGATGCGCGACATCACCAAGACGTGCGAACCGATCCTGCGCGCGGAGGATACGCCGGCGATCCTGCGCCGCGCCTTCAGCGCGCTGCGCAACGGACGCCTGCGTCCGGCTCTGGTGGAAATGCCGTGGGACGTGCTTGAAGAGGAGGTGGACGGTCCGATCGATTATGTGCCGGTCATTACCACCCGCTCAGCGCCCGATCCCGAAGCGGTTACCCGAGTGGCGGATCGCCTGGTCGCGGCAAAGCGGCTGGTGATCCATGCCGGCCAGGGGGTGCATTGGGCCGAAGCCTATGCTGAGTTGCGGATGCTCGCGGAACTGCTCGCGGCGCCTGTCTCGACCAGCCTGGAAGGCAAGAGCGCGTTCGACGAGACGCATCCGCTGGCGCTCGGTTCGGGCGGCGCCGCGATCCCCGGGCAATTGCGCCATTTTCTCGACCGTGCCGATCTGATCCTTGGTATCGGGTGCAGTCTGTCCGAAACCGCATTCGGCGTGGCGATGCCGGCGGGCGCGAAGATCGTCCACGCGACGCTTGATCCGGCCGACATCAACAAGAGCGTGCCGTGCGTCGATGCACTCGTCGGCGACGCGAAGCTGACGCTGGCGATGCTGATCGAGGCGTGCCGTAACCGGCTCGACGCACCGCGCGATCCGGGCCCTGCTGCGCGCGAGATCGCCGAGGTCGAAGCCAAATGGCTCGCCGAATGGCTGCCCTTGCTCGAAAGCAATGACGCGCCGCTCAGCCCCTATCGCGTTCTCTGGGATCTGCAGCGCACCGTCGATATCGCCAACACGATCATCACGCACGATGCGGGATCGCCGCGCGACCAGCTCACGCCTTTCTGGAAGACGGTTTCGCCGCTCAGCTATATCGGCTGGGGCAAGACCACCCAGCTCGGTTACGGTCTGGGGCTGGCGATGGGGGCCAAGCTCGCCTGCCCCGACAAGACATGCATCAACGTGTGGGGCGATGCCGCGATCGGCTTCACCGGAATGGATTTCGAAACCGCGGTGCGCGAACGCTTGCCGATCCTGTCGATCCTGCTCAACAATTCCGCGATGGCCATCGAATTGCCGATCATGCCGGTCGCCACCGAGCGCTTTCGTGCGACCGATATTTCGGGGAATTATGCCGATTTCGCGCGCGCACTCGGCGGATATGGAGAGCGCATCACCACGCCGGAGGAGATCGTCCCCGCAATAAGGCGCGGGATCGCGGCGACCGAGGCCGGGCAGCCGGCTTTGCTCGAATTCATCACCACCCAGGAAACGCGAGCGTCACGCTTATGAGCAGCCCGAATTCCAGCGGAACCGCACGTTGGCCCTGGTCGGCCACATGGCCCTTGCTCGTCCTGACCTTTGTGTCGGTCTCCAACTATCTCGATCGCTCGCTGCTCGGTCTGGCACTCCCCGCGATCAAGAAAGAACTGGGGTCGTCGGATACGGTGCTGGGGCTGGTCTCGGGGCTCGCCTTCATCCTCTTTTATTCGTTGCTCGGGGTTCCGATTGCGTGGGCCGCCGATCGCAAGAATCGGCGCAACATCATCGCCGGAGGCCTCGTCGTCTGGAGTGTGATGACCGCCTGCACCGGCTTGATCGCAGGCCTCTGGCAATTGGCGGTGGTGCGGCTGCTGATGGGGGCGGGCGAGGCGTGCGGAACCGCGCCATCCAATTCGATCATCGCCGATCGCTTTCCGCCCGAACGGCGGCCGCTCGCACTGGCCTTGTTCGGCACCGCCTCGCCTTTGGCCTTCATCCTGTTCTTCCCGCTCGCGGGCTGGATCGCGCAGACCTACGGCTGGCGCTGGATGTTCATCGCAATGGGTTTGCCCGGCGTGCTGCTTGCCCTGTTGCTGATGGCCACCGTGCGAGAGCCGGAGCGCACCACCGCCGCCCCGAAGCCGCTGCCGATCATGCATTCGCTGGTCGGCGATCTCGCGGCATTATTTTCCAACCGCTGCTATGCCTGGATCTTCGCGGGTGTGACGCTGATGGGGGCGAACGTCTGGGCATCGGGGGCGTGGGTGCCTTCCTTCTTCACGCGCGTGCATCATCTGGGCGTGCGCGATGTCGCCAACATCATCGGCCCGACGCGCGGCTTCATCGGCCTGTTCGGCATTTTGATCGGCGGCGTGCTGATTGATCGCCTGCCGAAGAAGCGCGTCTTCTGGCGGGTGGGCCTTCCGGCGATCGCCTGCCTGCTTGCCGGCCCTGCCGAGGCGCTGTTCCTGCTCGGCAATTCGCATGCGGCGTGGCTGGGCGGCTTCGCGCTCAGCAGCTTCTTCATGCTGATCCACCAGGCGCCGATCTACGCCGCGGTCGTGAATATCGTCGGCGAGCGGCGGCGCGCGCTCGCGACCGCGGTCGTGCTGCTGGGCGCGAGCCTGATCGGCGACGCGGTCGGGCCGACGATGGTGGGCGTGATCAACGATCTGCTCGCCCCGCGCTTCGGCGATGAAGCCATCCGCTATTCGCTGCTGATCGTGGCCGCGACGCCCGTCCTGGCCGCACTTTGCTTCCTGCGCGCGGCGACGCTCTACGCCGCGGCGGCGGACGCCATGCCGGAAAAGGCGGGCGTGACGAGCGGCGCATGACGATCGACCCGGCCGGGCTGATCGACGACCGGCCAGACGAAGGCATTTTCCGCGTCGATCGTGCGATCTTCCGCGATCCCGACATCTTCGAGATGGAGATGCGGCAGATTTTCGAGGGCGGCTGGATCTTTCTGGGGCTGGCTTCGCAAGCGCCCGCCCCGCATGACTTCTTCACGACCCAGGCGGGGCGCGTCCCGATCCTGATCATGCGCGATGGGGAGGGCCAGCTGGGCGCGTTCGTCAATTCCTGCCCGCACAAGGGCGCGCAGATCGCGCAGACCCGTGCCGGCAATGCGCGGCTGCACGTCTGCCCTTATCATAGCTGGACCTTCGACAGCGCGGGCAAGAATAAGGGCGTCAAATGGGAGCGCGCCGGCTGTTATGCCGACGCCTTCGATCAAAGCGACCACGGCCTGATCCCGCTGCCGCGCTTCGAGGACTATCGCGGCTTCCTGTTCGGCAGCCTGGCCGCCGACGTGCCCACGCTGGCGGAGCATCTGGGCGGAGCCGCGCGCTTCCTCGATTTCGTTGTAGGCCAGCCCGAGCAGGGGCTTGAGTTCGTGCCGGGCGCGGTGACCTTCACCTATGACGCGAACTGGAAATTGCAGCTCGAAAACTGCTCCGACGCCTATCACTTCACCTCGACCCACCCGTCCTACATCCGGATCATGGAGCGGCGGCAAAAGGGCGAGGGCGCGGCCGCGGTGCGGTCTATCTGGGAGCAGTCGCAGTCGTGGCGTGAAGAGGCGCAAGGGGTGCAGGGCGGCAGTTACTGTTTCGAGCACGGTCATGTGCTCAACTGGGGCCGGATCGCGGTCGCGGATTCGCATCCGCTCTATGAAAGCGCCGACGATATCGTGGCGCGGCATGGGGAGGCGGGGCGCGACTGGATATTCAACATGCGCAACCTCACGATCTTCCCCAATCTCCAGATCGCGGAGAATGCGTCGAGCCAGTTGCGCGTGATTCAACCGATCGGACCCGGGCGCACGCTGATGCGCACCTGGTGCATCGCCCCCAAGCGAGAGAGCAAGGCGGCGCGGCACCAGCGGATCCGGCAATATGAGGATTTCTTCAATCCTTCCGGCATGGCGACGCCGGACGATACGGTCGCCTATGAAAGCTGCCAGCGCGGCCATGCCGGGCGGGTCGATCCGTGGCTGCAGGGCTATGCTCGCGGCATGACCGCGAGCCGGGAGGGCGGCAATATCCTGTCCGACGTGATCGGCGCCGCGCCGGTGCGGAACGTGCTCGCGGATTCGCAATTGTGCGACGAGACGCTCTATCACAATTATTATCGCGAATGGGCGCGGCGCATGGCTCCGGCGACGGCGGACAGCGAATGACGGCAATGCTCTCCCGCGCCGATGCCGAGGATTTGCTCTACCGCGAGGCCGCTTTTCTCGACGAGGGCGCATGGGACGATTGGCTCGCGCTCTATACCGAAGACGCCGTGTTCTGGATGCCCGCCTGGCGCGACGAGGAGACGCCCACCGCCGATCCCGAAAGCGAGCTCTCGCTCATCTATTATGACGGGCGTCGCGGTCTGGAGGATCGTGTGCTTCGCGCGCGATCGGGGCAGTCGGTCGCATCACGGCCACGACCGCGCTGCCTGCATGTTATCGGCAATGTCCGGCTGATCGAATGCGCGGGCGGTATTGCCGAGATCGCTTCGACTTTCACCGTGTCGCTGCATGACGTGCGCGCGGACCGCACCCATCAATTCTTCGGCCGCTATCGCCACACGCTGCGCCACGAAGGCGAGGCATGGCGGATCGCGCGCAAGAAAATCCTGCTGCTCAACGATGTAATTCCGACGGTCGTGGATTTTTACTCGATCTGACGGCGCGTTCGTGCCTGCCAGCGAGGTGAATCTCAATCATCTCGTCATTGCGAGGAGCGCAGCGACGAAGCAATCCAGCCACCAGCGCAGGCCTGGATTGCTTCTCCCGGCTTCGCCGGGCTCGCAATGACGATCAACCAGGCGGATCTTGTCTATCCGTGGATGCGCGCGAGCAGCGAGATCAGTTGCTTGATCTCGCGCTTGTTGAAGCGGCCCTTGAGCCAGGCTTCATGCTCCAGGATCGCCTTGCGCGCTTCCACCAGCGCGGCCTTGCCGGCCGGCCGCAAGTCCAACGTCTGCCGCCGCTGATCGCCCGTCGACTTTCCGCGGACGAGGTAGTCGCGCGCCTGCAGGCGATTGACGATCGCCATCACGGTTGCACGGTCCATCTGCAACCGCCGCGCGAGATCGGTCTGCGCGATTCCGGGATGATCATCGATCAGCCACAGCACCGACACCTGCTTCTGCGTCAGCCCGAGATGGTCGAACGTGTCCATGAAGTGGCGATAGACAGCGCCATGCGCCAGCCGGATGTGAAATCCGAGAATATCCCCGATGGCGCCGACGCCGCCATCGTCCTCGGCTGGCTTTTCTATCTCTTCAGCCAATATGGCCCCCTCGTCTTGCGCTCCCCGCAAGAACATTCTCCTGCGCGATCCTGCTCGCTCAGTCCAGACCGGGCCGTCGGCTCAGGCGGATCGGGTGAGTGAAGCCCTCGCGCCGGCGACGCCGCCCCGGAGCGCGCCGGGCTTCGAAACGCGGACATCCACCCATTGCACGCCGGGATAGGCGATGCATTGTTCGGCTAGCCGCATCGCATAGGTTTCGATCAGTGCGGTCCTTGCCAGCGCCAGGGCGTGCGCGTCGTCGGCAATCGATTGATAGTCGATCGTTTCGTCCAGCGTGTCGTGGGTAGGCGCGTCGATCCGCAGCACGATATTCACCACCAAAGGCTGGGCGCGGCCATGCTCGTGCGCATAAACGCCGATATCCGCCGCGACCTGCAGGTCCGATATCGTGACCTCCACCGTCACATCGCGCGCCGCTTTTTCATGCGCGGTTCGGGGCGGTGCGATCAGGACGGTCACGATCTCAGCTCGTGAAGACGACGGTCTTGTGGCCGTTGAGCAGCACGCGTTCCTCAAGCTGATAGGCGACCGCGCGCGCGAGCACGCGGCGTTCGATATCGCGGCCCTTGCGCACCAGATCCTCGGGCGTGTCGGCATGCGACACCGCCTCCACGTCCTGAACGATGATCGGGCCTTCATCGAGGTCGGCGGTCACGTAATGCGCGGTCGCGCCGATCATCTTCACGCCGCGCGCATGCGCCTGGTGATAAGGTTTCGCGCCCTTGAAGCCGGGCAGGAAACTGTGGTGGATGTTGATGCAGCGGCCGGACAGGAAGGCCGACAGATCGTCCGACAATATCTGCATGTAGCGCGCCAGCACCACCAGCTCGGCGCCGGTCGATTCGACCAGCGCCTTGATCTGCGCCTCCTGCTGCGGCTTGGTGTCGCGCGTGATCGGCAGATGGTGGAAGGGAATGTCGCCGATCAGCGAGACGTTGAGCGATTCGCGCGGATGATTGGAGACGATCCCCGCCACGTCCATCGCCAGTTCGCCAATGCGGGTGCGGTACAACAGGTCGCCAAGACAGTGATCCATCCGCGAAACCAGCAGCAATGCGCGTGTCCGGCGGTCACGCGCACGCAATTTCCAATTCATTGCGAAGCGCGCCGCAGTCTCCGTCACCCGGTCGTGGATCGCGGCGTACGCAGCCTCCGGGCAATCGAAGACCAGCCGCATGAAGAAACGCCCGGTCTCCACGTCGTTGAATTGCTGCGCTTCGAGGATGTTGGCGCCGCCTTCGAAAAGCTGGCCGGAGATGGTGGCGACCAGGCCCGGCCGGTCGATGCACGACAGCGTCAGGACATAGGCGATCCGGCTCATTTCGATCTCTCTCCCGCCGTCGCGCCTGCAACGACATTTGTATGTATTGCATACCAATATCTCACGCGATAGAAAGGAGCAAGCACGACGGGCGCAGCGGCGCAACCGTGGGAAATCGAGAGAGGATCGCTAGATGACCGCAACCAACCTGGAACAGGTGCTCAAAGCGGCGGGCAACCCCGTCGAGATGCTGCGCAACTCGCAAATCGGCGCTTATGTCTATCCCGTCGTCGCGCCCGAATTTCACAATTGGCGTTCCGAGCAATGGGCGTGGCAGCACAGCGCCGTGCTGTTCGATCAGTCGCACCACATGGTCGATCTGTTCATCAGCGGCCCCGATGCGCTGAAGCTGATCAGCGACACCGCGGTCAATTCGATGAAGGGCTTCGCGGTCAACAAGGCGAAGCAATATGTACCGACCACGCCTTACGGCCATGTGATCGGCGACGGCATCCTGTTCTGGCTGGCCGAGCAGGAATTCGTCTATGTCGGCCGTGCGCCGGCCGCCAACTGGCTGATGTTCCATGCCGAGACCGGCGGCTATAACGTCCAGATCATCAAGGACGATCGCAGCCCGTCGCGGCCGATGGGCAAGCCGGTGAAGCGTATCAACTGGCGCTTCCAGATCCAGGGCCCGCGCGCGTGGGAGATTATCGAGAAGCTCCATGGCGGCCCGCTCGAGCAGCTCAAATTCTTCAACATGAGCGAGATGAACATCGCCGGCCGCAAGGTGCGAACCCTCCCACGGAATGTCGGGTGCACCGGGGCTCGAAATCTGGGGCCCGTATGATGAGCAGGAAGAGATACGCGCCGCCATTTTGGAGGCAGGCAGGGAATTCGGGATCGTGCCGTGCGGCAGCCGCGCTTACCCGTCGAACACGCTGGAGAGCGGCTGGATCCCGTCACCGCTTCCGGCGATCTACACCGGCGAAAAGCTCAAGCCCTATCGCGAGTGGCTGGGCGCCGACAGCTATGAGGCGACCGGCGCGATCGGCGGCAGCTTCGTGTCCGACAATATCGAGGATTATTATCTGACGCCGTACGAGCTGGGCTATGGCCCGTTCGTCAAGTTCGACCATGATTTCCATGGCCGCGAAGCGCTGGAGGCGCTCGACAAGGATAGCCAGCGCCACAAGGTCACGCTCGCCTGGAACGGCGAGGACATGGCGAAGATCTTCGCCTCGCTGTTCAACCCCGATGGCGATCAATATAAATTCTTCGACCTGCCGCTCGCCAATTATGCCTCGTCCAATTACGACAAGGTAGTCGATGCGGGCGGCGCGACCGTGGGCGTGTCGATGTTCACCGGCTATAGCTACAACGAAAAAGCGGCGCTCAGCCTGGCGACGATCGACGCCGAAATCCCGGTCGGGACCGAGCTTCGGGTGGTGTGGGGCGAGCCCGATGGCGGCACCCGCAAGACCACCGTCGAGCCGCACAAGCAGATCGAGGTCCGCGCGGTGGTGAGCCCGGTTCCTTATTCGCGCGTGGCGCGCGAGACCTATCATCAGGGCTGGCGCACCGCCCGGGTATAAGCCGGACGCGGGAGCAAGCGCGCCAGCATGGCGCGCTTGCGCTGCCGTCACCTAATGAAAGTCGGCGATCCAGTCGGCGGTCTTCTCAAGCCCGCCGAACGGATAGAAATGGAGCCGCACGTCGCCATGCATGCCGGGCCTCAGCCTTTCGGCCAGTTCTTCGATCAGCGGGCCCGGCCCGGCGCTGCCAAGCAGCTGGGTGAGCGACAGGCCATATTTCGCCATGACCTTGGTGGACACGCCGACGCCACAGCGCGCGGCGAAGCGCAGCAAGGCCTTGATGCTCGCCGGCCCGGCCACGCCGATGCGGACAGGCACGGCGGTTCGCGTGCGCAGAGCTGCCAGCCAGTCGAGCACCGGATCGGCGTCGAAGCCGAACTGGGTCGCGATCCAGCTGCCGTGGCCGGCCGCGTCCAGCGCTTCCAATTTGTCGAACATGGCACGATCGAGCGTGGCGGCGGCTATCTGGGGATGCCCCTCCGGATAGCCGGCTATGCCGACCTGGGCGATGCCGTGCCGCGCGAGCGCGCCTGATTGGATCACGGAGAGCGCGTCGGCGAATGGGCCGGCAGGCTCGGCAATGTCGCCGCCGACAACGAACAGCCGGTCGACCGAAGCCTTGGCGGTCAGTGCCGCGAGAAAGGAATCGAGCTCGTCCGCGGAACATAGCCGCCGCGCCGAAATATGCGGGATCGGGATGAAGCCGGCCTCGCGCACCCGGCATGCCGCCAGCACGCGCGATTCGAAATCTTCGCCCGGCAGGAAGGTGATCGAGATAGGGGTTTTGGCCGGAATGCGCCCGCGCAGCTGGTCGATCTTGTCATGATCCCTGGCCGTGATCTCGATCGAAAGATCGCGCAGCAGATCCGACGCATGGTTCCGGCGTGCCGACCGCATGGCCGCATTGTTCCGCACGCCTCGTCTCCCAAACGAATCTGTATGTAAGACATACATATATCTGTTGGACGGCGAACACCAGAACAAACCGATTCCCGAACGTTCGAACTTGTATGCATTACATCCTTTTTCATTGCGTTCGCATGGCGGCGGAATATGATCCGCTCTGGAGGATGGTGCATGACCAAAATGGAGCTGGTTGCCCGCGCGCTCGCCGCCAGCCGGACCGGCAGGGCCGACGGATGGGGCCGATGCCGCGCGGACGCGCTTCTGGTTCTGGCGGCATGCGGACAGGATGACGGCCCCCTGCCCGTCGAGAGCGGCCTGCAAGCGGCGCCGACCCCCGCTAACGACCGCTGACCGGGCGCGCCCGATCATCCCTTCGTCGTCCGCGATTGACGGCCCGGGCCGGTCTGTGGCTTGAAGGCGGCAATGGCCTCCACGTCCCTCAAGATTGGAAAATTGTCGCGGCTGGCGGGCTATCACCTGCGCCGGGCCTCGGCGATCTTCGCGCTCGATTTTCGCGATGCCGTGCAGGGCACCGGAATGCGGCAGGTGCTGATCGGAATATTGGCGGTCGTGCAGGCCAATCCGGGCGTAAACCAGGGTGCGGTCGGCACTTTGCTGGGTATCAAGCGTGCCAATATGGTGTCGCTGATCAACGAACTGGTCGAACTCGGCCTGCTCGAGCGCGCCGTGCCCCCGGCCGACCGGCGCGCTTTCTCGCTGACCATGACCCCCGCCGGCGACGCGATGCTGGAGAAATGCATGCGTGCGATCGCGCGGCACGAGGCACAATTGCTCGCGCCGCTGTCGGAGGCCGAGCGGCAGACGTTGGTGGATTTGCTGTCGCGTATCGACGCGCGCGTGCACTGACGCGCGCGGAGCGCGGCTCAGCCGGCCAGGATCAGCGCGTCGAGCGCGATCACGCCTTCTCCGCGCGGATAGACGATCACCGGATTAAGATCGATCTCGCGGATCTGGGGCGTGCCCGCCAGCACCGCACCGAGCGTGCACACCAAAGCGGCGACCGCGTCCAGGTCGAGCGGCGGTGATCCGCGGAACCCGTCGAACAAGGCCGCGCTCTTCAACTGGCGCAGTTCCGCTACCACAGCATCGGCTGTCAGATCGTGCGCGATCAGCCGCACATCCTTGAGCAATTCGGCATGAACCCCGCCGAAACCTGCGAGGATCACGGGCCCCCAATCCGGATCGTTGCGCGCGCCGATGATCAGCTCGACGCCGCGCTTGCCCATCGCCTCGACCAGCACGCCGTCGAGCGTCAGCCCGGGCGCATAGGCACCCACATCCGCATGCAACCGATCCCAGCCGCGCGCCACCGCGTCGGCGTCGCCGAGGTTCAACACCACGCCGCCGGCATCGCTCTTGTGCGACAGTGTCTGCGCCTGTGCCTTGAGCACGACCGGATAGCCGAGGCGCGCGGCGGTCGCCTGCGCTTCCGCAACCGCCTTGGCCATTTCCCCCTTCGGAAAGGGAATCCCGGCCGGTGCCAGCAATTGCTTCGCGCGATATTCGGGGATCACGCCCGCCGTCAGAGCGCCCAGATCGATGGGCGCCAGGGGGCTCGCGGCAAAATCGCGCTGCGCCAGTCGCGCCATCTGGCGGATCGCCCGGAGCGCGCGATCCGACGTCGGAAAATAGGGCGTCCCACGCGCGCGCAGCGCGTCGACATAGTCCGAAGGAACGCCGGCACCTTCATCGAGCCCGGCGAAGATAAGCGGTTTTTGTGGCGCCAGCGCGTCGATCGCGTCCAGGATCGGCGGGAATTTCAGCGCGCTCGTTCTTTCGTCCGTCTGGATGATCGCGAGCACGACCGCCGCGATGCCCGGATCGTCGAGCAACGGCTCGAGCGTGCGGCGATAAAGATCGGGATCGACCAGCGCCTGTGCGGTCAGGTCCATCGGATTGGAAACGGGAATGAAATCGGGGATCGTTGCGCGCAGCCGCGCCGTCGCCTCAGCGCCCGGCGCAGGCAGCGCGAGCCCGATCGATTCACACAGATCGAGCGTCAGTGCCTTGTACGCACCGGATTCTCCCAAAACGGCCGCGCCGCCGGCGGTGAACGGCTTCGCCCGCAGCGCCAGGTCGAGCACGTCGCCAAGCTCTTCCAGGCTGTCGACCAGGATCACGCCGGCGCGCTCGACCTTGGCGCGCATCACCTCCCAGTCGCCCGCCATCGCGCCGGTGTGCGTCGCAGCGGATAAGCGTGCCGCGCTCGATTTGCCGGGGTGGAGCAGCACGATATGCTTGCCCGCAGCGCGGGCTTGCCGGGCGAGCGCGAGAAAGCGCGCGGGGTTGCGGAACTGTTCGACGATCATTCCGATCACCTGGGTGTTCGGCTCGTCGATCAGATGCGCGACATAATCTTCGACTCCGGTCGCCGCCTCGTTACCGGTCGAGACCGAAACGGAGATGCCGAGATCCTTGCCCATCAGCATCGTGCCGAGCACGACTGCCATCGCGCCAGATTGTGAGACGATGCCGATACCGGGCTTGCCCTCCAGCCGCTGCGCGGGCGCGCCGACGAAGGTCAGCGGAATGCCTGCGACATAATTGACTAGGCCGAGGCAATTCGGGCCTTCGATCACCATGTCATGCTCGGTGGCGATGCGTGCCACCTCGGCTTGTGCGGCGAGCCCTTCCTCGCCACCCTCGGCAAAGCCCGCCGCGAAAATGACCGCCGCGCCGACGCCCCGCGTCGCCAGTTCGCGCAGCGCACCCACAACGGCAGGGCCGGGGATCGCGAGCACGGCGGCATCTACCCCGTGTGGAAGCTCGCTTATCGACTTGAGACAGGGCCGCTCGCCGATCACATCCCGCTTGGGGTTGATCAGGTGGATCGGTCCGGAAAAGCCATGCCGCTCCAGGTTGGCCAGCACCGAATTGCCGAGCGCGCCGGGGGTAGGGGAGGCACCGACGATGGCGACCGAGCGCGGTGCAAGAAGGCGGGAGAGATCGGGCATCGGAAGCTTTCATTCGCCCCGCCTGAGCGGGAAGCCGTCATTTGGCACAAGAGGAGCGCAGCGGCGCCAGCTTCAGCTACTTCGCCGGCGCTCTCGACTTGTCGTAGGCACCCAGGCCGGGCTTGAACGACTTTTCGTCGATGAACTGACGCGTCGCCTCCTTGCGGCCTTCCATGTCGAAGCTGTTCGCCGCCTCCTGCGCGCGAATCAGATAGTCCTCCGCATTGTCATAGGTCATTTCGCGAACGCGGCGGACCGCATCCTTGGTCGCCTTGAGCGCGACCGCATTCTTGCCGAGCAGCACCTTGGCCACTTCGGTCACGCGCGTCTTGAGCTGATCCAGGGGCAGGGCTTCGTTGACCAGACCCCATTCGGCGGCCTGTCGCCCCGTCAGATTCTCGCCCATCATCGCGTGATACATCGCCTTGCGGAACGGCATCAGCTCGGCCGCGACCTTGGCTGCGCCGCCGCCCGGCAGGATGCCCCAGTTGATTTCGGAGAGGCCGAACTGCGCGTCTTCGGCTGCGAAGGCCAGGTCGCAGGCGAAGAGCGGGCCATAGCCACCACCAAAGCACCAGCCATTGACCATCGCGATCGTCGGCTTGTGATACCAGCGCAGCCGCTCCCACCAGCCATAGGCGTCGCGTTGCGCGTTGCGCGTGGCGCCCAGGCCCTTGGCCTCATTCTCGCGGAAATATTCCTTCAGATCCATGCCGGCCGACCAGGCCGTGCCTTCGCCGCTCAGGACGAGCACGCCGACATCGTCGCGGAATTCGAGCGCGTCGAGGACGGCTTTCATGTCCCGATTGAGCGTCGGGCTCATGCAGTTGCGTTTGTCGGGACGATTGAAGCGCACCCATGCGATCCCGTCCGCGACGTCATAGGCGACGACGCCGTTGCTGCTCAGCTCTGTCATCTGGTGGAGTTCCCTAATTTGCTGCGGTGGATGGCCGGTGCGGCTGGCGCACCGGCACCCGGATCAGATCGGAAAATGGCCGGGCTGCGTCTCGATCGTAACCCAGCGCAGTTCGGTGAAGGCGTCGATGCCCGCCTTGCCGCCGAAGCGGCCATAGCCCGACGCCTTGGTGCCGCCGAACGGCATCTGGGGTTCGTCATGCACGGTCGGGCCGTTGACGTGACAGATACCGGACTTGATCTGCTTGGCGACGCGCAGCCCGCGCGCAGTGTCGCGGGTGAAGACCGACGCCGACAGGCCATATTCGGTGTCGTTGGCGAGCTCGATCGCATGCGCCTCGTCGCGCGCGCGGATGATTCCGACGACCGGGCCGAAGCTTTCGTCGCGGAACAATTTCATGTCGGTCGTGACCTTGTCGATCACGTGCGCGGGCACCAGCACGCCGTCGCTATTGCCGCCGACCAGTTGCTCGGCGCCCTTGGCGAGCGCGTCCGCGACGAGCGAGCGCACGGTCTCGGTGGTTTTGAGGTCGACGACGGCGCCGAGCGGAGTCTTGCCCTCGCGCGGATCGCCGACGGCCATCGATGCCGCCTTGGCCTTGAACTTGGCGACGAAGGCGTCGGCCACGGCATCGACGACGATGATCCGCTCGGTCGACATGCAGATCTGACCCTGGTTCATGAACGCACCGAAGGCGGCGGCCTTCACCGCCTCGTCGAGGTCCGCATCGTCCAGCACGATCAGCGGCGCCTTGCCGCCCAGTTCGAGCAGGACCGGCTTCAGATGCTGCGCAGCACGCATCGCGATGATGCGGCCGACATGCGTCGATCCGGTGAAGTTGATGCGGCGGACATGCGGATTGTCGATCAGCGCGCCGACGATCTCGGCGGCGTCCTCCGGCGCGTTGGTGACGATGCTGACGGAGCCTTCGGGCAATCCCGCCTCGGCGAAGGCTTCGGCGATCAGCGCATGGGTGCGCGGGCATTGCTCGCTCGCCTTGAGCACGACCGTGTTGCCGCAGGCCAGCGGCACGGCGACCGCGCGTACGCCCAGGATGATCGGCGCATTCCATGGCGCGATCCCCAGCATCACGCCGACCGGCTCGCGCAGCGCCATCGCGATGCAACCGGGTTTGTCCGAAGGAATGACCTCGCCGCCGATTTGCGTGGTGAGCGCCGCGGCCTCGCGCAGCATGCCCGTGGCGAGCATCAGATTGAAGCGCGCCCAGCCCTCGGTCGCGCCGATCTCACCCATCATCGCTTCGACGAAGGCGTCGACCCGCGCCTCGAGCGCGACCGCGGCCTTGTTGAGCAGCGCGCGCCTGGCATTGGGGCCCATTGCGGACCAGATCGGAAATGCCGCCGCCGCAGCTTCGCACGCGGCGTCGGCATCCGCCACGCTCGCGGCGGGCATCGTGGATGCCACTTGTCCGGTGACGGGATTGCGCCGGTCAAAGGTTGCAGTGCCGGGTTTTTGTTCGGTCAAGGTTGCCATTCCACCTCTCCATAATTGTTATGCGCCATAACTTGTTATCAGATCCGGAGCAAGCGCCGCCCGGCCGCTCGGTTCAATGCGCCTCCGCCACGCGGTGGCGTATCCCGAGCAGCGCGAGGATCGCGATTGCCGAGCCGAGGCTCATCAGCATCGACACCAGCGACAGCGAGCTGCCGGATGCGAACAGCAATCCCGCGAGCGCGGGCGCCAGCGCCGAGCCGCCACGGCCGACGCCGACCACGAAACCGGTCGCGGTCGCGCGGATCCGCGTCGGAAAACAGCGCGCGAGCAGCGCGTACAGGCCAACGACCCCGGCATTGGTTGCGAATCCCGCCGCGGCGGCCAGCATCGAAAGCTGCGTCAGATTGGATGCGCCGCGTCCGAACAGGCAGACCAGCAAGACCGAGGCAGCCATCGCCGTGATCGTCAGCACGAGCAGCCGCACGCGCCCCGTGAGCAGCCCCAGCAGCAACGAGCCCGTAGCGCCACCCGCACTCGCCGCGACCAGCACGCCGGCGGCCGATGATGGTGCGTAACCCATATCCACGACGATCTTGGGTATCCATTTCAGGATGAAATAGAAGGTCATGATGTGCGCCAGATAAGCCAGCGTAAGCAGGATGGTCAGACGGCGGTGGTCCGCTGAGAACAGATCGGCCATCGGCACCTCGCGGCGCGCTGCGACGGGCGCGGGAAGGCCTTCCACAGGCGCATGCCCCATCCGTGTGAGCTGCCGGTTGATCCTTTCGAGCGCGTTCGCCGGACGGCTGTGCAGCAGGAAGGATATCGATTCGGGCGCGACCAGTAGCACCAGCGGGATGAAGGCAGCGGTGACGACCGCGCCGAACAGGAACACCGATTGCCAGCCATGCTGCCCGAGCAGCACCGCCGCGATCGATCCGCCGATGATCGTGCCGATCGGATAGCCGGCTGCCATCAGCACCACGCACAGCGAACGGCGGCGGGCATTCGCAGCCTCAGCCACCGCCGCATTGGTTGCGGCCAGCATTCCGCCGATGCCGAGCCCGGTGAGCAGCCGCCACGCCGACAATATCTGGATATCGTGCGCTGTGGCGGCACCCATCATTCCGCACGCCATGACCACCAGGCACGCAAGGATGGTGGAGCGGCGGCCGATCCGATCCGCCACGCCGCCCAGCGTGAGCGATCCCAGCGCCATGCCGATCAATTCCATCGACAGCACCAGCCCCAGCGCCGCGCGATCGATGCCCCAGTCCTTGGCGATGCCGGGCGAGGCGAAGCTGATCGACAGCACGTCGAACCCGTCGAGCGCGTTGAGCCCGACCATCACCATTACCGTCGCCCATTGCGCGCGCGACATCGGCTCTGCGTCGAGAATTGCCTGCGGATCCCGCCTCATGCGTCCCTCTCCCCACCAAGGTCTTTCGCCTGACACTGCGCCCGTTTGTTATGCAGCACAACAGATTGACGCGGCGGATCGCGGGCGAGCACGGGCTTGCGTCGGCCAGGCCAAAAATGCATGTGCCGCATACAATTCAAGTTCCGGGAACAATGCAATGCACAAGCCGCCGTTTCGCGCCGATCATGTCGGGAGCTTCCTCCGTCCCGCAGCCCTGATCGAGGCGCGCGCGGCCTTTCGGGCGGGTACGATCGACGCAGCCGGATTGCGTGCGGCCGAAGACGCCGCGATTCGCGACGTGGTGGCGATGCAGGAGGATCTCGGCTTCCAGGGCATCACCGACGGCGAGTTCCGCCGCACCTATTTCCATACCGATTTCCTGCTGCAGCTGGATGGAGTGAAGGAGGCGGGCGGCACCCAGGTGAAGTTCCACCAGCATGGCGGCAAGGAGCTCGAATATGCGCCGCCGGTGATGAAGATCGAAGGGAAGGTGGCGCACGGCCGTGACATCCAGCGCGCCGACTTCGAATTTCTCGCCTCATGCACCTCGCGCACGCCCAAGGTGACGATCCCGTCGCCGACGATGCTGCACTTCCGTGGCGGGCGCGAGGCGATCGATGCGGCCGCCTATCCCGATCTGGAAGATTTCTACACTGATCTGGCCGCCGCTTACCGCGCTGAGATTGCGAGCCTGGCAGATGCCGGGTGCCGCTATCTCCAGCTCGACGACACCAACCTCGCTTATCTGTGCGATGAAACCCAGCGGGCGAATGCTCGCAAGCGCGGGATGGATCCGGACGAGCTGCCGCGGCTCTATGCGCGCATCATCAACGATTCGATCCGCGACAAGCCCGCCGACATGATTGTCTGCGTCCATCTTTGCCGCGGCAATTTCCGTTCCTCCTGGGCGGCCGAAGGTGGCTATGAGCCGGTCGCCGAGGTGCTGTTCAACGAGCTCAAGGTCGACGGCTATTTCCTCGAATATGACGATCCGCGCTCGGGCGATTTCGCGCCGTTGCGGCACGTGCCCAAGGGCAAGACGGTGGTGCTGGGCCTGGTGACGACCAAGCTCGCCGACCTGGAGAGCGCCGACGACGTCAAGCGCCGCATCGACGAAGCCGCGGCCTTCATGCCGCTCGATCAGATGGCATTGTCGCCGCAATGCGGCTTCTCGTCGACCGTGCACGGCAACGATATCGCGATGGAGCAGCAAGCAGCGAAGCTGCGGCTGGTGCGCGAGGTTGCGGAGAGTGTCTGGGGCGAGCTTTAAGCCTGACCCTGAGGACTGAAGATCAGGTCGCGAGCGTCTCGCCCGGCAGCAATTCGGTATCGACCTGCGCCTGGGCGGCCGCGGAATAGCGCGCGCCGCGGATCGCATCGCCGGCGAAGATCGGCTCGATCCGCGCAAGCAGTTCAGGGTCGATCCGCTTCTCCAGCGTCGCGACATTTTCCTCGACGTGTCGGATGCTGCGCGTCCCCGGAATGGGCACGATATGGTCGCCCCGCGCCAGCAGCCAGGCCAGTGAGAGTTGCGCGGGCGTGACGCCGGCTTCGGCGGCGAGCGCTTCGAACGCGGCGACCGCCTGCAGATTATGGGCAAGCTGCGGCGCAACGAAGCGCGGCATCGAACGCCGGATATCGCCGGCGACGTAATCGTCGTTCCGCACCGACCCGGCGAGCATTCCGCGCGCGACCGGCGAGAAGGCGACGAACCCGATGCCGAGCCGTCGGCAGGTGTCGAGCACCGCCACCTCGGGATTACGCACGGTCGGCGAATATTCGCTCTGCACCGCGGCGATCGGATGCTCGCGATGCGCGCGCTCGATCGTGGCGGCGGACATTTCGCTGAGCCCGATCGCACCGATCTTTCCAGCCTCGCGCGCGCGTTTCAGTGCGCCGACCGAGTCCTCGACCGGCACGTCCGGATCGAGCCGGTGGAGATAATAGAGGTCGATATGGTCGGTGCCGAGACGCGCCAGCGAAAAGTCGAGCGTGCGGGCAATCCCTGCCGGCGAACCGTCGAGGATGCGCTTGCCCTCCTCGAGCGCGAGCACGCATTTGCTCGCCAGGGTGAATTCGCGCCGCCGGCGGCCCACCGCCTTTCCGACCAATATCTCGTTCGCCCCGCCGCCATAGAGTGCGGCGGTGTCGAGCAAGGTCACGCCCAGATCGAGCGCGCGGTTGAGCAAGGCGATCGCCGTCTTCTCGGACGGCGTTTCGCCATAAGCATGGCTCAGGTTCATGCAGCCAAGACCGATCGCGCCGACGTCGAACGGCCCAATTCTGCGAGTAGCAAGTGCGGTCAGAGTGGCAGCCCCACGTAGTTTTCGGCGATCGCCGTCTGCATCGCGCGCGATCCCGCGACATAATCGAGTTCGGCGCTCTGCATGCGGTGCTCGAACGCGCCATCCTCCGGAAAGCGATGCATCAGCTTGGTAAGATACCAGCTGAAACGTTCCGCTTTCCAGATACGCGCAAGCGCACGCTGCTGATAACCGGCCAGCGCGCTTTCCTCGCCCGATCGATACCAGGCGGCGAATGCTTCGGCGAGATAAGCGACGTCCGATGCGGCGAGGTTCAGGCCCTTGGCACCGGTCGGCGGCACCACGTGCGCCGCGTCTCCGGCAAGGAACAGCCGCCCATGGCGCATCGTCTCGAACACGAAGGATCTGAGCGGGGCGATCGACATTTCCAGTGCAGGGCCCGCCGTCACGCCGCGCTCGCTGATCGGATCGAACCGTGCGGCCAGTTCTTCCCACAGCCGAGCCTCGGGCCAATCCTCGATCTGGTCCGTGAGGGGCACCTGGATATAGTAGCGGCTGCGCGTGGGAGAACGCATCGAGGCGAGCGCGAAGCCGCGCGGGCCGTTGGCGTAAATCAGCTCGGGGTGGCATGGCGGCACGTCGGCCAGGATGCCGAGCCAACCGAATGGATATTGGCGCTCATACGCCTTCCCGTCCGGGATCGCCTTGCGGGCGGCGCCGTGAAAGCCGTCGCAGCCTGCAATGAAGTCGGCTTCGATCCGGTGCTCCTCGCCGTCGCTGGTGAAGCTTAGCGCGGCACGGTCGCCCTGCAGGTCGTGGAGCTGCACGTCACCGGCCTGATAGATGATCTGCAGCCCACGCGCCGGCGCAGCCTCCATCAGATCGCGCGTCATCTCGGTCTGGCCATAGACGGTGACGTGCTGCCCGGTGAGCGCACGGATATCGATCCGGATCGGCCGGCCATGATCGGCGAGGTTGAACCCCTCTTCGATTAATCCTTCGGCATTCAGCCTCGCGTCGATGCCGAGCTGGCGAAGCAGATCGGTCGTGACGGTTTCAAGAACGCCGGCCCGGATCCGCGACAGCACATAGTCCGCCGACTGGCGCTCCACGATGATGCAGTCGATGCCATTGCTGCGCAACAAATGCCCGAGCAACAGCCCCGCAGGGCCGGCGCCGATGATCGCCACTCCAGTGCGGGTCACATTTTGCGCCACGGCTCAGCCTTCCAGCTGTCGTTCGAGCGCATCGAGCACCCGGTAGCATGGCATGACCTTCGCGACGCTGGCATTGGGTTCGCGTCCTTCGCGGATCGCGGCGACGAACTCGCGGTCCTGAAGCTCGATACCGTTCATCGACACCGCGACCTTGCTGACGTCGACCGGCTCTTCCTTGCCCGTCACCAGATCGTCGTAGCGCGCGATCCAGGTGCCGTTATCGCAAATGTAGCGGAAGAACGTGCCGAGTGGCCCGTCATTGTTGAACGACAGGCTGAGCGTACAGATCGCGCCGCTCTCCGCCTTGAGCTGGATCGACATGTCCATCGCGATGCCAAGCTCGGGATGGTGCGGTCCCTCGATCGCATTCGCCTGCACGATCGGGCCGGCCTGATAGGCGAACAGATCGACGGTATGTGCGGCATGATGCCAGAGCAGGTGATCGGTCCAGCTACGGGGTTCGCCCTTGGCGTTGATGTTCCTGCGGCGGAAGAAATAGGTCTGGACGTCCATCTGCTGGACATGGATTTCGCCGGCCACGATCTTCCGGTGGATATATTGGTGGCTCGGGTTGAAGCGGCGGGTGTGGCCGACCATCGCGACAAGCCCGGTCTCACGCTGCTTGGCGAGTACAGCCTCGCCGTCGGCAAGGCTGTCGCAGAGTGGAATCTCGACCTGCACATGCTTGCCGGCCTCCAGGCACTGGATCGCTTGGGCGGCGTGCATCTGGGTCGGCGTGCACAAAATGACCGCGTCGAGGCCCGGCTGATCCAGCGCTTCGGCGAGTTCGGTCGTGGCATGGGCGATGCCATATTTCTCGGCGACCTTCCGCGTCGGCTCCAGCTCGCGGCCGACGACCGAAATCACCTCGACCCCGTCGATATTCCGCAGGCCATCGAGATGTTTTTCGCCGAATGCGCCGGCGCCTGCGAGTGCGATCTTCATATATGTCTCCACTCTGGCGGCCCGCCGAAAGGTGGGAGCAAGCCGGCGACGCCGTCCGTCCTCCGCCCTCCGTGCCGGACCGGATATTCGTCAGTCGGCAGGTTCGAGCACGATGTGCCCGATCGCGGTATTGCTGCACGGAACATGATAATGGCGGTGCAGCGCGCGCGTCGTCTTGCCGAGCGCGCCGCGCATGATCAGCCACATCACCATCTCG
>Ga0207657_10000982_pt1 | contig 30236 bp, 28 predicted proteins | sample KBSC33metaG_FD_184316 | JGI IMG/M metagenome (GOLD analysis project Ga0207657, IMG submission 184316) | Corn rhizosphere microbial communities from Kellogg Biological Station, Michigan, USA - KBS C3-3 metaG (SPAdes) (version 2) | ecosystem: Host-associated > Plants > Roots > Rhizosphere > Soil ...
TAGCAGCGCCTATAGCAGCGCCCGGAGCCGTTTCAGCATCCTCGCCCGCCCCGATTTTGACCATTGCTTCAGTGTCGGAATCATCGGTAGCCGGCATGCCAACGTTCTTCGACTCCCTCTACATCAGGCCGTAACCGATAGGACGCCGTTTGCGTCCCGAACGCGATGACTTCGTCAAGTCACGAGCCTGCCGGCGTCCTCGCCGAGCGCGCCGGCAACGCGCTCTTTACGGCTGACCGGCTCGCCGCGCGCCGCATCGGCGATCTGCGTTTGCGCTTCAGCGGCGATCAGCCTTTCGAGGATGCGCCGCGCACGGACCGCGCCGGCGTCGATCGGCAGCATAACGGGCCGCAGCGACCAGAAATCTCGATCGCCGATCACTTGCTGTTGCGCTTCAAGCATCGGCAGATCTTCGTCGCGAAACGGCGTCATCAATGCCTCGACGCCATCGCGCAGCTCCGCCGCGCCCTCCAGGCCGGCCTGATGGGGCACCCCGAAAACATAGAAGTAATGTGTGCTCCGCTCCGTCTCGGGTGTCAGCCAGTGCGCCGAATGGCTCACACGTGCGAACTCGTCGGAAAGCGTCGTTTCGCAAATACGCATGCTGACCGTGTGCAACGCGGGCGGCTGCCATCGAACGTCGAGCTGCCGATTGACCAGCGCCCCATCGGCCACTTTAAACGCTCGTGCGACGAAAGGCGCGAGCGCCTCTTCAGCAATCCTGCGCGTCACCGAGACGCAGTCCCCATCGACGAGACACTCGACTTGCGCCGCGGCGATGTGCTCGCTGCCGAGCGTATTCGGATGCAGAAATTGAAGATGACTGAGATCGAGCACATTGTCGGAACTCAATTGATAGTTCGCGCGCGTGAGCAGATAACCGGTGCTCGTGAAATTCCGGCGGGGATCGACGAACTCGAAATCGGGCAACGAGGTGCTTTCGGCCCGTGATGCTTCACCCGGCCAGAACCAGATCGCGCCATATCGCTCCCGCGTGGGATAGCAACGCACGGTCGCTCCTTCCGGCAGGCGGCCATTCCCGTGCGGATTCATGACGCAAGCACCCGAGGAGCCGAAGCGCAAGCCGTGGTAGGGGCACTCGATCGCGCCGTCGACAACCCGTCCGCGCGATAGCGGAGCGAACCGATGAGGGCACCGATCGTCCAACGCAACGATCTTGCGGGCGTCATCGCGGTACAACACAACGGGCAAGCCGACGAGCGTACGCGCAAGCACCTTGCCGACCTTGATTTCATCGCTGAACGCCGCGACGTACCATGCGTTCATCAAAAAAGCCACACTCGCCTCCCGACGACATCCCTTTTTGTGAAAATGCGGCGGACAACCGGTTTCATCGACATGCCCCCTTATTCCACGCATTAACGGTACGCGAAAAACAGGCAAAAGCATTTTACGGACCCGTAAGCGACAAATCGGCAATTAGCTCAATACTACGAACTCGCGGATTGACTTCCTCGGCTCCTTCCCTCTTATCGCCGCCTCCCCCCCCTTGCCTTCCTTTCGACCTTGAAAGACTTCCCCTCGAAGAACAGGGGCTCGGCCGCTCGGGTCGCTTCCCCGCGCATGCTTTTCAGTTCATCCCCCATGGCACATGCGATCTCGGAGTCTGGCGACCGGGTACGCACCGAATCTACGGATTTTCGAACTCATTTCTTTCAAGGTTCGTGAATTATCATTGAGCCAGCTTATGCGTCAATTCGAATGAAACAAAACGTTACATCCTAAGGACGTCTAAACGTTTACTGTCCGGCTATTCGGAGTCTTTTCTAGCCGGAATGCAGTTTCCCTTCGTGCGAGCACATCGTGCGACCGGAACCACTGGAGGGAAGATGAAACTTGCAGTCATGACCAGAAGCACAGCGCTCTTCCAGTTGATCTGTCAGTGCTTCGAGCCGGACGGCGCGCAATGCACCCGGTTCTCGGACGAGGTGGTGTTCGCGCGCGCCATCTACCGCGATGACTACACTGCCATCCTGATCGACGCCGAGACCGGCATGAATCCTATGCGCCCGGTGCTGGCGAGACGCTCGTGTTACGCGGATCGGCGCGCGCCGCTCATCGTCGTGGGCGCCCATCAAAATCGCGAGAACATCGTCGAGCTGTTCGACGCCGGCGCCGACGATATCGTGCTGTGCCCGATCAACTCGGCCGAACTCGTATTGCGCGTGCATCTCGCGGTACGCCGTTTTCAACCGCTTCAAACGGCCGAAACGGCCGATCGCCTGGAATGCGGCTCCTATCTGCTGGACCGCCGCACCTGTACGGTCTGGGTCGACGACGAGCCGGTCCGGCTCACGTCCCGCGAGTTCGCCATCGCATGGCTCGTATTCGCGTGTCCCGGCGAATACGTGAGCCGCCGCCAGATCGCCGGCGCGGTATGGAGCAGCTCCGAGGATATCGTCGGACGCACGCTGGAACAGCATATCTACAAGCTGCGCAAAAAGCTCAGCTTGAACGGGTCGCACGGCGTGCGCCTGCGCACGATGTACGCACACGGCTACCGCGTCGAGATCGAGCTTCCCAAGGAAGTGAGCGATTCGCGCGTTGCCTCGGAGGAATCGGCACCGGGGATCGCTCAAACGCCCGACGTTCTCTCGGCAATTGCATCGATGCTGCAGGTCGAGGCGCTGACCACGACTCCGGCGGACAGCTTTGCCTTGCTCGGCTCGTCCCGCGCCGAGTTGCATCCGGCCGACAGCGAAATGGCACGCAGCGCCCGCGCGTGGTCCGCAGAAGACTGCAGCGATGTGCTGAGTGCATGCGCCTCGAGTAACCCGTCGCGCGCCATTACCTTCGGCACGAGTGAACCGGTGCGTGGCCGCGACGGCCACTGACGGTAGCCCCTTTTTCCGCGCGCCGCCAACGAGACGGCGCGCTTCGGCGCACGCCGCATCGGCGTGTCTCGCGTCAGAAATCCAGGATGCGAGGCGAGAGCAGGAAGAGCCGCTCCATATGGCTGTTTTCATGCGAACGATACCGGAACAAGGCCCCCAGGAACGGAATCTTCGACAGCAATGGAATGCCCGTCTCGCCGTTGGTCGAGCTGTCGACGCGATATCCGGCGATCAACAGGCTCTCGCCCTGGTTGACGAACGATTCGGTGTTGATCGTGCTCGTGGTGATGATCGGGATGTTGTCGACCTGCTGTGAGGTAACCGTCCCATCTTCAATGTTGACCTTGAGCTTGATTTGCTGCTGGCCGTTTTCCTCGACAACCATCGGCAGAACCCGCAACGACACCCCGGTCGAAATGCTATAGAGATCCGCCGCCGTGTAGCCCGACACGCGCACGAAAAAGCGCGTCTTGTGATCCATGACAGCCTCGACGTTATCGAGCGTCGCGACCTTCGGACTCGCATCGATCTTAGCGAGGTTACTTTCCTGCAATGCGTTGACGCGCGCGAGCAGATAGCGACCCGCGTTACCCAGCACCGCTGTGAGCGATGCGCCGACCGGCGACGTGTTGATGACCGTAGTGCCGTCTTGCAGTGTCTGCGTGCCGAAGACTGGATTGATGTTGCCGTTGTATCCGTTTTGCTGCGTCGTGCCATTGCCGGTCTGAAAATCGATGTGGCTGTTATGGGCACGCCAGTCGACTCCGATCTGCTTGAGCGCCGTATCGTCGATCTCGATGATGTGCGCTTCGATTTCGATGAGCTTCGGCTTGACGTCGAGCCGATCGATGAGATCCTGATATTGTGAAAGCCGCTGCGGGACATCGCGAATCAGCACCGAGTTCGTGCGCGGATCGGGTTCGATGACGGGAAGCGACTTGCTGCCGACGATCCCGTTCGAACTATCGGCATCGCCCATCGGTCCGTTGTTCGACGCGAGCGTGTAGTTCTGCAGCGAAGGCATCGTCGATGGCGCGCCGCCCGCCGCCATACCGTTGAGCAGGCCGGCCAAGCCCGGCTGCGGTGCATTCACACCGTTCATCGACTGCGGCAGAGGCGGATTGATGCCGCCTTCGAATCCACCGCCCGTGGTTGAACCCGTCACGTCCTGCATCGGTTGCATGCGTTGCATCGTCGGGGCTTTTGCCGGACGGCCGCCGTCGAGACCGGTCGAGCCGTTGAGCGTGTCGCTGCTGCCTTGCGGGTGATACATGCGCGAAAGCACGGTTGCCACACCGGGCACCGTGATGGACTTGCCGTCGATCTGCACCTGGTGATCGTCGGCCCATGCGTGATGAAGCGAATAAACGCGAACCGAGGAACCGAGACGTTCGCCCGCGCGATCGTCGAGGCGGTGTGCAATTTCGGCAACGAGCTGAACATACGGCTGGGGACCGCTTACGAGCGCGGTGCCCTGGGTCGCGTCATAGGTGATCGGAAAGCGCGGATTGCTGATCCGCAACTGCTCCAGCGCACCTTTCAAGTCTTCGGTACTCGCATGGTCGAGTTTGACGACCTGCCGGGTCACACTGTTCGCGTCGCTGATCGACAGTACGTTGCCATCGTAGAACCAGACGAAACCAAACGTCGAGGCGAGCGTGTCGAGAAACCGCTGCGGCGACATATCGAAGCGACCCGTCACCGTGCCATGCACATCGTTCGAAATCGTTGCGGGCACACCTTGTCCGGCGGTGAAGTCGCGCAATACGTCCTTCAGTTCCTTGCCTTCGACAGATAAATGCACCATCGAGCCGTGCCAGCGGATGGGCGCCGCGTACGCATGCGAAGCAGCGAGAGAACATGAGAGGTATGCCGCCACGCAGGCAGCGCGAACGAGCCGTTTTATTTTCATGGCATCCGATCATCGAAGGTTGACATCCCCGTACCGTGCGCGCGGGCAGATGACCGTCTCGTGAAAGACGGGCGGCCCGCCTCATGAGAGGATGGCCGCTGCTCGCGTGAGATCAATGTAGCGGAGGTGAACTGCGCACATCTTCAACAAATCTGAGTTCGCGCCCCGATTTGAGAAGGATTGAGATTCATGCGTTCAAGTGCCGCAGCGCACGGCATCATTTGCCCGCGGCCATTGACGTAGCGATAGCGCGCAACTGTTCCGCCAGCCCTTTGAGAACGAGTTGGTCCTTCACTTCGTTCACGAAAATGCCGACGAAAAGCGCGAGGATGAAGACCGTCACCGCTCCCTTGACTGGCTGACTCAAATTGGCGAGGTCGAGCTTTTGCGCGCTTTTGGCGGCAAAGCCGATCGCGACGTCGATGAGCACGAGTACGAACATGATCGGCGTGGCGAGCTTTGCGACGGTCTGCATCAGCGTATCGGTCTGGTGCAGGACGAAGCTTTCGATGACATTCGTCGCCACCGGCGCTCGAGAGATGATCGGCCACCAGTTGAACGACTCGTAGACGACCGCAAGCAGGAACGTCATTCCGCCGAGCACCCAGAACGCGACGCCGGCCACTTGCGAAAGAAGAATCGAAGTCGGCGTGGCCGACTCCTCTCTCAGCGGGTTCGTCATCTGCGCGTTGTTGTAGCCCGTGAGATCGTCGATATACGTTCCCGCAGATTCGGCTACCCAGAACACCGTCGAAGCCGCGAAGCCGAGCACGAGGCCGATAATGGCCTCTTTCAGTGCCATCACGATCATGAACGTGCTGCTCAAGGACTCCATGACCATGACGGGCTGCCCATAGGCAACGAACGAACTGAAGAGAAGCACGATACCGTTGCGCACCACGCCCTGAAGGACGCCGTCCGCGGTCGGCGGAAAGATGGAGAAGACCACATAGAGCCGCACCGACGACAAGCCCAGCAAGGTCAGGATGCGAACCGGGTTCGTCTCGGGCGACGAGAGTAGATAAAGTAGATCGTTCATCTCGTGGGGCGCGCGTTTGCGGCGATCGCCTCGTTCATGTGTTCGTCATCCGTTGTTCGACCTGCCGTGCGCCATCATCGTGACTGCGCGGCAAGGCGTGCCCTGGCGAGCGCAGCCTCTTCCGCTTCCTCGTCGGCGGCGTCGGTGGTCTGCATGGTTTCGCCGCGTCGCAATTCGTCGATCCTGTCGTTGCACAAATCGATCCGTCCTCGGTTATTGGCTACGGCACGTACGGCATGCGCGACTTGCTGCACCTTGTCGGCGAGATCCGCCTCGTATTGCTGCAGCTCGCCTTCGAGCGCGCGCAGGCCCTCCGCGACTACATCCGCGTAGCGCATCGTCGCCGTCATTTCGGTCACCGAAACAACCGAGCCGCCGCTCATCATCCGGGCGATCCGGTCGTAGTATTGCTGCAACTGCCCTGCTTTCTCGCTGACCTCGGACGCCTTCTCGTCGCGCGCCTGCTGTGCCTGGCTTTGCTCGGCACGGCGAGCCGACAGCTCGGCCGTCAGAGTCTCGTCGAGCCGGCGCCGGCGCGATACCGTTCGTTCGAGCGCCGCGATACGCCGGGCGATGGCGGCCAGCTCCATTGCGTCAGCGATCGGCCAGCATGAAAAGGTGCGCCTCGGTATCGTCCGGCGACGCATACTCCTGAGTCGATTGAGAGAAGAACGCACGAATGGCGTCGTTCTTTTCGATCGCCTCGTCCGCCAGCGGATTGCCGCCGGGTTGATATTCGCCGATCTGAAGCAGCATTTCGACCTCGCGGAATTTCGCGAGCAGCTCGCGCACGCGCGCCGCGGCGCGCACGTGTTCACCGGACACGACTTGAGGCATCACGCGCGACAGACTTGCCAGAACGTCGATGGCGGGATACTGGTTCTTCGCGGCAATATCGCGCGACAGGATCATGTGCCCATCCAAGATGCCGCGCACTTCTTCGGCAATCGGGTCGTTGCCCGATTCGTCTTCGGCAAGCACCGTATAAAGTCCCGTGATCGAGCCCGTGGCCCCCATTCCGGCGCGCTCGAGCAAGCGCGGCAGTTCCGCGAAGATCGACGGCGGAAAACCGCGGCGAGCAGGCGGCTCGCCGGCTGCGAGTCCGATCTCGCGCTGGGCGCGCGCAAAGCGCGTCAACGAATCCATCATCAGCAGCACGCGCCGACCCTGATCGCGAAAATACTCCGCAATCGCGGTCGCAACGTAGGCCGCCTTCGCGCGCTCGATCGACGAACGATCGGAGGTCGCACAAACCACGATCGAACGCGCCATGCCCTCGGGCCCCAGGATCTGCTCCACGAACTCACGCACTTCACGGCCGCGCTCGCCGATCAGTGCGATCACGGTCACGTCGCATTGCGCGCCGCGCGCGAACATGCCGAGCAGCGTGCTCTTGCCGACACCGGCAGGAGCGAAGATACCCATGCGCTGCCCTTCCGCTATCGTCATCATCGCGTCGACCACGCGTACTCCCGTGGCAAGCGGCGCCTCGATCAACTGGCGGCTCATCGGCTGGGGGGGATCGCCGAAAATCGGCCGCTCGTCGTCGACCTCGATGGGGCCGAGCCCGTCGATGGGCTCCCCGAGACTGTCGATGACTCGGCCCAGCAGCGCGTCGCCCACCTTGACCGAGAGCGGTCGCCCCAGGCCGACGACCCGCGTCGACCGGGACACGTTCGCCAGGCGCGAGAACGGCGAAAGCAACGCAACGTCGCGCGTGAAGCCGATGACCTCGGCATGCTGGAGCAACGTTCCGTTGGCTGCGCGCAGCTCGCAAAGCTCGCCTAGCGTCACATCGAGCCCGGCCACTTTCACGAGCGTGCCGATCACCTCGAGTACTTTGCCGGTGCGTTCGACCGACGAACTCGAAAGGATCTCGTGCTCGATCGCCTCGGTCAGCCGCTCGACGTCGAGGCCTGAGACGTCCGGGCTCATACGCTCAGCGGCCGCGCTCGTGGTCGGCATGGCCTGCATCGTGTCTCGCCACTGTTTCGTCGTCGTCATCGAGTTCATCGCCGGTTTCGCATCGCTCGAACTCGCCCAATTCGTCGAGCGCCTCTTCCCGCTCGCGCGGGGCACCGGGCGCGCTCCATGAACCCTCGCGTTGCATCTCGTTGACCGATTGCTTCAGCGCACGGGAGACCGCCGAGCGCATCGCACGGAGCTGGGTTGCGAGACTCGCATCGACGGCGCCGAAATCGGACTCGCACAGACAGGAGCCGGGCGGCAACCGTTTGTCGGCAACGACAGACAACGGAAAGGGTCGCCCCAGCTCGCGCCAGCGCGCAGCCAGGCGCTCGAATGCGCTATTGGCAACCTCGTAATCCGTCGGGCTCACGCTGACACGCAAATACGTGGCCCCTTCGACGATACGATCGACGGCGCTCAACGCCTTTTCGAAAAGGCTGCGGGATTCCTGAACGCTGACGATCTGCTCGACGGCAACAGTCACGATCTGCGCGAGGCGCTCGCGCATCTTGGCCTGCAGGCGGCGCTCATCGGCATGCGATAGCGCGAGCCGCTCCATCCACTCGCTGACGGCACGCCGTTCGCCGTCGCGATAACCATGTTCGGCGGCAGTTTCGAATTCGCGCCGCGCTTCAGCCACGAGCGCCTGCGCTTCCTCGCGGGCCGCCGCAAGAATACCCTCGGCTTCGAGCCCCGCTTCGGCCAGTATTGCCTCGCGATCCGCGGCAAGCTGCGCGTATGCCTCGTCGATTTGCATGAGGGCGCCGAACGCATCGCGCGGGACGACGTCGCCGTGCACCCCCACGCGCGAAGCGTCCGGCTCCAACCCCCTCCGATCCGATCTCAGCCAAATAACCATGCCCACTCCGGAAGCAATTTGGGAAGCATCGCGAAGAGCTCGGCAGTACCGTTCGGATCGACCTGCGCCGCCCCCTCTCGCATCCAGCCCGCATCTGGCAGGGTCTTGGGTAACGCGAGCCGCAGCAGCGGAAATGGCGGCGCAACGCTGCGCAAGTCGCGAATCACGAGCGCGTAGCCCTCGAAAGTCAACGCTTGCGCATCGAGCCTGTCGAGCGCCGGCATCTGGCCGCGCTCGATGAGCCGGGCGATGTCGGGCGCGTTGCCGCTCGTCGAGCTCCCCTGATTCATGACCTGGTCGAGCGGTATTCCCAGCCACTCGGACAATTGCATGCGGCTGCGCTTCTCGATGAGCCGCCTAGCCTCCGCACGTCGCAGCCGTACGGCACGCATACGAAGCACTTGCAGACCCAGCCGCGCCGGCAAGCAGTCGAGCAACGCCGGTCCGCTTGCGCGCAAGACCCCGAATCCCGGTTGCGTCACGCCCGCGGCGCGCAACAGCGCCCGCGAGCACAAGTCGACCTCTTTACGCCCCGCGGATTCGATCGCCTGGCGCAGCAGATCGAGCGCACGCGTCTCGATACGCAGCGCCGAGCCGAACCAGCTCGCGTGGGCCCAGCGCGCGGCGTCCCGCGCATTGCGCTCGTATGCGGCAAGCGCCGCCGCAGCGCGGGCGAAGGGGAACGCCGTTGCGGTTTCCATCAAGCTGCCGAAGACGGTTTGGACCGGCGCAAGCGCGCCATCAACGCTTTGGTCTTCGCCTGCATGCGCGCCGCAAACGCTTGCACGTCGAACGACGCCGGCATGCCGCGCTTGAGCCAGACGTAAAGTCCGGCCGCGCAAACCAGGAAAACGATCGCGGCGGTCAGGACCACCGTCGGCGCGCTACCCGTCTTCGGGCGCTTCGCCAGCTCGATGGGGTCGGCCGCCACGGCCGTCACGCTGACGGCGTCGTAGGTCAAGCCTTCCACGCTGTGCATGACGAGCGTCTTGATCTGCGGCACGAGGGAGCTCACGTCGGAATCGGGGCGGTACTTGATGAACACCGCGGCGGAGGACGGTTTCATCTGCTGCGCGAGCGGATCGTTGTTCGGCAGCACGATCTGCACGCGAGCAACGATCACCCCGTCGATCTTCGTCAGCGTCGACGACAATTCCTGCGACAGGCCGTAAATGAAGCGCACGCGCTCTTCGGTCGGCGTGGATACCAGACCATCCTTCTTGAACAACGCACCGAGGTCGTCGTACTTCGCGTGCGGCAGGCCTCGGGCCCGCAACACCTGCATGGCACGCACGATCTGATCTTCGTCCACGTCGAGCGCCCAGGTCTTGCCATCGTCGGCAGTCGTCTTCGCCGCGTCGACGTTCTGCTCGAGCAACGCCTCCACCATTTCGTTGACGTCTTGCTCGCTCAGATTGCCATAGAGCTCCTTCTTGCAACCTGCGAGCGCAAGACACGCCACGAGGACGGCGAACACCGCGAACGCGCGCGACCGTGACACGAGAGCGCCCATCATTGCCTCATGCATGGCTCATTGATTCTTCATCAGCGTTTCGACAGCCGACTTGGACGAATTCACGATCCCCATCTTTGCCTCCATGTCGAGCTGCGTGCTCGCGATTTCCATCGTCACACGCATCGTCGCGGCGGTCATTTCCTGCATCGACATATTCGGTGCCTGATTCATCATCGTCACTGTATCGTTGACCGACTGCTGCAACTGCGCATCCTGCTGCGCGGCCATGGCCGCAATCATGCTCGTGCCACCGTTATTCCCGTCCGATGGAGGCGCCATGTGCGGCTTATCCATCATCGACTTGAATTTGTCGCCGAGCTGTTGCGTCGCGGCATCGGACGCACCGGGCTGCACGGCTGCTTGCAGCGCCTCTTGGATCTGCTTCGCGGTAACAGGTACGCTCATGACATGTCTCCTTCGCCAATAGGCTTTCAGATCCGCAGGTAGCCTGGCTGAGGCACAGCCTCCTCCTGTGCGTGTCCGGCCGGTACGGGCGCCGGGTCGGCCGCCTCCCGCGAAGCGGGCGCGCTCAGAGTCGAATCGGCATCGATGTCGTCGGCCAGCGTCGCGATCGATGGGGGCACCTCGAAGGGCGCACCGTTCTTGTGGGCACGCAATGCATCCTGCAGGTCGTCGCGTGCCGCCAACGCGCGAACGAGCTGGCGCGTTTCGCGATCCGGATTCTCCCGTATCGCTTCGGCCGCGCTCTGACGCCAGTTCGGGTCGCCCTTGAACGACAGGCAAAATGCCAGCAGCGCCTTGGCGTAAGCGAATTGCGGTACGTTCGCCACCAGGCGCGAGAAAATGTGGATCGCCTCGTCCCAGTGGCCTCGCTGCATCTGCAACAACGCGGCAAACGTCTCTAACTCGACCACCTTCGGCCGCAGCACCTTGAGCGCGTCCAGCGTCATTTCGATATCTTCCGGATCCGCGTCGATCACCGGAAAGCTGTTCAGCAGGGCCGCCGTCACGGTTTCTATCAAACCGCCGACTACTTCCTGACTGCAGTTCAGATACGTCGGCAAGGGAGTGCTCATGGCGCGAAACTCCTGCAATGTGAATTCGACAGAGAAACGACGCCCGGCCGCCATCATTGCGTCGCGGAGGCACGTTCGCTCCGAGAAAGATATCCAAGCGCGACAGCGGGTTGCATGCCCGACACGAAGCAAGAACATCGTGCGCGAAGTCTCTCAGACTTTCGTAGGAAATGAGCGGGTCGCTTCGCGCGTGCGTCGCTTGCTTCGCATCGCGCGTACGGTCTGGCGGGCGCTCCGATATCGTCGGAAGTTCAGGGATTCCCGGATTCCGGCGCTCCCGCCGGAATGGGCGGGACGAGGCCTCTTGCCGGATTGCAGCGATGAGCGAAGAAAAAACCGAGCAGCCAACTGACAAAAAGCTGCGCGACGCCCGAAAGGACGGCGACACGTCGAAGAGTACCGATCTGGTCGAGGCCGTCACGATGGTAGCCGTGCTCGGCGTACTGGTGTTCGGCGCGGGCGCGTTCGCGGGCGCCTGTCGTGCCATCGTCGATGTGGCCCTGAACTTCATGCGAGGCGATCGCGCGCTGACCGAGCTGTATGCCAGCCTCCTGTCGATCGGAACACGGTTCGTGACGATCGTCGGGCCGTGCGTCGTCTTTGCCGGTATCGGGGCCGTCGCAGGACTCGCGCCGCAAGTCGGCTTCGAGATTGCGACGAAGCCGGTCGTGCCGGACCCGAACCGCCTCAATGTGGTCGAGGGGCTCAAGCGCATCTTCACTTGGCGCTCGCTGATCGAGCTCGCCAAGATGATTCTCAAGGCAGTCGTGATCGGATGCGTGATGTGGTTCACGATCACGCGGATGCTACCGCTTATCGTAGGATCGCTCTATCAGCCGCTGCCGCAGCTTTCGGTCATGTTCTGGGGCCTGCTGGTCAAGCTTTTCGGCGTCGCGGCACTGGTGTTCATCATCATCGGCGCCGCCGACGTCAAGCTGCAAAACATCATGTTCATGCGCAAGATGCGCATGTCGAAGGACGAAGTCAAACGCGAGCACAAGGACCAGGAGGGCGATCCGCGGATAAAGAGCGAGCGCAAGCGGCTCGCGCGCGAGCTCGTCATGAATGCCGCCCCGCAACAGCGCGTCGGTCTCGCCAACGCGTTGATCGTCAATCCGACGCATTACGCCGTCGCTATCCGTTACGCGCCCGACGAACACCCGCTGCCCCTGGTGACCGCCAAGGGCATGGACGAATCCGCGGCGCAATTGCGCCTTTTTGCCCAGGAAGCAAATGTGCCGATCATCGGCAACCCGCCGGTTGCGCGAGCCCTCTATAAAGTCGGGCTCGACGAGCCGATTCCCGAAGAACTCTTCGAGACCGTCGCCACCATCCTGCGTTGGGTCGATTCGATCGGCGCGAAGGGCGGCCGGCCTTCCGGCGCCAATCCCGCATCGGCTCTCCATTGACCGGCATGGCGCCGAGCTCGATGAGCATCGCAACGGAATTCAACGCTTCATGTCACTGATTCGCGTTACCAGGGGATGGTCGAAATGCTGAAAGCGTTCAAGACTCCGGCGAGCGGCGAAATCGGCATCGCGCTGTTGGTGGTCGCGATCATCTCGCTGATGATCTTGCCGCTGCCTCCGGCAGTGATCGACGTCCTGCTCGCGCTCAACATCACCATCAGCGTCACGCTACTGATGGTCACGATGTACGTGCCGAACGTCGTGTCGCTGTCGGTTTTCCCTTCCCTGCTGCTTTTCACCACGCTTTACCGGCTGTCGCTCAATATCGCGTCGACGAAGTCGATCCTGCTGCATGCCAACGCCGGGCACATCATCGATAGTTTCGGGGAGCTCGTCGTCGGCGGCAATCTCGTGGTTGGGCTCGTCGTCTTTCTGATCATCACGACCGTGCAGTTCATCGTGATTGCCAAAGGCTCCGAACGTGTCGCGGAAGTGGGTGCCCGGTTCACGCTCGATGCACTGCCCGGCAAGCAGATGAGTATCGATGCCGACCTGCGCGCCAATCTGCTCACGCCTGAGGAAGCGCGCCGCAAACGCGCGACGCTCGCCGTGGAAAGTCAGTTGCATGGTGGCATGGACGGCGCCATGAAATTCGTGAAGGGCGACGCGATCGCCGGCCTCATCATCACGATGGTCAATATCGTGGCTGGCATTGCGATCGGCGTCGCCTATCACGGCATGACGGCCGGCGAAGCCGCTAACCGCTTCTCGATTCTGTCCATTGGCGATGCGATGGTTTCGCAGATTCCGTCGCTGCTGCTCTCCGTCGCCGCAGGCGTCATGATCACGCGCGTGTCCGACGACCGCGATGCCAAGCCGCAGTCGCTCGGCAACGAAATCGGCAAACAATTGTCGGCAAGCTCGCGCGCGCTTTACTTCGCGGCGCTGCTTCTCGTCGGTTTCGCCGCCGTGCCGGGCTTTCCGACCGCGCTTTTTCTCTTGCTTTCCGCAACGCTCGCCTTTTGCGGCTATCGCCTCAGCAAGAATGAGCCGTCGGCGGCATCGCACAGCAGCGAACCCGTCACCGCGATGCAGCGTGCCGGCGCAAAAGTCGACGTGCCGGCGATTCTGACGCGTCCGCCGCAGTTCGCCTGCCCGCTCGGCGTCAGAATTTCACCCGATCTCGTGCCGAGACTCTCGACTTCAGCGCTCGAAAAGTCGTTCGACACGGAACGGGAGGAGCTACAGGAGTTTCTCGGCTTGCCGTTTCCCGGTATCACGATGTGGACGAGCAATGCGCTACCAGGCTCGACCTGCGAGCTGCTGATGCATGACGTGCCCTACTGCAAGATCGAACTGCCGGCCGGCAAAGTCATGATCGCCGAATCGGTCACGCGCGACGCGGCGCTTCTTGCCACACCGGATATCGCTCAGTTGCTCGATCGCTGCGAAAAACGCGGCGGACTGGACGGCGGCCCCGGTCCCAGCTACTGGGCCGACGAGAAATCGGTGCCGCAAAAAATCGCGTCATGGCGCGCGGAGCATGTCATTGCGCATGCGTCGATCATCATGCTGCGCCGGCACGCCTCGCTCTTTCTCGGCATTCAGGAAGTGCAATGGATTCTCGAGCAGCAAAACGCAGAATATCCGGGGCTCGTTGCCGAAGTTCAGAAGGTCCTGCCTCCGCAGCGTATCGCCGACGTGTTGCGGCGTCTGCTTGAAGAGCAGATTTCGATTCGAAGCATGCGAAGCATTCTGGAAAGCCTGATCGTATGGGGCGCCAAGGAAAAGGATATGTTGATGCTCACCGAATACGTGCGCGGCGACCTGGCCCGCATGCTCGCGCATCGCGCCGCGGGGGGCGGCAAGCAGCTTCCTGCCGTGCTGCTCGATCTGCCAGTCGAGCAGCATATCCGCCAAGCCATCAAGCAAACGCCGACCGGTAACTTCCTTGCGCTTCCCCCGGACGAGGTCAACTATCTGATCGACAAGATCCAGTCGTTCGTCGGCGAAATACCGCGCGAAGGCGTTGCCCTCGTCACTTCGATGGATATTCGCCGTTACGTGCGCAGGATGATCGAGGCGCGGCTCGGCTGGCTTGCGGTTTATTCGTTTCAGGAACTGGGCGATCACGTGGAGTTGAAACCGCTTGGCCGCGTGACCGTCTGAACCAGAGCATGTCCTGCGCGATGCCTATCATCGAACCCCGCCCCCTGCGCATCATCGCTGCCGAACTCGACGCACGCGAGCGTACGGCGCGCAGCGGCGGCTCGCATCGCTTCGATTACGCGGCGCTCGCACGCCGCATGCGCGCGAAACCGGGCCACGTCGAGGCGCGCGCCGACGAAGATGCGTCCGGCTCGAACTCGGACGCTGCGGCCGAGGATCGTCTGTCGGGATTTCGCGAGGCTTCGGGGGACGACGCGAACGAGTCCGAGACACATCCGCCCGTGTCCGGCCAAAGCAGGTCAGGCAGCACACCGGATCTGTCCGAACGGATTGCGCGGACGACGCTACCCGTCGTCGATGCGATGTATCGGACACAGGGCCAGTTTATTCAGTTGGCGGCGACATTGGCTAACGAGGTCGCCGCATTTTGTGCGGATCCTTCGATCACCTCGAACGGGAATTGGAACGTGCAGTTGCCGCTCGATTCAAAAATCGTTCCGGATACGGTTTTGTACCTCTCACTTTCGCCTTTCCATCTTTCGCTTCGTTTCGATACCCAAAGTGCACGATCCCGGCAGTTACTCTTGGACCACAGTTCGCTCCTCCAGCGTGAGCTGGACGCACTGCTGCGGGCATGGGGCGCCGCGCGCGACATCGAGTTGACGGTCTGGTAGGCCGCGTGTTGCACAACCCAACATCCATCCGACCGGTGAAACCAACGTATGGGCTTTCCGATCGCTGAAATGCCGGGCGTCGGTCCTGCGCAAAGCCGTGGGATCGACGCTCCCGCCGACGATGAGCGCGCTCGTTCGCCGGTCGACGTTGTATCAGACGTACCGGTTGGGACTCTCGCATTGCCCGCCGTCGCGCCGCTCGTGGCCCGCACCGCCCGGGTCGTTTGCGATTTGCGCACCATGTCTGTCCTGCAACGCCTTCCGGAAGTCGAAGCATGGGAAGCGGCGCTCGCCGACGACATGGGAGCCGGGCGCCCTACATTCGAGGACCCGGGGGTGATCGAGCTCGCTCATTCGCGCGGTACCGCGCGTGTCACGATCGACCTCGCCGCCTACCCGTCCCTTCAGATCGCCGCCTGGGCGCGAGACGATGCCGCATCGCCGCTCGACGCCGAGCGCGCGTTGCGTGTCGCCGTCGCTGGCGTGCTGCTCGAGCCGTTGCTCAAGCGACTGGCGGCGGTCGGGCTGGGTGAAGTACGCGTCGTTCGCGTGCTGCATGCCGCGTCCACCGCCACCCGCTCGAACGATGCCGCGCCGGTCGTTCTATCGTTCACGATCGAGGGGCGAACGCATACCGCTGAAATATGCGTCGATACGCCGCTGCTCGACGTGCTGGAAACGCTGCGTTCGGCGCAGCGAATGGCATCGACGTGGCCCGGCATTTCACCGGCCGGCGCACCGGGCGACAGGCCCGCGCCGTACGCGGACCATCGCGTACCCGGACGACTCGTACTGGGTGCCCGGCGCCTGCCCGTTCAAACACTGCATGCTCTTGCGCCCGGCGACGTGTTGTTGCGCTCGCTGGCCAGTTCTCTTTCTTCGCTCGTCAGCGGTGCGGCTCACGAGGCCAAAGCAACGGCCATTGCCGCCTGGGGCACGCCCGGCCTTGTCCGGCTGCACGTCCCGGTGATGATCGACGGGCTAAAACTTTTCGTCATGAAGGAGCCGACCATGACCGATGAGCTGGATCCGACCCGTTTGGGCGAGACGCTCTCGAGCGATCCACCGGACGATCCGATCGACATCGGCGACCTGGATCTGCCAGTGCAATTCGAAGTCGATACGATCGCGCTGCCGCTCTCGCAGCTATGCGCACTTCGTCCAGGCTACGTGCTCGAGTTGCAAACGCCGGTGGCGGACGCGCAGCTCAAACTCGTCGCGCACGGTCAGACAATCGGCTTCGGCGAGCTCGTCACGGTCGGCGATCATCTTGGCGTACGGATTCTGAGAATGGCACACGGCGATGGTTCAATTCAGTGACCTGACGGGGCTGCTGCTCGTCATCGTCGCGATCAGCCTGGTGCCATTCGTTGCCATGGTCGTGACTTCCTATGCCAAGATCGTCGTCGTCTTCGGCTTGTTGCGCAATGCATTCGGCGTGCAGCAGGTGCCGCCGAACATGGTGCTGAACGGCATAGCGATCCTGGTGTCGCTCTACGTCATGGCTCCGGTGGGAATGAACGCGCTGCAGACGCTGCAAAGCCAGTCGATTTCGCCGCAACCGACGCAAGCGGTCATCCAGCTTTTCGGCGCCGCGCGCGAGCCGTTTCGGACCTTTCTCAACAAGCACGCGAACGAGCGCGAAAAGCGCTTTTTCATGCGCTCCGCGAGCGTGGTATGGCCGAAGCAAATGGCAAGCGAGCTGAAGGAAACGGACCTCATCGTGCTCGCGCCGGCTTTCACGCTGACCGAACTCACGGATGCTTTCAAGATCGGTTTCCTGCTCTATATTGCATTTATCGTCATCGATCTCATCATCGCGAACGTGTTGCTGGCGATGGGGCTCAATCAAGTGACGCCGACCAATATCGCCATTCCGTTCAAGCTGCTGCTTTTCGTCGTCATGGACGGATGGTCCACGCTCGTGCACGGCCTCGTGATGACCTACCGATAGCTTGCGCTCGGCTATTCCTCCGGAATCCCATGTATGGAAATCGATACGCTGGTTCGAATGACAACGCAGGGCATGCTGTTATGCCTCTACGTCTCGTTGCCGATCGTGATCGTCGCCGCGGTCGTCGGCCTCGGCGTGTCCTTCATCCAGGCCATTACGTCGATGCAGGACCAGACGCTTTCGCACGCGGTCAAACTGATCGCCGTGACGATCGCGCTCGTCATCATGGCGCCTTTTTCCTCCGCGGCGCTTCTGCATTTCGCCAATGAAGTGATGCGAACGGCTGTCCCGCAATGACGCGTGTCCCCGGTTCTCCTGTCGATTCGACGTCGTTCAGACCGACCGCGGCCGAAGACAGTACGCCCACCGGCCATTCGCCGGGCGGCTTGGGCGGCGTCGTGGAATATCATGGCACGCGCTTTTATTACGGCCACCCGACTCCGCTCCAGACCGATCGCGGCTCGCTCATGGCCCGCCAGCTCGCGAAGATCGCGGCGAGGCTCGCGGCGCTCAAGCGGCGTATCGCGGCACGCCGTCAACGCCGCGGCATGCCGGGCGGCGGCGACGACGACTTCGACGGCGAATTCCTCGACGGCGGGCACGGCGAGCACCGACGCGCGGAGGCCGGCGGCGGTGCCGGCGAAGGCGGCGGCGGCTCGGGCGGACAATCGCATCACGACGAGCATGGCGGTAGCTCGCGCTCGGGCGATCCGACACCGAAGGTCGAGATCAAGCCGCAGAACATCCGGCCCGTGCGCGATCCGACACCCGGCGCATTGATGGCCCGTCTCACGGCGCAATCGGGCCTCGGCAACGTCAAACCGGAGCAGGTCCCCGACGCGTGGATCGCCGCTCTCCTCTCGCAGCGCGACAAGCTGGCCGCCGATCCCAACTACCGGCTCGACGTCGAATATTTCGACATGTTGCTCGACCTCCTTTATACGAAGGAGCAAATCGGCCCGCTCCGACCGCAGGGCATGTCGACCTGGCGCGAAAAGCTGAAGGCCCTGGTGGGCGAACTTGCGGCAAAACGCGCCCCCGCTGATTCCACACGTGCTGCTTCGGATGCGGCCACCGTGCCGGCCAGCCGCCGCGAGTTGACCAAGCTCGAAAACTTTCATGCGCTGCTGCCGCTCATTGCGATGCAGCACGATGCCGTAGACGTTCCCTCGAGAAGGAGCCAATCGAAGAATAGGGTCACGACGCTGCGTAACGCAGCGCTCGCTCGGCAATCGAAGCGCTGAGAAGCGTCGGATCCGCATGCGCACAAATTCGCATAGTCGCGGTCCGCTTCGCATGCCCCCTCGCGTACCCACCCAATCCGGATAGAGTACGGCAGACGGTCTGCGCAACATTGGTGCGCGTCGACCAGCGACATCACGGTCCGCCAAATGACGAAACTGCTGCGTATTCTGACTGGCATGCACGCGGGCGCCGAATTGCGCCTGAGCGAGGGCTCGTACCGCGTGGGAGCGGACGACGATGCCGATATCCGGATTTCGGATTGGCGCGGCATGGATGTGCAGCTCACGATCGACAGCGCGGGTCTGGTCACCGCGCGGCGCATGGTTTTGGAGCCGGTGCTGCACGAAGGCGCGACGGGCGACGCCGAATCGTCCATGGACGGCCAGGCGGCAGCACCCGTTGGCGAGGCCGTGCACGCGGGCGATCCGCCAATCGACCCGGGGACGGTATTGCTCGTCGAGTTCGTTCCGATGCAGTTCGACGATACGGTACTTTGCATCGGCCCGGACGATGTCGTTTGGCCAAGCGATCTCGAGCTTCTGTCGACACTGTTGAGCAAGCCCGAAGAAGACGCGCGCCGCACCGGCGAGTCGTCGGGGCGGCGCAAGCTGGTGGGTATCGTGCTCGGCTGCTCCATGCTTGGCGCGATCATCGTAATCGGGTCGGTGCTGATTACGATGGCCGTCAGCCGCGCGGCTTCGCACGATCCGGCCGACCTCGCGCAGCGAGTGAATGAAGAGCTGGTGGCGGCGCATATGCGAGAGCTGCATGCGCGCGTACAAGGTTCACGCGTCATCGTGACCGGCATCGTGCCGACGCCCGATGACGACATCGCTGCACGCAACCTGCTCGCGCGCCTTTCGCCCAATGCCATCGTGCGGCAGTACGACGTGGCGCAGATCGATGTGCGCAATCTCGAGGAGTCGCTCAATACGCCGGGCTTGCAAGTGAAGTACTCGGGACACGGTGTTTTCGATATCGAAGGCGCGGTGCCCAATCCACGCGATGTCGATGCGCGCCTCACGAGGATGCGTCATGACTTGAGTCCGAACATCAAGCAATTGCGTGTGCAGGTCACGCAGTCCGAAGACAACATGCCGGCGCCCGAGGTTTTTTCGGAGCTCATGAACTCGGATAGCGTGCGTTATGCGCAAACGCCGGACGGCGTGAAACATATATTCGTCGTGCCGGGCGAAGACGATGCATCGGCCGTCCAGGCCGAAGGCGCCGAGGGCGCCTCGGCGGCGATAGCCGGCGCATCGGACGCGGCAGGGGCATCCGCACCGGTTGCGGCGGCGGGCGGCGCGTCCGGTGCAACGGTTGCGGCATCGAGTGCCAGCAGTGCGCCGAGTGCCGTAGCAGCGCCGCCGGCGGCAGCATCGGGTTCCGTTGCCGCGGCCAGGCCGGGCGCTTCGGGCGTCGGCGCATCGGTGCCGCCTGGCGCGCCAGCCGCGAACACCGCGGCGATGCCTCCGCCGGGCGGCGGCATGCCCGCAGGACGGCCCGCGCAGATGCCGGCACCGAAGCCCAGCTATCTGCCGTTGCCGAGATGACTTTTTTGGGGAGTGACGAAATGTACGAGCCAATCGAAGCCTGTGCGACCGACTTCAACGAATTTCAGCGAATCCTCGCGGATCCGTCGCCGGAAAGCTCGGCGCGCATCGAAGGCTTCCGTGTCGCGCTGGAAGCGACCGCTGCGAATATCGGCAAGGCGACGGGAGCGAACGAAATGGAGCGCAACCAACTGGCGCAGCTGTATCGCGGCATGCTGGCGGCGAGCAGGATCGTGGCGCACTTGCAGGAAAAACGTGGCGCGGCTTGAGGCTGTCGCGGCCACTCCCGGGTGCGCCTTGCCAGCGCATACGGATAGAGGCTTGCTCGCGGTGGCGGCGATCCCGATCGCGCGCAGCCGGGGCGGCAATTCATATCACTTGTTAAAGGAGGTAAGACTATGGTAGCCGGAGCAGCTATGGGTCAGTCTGCCGACGCCGTTGCGTCGATGGCAGGCATCACCGCGGCGTCGAACATGGCCACCAAGGCCACGGCGCTCATGAACCTGAGCCAGTCGCTGACGTCTGCGGTGGCGAGCATGGCCAAGGGTATGGGCAGCAACGTGAAGGACGCCGCCCGCCCTACCTGATCGCTTTGCTCAGGGCATGTCATTCACCGGTGCGCGGCTTGTCCGCGTACCGGGTTTCCGTCTTGCCGTTCCTTCTCGCCGCCGTCCCTTCCAGTCGCGAGCGCCCGCCGGCGCGCTGCGGCCGCGCTCAACGCACTCTATGTCCAGCTCCGAACGATACGCGCAACTGGTTCGAGACCTTTGCTACACCGTCGGCTTGCCCGACGCGGAGCATGTGCTTCGCACACGCTCGATCGAAGTCGAAGGTTTCGATGTACGGCTCGAGTATTTCGAGAACGATCTGGAGGCGATCTACGCGAATTTCCATTACGGCACGGTGACGGCCGGCCGGACGCTCGTCGTGTTTCGGCTGATGCTCGAGGCCAATCTGCTCATTTACGCGCAGGATCAGGCACAGCTGGGGCTCGATACGGACACGGGGGGCATCGTGTTGATTTTGCGGCTGCCGATGACACCCGATGTAAACGGCGGCGTGTTGGCCGACTTGCTCGCGCACTATGCGGAGCACGGCCGCTATTGGCGGCAGAACATCATCGAATCGACGGATGAGATGTTCGAAGGAATCGTGGCGGGGGAGTACGTCTGGTTGCGGGCTTAGTGTTTTCCATGGGCCGTTGCTCATGCAATTCGTCGGCCCGGCAGATCGGCCTGGAAGGCGATTTCGCCGCCTTCCAGGCCGCACCCTGTTTGTCGCAGGTTAGCCCTTCGCCGCTTCCCGGATCATTTCACCCCCCCGGGTGATGAGGGCGGCTTGCGCGGCGGTGAGTTCCATGTCACGCCGCATGCCGGCTACTTTCAATTGGTCGTCCATGTTTTGCTCGCCCGCTCGGACGAACTCGTCCATGTCCTTGGCGAGGTTCGGGCGCGGCCGCTCGGTCGAAGGACGATCGGCGCGATGCGCGTGTTCGCCGCCGCTACCTTCGATGATCCGATAGGGCGCAAGCACCCTTGGCTCAACCGCGCGATCCAGCCTGTCCAGCCCGAGCGTGTGAGTGGGAATCCGGACAACCGGAAGCATGGGCGGCTCGGCGAAAGCAGTGCGCGATGCGCTGAAACGGGCGGGCGGTACGACTTCGCCTGTCAACACGGTGTGCGTGGCCTCGCTGCCAAGCTTGCCCGTCCTTCGTGCGGGAAGCAGCTCGAGCGCCCCGCCACCGCTCATGCGGGACGGCGCCGGGTTGGTCGACTGATTTGCGTCGGAACTACGGCTCGCACCGGAATCAGGGGTGACGTGCGATACCTGCCCGCCACTGGTGACGCTGAATGTGCTCTGGTTTGCCATGATCTGCATCTCCCATGAAGTGAGGCGTGGCCACGCGCCACCGCTTAGTGATGCACTTTATAACCGCGAGCCGGCCGGCAGAAGGCCCACCGCGAAGCATTGACCCGCGACCCGAACTCTCGACGCGTACGGCCCGATTGCCTGACACGCGCGTTCGTTTCGCCCCGCTGCGCTTTGCTTCGCACTCGCCCCGTCCGAGAAGGCTCGACACCGCAGAATTGACCGGAATGCCGTAGGAGTCGCCATATGATGCCGTTCCGCCCCCCGCAGTTGATCGAATCGGATGAAATTTTGTTGCGGCCGCCTGCTCCCGAGGACGCCCAGGCCTTGTTCGACGAAATGCTCAGCGACGCGGAAACGATGCGCTATCTCCCGTTTCCCCGGCACACGACGCTCGACGATACGCTCGCGTACATCGAAGAATCGCGCCGTGGCTGGGAAAGCGGCTCATTGCTCCGCTGGTTGCTCGTCGACAAGGCCACCGGCAATCTGACCGCGCTGATTCAACTCGAACCGCGCCCGCCGCGCGCCGAAATCGGTGTAATCATCAGTCGCCAGGGCGGCAGCCGAAAGCGCCGCGCGGGCCTCCAGGTTCTGCGCAAATTGATCAAGTGGCTGCTTGCGCAGCCCGCGATCTATCGACTCTACGCATGCTGCGCGACAGACGGTCCCGCGCAAAGCGCCATGGAACGCCTGGGTTTCGTGCTGGAGGCCAAGCTCACGAACTATGAATCCCGGCCGAACATGGGTGTAGTCGTGGGCGACAGCTATCTGTACGTGATGACGCGCTCCGCCGCTGTGCCGCCTGCGACGCCAGCCACGCGGTGGCTCGCCTCGGAAGAGGAAACTACGGCGTAACGCGGGGTGTTGCGCCGCGGCACGCGCGGCCACCACGCGTTATGCGCGCTTCGTGTTCCAGCGCAATACTTCGCGTGGCGCGCATCCGCGTGACAGGTGCTGTCACATCTGAGCGACATAGTGCAATGCGGATCAACTCTCGCGCATTGCCATGGCGAATCACCGCCGAGTTCACTGCTTCTCGCCGTCCCAATCGAATGCGAATGAACAAACGGAACCGCGCGGGGTTGCCGGCAGCGCGTCGCCGTCCGCCGCCGCGCAACCGAACGGGCCGCTCGCGCGGCTGAAGCACGCGTTCGACAGCTTCCGACAGGTCGAGCGCGCGCGCACAACCGATGTGAGCAGCGCGCTCTTTCATCGCAGCCGCTCCGGCCGCACGTGGAGCCCGTGGCACTTTACCCGCCACGACCGGGAGCAGGATCATGCGGATCGCCTGCCGCCGCTGCCCTCGCGTTCGCATAGAAAAGAGCCGGACGGGGCGAAGACGCTCGCGAAATCCGCGATCGCCCGAACTGTCTCGGCCGAGTCCTCGGACAGCCTCGGCGTCGCTAGCCCACCGGAGGCGCAAACGCCGGAACGATCCGATGCGCTCCGCTTTGCCCGCAGTGTGCGCGACTCCCTCGCCGCCGAACTCACGGTTTCGCCCTTGCATGGGGACGAGCTTGATCGCTTTGCCGCGCGGCTCTCTGGCATCGCATCGCTCGATGGCGCTTCGCCGGTCGCGCAGGCTCGGACGCACTTGTTTGCCTGCGCCGTACGAGCGGCCGGCGCGCGGGACGTATGGTTTGCCGAACGGATGCTGCAGCACATAGCCGCGCTCGATTTCGATGCCCCGCACCGGCGCACAGCCGCTAATGACGAAGAGCGTCGCGCGTGGCATGTAGTGCGACAGCTATCACGCTCGAGCCTCGGATTCTCGATGATCGAGCACATTCGCACGGCCGCCGGCACGCCATTCAGAGATCGAACGCATCGCTTCGCGGTCAGAACGCTCCTCGAAAGCGCGCAGGCCCTCGACTATGCCCCTGGCGATATACGCAGCGTATCGTGGCGGGACTACTCCCCGGGCGCGGTCAGCGCCCGCAATACGGCGGCGCCGCTCGACACCGAAGAACCGGGCCCCACCGCGCTCGCCAAGCGAGCCTTCGATGCCGCGCGCGCGGTGCTCGAACACGGGCCCGATTCCCTTACCCCGGACCAATGTGGCGCGTTGCTGGCCTGGCGGCAAGGTTTTTGCGAAGACGGACGGCACAGCGAGTTTTCGCAAGCGCGCGAGCGACTGCACAAGTTCGTGACCAAGACGATTCCGCGCGTGGAAGAAAACCGCTGGAAGACGCTGCTTCCGCGCATGCTGTTCGGCACGCATACCTCACCGCTGTCGGCACTCCAATTCGGTACGCGGGGCGTGCCGCGCCAGACGATCGAACGCGAACAGGCAGCGCTCAAGCGGAAAACGAGCGAAACGCTCGTACAGATGAAGGATAGCGCGGCCGTCGAACCCTCCGCGGTCCTGACGCATTCGCGCGCACCGCGCAACGCCGGCGCGCGGGCTGCGCGGCAACTCTATGTCGAACACCGCGACGCGTCGATCCGGGAGAAAACGCGTGCGGCACTCTCGCGGTTGATCACCAGGATCCAACCATCGCGGAGCCTGCTCGCGCACGCCCGCACTCGAAGCTCGGTGGTCGAGCTCGCCGCGCTGCAGGTATGGCTCGATCGCGGTGGGTTTCCGGGCGGACACCCCGATCCGGCTGCGCTGGTCGACATCGCGAAGCGCGCGCACGATATTGGCCAATCGCTCGCTACCTCACGCGGCATGCTCACGAAAGAAGGAACCGCGCATCGCAAGCTCGAACGTCTTTTCGAAGCGACGGCATCGTGGCAAAAAATGTCCGGCGATCAGTTGGCGAAAACGAAACCGTTCAGCCGCCTGGCGAAACAGCCTTTCGACGTCATACGGCTCGCGGCTTGGGGAAAAGTGGCGCACGTGCCCGCGGACGACCCGTTCTGGCTCGAAGTGCAGGATCTGCTCGCGCTCGAGAATCCATCTCCGGCCGCCGGGGCACGCGATATCGCCTCCGTCCGCTCGACGTTGACCGAGGTCATCATGGGTTTGCAGTCCGGACAGCGGTTGCGTCTGAGTGATGGCGGCCATCAGGGTGTCAGTACGCGCGGCCTGAACGGGACCACGAAGTTGTTTTTCGGCGGAGTCGGGATACCCGTGTCGCCACGCCTCGACCTGCGGGCGTCGCGCACGCGTGAAGCGATCGTCGAGGTGAGCCGCTCGACGCACGGCGTCGAGTTGTTCATCGGCAGGGCCGACGGCACCGACCGTCATGTCGGCGCGGGTCTGCTGGTCGGATACGACATCGACGTCGGCCTGACATCCCTGCGCGCCGGGCTCGTGACGAACGCGACGCTGCATGCCCATGAAATCAGCCGGCCACGCGGCGTGTCGATCCGCGTGGCGAGACGAATCAAACCGGACGGCTCGGGCTATGACGACCAAGCCATGCGCGCCAAGCTCGCCGAGATCAACGACTTTCTTTTCAGCGAGGCCGAAGCTGCGCCTGGCGGCGGGCCGAACGGTCTTTGGAACCGTCTCGCCGAACGCTATTGGAACGATCCCGATATATCGATCAGTTGGACCGATGGCGTGAGCGACACGAAACGGCGCGGCGTGACCGTCGACGTCACAGCTACCGTCGAGTTCTACGAAGTGGGCGTCGACGGCCCAAACGACCCCGGCGACCTCACGCTGCGAGGTGGGCCGTCGGCCGGTATCGGCCGGCAAACCTCGCGGCAAACGAGCGATTCGGTAGAGCGAAGCGGCTCGCTGCGTGTGGAGCACCATCGTGTCAGCACCGGCTCGTTCTGGCAGGAACGCCAGGGCATCGCGCCCGGCTTCGCCCATCCGTTGTCGGCAACAGGGCACGAAAGCATCGGCCTTTTCTCGATCGATACGCTGGTCAGGACAAGGAAGCTCGACCAGCGCAATACCTCGGCGAAGCTGCAACTCGTTCGCGAAGAAGAACGACTCGTTCACCGCGCATGCCTTGTCGACATCGAGTACTCGAACGTCCAGGCGTATGTCAGCGCGCTTCAGGACTCGCGCAAGGAATTACTGCAACTCTTGCTCGCCTCCGAGAACATGAATGCCCGGGTAGGCGGCGCAAATTCCGCCGAACCGCCCGCGCAGGCAATCGCTCGGGCCAATCAGCGGATCAACGCCCATCTTGCCGATGTTCTCGTCAATCGCAGCCCGCACCTGACCTATGTACTGCGGCACCGGCTGCGCAAGCACGCCGCCGAGGCGCTGGACGCGAACGACGCACGGCTCTCTCAAGCGGGCGAGGACCTTGCGCTCAGGAAGCGGATCGAGGCAGACAGCGAACGCATTCTGAGCGATCGCAGCTCGTGGATGCTCGTGGAGCTGAAGGTCAGAGAGCGCACCACGCGTTCCCGCAGTATCGGCCCGAACGCGATCGCGCGGTTGAATACGCGCACCAGCGCGACCGGCGACCGCGAAATCATCGTCGAGAATGTGCCGTTCCAGGTGCTGGAAGCGCTCGATCCGGCCTGATCCGGCGGCCGCAATCGTCGAAGGTTCGTTTGATCGACGTGAGGTTCGCCTGAGGTGCACCCCGCACCCCCATCGAGCCCGACAATCGCCTACGTGAAATGTCAGGCGATAGACGGGAGGTTCCTCATGCGCACCGGCAACTTTCAGGGTGGCAACGGATGGCCAGGCGGCGTCGGCTCACAACAGCCGGGGTGGGGTTCGCCTCATGCTCCTGGGCCGGGCGCCGGCCAGCGTTTCGGGCCGCAGCCCAGCGCCCAACCTGTATCCGGTTCGTTACTCGGCGGCTTGCGTGATTTGCTGCATCCGCCAGGACGCTCACACGCGCACGATCCCTTCGCGAACGCGACGCATATGGCCGACGGCGGCACAAACGCTCGCGGAGGCTGGCAGTACGCAGGCGGAGGCCGCGCGGTTTGGACCGGCCCATATCAAGGCGATACGCTTACGGCACAACAATACAAAACGCTGGAAAGGGCATTCGCTATTCCCGCTGCGTTGGCAGTTGGCTCTTTCGGCCCGCTTGCCGGGATCTTTACGTACTTCGGTATGCGCCGCGACCTCCGCAAATCGATGGACTACCTGTCGACGCTCGGAAACGAAACCAAGCGGGCGTCAAGCGGTTCGCCGCACAGCAGCGCGGCGCTTCCCTATATGCCGTATATGCCCTACCCCATGATGAACATGCCGGGCATCTGGGGTCCCGCCGCGATGGCGTCGAGCATGGACCCGTGGTGCTCGGGGATGGGGGGGCCGTACGGATACGGCATGGCGGGTATGGGCTTTCCCTATCCCGTTCCGTATCCCTATCCCTATCCTGTCCCGTCGGGCCCGAGCGCCGCAAGGCAGCCCTCCAACTCACAATTCGGCAACGCACGGTTCGCTGTCTCCCCCGATGGCAGGGCTACCGACAGCCAAGGCAAAGAACGCTTGCGGCTGCGCGATGTGGGCGATTCCTGGGATAAGGTGTTCCCCAATAGGTCGTCCAGGGTGGGGGTCGATTTTCAATACTTCATCTTGCAAGGGAAGATCCGCCAGTCGCCTGGCGCTGACCCGAGGTCGGTTGCCGAGGACCTCCGGCAGTTGGACACGTTCTACCAGCAAGCACTGCAGCATCTCGACCGCCCCAATGCGGCGCACACCGATCACAACTCATTGCGGGTATAGCGCGCAGCGCGTTATCGGCAACAGCGGCGGCCGTGTGAATGCGCAAAGCGGCCGCTCCACCGAAGCGCGGACCGCTTATGCATCATTTTCGTCACGCTCCCTGGGTCTGTGCCGCCACGAACGCAAGATGGCTGCGATTGAGCGCTTTGTATTTGTCGCGCAGCTGGCGTAAATGGTAGTCGACGTTATGTGCAGTCGTATCGAGACGACTGGCGATCTCCTTATCGGAGAGGCCCAGCACGAGCAGGCTCAGAATCCGTTGCTGAAGCTGCGACAATAGACCCGCCGCTTCCCGTCTTCCCATCGCTTTGATGTACGCGGAGCAACGCTGATGCACTGACAAGCCGAGTGCGAGCGACTGCGCGAGCACGTTGTCCGTCATCCATGCCATGTTGTGGCGCGGCGACGCGAAGCTGATGATCGAGCGGATCGTCGTGTTTGAAATCGACACGCCGAAAGTCAGTCCGCTGCAAACGCCCTTTTCCCGCATCTGGTCGACAATGGGTTGGAAACGCATGTAGTCGCCATTTTTGCGCCACGTCGTGACGAGACTCTTGAGGTCCCAGACGTGGGGCACGTCGCTCACGAGTGCGGCCCGCAAGTGGCTGTCCCGCTCGAGAAAACCGGCCTCGAGTAATTGAGTCGCGATATTCGTTGTCAGATAGTTACGCAACAGATAGACCCGCTGCACGCGGCCACGCTTGTCCGTTTTGACAGCGAGATAAGCGAGCCCCCCATAGCCCAGCATGCGTAAAAGCGTACGCACGAGCCGCACGCGCTCCTCGGCGTTGCGTGCGGCACCGAGCTCCACGGCAATATCCGTTTCCCGGCCGAGTTCGTCACCTCGGATCATCGACGCGATTTCCGCTTCGTCGACATAGCAAAGTTCCGGACCTGCGGACCCGGCATCGGGTTCAAGTTCGTCTCGCTCCAGTAATGCCGTGTCAACTCGATCTTGTACCAGAAAGCCCTCGGGCTCTCTCACCACGTCTTGGTACGACATTCGTGCTCCTCATCGTTGCAGCGGACAGACACATCCCCCCGCGCATCGAACGATGCGGCAGCATTCCCGTAGTCAGTGGTAGATATCCGCGGGCTCGCTGCCCGGTATTTGATTATGGCAATTGTGCGACGTGTTCAATCGTCGAGAATCCGCCCGGCAATGTAGGCCAATTGGACGCGGTTGAGCGCATCGAAGCGCTTCTCGAGCTGGCGTAAATGATAAGCGACGGTATGGACCGACATCGACATTTGCTCGGCAATCTCGCGATTGCTCAGCCCCTGCGAGACGCAGCGAAGCATGCTGCGCTGAATGTCGGTCGGAACGGAGATTTGCCAATCAGGCAAGAGTTGGTCGATGCGCGGCTCGATGAACGAATGCAGCGACACGCCGATCGCATACGCCTCGCCGATCGTCGCATCCGTGATCCAGCGGCGATCGGGCTGTGCACTGGAAAGTGTCACGATGGCATGCTCGAACGGACGTTCGGTCTGAAGACCGAACGTGACGCCGCTCTGTGCGCCGACCTGAACCGCACCTGCGACGAAGCGTTTCGCCGCGGCGGCACCCACGCGGCTGGTGTGTTGACCGAAAAGCGTCTGGAGATCCCATGCCAGCGGCCAATCGAAGCGGCATGCGAAATCGATGCGTGGGTCGGTATCGAAAAAAGCATCGCGATTGAAGCGCTCAGCCCAACCCGGCGGCGAATAGGTATCGAACCACGCCAACGCGCCTACGCGTTCTCCAACCCGCTGAATCAACCAATAGCAGAGCCAGTCGAACCCCGCTTTGTGAACGGCACTGCTCGTGAGGTGGCGGCGAACGGTCAGGTCCTCGTAGCAGCCAAGGTCCGTCAGCAGCGCTGACTCCCGCGTGGTCCCAGGCTGCCACGCTCGAATTCCCTCCTCTACAGGCTGGCCGTCTAGCTGCCTATCGCCGAACGTGACTACGACGGCGCGGCGCTTCTTTATCCCGCTCATCATTGGTTTCCACCCATCCGAAAAATTGCCGCGACGGATCTTGCCATCGATCCTCCACACTGTTCGTCAGTCGCGCCCGCGATCGGGCGCGCACCGCGCCTGTGCAGCCATCGCTCTTTAAAGTTGACTACTCATTCTCGATGCTGGGCGCTTTGCCACACTGACATTCTAGGAAACGTGCATGGGCTGCAATACATAAGCTCTCGTCAGGTCGCAGCGGACAGACCGCTCGATCCTACGTTTTTTTGGGATGGCCACACGCGTTTGGCAATCGAGGCCGGTCCGAATCTACACTTCCTCGAAAATCGATGCAAACGCAACCATCTGTGCGGAGATCGAAAAACCACTAAGTGGTAACGTGAAAATTCGCGTTCCTCGCCGATGCTTCGCAAAGTCGCTTCGATGCTTCACGCGCTGCTCTAGCATCGCGAGTGACTAAAGGAGGACGAAATGGACAACGTTCGCGGTGCGGGAAACGGAAATTGGCAGCCGGGGCTTCCGGGGGAACCCCGCGGCCTTCCGGCACCTGCAACTTCGCCGTCAGGAGACGTTCCTCCTGGCACCGGTGCCGCTTCGCAGCCCACCAATCCGG
>Ga0207657_10000986_pt1 | contig 30204 bp, 28 predicted proteins | sample KBSC33metaG_FD_184316 | JGI IMG/M metagenome (GOLD analysis project Ga0207657, IMG submission 184316) | Corn rhizosphere microbial communities from Kellogg Biological Station, Michigan, USA - KBS C3-3 metaG (SPAdes) (version 2) | ecosystem: Host-associated > Plants > Roots > Rhizosphere > Soil ...
CACTGGGCCACGGCCTGGGAAGGCGGTGGAGGGGGAGCCTCGAGTCAGAAGACCTGCCGCCGCCCCGAACCCGAACCCCTCGCGGAAGGAGGATTCGTGTCGCACCGTCTCACCATCGTCGCGGTGGTCGCGGCTCTTGCGGCCCTGCTCGTCGCACGTGCCGACGCCGGACAATCTGCCGCCACGAAAGTCCCGCACCGGATCGTCTCGCTCTCGGCCACGGCAACGGAGTCGCTCTTTGCGATCGGCGCCGGCAAGCAGGTGGTCGCCGTCGACGATCAGTCCGACTACCCACCCGAGGCGCCGAAGACGACGCTCTCGGGCTTCACCCCGAACGTCGAGGCGATCGCGTCGTACCGCCCCGATCTCGTGGTCGTCGCCTACGACCCCGGCGGTCTCGTCGCGTCGCTGCACAAGCTGAACATCCGGGTGCTCAATCAGTCGGCCGCGACGAATCTGAAGGGCGCCTACGCGCAGATCCTCGAGCTCGGCGGCGTCACAGGGCACGCGGCGAAGGCGAAGAGCGTCGTCGCGGGGATGAAGGCGAAGATCGCATCGATCGTCAAGCACGCGAGGAAAGCGCCGGGGCTCTCCGTCTATCACGAGCTCGAGCCCGACCTCTACTCGGCGACGTCCAAGACGTTCATCGGGCAGATCTATTCGCTCTTCGGTCTCCGCAACATCGCCGACGCCGCCGATTCGACCGGAAGCGGTTACCCGCAGCTGTCGGCCGAGTACATCATCGGCGCGAATCCGTCGCTGATCGTCCTCGGAGACGTGCGCTGCTGCGCGCAGACGCGCCAGACCGTCTCGTCGCGCCCCGGCTGGAACACGATCTCGGCGGTGCGGAACCACGCCATCGTTCGCATCGACGATTCGATCGCCTCTCGTTGGGGGCCGCGTGTCGTGAACTTCGTCCGAGCGATCGCAAGCGCGCTCAAGGTCGCCCGAACGTAGTGGTCCGCGCACCGCTCTGGCTGATCGGCGCGGCGGTGTTCACTGCGAGCGCGCTGCTGGTCGGAGCGCTTGTCGGCCCCGTGAACCTCGGCGTGGGCGGCGTCCTCCAGGGGACGTTCGCCCACGTCTTCGGGGTGCACAACCCACTGTCGGCGACGAACGACGCGATCCTGTGGGAGGTGCGCCTCCCGCGCGTCGTCCTCGGCGGAATCGTCGGCGCGACGCTCGCGCTCTCGGGCGCCGCGTACCAGGGCGTGTTCCGCAACCCGCTCGCCGATCCGTATCTGCTCGGCGCCGCAGCGGGAGCCGGGCTCGGCGCGACCCTCGCGGTCGTCTACGGGCCGAGCGGAGGGTTCAGCGGCGACCTCGTTCCGGTCGCAGCGTTCGTCGGCGCGTCCGTTGCCGTGGTCGCGGCGTATGCCCTCGGGCGTACGGCGGGTGCGGGCGCCGGTGCCGCCGCGCTCGTGCTCGCCGGGGTCACCGTTGCCGCATTTCTCACCGCACTGCAGACGTTCGTGCAGCAGCAGAACGTGCAGACCGTGCAGGAGGTGTACTCCTGGCTGCTCGGGCGGCTCGCGACCTCCGGCTGGCACGAGGTGGTCATCGTGCTGCCTTACTCGATCTTCTCGTGGACCGTGATCTTGCTTCACCGCCGGCTGCTCGACGTGCTCGCGGTGGGCGACGAGGAAGCTGCCGCACTCGGCGTGCGTGTCGCACGCGTCAGGATCGTCGTCGTCGTCGCCGCCACGGTCGGGACGGCTGCGGCGGTCGCGGTGAGCGGGCTGATCGGCTTCGTCGGGATCATCGTCCCGCACACGATCCGGCTGCTGGCCGGCGGCAGCTACCGGCTGCTGCTGCCGCTGACGATCCTGATCGGCGCCGGCTTTCTCGTCTTCACAGACGTGCTGGCACGCACGATCATCTCCCCCGCCGAGCTCCCGATCGGAGTCGTGACAGCGTTCTTCGGTGCACCGTTCTTCGCGATCGTGCTGCGGACGAGCAGGCGGGGATTGTGAGCGTCGGCTTGACGGAGCTCACCAAAGAGCGCAGGTGCCGGCTTCGCCGGCGCCGGAGCGGAGCATGAGCGCGGTCGGGTTCGACCGCCTGTGCGTATCGCTCGGCGGCACGGAGGTTCTGCACGGCGTGTCGGCATCGGTCGAGCCGGGCGAATGGGTCGCGGTGATCGGGCCGAACGGCGCGGGGAAGACGACGCTGCTGCGGACGATCGCATCGCTCGTTCCGTTTGCAGGGTCGATCGAGCTGCTGGGCGACGATCTTCGCTCTCTCTCACATCGTGAGCGCGCGCGACGCGTTGCCCTCGTCGCGCAGATCCCGACGATGCCGCCGGAGATGACCGTCCGCGACTACGTCCTGCTCGGTCGCACGCCGTACATCGGCTATCTCGCGACGGAGCGGCGCAGCGACCACGACGCAGCGGAGGCGGCGATCGAGCGTCTCGAGCTGGGCGGATTCGCGCGACGGCGGCTGTCGAGCCTTTCGGGGGGAGAGCGGCAGCGAGCCGTGCTCGCGCGCGCGCTCGCGCAGGACGCACCGTTGCTCGTGCTCGACGAGCCGACCTCGGCGCTCGACGTCGGTCGCCAGCAACAGGCGCTCGAGATCGTCGACGAGTTGCGGGCAACGGAAGGCTTGACCGTCCTGTCGGCGATGCACGACCTGACGCTCGCCGGCCAGTACGCCGACCGACTGCTGCTGCTGGACCGGGGGCGCCTCGTCGCCGAAGGCTCGGCGCGCGAGGTGCTCACCCGGGCCCTCATCTCGCAGCACTACCGGGCCGAGGTGCGTGTCGTCGGCGATCCCGAGTCGGGCCTCGTCGTCGTCCCGGTGCGCGTGGGAGCGAAGGAGCAATGACGCTCGTCGTGCTGCTCGGCGGCGCACGCAGCGGCAAGTCCGCGAGGGCGGTGAAGCTGGCAGAGGCGGCAGCGGCGCCCGTGGTGTTCATCGCGACGGGGGAGGGGCGCGACGACGAGATGGCGGCGCGCATCGACGAGCACCGCCGCGAGCGGCCTGCGGGCTGGGTGACGGTCGAGGAGCCGCTCGACCTTCGTTCTGCGCTCGAGGCGGCGCCCGCGGGCGCCACGGTCGTCGTCGACTGCCTCTCGCTCTGGGTCGCGAATCTCCTCGAGCAAGGGCAGGAGCCCGACGATCTCGGGCCGATCGCCGCGGCGCGTCCCGGCCTGACGATCGCGGTCAGCAACGAGGTCGGGCTCGGCATCGTCCCGGCGAACGCGCTCGCCCGGCGCTTTCGAGACGTGCTCGGGCGGGTGAACGCGGCGTGGGTCGCCTCGTCCGACGAGGCGTACCTCTGCGTGGCTGGACGGACGATCGCGCTGTGAGCCTCGCCGACCGCGTGCAGGCGCGCCTCGATGCGAAGACGAAGCCGCGCGGCAGCCTCGGCCGTCTCGAGGCGCTCGCGGTCCGGATCGCGACGATCGTGGGCGAGGAGAATCCGGGCCGGCTCGAGGCGGCGGTCGTCGTCGCGGCCGGCGACCACGGGGTCGCGGTCGAGGGGGTGAGCGCGTACCCGCCGGAGGTGACGCGGCAGATGGTCGCCAACTTCGAGGGTGGAGGCGCCGCAGTCTCCGTGCTCGCGCGGCAGGCCGGTGCGCGGGTCGTGGTCGTCGACGCAGGCGTCGGCAATCCCACCGGGAACATCGCGGTCGGCCCCGCGCTTTCGCGCGCAGAGACCGACGATCTGCTCGAGCGCGGCCGAGCCGGAGCGGCGCAGCTGCGCGGAGACGGCGTGCGCATCGTCGTGCCGGGCGAGATGGGGATCGCCAACTCGACGGTCGCCGCCGCCCTCGCCGCAGCGCTGACCGGCGCCGATCCCGCCGACGTCTGCGGTCCGGGCACCGGGCTCGATGCCGCCGGCGTCGAGCGCAAGGTCGAGGTCGTGCGCAGGGCGCTCGCCGCGAACGCCGTCGACCCGACCGACGGCGTTGCGGTTCTTGCCGCACTCGGTGGACGCGAGCTCGCATACCTCGCCGGGCTCGTGCTCGGCGCGCACGAGTCGCGGATGGTCGTGCTGCTCGACGGCTTCATCTCGTCGACCTCGGCCCTTGCCGCGACGCGCATCGATCCGGATGCCGCGACGTCGCTGATCGCTGCGCATCGCTCGCCCGAGCCCGGCCACGCGTTCGTGCTCGCGGCACTCGGCCTGGAGCCGCTGCTCGAGCTCGACCTGCGCCTCGGGGAGGGCAGCGGCGGCGCGCTCGCACTGCCGCTGCTCGCCGCGGCTCTCGCGATCCTCGATGAGATGGCGACGTTCGAGGACGCCGGTGTGACCGATGCCGGTCGTTAAAGCCGCGGTCGCCGCCGTCACGTTTCTCACGCGATTCCCGCTCGGGCGGTTCGTCGCGACCGATGCGCACGACGTTGCGCGCGGTGCACCGTTCTTCCCGGTCGTCGGCGCAGCGGTCGGCGCTGCGGGCGCAGGCGCGGCGCTGCTCGTCCAGCCGCCGCTGTCGCCGTTCCTCGCAGCTGCGCTCGCGACCGCACTGACGGTCGCACTGACAGGTGCCTTTCACCTCGATGGTCTCGCCGACACCCTCGACGCCACCGGTGGGATGACGCGGGAGCGCTCCCTGGAGATCATGCGCGACTCGCGGATCGGCACCTTCGGGGCGGCGGGGCTGGCGCTGGCGTTGATCGTCCGCGTGGCGGTGATCGCACAGCTCCTGTCGACCGGCAGCCTCCTCGCCGGGATGATCGCCGCCGGCGCGGTGTCTCGCGGAGCGGCGGCCGGGCTCGCGGGGGCAATGCCGTACGCGCGGGAGCGAGGCGGTGTGCTGACGGGGCGCCTCGGGCTCTGGGGTGCGCCGATCGCCGCCGCGATCGCCCTCGCCGCACTCCGTGTCGACGCCCTCGTCGTGCTCGGCGCCGCCGTGGCTGCTGCCGTCGTCCTCGCCTTCGTCTTCCGCGCCTGGCTCGGTGGCGTGACAGGCGACACGCTCGGTGCGACGAGCGAGACGATCGAATTGCTTGCACTTGTCGTCGTGGCGGCGGTCGCATGAGCCTGCTCGTTCTGTGCCGGCACGTCGCGCCCGACGGTGACACGGCTGAGCTGGCGCGGCGCGTGGCCGCGTACGAGCCTGACGCCGTGGTCGCAAGTGGGCTCGCGCGGGCTGTTCGCACCGCCGAGGCGTTCGGGCTCCCGGTCGAGGTCGACGACCGGCTGCGCGAGATCGACTTCGGCGAGGTCGAGGGCTTCGGTTTCGATGAGCTGCCGGCGTGGCTCCAGAGCGAGCTGCTTGCGAGTCCGACGACCGCACGGTTCCCAGGCGGAGAGACGTACGGCGATCTGCGCGAACGCGTCGTCGAGGCGCTCACCGAGATCACTGCCCGCCACGACCGCGTCGCCGTGGTCAGCCATGCCGGTGCGATCCGCGCCGCGCTCGCGACGTTCCTCGTCATGGACGAGTCCGCGCTGTGGCGGCTCGATCAGCGCCTCGGCGCGCTCAACGTCGTCGAGTTCGTCGAGGGAGTACCGGTCGTCCGCCTGCTCAACGGCTGAGCCAAGCTACCCTCGGGGAGTGGCCGCCATCGAGCCCCAGAGCTACCTCGCGGACCTGAATCCGGCACAGCGAGAGGCCGTGCTGACGACCGAGGGGCCGCTGCTCGTGATCGCCGGCGCGGGCTCCGGCAAGACGCGCGTCCTGACCCATCGCGTCGCGCATCTGCTCGCGACCCAGGGCGTGAAGCCGAACGAGATCCTGGCGATCACGTTCACGAACAAGGCCGCCGGGGAGATGAAGGAGCGCGTCGAGCGGACGCTCGGGCCGGTCGCGCGGGCGATCTGGATCATGACCTTCCACGCCGCGTGCGGCCGCATCCTGCGCCGCGAAGCGGAGCGGCTCGGCTACCGCTCGAGCTTCACGATCTACGACCAGGCCGACCAGGTGCGGCTCGTGAAGGCGTGCCTCGAGGAGCTCGAGCGCGACCCGAAGCGGTTCGTCCCGCGCGGCATCCACTCGCAGATCTCGAACGCGAAGAACCAGCTGATCGGCCCCGCCGACTACGCGTCGCGCGTCGCGAGCTTCTACGACCAGACCGTCGCCGACGTGTACGAGCTCTACCAGCGGCGGCTGTTCGCATCGAACGCCGTCGACTTCGACGACATGCTGATGCTCACCGTCGACGTGCTGCAACGGTTCCCCGAGGCGCGCGAGAAGTGGGCGAAGTCGTTCCGCTACGTGCTCGTCGACGAGTACCAGGACACGAACCACGCGCAGTACGTGTTGCTGAAGCTGCTTGCCCAGGATCACCAGAACCTGATGGTCGTCGGCGATCCGGACCAGTCGATCTACTCGTTCCGGTCCGCCGACATCCGCAACATCCTCGAGTTCGAGCACGACTTTCCAGACACGAAGGTGATCCCACTCGAGCAGAACTACCGCTCGACCAACGCGATCCTCACCGCCGCGAACGAGGTGATCTCGCACAACCGCGAGCGCAAGGAGAAGAACCTGTGGTCGGATCTCGGCGAAGGCGAGCTCGTGCACGTCGTCGAGACCGAGGACGAGCACGGCGAAGCCCGGTTCGTCGCCGCCGAGATCGCGCGCTGCGTCGAGGAGGGCTACAGCGGCCGCGAGATCGCCGTCGTCTACCGCACGAACGCACAGAGCCGTGTGCTCGAAGACGTGCTCGTCCGGCAGGGCGTCGGCTACCAGGTGATCGGCGGGCCGCGGTTCTACGAGCGCGCCGAGATCAAGGATGCGATCGCCTATCTGCAGGTCGTCGACAACCCGTACGACCTGGTGTCGCTGCTGCGCGTCGCGAACCGGCCGCGGCGCGGGATCGGCGACACGTCGCTGACCCGCCTGCAGGCGTACGCGACCGGGCTCGACCTGACGCTGTGGGACGCGATGGGCCGTGCCGAGGAGGCGGGGCTCGGCGCCGCCGCCGTTCGCGCCGTGACAACGTTCAGGAACGCGATGCAGTCGCTGATGGCGACCGCCACCGACGCGAACGTGGCCGACATCCTCGAAGCGGTGCTCGAGCGCACCGGCTACCTCGAGGCGCTCGAAGCCGAGCGGACGATCGAGGCGCGCGGGCGCATCGAGAACCTCGAAGAGCTCGTCGGCGTCGCGCGCGAGTACGACGGCAGCGGCGCCGAGGAGCGCTCGCTGTCCGGCTTCCTGCAGGAGATCTCGCTCTACTCGGATCAGGATGCGATCCGCGACGATCCGGACGACGGCGGCCTGGTCACCCTGATGACCCTGCATACGGCGAAGGGGCTCGAGTTTCGCGCGGTGTTCATGATCGGGATGGAGGAGGGGATCTTCCCGCACTCGCGCTCGATCGAGGAGAACACGCTCGAGGAGGAGCGGCGTCTCTGTTACGTCGGCATGACGCGCGCGCAGGAGCGGCTGACGCTGACACACGCGATGCGACGCAACCTGTACGGGCGCTACGACGCCAACCTGCCGTCGCGATTCCTCGACGAGCTCCCGAACCTCGGGGTGGAGCGCGAGCGCCTGCGGCCTGCGTCCTGGTCGGGCTACCGCGGGCAGGCGGTGCAGCGCGAGTTCGCGCCTCGTGAGGACGTCCCGGATCTCTCGACCGGCGACACCGTGCGCCACGAGACGCTCGGCACCGGGATCGTCACGCGCATCGAAGCGGGCGGCGTCGTGACCGTGCGCTTCGAGGACGGCAACGAGCGGCGGCTGATGCTCGAATATGCGCCCCTGCAGCGGCTCGGCTAGAGGTGTCCGACACCTCGGGTGTCAGATCGACGCTGGATTCGACACGCATGTGTATGCCAGCGACTCTGCGTGATTGAATCGCCGCGTGCCACCGGAAACAGCACTTTCAAGGCGGGGATTCCTAGCTGGCGCCGTCGCGCTCGCCGCCGGCACGAAGCTGGTTCCCGCTGCGACGGCCGCACCGTTCGTCCCGGCGGCGCCGCACCGGTTCGTCTCGCGCCCTGACCTGCGGCCGCCGGTCGTGGCCGTCAACACCGCGTCCGAGACCGCGTCGGCAGGACACATCTTCGTCGCGCCGTTCCAGATCACCGGCAAGGCGGGCCCGGGCTACGGCGCGCTGATCCTCGACGGGCTCGGCCAGCCGATCTGGTTCAAGCCGGAGTCGACGAAGACCGCGATGAACCTGCGGGTGCAGCAGTACAAGGGCAAGCCGGTCCTCACCTGGTACGAGGGCGACGTGCTCGGGGGCTACGGCGGCGACTTCATCGTCGCCGACCAGGGGTACCGCGAGATCGCGCGCGTCACGGCAGGCCACGGCGAGCACGGCGACCTGCACGAGTTCCTGCTGACGTCCCGCGGCACCGCGCTGATCACGATCTATTCGAACATCCCGGCCGACCTCACGTCGGTCGGCGGCTCCGCGAACGGCCAGCTCACGGAAGGCGTGATCCAGGAGATCGACGTCCCCACGGGCAAGGTGCTGACCGAGTGGCGCAGCTCGGCGCACGTCGGGCTCGACGAGTCGTATCTGCCGAGCGTGAAGGGCGACGTGGCCGACTACTTCCATCTCAACTCGGTCGGCGTCGACACCGACGGCCATCTGCTCGTCTCGGCGCGCCACACGTGGACGGTCTACAAGGTGCACCGCCGGACCGGCGCGGTGCTGTGGCGGCTCGGCGGCAAGCACAGCGACTTCACGATCGTCCCGGGCGCAGAGTTCTCGTTCCAGCACGACGTTCGCCGCCATGCCGACGGCACGCTGACGATCTTCGACAACAACGCCGCCGCGCCGACCTCCACGACGCACGCGCGGCCGATTCGGCTCGCGCTCGACCTGAGTGCGATGAGCGCGCGGCTCGTCGGCGAGTACCAGCCCGAGAGCCCGCGGGTCGCGTGGGCGATGGGTAACTTCGAGCAGCTTCCCGACGGCGGGGCGTTCGTCGGCTGGGGAACCGCCGGCGCGTTCACCGAGTTCGCGCCGGACGGCACCGTTCGCTTCGATGCGACGCTCGCCGACGGAAGCGTCACCTATCGAGCGTTCCGCGCATCGTGGACCGGCCGTCCCGCGGAACCGCCCAGGGTCGCGATCACGCGCGACGGCGGCGGTGCGATCGCGCACGTCAGTTGGAACGGCGCGACCGAGGTTGCACGATGGCGGGCCGACATGGGCTCCCGGCGGACGGCGCTGCACCCGGTCGCGACGGCGCGGCGGACCGGCTTCGAGACGACCGTGCGCCTCGGCGGCCGCACGGGATACGTCGCTCTGACGGCGCTCGACGCCGCCGGCCAGGTGCTCGGCACGTCCTCGGTGCACAGGCTCGTCTAGCCTCAGGCGCATGAGCATCCAGGTCCGGCCGTGCCGCTCGGTCGAGGAAGCGCGCGATGCCCTCAACGGCATCGGCCACTATTTCGGCGACGACAACGACCTCGAGTCCACCGAGCGGTTCATGCAGCGACTCGAGATCGAGCGCATGCACGCGGCGTGGGACGGCCACCGGATCGTCGGCGGCGCGGGCGCATTCAGCTACCGGATGTCCGTGCCGGGCGGCTCCATCCGGTGCGGCGGCGTGACCGCCGTCGGCGTGCTGCCGACGCACCGTCGTCGCGGCGTGCTCACCGGTCTGATGCGCGAGCAGCTCGCCGACTGCCGCGCGCGCGGCGAGCCGGCGGCCTACCTGTGGGCGTCGGAGTCGACGATCTATCCGCGCTTCGGCTACGGGCTCGCGGCCCTGACGGGCGACCTGCGGCTGGCGCGCGAGCGCACTGCGTTCGCGCAGCCCTTCGAGCCGCGCGGCGCGGTGCGGCTCGTCGACGTTGAGGAAGCAGCGCGCACGTTCCCGCCGCTCTACGAGCAGATGTTCGCGCAGCGGCCCGGGCTCTTCAGCCGGACGGCGGCGTGGTGGGAGGGACGCCGGCTCGTGCCGAGCGCGTTCGCGCCGAAGACGGTGAAGCGGCTCGCCCTGCTCGAGCTCGCCGGCGAGCCCGCCGGGTACGCGATCTACACCGTGAACCAGGAGTGGGCGCACGGCTCGTCTGTCGGCAACGTGACCGTGGTCGAGGCAGTCACGCCGACCCCGGACGCGACGCGCGAGCTGTGGCGCTGGCTGCTCGACTTCGACTGGATCTCGGAGTTCCGCGCGAGCCTGCTGCCTCTCGACCATCCGCTCTTCCTGCTCCTCGCCGAGCCGCGGCGCATGCGGTTCGAGGTCGGCGACGGGATCTGGGTGAGGCTGATCGACGTGGAGGCGGCGCTCGCCGCGCGCAGCTACGAGGGCGACACAAACGTGGTCGTGGAGCTCACCGACGCGTTCCTGCCGGAGAATGCGGGCCGCTGGCGCCTGGGCGCGCACGGGGCAGAGCGAACGAACGCCGCCGCCGAGCTCGAGGTCGACGTCACCGGGCTGGGTTCCGTGTATCTGGGCGGCTTCTCGTTCGCCGACCTCGTGAGGGCTTCCCGGGCCGTCGAGCTCGTCCCCGGGGCGGTCGTCCGGGCGGATGCGCTCTTCGTAACGCACCTGCAGCCTTGGTGCATGGAAATTTTCTAGCGGCTCGGCCGTCTAGACAAGCGGTGTCTCGACGCCTACAGTCCCTCTTTTGGGGGAGAAAATCTGTGGCGAGCAACTGCCGTCGGCCCAAGGGTCGAGCCGCGGCCTGGGTAGGGAGGGCAAAACGTGAGCATCTTTAGGAAGGCACGGACAGACACGGGGTTGGCCAGGCGAGTGCGCGCACGGCACCTGCTGCCGCTCGCGGTGCTCATGCTGGTGCCGATCTTTCTGGCGCCGGCGGGTTCTGCGAAGCCGACACCTGTCATCAACTTCGGCATCTGCGTGCAGAACGCAACGACACTCGCTCCCAGCTGTTCGGGAGCGGACACGAACTCCGGCTTCGCCGGCGCAACCGGTGCGCCCGGAGCGCCGGTTCAGGTCACGATCACAAACGCCGGATCGAGCACCGCTGCGATCGGAACTGCGAAGATCGATCTGCCGTCTGGACTGCGGGTCGACCCGGGCGTGACACCTCAGCCGAGCAAGTACGTCACGGCAACCAACAGCGGCGAGATCCAGGTCAGCGGCACGCAGATTCAGGCTGGGAAGTCGCTCGTGGTCACGTTCGCGATCGATACCGGCTGCGACGGATCAAACCTTGCGTGGTCGGCGACGGCGCTGCCGTCGAGCGGGTCGGGCTCGTTCTCGAGTCAGGCCGCCCTGTCGGTCGGCGAAAAGAGCGACCTGAGCGTCGGCTGTCACCTGCGCTTCGTGGCGCAGCCGACGGACACGAAGGTCGGCTCGACAATCACGGACAAGGGTGCCTCGACCGGCGGGGCGATCAAGGTCGAGCTCGATCAGGGCGATTCCGGGACGACGCCCGTGACGACGTGCCCGTTCGGCGCCGGGAACTGCCAGGTCAAGGTGGACGACGCCCCGGGAACTCCGAACTTCTCGGAGTCGAACACCGTGGACAACACGTTCACCGCGTCGTTCACCGACCTGAAGATCACGGTGCCGGACGTTGACACTCCGGCCACCTTCACACTGACGGCGACCGGCGATCTGGGGCTCACCCAGGGGAGCGTGTCGAGCAACCCGTTCCTGATCACGCTGTACGCACAAGGATGTGCGGGGAGCGGATGTTCCTTCGGGAAGGCGAAGCTGCCCGGGCTCAACACCACCTCGTTCGCGAGCCTGGTCGGCGGCACGACGTTCGACTTCATGACGCTGAGCCCGTACTCGCTGACCGGCGCTCTTCCGACCGGCTGTCAGAACCGGCCAGACCTCAAGGTCACCGGATTCGCGGAGACGGACGGCCGGAACGCCGACGGCACGATGACGATCACGTACTACGTCAACATGGACAACATCAAGGCGAAGTACGGCGCGAACGTCGGTCAGCAGTTCATCGCGATGTGCGTCGGCGCAAAGCCGGTCGTGAATCACGTCGCAATGGACTGCAGCACGCAAGAAGCGACCGGGGTGGGAGGGTCGACCCACGGTTGGCTCGGAGACTCACTGACGGATCAGAAGTTCGACGGCGGCACCGCAAAGGCGGTGTGTGATGCGGACGGCTTCTACTGGGGGATCATCAGCTCCTACCAGGACAAGCTCCCAGCCGACAACCCGATCGTCACCAGCTGGAGCGGCCAGAACATCGCCGGTAACAACTACCGCGCGTTCGTCATGACCGTCCCCTCGGGCTGGGACTACCGGGGAGGCCCCTAGGTAGCGCTTTCCAGCGGCGGTTGCGGTAGCCGCACGACGTCGAGCCGGGCCAGGATCTGGTCGCGCTCCACATCGTGAGCCGCTGAGGTGATTCCTGCGAGACGCTCGACGCGCGAAAGCGCGTCGAGCGTCAGCGCAATCTCGTAGTCGTTCGAGATCAGCGCGTAATTCTCGCCGCCGCCGCTCGCCGTTTCGAGGCTCTCGCGGAACGCCGCTCGCGCCTCAGCGAGATCGCCGCCCTGCGCAAAGGCCCACCCGCGCTGGCGGTGGAGCGCAGCAACGATGACCGACGCGCCCGACAGTGGTTCAGCGATCGCAAGTGCTGCGATCGCGCCCTCGAGCGCGTCCGTCGATCGTCCTTCGAGCACCAGGCACTCCACGCGGCGAGCCTCTGTCGTGACGAGGTCGAAGTCCGCGCCGTCGTTCGCGCGGTACAGCTCGCGTGCCTCGTCGAACGCCGCATGCGCCTCTGCGAAGTGGCCGACGCGCGCCTCGTGGCGGCCGAGCAGGCTGAGCGCTTCCGCGATCTCGAGCGGGATTCCGCCCGTTCGGCGGAGCTCGATCGCCTCGTGGAAGATCGGGCCGGCCTCGTCGCTTCGGCCCTGGTCGGACAGGATCTCAGCGATGTTGAGCGCGACGATCACGGCGTTCATGTCGTCGCCGATCTTTCGGAACGTGTCGCGGGCGCGGCCGGCGAGCTCGATCGCTTCGTCCCAGCGCCCGTCGAGATACCTGAAGCCGCCGAGGTTGTTCAGCACCCAGGCGAGCAGGTCGAGGTTGCCGAGCTCCTCGTAGATCGCGATCGCGCGTTCCGAGTAGATCGCCTCGGCCGGACGGTCGAGCGACACGTACGCCCAGTCGAGGGTGAAATACGCCTGGGCAAGCGCGTCTCGGGCATTCGATCGCTCTGCCTCCTGAATGGCCCGCTCGCACCATTCGATGACCACCTCGGGCAGCTTCTGGCGCTGCACGACGGCGGCGTACCAGCTCATCAGGCGAGCGCGCTGCTGCCGCGCCTCCACGCTCTCGAGCCCCTCGAGGAGCTCGAGAGCCTCGCCGAGACGCACGAGCGCCTGAGCGTAGGCCGTGAGCCGGTGGAAGGAGATGGCCTCCTTCTGCATCAGCCGCGCCTCTTCGACAGGGCCGCCGTCGAATGCCTTGCCCGCTTCGCGGAATGCCTCGCCCGCGCGTTCGTACTCGCCGAGCCGCATCCGTGCGTCGCCGAGCCCTTCCCACACCTCGGCGAGATCCATCGGGGTGACCGAGGCGCCGAAGCTGGACGCTTCCAGCGCGCGCTCGTAGAACTGCGCCGCCTCGACGTTGGCGAACTTCTCCCACGCGCGGCGCCCGGCCACGACCGAGTAGAGCCATGTGCCGTCCCACTGCTCGCCGCGGTAATGGTGGAGCGAGAGAAGCTCGGCGTTCTCGGTGACCGAGGCCTGCCGCTCTTCGATCACCTCCGCCACCCGCGCATGCAGCTCGCGGCGGCGGCGGTATGACAGGCCTTCGTACGCAGCGTCCCTGATCAGCGCGTGCCGGAACCGGAAGCCGCCGGGGACGTGCGGGTCGCGCTCGACGAACTCGGTCAGGCGATCCCACGCCTCCGACGACGCCGAGGCGTCTTCCTCGCCCTCGAGCACCTGGGCGATCACCGCGCCGGAAAAAGCCATGCCCAGCACAGATGCCCAGCGGAGGAGCACGCGGTCGGCGGGGGCGAGACGGTCGATCTTCGTCGCGACGAGTGCCTCCACCGTGTCCGGCAGCGCCTCGTCGCCTTCCCGGTCATCCGGCGACGCGAGCTCTTGCAGGAACAGCGGGTTGCCGGCGGCGCGCTCCGCGATGCTCTCGAGCTCCTCGGCGGTGAGGCGCTGCGACCCGGCCGCGGCCTGGGCGAGGATCTTCGCGTCCGCCTCGGGCAGCGCTTCGAGCCGCAGCGTCATCGCGGGCAGAGGCGGGGAGCCGTCGGCGGCGGCGAACCCTCCCTCCACCGGACGTCGAGTCGTACAGGCGAGCCAGGGCTTCGTCTGCAACTGGGTGCCGAGGAACCGCAGGAGATCCGACGAGGCGTCGTCCATCCAGTGGACGTCCTCGAAGAGCATGAGAGTCGGCGCATCCAGCACATTGCCGAGGACCCGGCCCAGCACGCCGTGGAGTCGCGCCCGCCAGAACGCCGGGTCGAGCGCGTCGACCTCAGGGGTCGAGGAAACCGGGACGTCGAGTGGCGCCGCGAAGAGCGGCGCCCAGGGGACGAGATCGTCGTCGATGCGGGCGAGCCTGTCCGCCAACACCGTTCTGTTTTGCTCCGGGTCGCCGTCGAGCGCGACATCGAGCAGTGACCGGATGACCGGCCGGAACGCGTGGTAGGGCGTCGACGCCTCGTACTGGTCACATCGCGTCTGCACCTTGCCCATGTCGGTGCACTTCGCCTCGAGCTCCTCGGCGAGCCGAGACTTGCCGATGCCCGGTTCGCCGATCAGCTCGACGAGCGTTCCGAAGCCCATCCGCACAGGAGCAACGGCTGCATCGAGGACTGCGCGCTCCCGCTCGCGGTCGACGAACGGCAGCGACGTGCCCCTCGTCTCGGCAACCTCGTCCGGTGCCGTCTGAGCCAGCGTTCCGAGGATGAACGCCCGGACCGGCTCGCTCTTGCCCTTGACCATGAACGGCTCGAGCTCGTCGGCGGCGAAGCTCCCACCGCCCCGGGAGAACGCGTCGGCGGAGACGTAGATCTCGTCCTCGCCCGCGCGCGCCATCAGGCGTGCGGCCAGGGCCGCCGTGTCCCCGAGGACCGTGTACGTACGACGGAAGGTCGCGCCGACCTGGCCGGTGAAGAACCGGCCGCGGTTCGCGCCGATATGAACGGGCAGGGGCAGCCCGCTGTCGACCACCGACCGAAGGGTGCGCAGCAACCGCTCCTCGTCGTCGCCGAAGGTTCGCGGAGCGCCCGAGACGAGGATGATCCGGCCGCCGTCCTTGTCGACATCGCTCTCGAGGAAGGTGACGCCGTGCTCGGCAGCCGCGGCCTGGATCTCGCGCACCAGCGCATCGAGCGCGTCGCCGGCGGCCTCCGGCCCTTCGGTCGCGATGATCTCGTCGAGGCCGGAGAAGCGGACGAAGGCGATCGCACCATTCCGGTGCTCGCCTTCGAACGGACCGACCTCGAGCAGCTGGGAGCGGAGCGGCGTCGGGATCGCCAGCGTGACCGGGATGCCGTCGGCGTCGGGAGTCGGGATGAACTCGCCCTCGCCCGGCGGCTCGGCGACGAGCAGCCGCCCTTCGCCCTTGGCGTCGCCGAGGACGTCCTCCGGCAGGAGGGCGGCGGTCTCTGCGCTCACGACGATCTCGCCCGCCTCGGACGTGGCCTCCATCTCGACCGTGCGGGTCGCCGCCGGGCCGCTCACGAGCAGCTCGCGGTGCTCGTCGCCGACGAGGAAGAAGTGGAAGAGGCCGCTGTGGACGCCCGCGTGCATGCGCAGCTGCACGGCGCCGGCCGACGTGCGGGGGCGCCCGATCTTCCGGAGGACACGCCGCATCCCGAAGCACGCCCGGGCGGCGCGAGACGCATGCTCCGGCCCGTCGTAGAGCAAGAGCAAGGCGTCACCGCCGAACTTCAGGAGACCGCCGCCCTCGGCGTACGCCACGTCGAGGAGTGCGGCGAACGTCGCGTTCATCACGTCGTTCACTTCCTCCGCGCCGGCCTTGCCGAGGTTCGAGAGCTGCTCCGACATCGCCGTGAATCCGGAGATGTCGACGAACGCGACCGTCGAGTCGAGCTCGTACGCGAGCCGGTCGGGCTGGTCGCGGAGCCACTCGAGCGTCAGCCGGGGGACGAACGGGACAAGCTCGGCGAGCTTGTCTGTGGGCACCGCATCCACCCGCGTCATTGTGCGGGATGGACCGGCGTCTTAGAAGGCCGTTTGGCTCAGGCGGCGCGAACGAACGGCCGCGACGTCGTGCGGACGAGCTCCTTCGGCTCGGGAATGGGCCGGAGAAGATGCACCCGCGGCCGCCGCGGGGGCGGCGGGGCCTTCATCTCGAGGAAGCGCCACGGCATGATCGTCACGGAAGATTCCGGGCCGTTCGGGGGTCCAGTTGAGCGACGGATGCGATCAAGGAGGGCGACATGGCGGTCGAAGACAAGCAAGGCAGCGAACAGACGGTCGAGGCCGACGAGGCCGACGAGGTCGACGTGGAGCTGCACGCGACACCTGACGTGGTCGACGACGACGTCGAAGCCCACGTCTGGCGTGCACAGTCGTAACGACCTGCGCCAACCAATCCGACCCTGAGCGTTCTCCACTCGTTCACAGCGTTGAACGTAGGGTTTGCCTCATGGACCGTGCCCGCCTCGAAGCGTTCCCAATCCTCGCGGGGCTCAGCGCAGACGATCTCGACACGATCGCGTCCGTTGCGTCGGAGGTCGAGGTCGAGGCGGGGCGGGTCCTGACGGCCGAGGGAGATTTCGGCCACGCGCTCTTCGCCGTCGAGCAGGGCTCGGCAGAGGTGTCCAGGGACGGAGAGGTCCTGCGGGCCCTCGGGCCGGGGGATATCTTCGGAGAGGTCGCAGTGCTTGCTTCGGGCCGCAGGACTGCGGACATCGTCTCGACGACGCCGATGGTGTTGATCGCGATCTTCAAGCGCGATGTGTGGGCGCTGGAGCGGCGCTCGCCCGAGGCTGCCGAGCGGCTGCGAGCACTCGTCGCCGACCGGCTGGCCGCTCAGATCTCGTAGGAAGCGAGCTCGGCGGCGAGCTCGACGCCGCTGCCCGATCGCTCCTCGAGCGTCGACCTCATCGATTCGAGAAAGTCGTCCGAGTGAGCCGGGTCATGGTGGAACATCACCGACCGGCGGGGCTTGGTCGCGTCCAGGTAAACGGCGACATCGTCGATGCACGAGTGGCCCCACCCGACTCGCGCGCCGTACTCCTCCGGGGTGTACTGCGCGTCGTGGAAGAGCAGGTCTGCGCCGGTAGCGAGCTCGGCACCGGAACGAGGTTCGAGCCCCAATTCGTTGTCGGGGATGTAGGTGAATGCGCGTCCTGCCTCTTCGATGCGGTAGCCGAGCGTCGTTCCGGGATGGGTCACGCGCGCGGAGGTGATGGTCAGCCCGTCGAGCTCCCACGTCTCGTTGCCGAGCTCGACGAACTCGATCTTCGCCGGCAGCTCGTCGAACGGGCGCGGGAAGAAGGGTGGTGACAGGTAGCCCGCGATCCGCTCGGCGAGCGACGAGCCCTCCTGCGGGGGGCCCCAGATCGTGATCGAGCAGTCCGAGGCGAACAGCGGCGCGAAGAACCCGAGGCCCTCGACGTGGTCGAGATGCAAGTGGGTCAGCAGCAGATCGATGTGCTCGGGGACGTCGCGCAGCGAGAGCCCGAGCGGACGGATGCCCGTCCCGGCGTCGAGGATCACGAGGCGGCCGGACGCCGCGCGCAACTCGACCGACGAGGTGTTCCCGCCGTATCGCACCGTCCGTTCCCCGGGCGTCGCGAGCGATCCCCGGCACCCCCAGATCGTCGCCCGCACGAGTCGTGTTAGTGATGCTCGAGTTCTCTTGTGCGGCGCGCCAGCGCCTCGAGGAGCGGCCAGGCGATCTCACCGTGCAGCTCGATCAGCGGCTTGAACTGCCATTTCGTGAGGCCGTGGGCGACTCCGTCGCTCTCTGCCGTGATCGTCGCCGTCCGGGTGCCGCCGTCGATGAGAGCGATCTCGCCGTAGTAGTCCCCGGGACCGAGGGTCCGGCGGTCCTCGCCGTCGACCGTGACTCTCGCCGTTCCTGACTCGATCACGAAGAATCCGGCGCCGCCCGATCCTTCGGCAGTCAATTCCTGCCCTGCGCTGAACCTGCGCTCGGTGAACTCGGCGGAGAGGCTCTTGAGGTACTTCTCGTCGAGGCCCTTGAACAGGGGGACCTGCTTGAGGAGTTCGATGGGTGCGGACATGCGCGGCAGCTTACCGCGTCAAGCGCTGAACGCCACACCTCGCGAGGCGAGGACCGTCTCCGCGGAGGTTCGGCTGCGACTGTGCCCGCTGACGGCATCGAGGAAATGCCCTCCGTCGAGCGTCCAGAAGGTGGCGTCGGCGACGACGCGCACGGTCGCGGTCCTCGGGACGTCTCGGAGGAGCGCAATCTCGCCGACGAACGCCGGGGCATCCTCGACTTTCGGGCCGCCCGGCAGGTCGATCTCGACCGCGCCCCGGCTCAGGATGTAGAGGCGATCGCCCCGATCCCCGACGGAGAAGAGCGTCGACCCGGCAGGAAGCTCGACGCGCTCGAGCGCCGCCGCAAGCGACTCCTTTCGCTGGAGCGGAAGCGCGGCGAGGAACGGGACGGTCGCGATCGCTGCGAGTTGAGCCTCGGGCACGACGGTCCCCGCGTCGATCGAGCGGAGTGCCCGGCGCGTGACGAGCGCGAGCGCCGGCAGGATCGCACCGACGACGGCGAGCGACCACCGCGCGCCCGCGACATGGAGCAGCAGCGGCGTCAGCACGGAGCCGACGCCGAGACCGCCGACGGCGGCCGCCTCGACGACCCCGAACACCCGTCCGGCGACCGCGGCCGAGGCGACCCTCTGGATCAGCGTCACCGCCGAGACGTCGACGACGCTGTTGCCGATCCCGAGCAGGCCGAGCGCGACGACCGCCGCCCAGGTGTGCGGCAGCGCGGCCACCGCGACGAGCGGGGTGCCGAAGAAGACGAGCCCGAGGCCGAAGTCGGCGGCTGTGCGCTTGCGTTTCGCAAGCGCGAGCGCGACGAGCGCGCCGACGACGGCGCCGACACCGGTCGCTGCTTCCAGGAAGCCGACGCCGGCGTTGCCGAGGTCGAGAAGCTCGAGGGCGAGGACGACGACCAGCACGCTGTAGGCCCCCGCGACCATGGCCTGGGCGCTGTAGAGGCCGATCACGGTCCGCAGGCGCGCCTCGCTCCAGACGGCCTGGAAGCCTGCGGCAATGCCGCCGCCCTCCTCCTCCGCGTCCGCCGGCGGCGGTAGGGGCTGCTCGACGCTCGGGATTCGCGCCACGAACACGGCGCTCCAAAGGTAGGCGAGGGACACGGCCGCGAAGGCCAGTGCGGGGCCGCCGACCGCGTAGAGGAGCGCGCCGCCGGCCGGGCCGGCGAACGTGCCGAAGCTGTCGAACACGCTTGAGGAGACGTTGGCCGCGGTCAACTCTTCCGGTGTCCCCGCGAGGCGCGGGATGAGCGACGCCTCGGCCGGCCGGAACGCTGTGCTGGCGACCGACGTCAGGACTGCGAGGACGAACACGGCAGCCGGGATACCGGCGAGCGCCGCCGCGGCAGTCGCGGCGACCGTCCCGACGCGGACGAGGTCCGTCGCGAGCATGACCCGCCGCTGCTCGTGGCGGTCGGCGAGGCTTGCCGTGAACGGCGACGCAGCCGCCGCGGCGCCCATGCGTGCGGCCATGACGAGCCCGACGGCCGTCGGGCCGCCGTGGTGGAACGCATAGATCGAGACGGCGACGACGTTCGCGTAGATCCCCGTGATCGAGCCGAGAAACGCCAGCTCGATCCGGCGCAGCCCGGGGCTCCGAAAGACGCCGCGAAGGGCGGCCGCCGACTCTGCCAGATGATCGCGGACCGCCCCGATGTGACGGAGAATCGCACCGTTTGACGAAAAGTGGAAGGGAAGGGAAGATTTCCGCCGGGAGGCCCGTCTTGTTGGTGTCTCTTCCGCGAGGGGCTCGCGGAAATCCAAAGGAGGACTCAAAAGTGTCGGACGATCGCGAATACAAGATCAAGAAGGACGACGCGACAGAGCACGAGGACGTCGAGGCGCACGTCAAGCACAAGGGCTTCACGGACTCGGAGGATGGCGACGACGTCGAGGCCCACGTCAAGCACAAGGGCTTCACGGACACGGGCTCGGACGACGACGATGTCGAGGCTCACGTCAAGCACAAGGGCTTCACGGACACGGGCTCGGACGACGACGACGTCGAGGCGCACATCAAGCAGAAGGGGTAGCCGAGACTCGCGTCTCGAAAAGCGAAGATTTCGTCCGAAGGGCTCCGCGAGGAGCCCTTCTTCGTTTCAGCGCAGGACGCGGGCGAGGGCGTCGAGGAGCGCCTGACCGGCTTCCCGGCGGCCGCCCTCGAGCCGCTCGAGCGCGCCGGCGACCGTGGCGGCGGCCAGCGCCTCGGGGTCGCCCTCGAGAGCCGCCCGGGCGCGCCGTGCCTTCTTGAGCAACGCGAGGGCCGCCGCTGCCTGGGTCGCGAAGAGCCCGAGCAGCTCCATCTCCGCCAGCGAGAACGTCGAGCGCTCCGGCCGGTCGAGCACCTGGAGCACCCCGAGCGGCTCCTCGTCGTGGAGGAGTGGCACCGCCATGAGCCCCTTGGGGACGTACCCCGTGGTCTCGGCGACGTCCTTCGAGAAGCGCGGGTCGCTGCGCACGTCCTCCAGCACGAGCGGCGTGCGCGCCGACAGCACCCAACCTGCGATTCCCTGCGATGAGGGAAAGCGTTGGCCGACGAGGTGCTGCTCCCGCTCGTTCGCGACGGCGGCGAAGACGAGCTCGTCGCTCTCGTCGTCGAACAGCAGGACCGACGACGCCTGGGCGCCGAAGATGGCGCGTGCGACGACGACGATCGAGCGAAGGAGCTCGGCGAAGTCCTCCTCCGCCGGCAACACCGCCGCGGCGACCGCGGCCTCGAGGCGATCGGCCATGCTCTTAGCCTCCCACGTTCGTCGAGATCAGGTACAGGACGGTCTTCACCTGGAACGGCGTCAGACCGGGGTGCTTGCCGAGCACGAGGGCGGCGATGCCGCTCAGTGCCGGCGTCGCGAAGCTGTTGCCCGTCGCGCGGATCGAGCCGCCGGCGAGCCAGGCGACGTCGACGTCGACGCCCCGCGCGAAGAACTCGACGGGCGGGTGGGGGTTCGCGTAGAAGACGAGCGGGTCGTCTTCCTCGTGGCTCCCGACGGAGACGACCGAGGAGAAGCGCCATGGGTACGACTCGACCGGCATGTTGTGGGCGGACGCGATCAGCATCGTCCGCTGGAAGTACGCCGAATCGGCGAGCTCGTGCAGCATGTCGCCGAGCTCGCGCTTCGTGGTCGAGAGGCTCATATTGACGATGTCGTACTCCTGCTCGATCGCCCAGCGCAGCCCGGCCAGCAGCGTCCTGCCCGAGCCTTTGAAGCCCGCTCCGAGCACGCGCACCGAATGGATCTCGGCCTCGGGCGCGATCGAGCGGACGACGCCGGCGCAGGCGGTGCCGTGGCCGCACAGGTCGCCTTCGACGTCTTCCTCGGCGATCGTCTCTCCTTCCGGGCCGAGGGTGACCGCGACCGCGCCCTGGATCTCGCCGACGAGAGGGTGGCCCCGCTCGACACCGCTGTCGAGGATGCAGACCCGTACTCCGGCTCCGGTCGAGCCCTCGATCGCCCAGGCGCGGTCGACCTTCTCCGGCAACGGGTTGGCGAGCGAGATCCGCGCAGCCGCCTCGCGGGGCAGCGACCAGGCGGGAATATCCCGTTCTTCGCTCATTCGACCCCCGCGGCCCGCCGCGCGCGGCGCACCCGCTCGTCGTCTTCGCCGACGGCGAGGTTGACCTCGACGAGGTGAGCGGCCGCGCTCGCGGCGCCGCCGGCCAGGCGCGCGGCGGCTTCGAGGTCGGGGCCGAGCGCCGGATCGAGGCGGACGGCGAGCGACCGGGCCAGGACCGCCACGTCTGCGCACGCCTCGGCGATCGCCAGCGGCGCCGCGGCTGCGCGGTCGAGCACGCGCGCGAAAGCGAAGTCGCGCCGCGGATCCGACGTCTCGGGCTCCGCCTCCGGGAACGCCGCCCGCGCCGCTTCGAGCGCCTCTGCGTCCTCCTCGGCGAGCCGCCGCAGCCGGTCGGCCAGCGCTTCCGCCTGGCTCGCGCCCGTCGCGTCGCCGGCAAAACGTGCGGTTGCAGCGACGACAGCGGCCGCCGCCGCACCCACCTGCGCAGTGGCGGGCCCGGCGGCGGCCGGTGTTCCGGTGCGAGGGGCCTCCACCGCTAAGGGGAGCGCAACCGTTCGCGGACGTCGGCGAGCACCTGCCGTGTCGGCTCGATCCCGGCGTCTGCGAGGGTGGATTCGAGGTCGGCGATCAGCTTCGCTCGCAGCGCGACGTCTGCCTCGGCGCGAACGAGGAGGTCGTCGAGCTCACGCCGCACCCGCGGCAGCTCCTGCGCCGCGCGCACCCAGCCTTCGGGCGTCGGGGGAAGCGCCGCGATCAGGCGGCCGAGCTCTTCGATGTCGAATGTCGCCATTTCTCAAATCACCCGACTTCAGGACTGACGAGAGCCTCTGAATCTTCCATCGCGCCTTTCAATTTTTCGAGACATCGTGAAATACGGCTTGCAATCGTGCCTGCGGGCAAGCCCAGCTCGTCGCCGATCGTGCGGTAACTCTGGTCGCGGGCGAAAAAGCGGTCGAGCATGTCCCCACACGGCTCGCCGATGCGCGCCAGTGCCTCGCGGACGGCCATCGCTTCGTCGAGATTGTCGATCGTCGCGTCCATCCCGTCGGGCTCGAGCTCTTCGACCGGCGCCTCACGCGTCGCCTCGCGGAGGCGGTCGATGCAGAGCCGTCGCGTCAGCTGGGCGAGCCAGGGCCGGATCGCGTCGTCGTTCCGTAGCCTGGGCAGTTTCTCGTATGCCTTCGCGAACACCTCCTGGAAGACGTCTTCGGCGTCGTGACTCGACAACCGGAAGCCCTGGCTGCAGATCGCGTAGACATAGCGGGAGAACCGCTCGACGAGCTGCGCCCAGGCTGAGTCGTCACCCGCGCGGCAACGCGCGACGAGCGCAGCATCCGTTGGTTCCAACCCCATCAACCCCAAGTCTGCGGCCGAACGGCCTCGGCCGCAACCTACCTGCCGTTCAGCTCCCCGAACGCCCGGAAGAGCTCGCGCGCGGTTGCGAGCGCCAGCCCCAGATTGGCGAGCTGCATGCGCTCGTTCGGCGCGTGGACGTTCCCGGACGGGACGTCGAACCCGGTCGCCACCACCGGGATCCCGAGGCGCTCCAGGACCGGGAAGATCGGCAGCGAGCCTCCTCCCCGCAGCCGGAGCGGGCGGACACCGGTCGCCCGCTCGATCGCAGCGCTCGCAAGCTCGATCGCCGGCGCCTCGGACGGGGTGCTGCCGGGGTCGCACGAGGCGACGTGGGTCACCTCGACCTGTGCGCCGGCCGGCAGGTCGCGGGTCAGCTCGGCGCGCAGGATCGGCAGCAGCTCGTCGACCGTCTGGCCCGGCGCGAGCCGCATCGACAGGTTGGCGCGCGCCGTCGAGGTCACGATCGTGCGCTGGAGAACCGGGGAGCCGCCCTCGATGCCGTTCACGTCGATCGAGGGGAGCGCCCAGGTGCGGAGGTAGAACTCCTCCGCCGCGGCGGCGTCTGACGGAACCGCGCCCTGGGCGGCCAGCTGCTCGCCGCCGTGCGGCAACTGCTCCCAGCCCACGAGCTCCGACGCCTCCGGCGGGACGACGCCGACCTGGAGCACGTCCGGCAGCCGGCCGTCCTGCGGCAGCACCCGTGCGAGGCTGTCGACGAGCACGTGGAGCGCGTTCAGCGCGGCGCCGCCGTACGCGCCGGAATGGAGGTCGCGTTCCCCGGTCCGCACCTCGACGTGCAGATAGAGCGTCCCGCGCGTCGCGATCCCCAGCACCGGCGTCTCGTCGTCCAGCATCGGCAGGTCGAAGATCACGCACGCCTTCGCCGGCCCGTGTGTCTCCTCGAGATAGCCGAGGATCGACGTGCCGCCGACCTCCTCTTCGCAGTCGAGCAGGAACCGGACGTCGACCGGGAGCTCGCCTGCCGCGGCCAGGTCGAGCGCGGCGCGGGCGAGCGCCCACGATCCGCCCTTGTCGTCGGCGACGCCGCGCGCGTACAGCCAGCCGTCGCGAACCTCGGGCGCGAACGGCTCGCTGTCCCAGAGGTCGAACGGCGCCGGGGACTGCACGTCGAAATGGCCGTAACACAGGACGAGCGGCGCATTGGTCGAGCTGCTTCGCACGAATGCGTCGACGATCGGGCGCCCGTTGCGCTCGACGGGCTCCGCAGCCGCTCCAGCACTGCGAAACAGCGCGACGAGCCAGTCCGCGGCTGCGCGGATGTCGCCCGCGTGCTGCGGGTCGGCGCTGATCGAGGGGATCCGCAAGAGCTCGCTCAGCTCGGCGAGCTCGGAGTCTGAGATATCCGGTTTCTTCAAGTGGATTTGCTCGTGGACGTTAGACATACTTGATCCTTCGTCCCCCCGAAAGGAACCTCTATGAGAAAACTGACCAAGGCCATGATCGGCTTTGGCCTTGTGGCACTCGCCGTCGTCGCGGTCGCGTACGGCGCGAGGGCACACAAGACTGCAAGTGACACGCTCGTGTTTGGTTCGTCGGCGGATCCGGTTGCGCTCGACGGCGCGCTGATCTCGGACGGCGAGTCCGGCCGCGTGGTCATCCAGATCTTCGAAGGCCTCGTTGGGCTCAAGCCCGGGACGACCACGGTCGTGCCGTCGCTGGCCACGAGCTGGAAGGGCTCCAACGCGGGCAAGTCGTGGACGTTCGCGCTTCGCAAGAACGTCAAGTTCACCGACGGCACGCCGTTCAACGCCGCCGCCGTGTGCGCGAACTTCAACCGTTGGTACAACTTCACGGGCTCCTTCCAGAACCCGAGTGCCACGTACTACTGGCAGACCATCTTCGGCGGGTTCAAGAAGTACGACCCGAAGTCCGGCGCTCCGAAGGGCAGCCTGTTCAAGAGCTGCGCGGCGCACGGCACGTCGAGCGTCACCATCAACCTGACGTCGCCATCGGCGTCGTTCATCGCCGGGCTGTCGCTGCCGTCGTTCTCCATGGAGAGCCCGACGGCGATGAACAAGTACGGCGCGAACCAGGGGAGCGTCGACGCCGACGGCGTCTTCCATCCGACGGGCACGTACGCGACGCAGCATCCGACGGGCACGGGCCCGTTCATGTTCCAGTCATGGACGCGTGGCGACAAGCTCACGCTCGTCCGCAACCCGAACTACTGGGGCCCGAAGGCGAAGCTCAGCACGCTGATCTTCAAGCCGATCGCGGACAACGCGGCCCGGCTGCAGGCGCTGCAGAACGGTGAGATCCAGGGCTACGACCTCGTCGAGCCGCAGGACATCTCCGTCATCCAGCAGGACAGCAACCTGAAGCTCCTGTCCCGCCCGCCGTTCAATGTCGCGATCGTCGGCATGAACCAGGCGATTCCGCCGATGAACAACCTGAAGGTGCGGCAGGCCGTCGCGTACGGTCTGGATCGGCAGAGCGTCATCAAGGCGTTCTATGCCGGTCGCGGCGTCGTCGCGAAGGAGTTCCAGCCGCCGAGCCTCTTCGGCTACTCGAACTCCGTCAAGCAGTACAGCTATGACCCGGCGAAGTCGAAGGCGCTGCTCAAGGCAGCCGGCCTGAAGCTCCCGGTGAAGATCAGCTTCTGGTACCCAACGGGCGTCTCGCGTCCGTACATGCCGGACCCGGTCAAGAACTTCCAGGCGTTCTCCGCGAGCCTGACAAAGGCCGGGTTCAAGGTCGTCCCGCACGCAGCACCGTGGACCCCTGATTACCTCGGCGGTGTCCAGGACGGCAAGGCGCAGGTCTACCTCTACGGGTGGACGGGCGACTTCGGTGACCCGGACGACTTCGCCGGCGTCTTTTTCCGGACGCCGCAGAAGCAGTGGGGCTTCAACAACCCCGCGATCTTCAACATCCTCACGAAGGCCCGCGACGAGACGACGCTCGCCAAGCGGATCGCGCTCTACAAGCAGGCCGAGAACATGCTCATGAACTTCCTCCCGGGCGTTCCGTACGCCCACACGAGCCCGGCGCTGGCGTTCCAGAAGAACGTCAACGGCTACGTGCCGAGCCCGGTCGACATCCAGTTCTTCTCCAGCGTGTCGGTCGGCTAGGAAGTTGCTCTGCTGTGGGGGCCGGTTCTGCCGGCCCCCACGGCCCTTTCTTCGCGGCGGGCTTGAAGCGAGACTCCACTAGACACTCATGCTCCGGTTCGTCGTCCGTCGACTGCTCTTGCTGATCCCGATCCTGCTCGGGCTCTCGATCCTCGTCTTCATCTGGATCAGGGCGCTCCCGGGCAGCCCCGCGCAGGCGCTGCTCGGCGAGCGGGCGACGCCCGAGACGATCAAGCAGATCAACCATCAGTACGGCCTCGACCAGCCGATCTACCAGCAGTACTGGAAGTACCTAGTCCAGACTGCGCAGTTGAAGCTCGGGACGTCGATCACGACACAGCAGACCGTGCTGACCGAGATCAGGCAGAGGTTCCCGGCGACCGCCGAGCTCGCGGTCGCCGCCGCATTGTTCTCCGTCTCGATCGGCATCCCCCTTGGGTTCTTCGCAGCGAAGCGCCACATGCGCGCGTTCGACCAGATCTCGCTCGCGATCTCGTTGTTCGGCATCTCGATCCCGATCTTCTTCCTCGCGCTGATCCTCAAGTACATCTTCGCCGTGCGGCTCGGGCTGTTGCCGACGGTCGGCCAGATCTCGGTGCTGATCAACATCCCGCACCCGACGAACTTCTACTTACTCGATGCGCTGTTGGCCGGGAACTTCGGTGCGTTCTGGGACGTGGTCAAGCACTTGATCCTTCCCGCGGTCGCACTCGGCTCGATCCCGCTCGCGATCATCACGCGCATCACGCGCGCTGCGGTCCTCGACGTGCAGAACGAGGACTACGTCCGCACCGCGCGCGCGAAGGGACTGCCGCCGCACACCGTCGACTCGCGTCATGTGATGCGCAACGCGTTGCTGCCGGTGTCGACGATCGTCGGCCTGCAGGTCGGGCTGCTGCTCTCGGGCGCGATCCTCACCGAAACGGTCTTTTCGTACCCGGGCATCGGCTCGTGGCTGCAGCAGGCGATTCAGGACCGGAACTACCCGGTCATCCAGGGCGGCATCCTCTTCATCGCGATCATCGTCGTCTTCGTGAACCTGCTCGTCGACATCTCGTACGCCTTGATCAACCCGCGCATCAGGCTGGGAAACACGTGAGCGTCGCGCAGCTCGAAGCGGCCGAGGTCACGCTCGAGGCGAGCCAGGGCGGGCTGTGGTCGGAGGCGTGGCGCCGGCTGCGGCGCAACCCGAGCGCGATCATCGGCTTCGTCCTCGTCAGCATCTTCATCCTCGTCGCGATCTTCGCGCCGTGGCTCGCGCCCGACGATCCGCGCGCCCAGGACCTGCAGGCGATCTTCAAGGGCTGTTGCCCAGGGCCGTCCGCGCATCATTGGCTCGGCGTCGACGACCTCGGGCGCGACGAGCTCTCGCGCATCCTCTACGGCGCGCGGCTGTCGCTGCTGATCGGGATCGTCGCCGTCTCGGTCGGCTTGTCGATCGGCATCGTGCTCGGCTCGATCGCCGGCTTCTTCGGCGGCTGGGTCGACACGATCCTGATGCGCTTCGTCGACATCATGCTCGCGATCCCGGGCTTCCTGATGGCGATCGGGATCGTCGCGCTGCTCGGCCCGGGCCTCTTCCAGGTGATGATCGCGATCGGCGTCGTCAACATCCCGATCTTCACGCGCCTCCTGCGAGGGTCGGTGCTCGCCCAGCGTGAGAACGACTTCGTGCTCGCCGCGCGCGCGGTCGGCGTGAAGCGCCGCAGGATCCTCGTCTCGCACGTGCTGCCGAACTCGATCTCGGTCGTGATCGTCGCCGGCACGCTCGCGCTCGCGACGGCGATCATCGACGCGGCGGGCCTCGGGTTCCTCGGCCTCGGCCCGCAGGACCCGGCGACGCCGGAGTGGGGGAACATGCTCACCTCGACCGTGCGGTACCTGCAGACCGCGCCGTTCCTCGCGATCTTCCCGGGGGTCGCGATCGTCATCTCGGTGCTCGGGTTCAACCTGATCGGCGACGGCCTGCGCGAGGCGCTCGACCCGAAGCTGCGAGGTCGCGCTTGACATCGCGCACGCCGCTCCTGGAAGTGGAGGATCTCGAGGTCAGGTTCTGGACGAGCCGCGGGCTCGTGCACGCCGTCAACGGCATCTCGTTCGACATCGCGCCGGGCGAGACGCTCGGCATCGTCGGCGAGTCGGGCTGCGGCAAGAGCGTCACGTCGCTCGCGCTGCTCGGCATCCTCCCGCGCGCGGGGCGCGTCACCGCCGGCAGCGCCCGGCTCGACGGCAGAGAGCTGACGACGATGAGCGACTCGCAGCTGCGGACGATCCGCGGGCGGCAGATCGCGATGATCTTCCAGGACCCGATGACGAGCCTGAACCCGGTGCTCACGATCGGTCGCCAGCTGCGCGAACCGCTCGAGACGCACCTCGGGCTGAACAAGAGGGAGGCGCTCGGCCGCGCCGCGGAGCTGCTCGACAGCGTCGGCATCCCGAACGCCCGCCAGCGCCTGCGCGACTACCCGCACCAGTTCTCGGGCGGGATGCGTCAGCGCGCGATGATCGCGATGGCGCTCGCCTGCGAGCCGAAGCTGCTGATCGCGGACGAGCCGACGACCGCGCTCGACGTGACGATCCAGGCGCAGATCCTCGACCTCCTGCGTGCGCTCGTCGAGGAGCGCGACACCGCCCTGATCATGATCACGCACGACCTCGGCGTCGTCGCCGGCATCTGTGAGCGCGTCGAGGTGATGTACGCCGGCACGTTCGTGGAGGGCGGCACGGCCGACGAGATCTTCGACACGCCGCGCCATCCGTACACGCTCGGCTTGCTCGAGAGCGTGCCGCGCCTCCATACGCGCCGTGCCGCCGCGCTCAACCCGATCCCGGGCACGCCGCGCAACATGCTGTCGGCGCCGGCGTCGTGTCCGTTTGCGCCGCGCTGCCGCTACCGCAAGGAGCACTGCGACGAGGAGCTGCCGAAGCTCGAGGAGCTCGCGCCCGGCCACGCCGCGGCGTGCTTCTACCCCGTCGACGCGGGCGCGTGGGAACGCAGCCAGCTGGAGGCGTCCGCATGAGCGTGAACGGCAGCGGAGCGCCGCTCGTCGAGGTCGACGACCTCCGCGTCTGGTTCAAGCTGACGAGCGGTGTCGTGCTCGACCGCCACGTCGGCGACATCAAGGCGGTCGACGGCGTGTCGTTCTCGATCGCCCGCGGCGAGACGGTCGGCCTCGTCGGCGAGTCCGGTTGCGGCAAGTCGACGCTCGGCCGCACGATCCTGCGCCTCTACAAGCCGACCAGCGGCCGCGTCGTCTTCGAGGGGAAGGACATCACGACGTCGTCCGAGTCCGAGCTCCATCCGGTGCGGCGGAAGATGCAGATGGTCTTCCAGGATCCGTATGCGTCGCTCAACCCGCGGCACTCCGTCGGGCGCATCGTCGGCGAGCCGCTCCGCACGCACGGCATGGCATCGCGGAGTGAAGTTGGGCGCCAGGTCGCGCAGCTCCTCGGCGTCGTCGGCCTGCCGGCGGACGCGGCGAACCGCTACCCGCACGAGTTCTCGGGCGGTCAGCGGCAGCGCATCGGGCTCGCCCGCGCGCTCTCGCTCAACCCCGACTTCGTCGTCTGCGACGAGCCCGTCTCGGCGCTCGATGTGTCGATCCAGGCGCAGATCGTCAACCTGCTCGAGGATCTCCAGCGCGACTTCAACCTGACGTATCTGTTCATCGCGCACGACCTCGCCGTCGTCCGGCACATCTCGACGCGGATCATCGTCATGTACCTCGGCAAGATCGTGGAGATCGCGCCGGCGGACGACCTGTACGAGAACCCGCTCCATCCGTACACCGTGACGCTGCTCTCAGCGATCCCGGTTCCCGACCCGAAGGTCGAGCGCAACCGCCGTGCGATCCGCGTCGGCGGCGACCTCCCGAGCCCGGTGAACCCTCCGGACGCCTGCCGCTTCCACACGCGGTGCCCGTTCGTCCAGCCGACCCGGTGCGCGGACGAAGAGCCGCATCTCCGGGAGCTGAACGGCCACGTGGTCGCCTGCCACTACGCGGAGGCGATCAAGGCGGGCGAGATCACGCCCGTCGAGCGCTCGCCGGTCGCGCCCGCGGCGTAGGCCCGGAAGAGGGATTCGCCGTCCTCCTGCCCCGAGCGGGCGGCGCGAGGCTCGTTTCGGGCCAGACGGTTCAGCGCGCGGCGCGGAGAACGCGGCGCAGGACATTGCCGTA
>Ga0207657_10000988_pt1 | contig 30190 bp, 34 predicted proteins | sample KBSC33metaG_FD_184316 | JGI IMG/M metagenome (GOLD analysis project Ga0207657, IMG submission 184316) | Corn rhizosphere microbial communities from Kellogg Biological Station, Michigan, USA - KBS C3-3 metaG (SPAdes) (version 2) | ecosystem: Host-associated > Plants > Roots > Rhizosphere > Soil ...
GCGTCTGGAACGAGTCGGGAGTGCGGATCAGGGTCGGGGCCGCGCACCTGCCGCTCGGCTCCTTCCTGCAGACCTTCGTCGACGCCGGCCTCCGGCTCGAGCGGATCGAGGAGCCGGAGGAGCGCGAGTACCCGATCGGCCTCGCGCTGCGGTGGCGGCGGTGACGAGCGTCGCCACCACCTGGGACGATCTCCTCGTCGGCGACGAGCTCGCACACCTGGCCACGGAGCCGGCGCGCGAGGCGCAGACCGCGCCACTTCCCGGCGCGCTCCAACCGGCCGTGCGCGATGCGCTGACCCGGCGCGGGATCGAGGAGCTGTACGCGCACCAGGCGGACGCGTACGCCGCCGCGCGGAGCGGAGGCAACGTCATCGTCACGACGGGCACCGCGTCCGGGAAGACGCTCGCCTTCAACCTGCCGGTGCTCGACGCCCTCGCCGCCGACCGCCACATGCGGGCTGTCTACCTCTATCCGACGAAGGCGCTCGCCCAGGATCAGGCGCGCTCGCTCGGGGAGCTCGGTGTCGCGGGCGTCCGGGCGGCGATCTACGACGGAGACACGCCGACCGAGCGGCGGCGCCAGATCCGCGGCTGGGCGAACCTCGTGCTCACGAACCCGGACATGCTCCACATCGGCGTCCTCCCGCGACACGACCTCTGGGGCGACTTCCTGCACAACCTCCGCTTCGTGGTCGTGGACGAGGCGCACGTGTACCGCGGCGTCTTCGGCTCGCACGTCGCGAACGTGCTGCGGCGGCTGCGGCGTCTCGCGCGCATCTACGGAGCCGACCCGCAATTCCTGCTGGCGTCGGCCACGATCGCGAACGCGGCCGAGCTTGCCCGCGCGCTCACCGGTGAGGATGCGACGGTGGTACAGGACGACGCGGCGCCCCGCGCCGAGCGGACCGTCGCGCTCTGGAACCCGCCCCTCCTCGACGCCGAGCTCGGGCTGCGGGCGAGCGCGCTCGGTGAGGCGTCACGGCTGCTCGCGGGGCTCGTCGGCCGTGGCCTGCGCACGATCTGCTTCGCGAAGAGCCGCAAGTCGGCGGAGCTCATCCACCGCTTCGCAAGCGATCGGCTGGACGCGGAGACCGCTCGGCGGCTCGCCCCGTACCGCGCCGGCTACACGCCGCAGCAGCGGCGCGAGATCGAGCGGCGGCTCGTCGACGGGGACCTGCTCGGCGTCACCTCCACCGACGCGCTCGAGCTCGGCATCGACATCGGCGACCTCGACTGCGCGATCTCGGTCGGCTTCCCGGGCACGGTGGCGAGCCTCCGCCAGCAATGGGGACGAGCCGGCCGCCGCGAGCACGGGCTCGCGATCCTCGTCGCCTCGGAGGACGCGCTCGACCAGTACTTCATGCGCGAGCCGGCGGCCCTGCTCGAGCGGCGCGTGGAGGCCGCGATCCTCGACCACGCCAACCCGCGCGTCCTCGACGGGCACGTCGCCGCAGCCGCGTTCGAGGCTCCGGTCGACGAGGGTGACGCCGCGACGCTCGGCCCGGAGGCGCTCGAGCGCGCGGCGCACGTGCCGGAGCTGCGACACACCGCCCGCGGCTGGGTCTGGGCGGGCAAGGACGCGCCGGCTCCCCGCATCCCGCTCCGCTCGACCTCGCCCGACTCGTTCCTCGTCGTCGACTCCTCCAGCGGCGACGTGCTCGGGCTCGCCGAGCGCGAGCGCGCCTACTCCACCGTCCACGCGGGCGCGGTCTACCTCCACCTCGGCCGCCAGTACCTCGTGCGCGAGCTCGACCTGCAGGCGCGGCGCGCGCTCGTCGAGCCGTTCGACGGCGACTGGTACACGCAGGCGAAGAAGGAGACGGAGACGTCGATCGAGGAGCCGCTGCGGGTCGAGCGCCGACTCGGGCTCGAGCTCTCCTTCGGCCGCGTCTCGGTGACCGAGCAGGTGGTCGCGTACCAGAAGAAGGCGGCCGCGGACGGCTCGACGCTCGACACCGTCCCGCTCGATCTGCCGCCCACCACGTTCGACACCGAGGCGGTCTGGTTCGTGCCGCGGCCGCACCAGCTCGAGGGTCTCGAGGCGATGCCGTTGCTGCTCTCGTCCCTCCACGCGGCCGAGCACTCGCTCATTGCGCTCCTGCCGTTGTGGGCGATGTGCGACCGCTGGGACATCGGCGGCCTCTCGACCAACCTCCACCTCGACACCGGGGCGCCGACCGTCTTCGTCTACGACGGACACGCCGGCGGCGTCGGCATCGCGGCCCGCGGCTTCGACCAGTTCGAGGGCTGGGTCGCCGACACGGCCGAGCTGCTGGCCGGCTGCCCGTGCGAGCGCGGCTGTCCCTCGTGCGTCCAGAGCCCGAAGTGCGGCAACCTGAACGAGTTTCTCGACAAGGCCGGCGCGCTCACGCTCTTGACGCGGATGTCGAATTCGCGCTAGCTCGTTCGTCCCAGTGCCATGAGATACCTACTGCTGCTGTACGGAGAGCCCGTCCGCCCCGAGACCCTGACACCGGAGCAGTGGCAAGGGGTGGTCGAGGCCCACGCGACGTTCCACCGCGAGCTGACCGAAGCGGGAGCGCTCGTCGACAGCTCGCCGGTCGCCCCGCCCGCCGAGGCGCGCACGCTCCGCACGCGAAGCGGCGAGCAGCTGGTCGTCGACGGCCCGTTCGCCGAGACGAAGGAAGTGCTCGGCGGCTACTACCTCATCGAGGCCGACTCGCTCGACGCCGCCGTGGAGTGGGCGAAGCGGCTCCGCCACGACGCCGACGGCTCGATCGAGGTGCGGCCGCTGCTCGAGCTCGGTGTCGATTCCGGCCCGCCCGGTTCGTCATAGAGACGTCAACGATCCCGAAGGAGGGACCCCATGCAGTACCTGCTCCTGATCCACGACGACGAGGCCCAGTGGGGCGACATGCCCGAGGACGAGCGCAACGCGGTCTACGCCGAGTACGGCCGGTACACCGAGGAGCTGCAGACCCGCGGCATCCTCGTCGGCGCGAACCAGCTCCAGCCCTCCGGCACGGCGACCGTCGTCCACGTCGAGGACGGCAAGACGCTGACGACCGACGGCCCGTTCGCCGAGACGAAGGAAGTGCTGGGCGGCTACTACCTGATCGACGTCGACACTCTCGACGAGGCGCTCGAGTGGGCCGCGAAGATCCCGTCGGCGCGCTACGGCCACATCGAGGTGCGCCCGATCGTCATGCGCGAGGCAGAGGTCGCGTCGTAGAGGAAATCGCCCGCGCCTACCGCGACGAGCGTGCCCGCTCGATCGCAATCCTCGGCCGCGTCCTCGGTGACCTCGACCTCGCCGAGGACGCGGTGCAGGACGCCTTCGTCCGCGCGGCCGAGCGCTGGCCGCGCGACGGAGCCCCGCGCAATCCCGGCGCCTGGATCGTCACGACGGCCCGAAACGCGGCGATCGACCGGATCCGCCGGCAGCAGACGCTCGCCCGCAAGACGGAGCTGCTGGCCCGGGCCGAGGAGCTCCCGGAGGACGAGGAAGCCGTGATCCCCGACGAGCGGCTCGAGCTGATCTTCGCCTGCTGCCACCCGGCGCTCGCGCCCGAGGCGCAGGTCGCGCTGACGTTGAGCCTCGTCGGCGGCCTCGAGACGCCGGAGATCGCGCGCGCCTTCCTGGTGCCCGAGGCCACGCTCGCGCAGAGGCTCGTCCGCGCGAAGCGGAAGATCCGCGACGCGGGGATCCCGTTCCGCGTGCCGGCGGAGCACCTGCTGCCCGAGCGGCTGCGCCTAGTGCTCGCGACGATCTACCTCGTCTTCAACGCCGGTTACGGCCCGCCCGTGCGCCGCGAGCTGTGCGGGGAGGCGATCCGGCTCGCCGCCGTGCTCGCGACCCTGATGCCGGATGAGGCGGAGGCGCACGGCCTGCACGCCCTGCTCCTCCTCCAGGACGCGCGCCGCGACGCGCGGGTGTCGGCGGACGGCGAGCTCGTGCTGCTCGACGAGCAGAATCGCAGCCTCTGGGACACAGACGGGATCGAGCAGGGCAGGCGCGCGCTCGAGCGGGCCTTGGCCCTACGCCTTCCCGGGCCGTACCAGCTGCAGGCGGCGATCGCCTCGCTGCACTACGAGGAGCCTGCCGACTGGGCTCAGATCGCCCTCCTCTACGGCCGGCTCGCGGAGCTGAGCCCCTCGCCGGTCGTGGAGCTGAACCGCGCGGTCGCCGTCGCGATGGCCGACGGGCCCGAGCCCGGGCTGGCGATCGTGGACGGGCTGAGCGGCCTGGAGCGGTACCACCTCTGGCACTCGACCCGCGCCGAGCTGCTGCGCCGGCTCGGCCGGGACGAGGAGGCCGCGACCGCCTACTCCCGCGCGCTCGAGCTCGCACCCAGCGAGACCGAGCGCACCTTCCTCCAGCGTCGCCTGAGCGCGGTCGATTAGGCCGCCGCGCGGCGGGCGTCTCCGAGGCCCTTCACCTTGGAGACGCCCGTCGCGTTAGTACGCGGCCGAGAGCACCTGCTTGCGCCGGAGCTTCAGCAGCGACAGCGCCTGATTGGTCGGCTTGAACGGGTCGTAGACGGTGGCGCCGTCCTCGACCGAGACCGCTGCCACCGGGACTCCGTCGACGTCGGCCACGAGCCAGTCGCCCTCATGCAGCGGCCGCTCGCTGAGCTGTGCCAGGCGCTCGATCTCCTCGCGGCAGGCGCTCAGCCGCAGCTCGATTGCCGTCCGCACGGGCCTCGGCGGAGCAGCGTGGGACTCCCGTGCCCGGCGGTACCGGCGGGCGTCGCGCTCGAATCCGGCCATCTTGTCGAGAACCATCAGATGAGTCAGCTCGGGATGCATCTAGCTCTCCTCTCTTCGGCGTGCTACCCTAACCACTGTTCCGAGATTACCAGTTATGTAACCTCCAACGCAAGGATGATGGTTACGGATTTACATACGCAGCTGGACCTCGTCCGCGACTACGTCAACACCTTCGATCTCGAGACCGGCATCGACACGATTGCGACGCCGGACGAGCTCGCCATGTGGCTCTCCGAGCAGGGATTGGTCGACGATCTCGTGGAGCCGACCGAGCAGGAGGCGGAAGACGCCCGCGCCGTACGCGAGGCCATCCGGGAGCTCCTGCTCGCGAACAACGGCATCGAGAGCGATGCCGGCGCCGCCTCGAAGACCCTCGAGGAGGCCGGGCGCAAGGCACGCCTCGGCGTTCGATTCGAGGACGGCCACCCCGTCCTCGCCCCCGAGGACGACGGCGCGCGCGGCGCGATCGGCCGCATCGTCGCGACCGTCGCCGAGCTGGCCCCGAGCGACGAGTGGAAGCGGCTGAAGGGCTGCCGCGACGAGCACTGCCGCGTCGCCTTCTACGACAAGTCGCGCAACCGCTCGCGCGCGTGGTGCTCGATGGAGGTCTGCGGCAACCGCGAGAAGGCGCGCAGCTTCCGCCAGCGCCACGCGGCCAGGACGGCCTAGGCCGAAGACACCGCGGCCAGCGCCAACTCGACGGCCTCGGCCGGCGTCTGCGCGCGCTGCGTGCCGTCAACCCGCCAACCCGGCTCGAGCACGACGACCGGCCGCCCGAGTGTGAGCGCGAAGCCGATCTCCGCCAGCGTGCCATAGCGCCCGCCCACCGCGATCACCGCCTCACCCGACGCGACGACGGCGAGATTGCGTCCGTGCCCGATGCCCGTGACGACGACGTGGTCGAGCCACGGGTTCGCGTCCGCCCTCGTCTCGCCGGGAAGGATCCCGACCGTCGTCCCGCCCGCTCCCTTGGCGCCGCGAGCAGCGGCTGCCATCACTTCGCCGAGCCCGCCCGTCACGACCGTGGCTCCGCGCTCGGCAAGCAGCCGCCCGACCTGCTCGGCGTTCGCCTCGTGCTCGGCTCCGCTGCCGACGACCGAGACCTGGATGGCCATCTCTCCGCGATGCTAGGACACGTGAGCACAGTGAGAGAAGCCTGCGGCGGGGTGCTCGTCGTCGGCGGCGGCTTCGCCGGTGGGTACGTCGCGCGTGAGCTCGGCAAGCGCGGAGCGACGGTCGTGAGCAAGGAGAACTTCATGCTCTACACACCGCTGCTGCCCGAGGCGGCGTCGGGGACGCTCGAACCGCGGCACTGCGTCGTGCCGCTGCGCGAGATGTGCCCGCACGCGGAGCTGATCCTCGGCGCCGTGACCGCCCTCGACCTCGACGCGCGGAGCGCCACGGTCGAGACCGACGAGGGGACGCAGACCGTCGAGTGGCGCGAGCTCGTGCTGGCGCTCGGCGCGGTGCCGCGCACGCTGCCGGTGCCCGGCCTCTCCGAGCACGCGCTGTCCTTCAAGTCGCTCGCCGACGCGATCTACCTCCGCAATCACGTTCTCCACCAGCTGGAGGCGGCGGACGCGGCACTCGACGAGGAGGAGCGATCGCGGCGGCTGACGTTCGTCTTCGTCGGCGCCGGCTATGCCGGAGTGGAAGCCCTCGCGGAGCTTTCCGACCTCGCCGAGGACGCGCTGCGCTACTACCCGCGCCTGCGCTCGACTCCGCGCCGCTGGGTGCTCGTGGACGCGGCGCCGCGGATCCTGCCCGAGATCCCGCCGCCGCTCGGCGACTACGCCGCGACCGAGTTGCGCAAGCGCGGGATCGAGATCCACGTCGACACGACGCTGGACTCTGTCTCCGACGGTTCGGCAGTGCTCGGGAACGGGACGCAGATCGCGACGAACACGGTCGTCTGGACGGCCGGCGTCGCGCCGAACCCCGCCCTGCGCGAGTGGCCGCTGCCGCTCGACGAGAAGGGCCGCGTCGAGGTCGACGAGCTTCTCCGCGTGCGTGGCCACGAGCACGTCTGGGCGCTCGGCGACTGCGCCCTCGTCCCGAACAGCCGGAGCGACCGGCCCGACCCGCCGACGTGCCAGCACGCACTGCGGCAGGCTCGGCGCCTCGCGAAGAACCTCACCGGGCCGCCCGAGCCGTACGGCTACCGCATGCTCGGCCAGGTGGCGACCCTCGGCCGGCACAAGGGCATCGCGGAGGTGCTCGGCCTCCGCCTGCGCGGCTTCGTCGGCTGGTGGGTGACGCGCTCGTACCACCTGTACCAGCTCCCGCTCGCCCAGCGGAAGGTCCGCGTCGTCGTCGACTGGACCGTGGCGCTCTTCTTCCGCCGCGACATCGCGGAGCTCGGCCAGCTCGGCCATCCCGAGAAGCTCCGCTGAGGGACGCGCCGGCGGCCGTCAGGCGTATCTCCGGCATGAGAGCAGCGATCGTCGTCGCCGGGGCGGCCGCGGGAGCAGCACTGCTGCTGCCCGGCCCGGCCGCAAGCGGCCGCCAGAAGCCGTACGTCCTGACGGCGCTCGCGGACATCGGCACCGTCTACTGGCGGTACGACTGCGTCCACTACCGCCGGCCGGAGTGGTCGCTCGGCGTGCGCCTCTTTCGCGACTCGGCGACGACGACGCTCACGTTCCGCGCGGGGGCGCTACGACAACACCGAACGCGCAACCCGGGCGATCCGACCGCATGGTTCCCGTTCCGGGCCGAGAAGCGCCAGCGGCTGTCGCTCGTGCAGGGAACCGAGCCGCGGACCCTCTACGCACGGGTGATCGCCCGCTTCGGCGGGACGCACCTCGCCAACTGCCGGCCCTACGCACCGCCTCACGTGACCACGACCCTCCGCACGGTCACGAACTTCTGAGTCTCACTCGACGAGCTCGAGGCGCGGGTTCTCGCGCAGGTTCCGCCCGAACTTCCCGGACGGCTTCCCGTCGGTCATCACCACGTCGGCGGTGAAGTCGTTCGCGCCGCGGATGAGCGAGGAGCCGACGCCGTACGCGTCGACCGGCACCCCGCGCTCCTCGAACTCGCGGATCTTCTCGACGTCGAAGCCGCCCGAGGCCACGATCCGGACGTGGCCGAACCCGGCGGCGTCGAGCGCCTCGCGGGTCTTGCGCACGAGCTGCTCGTTCACACCCGTCGGCTTGAAGTCGCCCATCTCCTCCCACAGCGACCGGTCGACGAGGGTCTCGGACGTGTCGAGGCGAACACCCCACAGCCGGTCGCCGAGTGCCTCGGCCACCTCGAGCGCGGTGCGAGCGGAGTCGTTCTCGAAGTCGACGAGCACCGTCACGGACATCTCCGCGGGAGCCCACTCGGCGAACTTCCGCGCCGCCAGCACGGTGTCCCCGCCGTACGCCGCGATCAGGGAGTGCGGCACGGTGCCGAGCGCGCGCCCTCCCCACCACGACGCCTGCTCGTCGCTCGTGACGCCGATCTCGAAGCCGGTAACCTGCCCCGCGATGTAGGCCGCGTACCCGTCGCCCGCCTGCACGCGATGGTGGTCGAAGCGCGCCGGCATGAAGATGAGCGGCTTGCCGTTCGCCGCCTCGAGCACCCGCACGACATTGGTCGTGATCAGCGTCCGCCGCGCGAGCGTGCCGAGATACGCGGTCTCGAGATGCGCGAAGGTCGTGTAGTCGCCCTCGATCGTGAGCACCGTCTCCCACGGTTCCAGCCGGTCGCCGTCGTGGAGGGCGCGGATCGTCAGCCCGTCCGGCTCCTCCGAGCAGAGGCGAAGGATCGCGATCGCCTCGTCCACCCCGCCGAGCCACGCGTCCCTCTTCTGGAAGACCTGGACGACGACCCGCGGATGGCGGCCGTCTGCGAGGAGCGCCGCCCGCGCATGGTTGAAGTACGCGTCGGTGTACCACCCCGCGCGCATCTTCTCGACGGGGAGATCGAAGACCTCCGGAGAGAGACGCCCCTTACGCGGCTTGCTCGGCATGCTCGAGCTCGAGGCACGCCGCCAGCGCCGCCTCGGCCACCTCGAGCTGCTCGGCGCTCGGCTCCGCGGTCGAGAAGCGGTGCTGGAGCTCGTGCCCCGGCTTCGACAGCGCCCGCGAGAGCGGGTGATCCGGGTGCCGCGACATCCAGCCGAAGAGCTCGGTGGCGGCGGCGATCGCGCCGATCTGCGCGGCCGCCTGCGCCTGGCGCCGATGCCGCTCCGGCGCGAGCCCGGCGAGGACGTTGCCGACCGCGGACGTGGCGACGAGCGGCCCGACGAGATGCCCGCCGCAGCGCTCGTGCTCGCGCGTCGCGCGCTTCCCGTGCTCGTAGGTGCCGATCGAGATGTGCTCCGCGCCGTGGTACGCGGCGAGCTCACCGCCACGCAGCGCGAGCACCGCCGGCGCGACCGAGGCGAGCGCCGCCAGCAGCTCCCGCGCCACCGGCTGTAGCTCCGACTCGCGGAGGGCGCGGACGAACGCAGCCGCCCCGAGCATCGTGGCGAGCGTGCGCCGGTTCTCCATCGGCAGCTTCGCCGCCGGCAGCTTCGCCTTGATCTGCGGGAGCAGGAGCAACGCCTCGGCGAGCCGGGCCGGGCCGCGCAGGAGCGGGTTCTGGATCCGTGACGCCTGCAGGCGCTTGCGCGCCGACACGACCTCGATGTGCCCGTCGTCGTGCCGGATCGCGCACGCCCACGAATGCGGGCCGTGCACGAGCACGCCGTTCGGCAGGGCCATGCCTCCGAGCCGGATCTTCTCCTTGGCCATCGCGGCGAAGGGTAGTGGCTCAGCCGAGGATTGCGCGCGCCGCGAAGCGCAGCCAGTCCAGTGCGTGCTCGAGGTCGGAGACCGGGATGCGCTCGTCGTGGGAGTGGATGAGCGACGCCGCCACCTCGGCCGGCAGCTCGCCCGTGGAGGGGAAGAAGCCGTACGCGACCGTGCCGAACGCCTCGCGCAGCCAGTGGCTGTCGGTGAAGCCGGCGCAGGCGAGAGGAGCCACCAGCGCTTCCGGATCGGCCTCTGCGACCCACTCCTCGAGCGCGCGCCAGAGCGGCGTGTCCAGCGACGAGCGTGTGCCGCCGCGCGCCTCGATCCACTCCAGCTCGTAGTCGATGTCTCCGCCGAGCACCGCGCGGATCATCGGTTCGACGTGCTCGGGGTGCTGGCCGGGCAGGAGCCGACAGTCGACCTCGAGCTCGCACACGCCCGGGATGACGTTGCGCTTGGCCGAGCCGGCGATGACGGTCGGCGAGAAGGTGGGTGCGAGCAAGGCCTCGATGACCGCGGCTCCCACGGGGGAGAAGGGCCGCAACCGCGCGACCGCTTCGTGTGCCGGGGGCACCTCCCCGACCACCGCAGAAAGGAAAGCCTCCACCTCCGGACCGAGCTGGGGCTCGGGTCGGAACGACGCAATCCGCTCGATCAGCTGGGACGCCTTGACGAGCGGGTTGTCGGCGATCCCGGGCATCGAGGCATGACCCGAGCGGCCGAGCACCCGCAGCCGGAACGGAGCGGTCATCTTCTCCGCGACAGTCGCCTCGTAGATCGGCCGGCCGTCCTCGAGCTCGACCCGTGAGCCCCCGCCCTCGTTGATCGCGAAGTCGCAGCGGACGGCGTCGGGGTGCTCCTCGCACAGCCACTCGAGGCCGAAGCCGGCGCCGGCCTCCTCGTCGGCGGTCGCTGCGAAGATCAGGTCCCCGCTCGGCTTGAACCCCTCGCGCGCGAGCGACGCGATCGCGACGGCGTTCGCCGCTACCTCGCTCTTCATGTCGAGCGCGCCGCGGCCCCAGACCATGCCGTCCCGCAGCTCGCCCGAGAACGGCGGCACCGACCACTCGGCCGCGTCGGCGAGCACGACGTCCGTGTGCCCGAGGAGGAGCAGTGACGGGCCGTCGCCGCCCGGGATGCGCGCCACGAGGTTCGCGCGCTCCGGGACCTTCGCGATCAGCTCGCACGTGACGCCGTTCGCCTCGAGATAGTCGCGCAGGAGCTCGGCCGCCGCGGTCTCGTTCCCGGGCGGGTTCGTCGTGTCGACGCGGATCAGCCGCTGGAGGAGGTCGGTGACCTCGTCGCGGAGCGATGCGGTGCTCACCGCCTCGTTCCTAGCACGAGCACGTAGTTGCGTGCGAGGACACCCGAGGCCAGAGCCTCGAGGTAGACCGCTTCCGCCCGCGCGCGCGCGTCGGCGTCGAGGCCGGCGAGCCAGGCTCGCAGCGGCGGCATCGAGGTGGACGCGAGCTCCCAGAGTGCCTCGCCCGAATCCGCCTCGACGCGCCATTCGCCCGCCTGAAACTCGAGGTCGAATGCGTCGCCGAGCAGCGCGCGGACGTGCGCTTCCTTGGCCCACTCGCGTGCGTCCACGTCCTCGACGAAGACCCGCCCTGCTCTTGCGTGCACCTCCGACCACTCGTCGGCCGGCCACGCCGTGAGAGCGAACCGGCCACCGGGACGACACACGCGCGCGAGCTCGCCCGCGGTGCGCTCCTGGTCGGGGGCGAAGACCGCGCCGAAGGCGGAGGCGACGGCGTCGAACTCGGCGTCGCCGTACGGCAGCTCCTGGCAGTCGCCCTCGTCGAAGCGGATCGCCAGCCCCTCCTCCTCGGCCGCGCGGCGCGCCTTCGCGATCTGGTCGGCGGAGATGTCGATGCCGGTCACTTCCGCGCCGGCCCGGGCGGCGCGCAGCGCTACGCCGCCGGTGCCGCAGGCAACGTCCAGCACGCGCGCACCGGGCTCGATCGCGAGCGCCTCGACGATGCGGTCGTGAATCGGCGCGAAGGTCTCCGCGATGCGCTCGTAGCTCGCCCCACTCCACGTGTCGGAGGCAGATCCGGACACCTTTCCCGCTACGGCGCCGGCCAAGCCAGCGCCTTCGCTCCTGACCGTGCTCCTTCGAGCCTACGCACGGAGCGGAGCATACTGACGCCATGGGTGACCTCTTCTCGGACGCTGCCGACCAGCACGCCAGCGAGGTCGCGCCGCTCGCGCAGCGGCTGCGGCCGGCGTCCCTCGGCGAGTTCGTCGGCCAGGCGCACGTCCTCGGCGAGGGCTCGGCGCTACGGCGCGCGATCGAGGAGGACCGCGTCCACTCCTCGATCCTCTACGGCCCGCCCGGCAGCGGCAAGACGACACTCGCGCGGATCGTCGCCGCCTCGACCGGCGCGGCCTTCGAGGAGCTGTCGGCGGTCTCGGCCACCGTGAAGGACGTGCGCGAGGTGCTCGCGCGGGCACGGGAGCGGCTCGGGACGACGGGCCGCCGCACGATCCTCTTCCTCGACGAGATCCACCGCTTCAACAAGGCGCAGCAGGACGCGCTGCTCCCAGGGGTGGAATCCGGGCTCGTGACGCTGATCGGCGCGACGACCGAGAACCCGTACTACGAGGTCAACTCCGCGCTCATCTCCCGCACCCAGGTCTACGAGCTCGAGGCGCTGACGCCGGAGGAGATGGCGGTCGTCGTCCGCCGCGGGCTGGACAAGATCGGCGGCGAGGCGTCCGACGAGGTCGTGGAGCTGATCGCGCACCGCTCCGGCGGCGACGCGCGCACCGCGCTCAACATCGTCGAGCTCGCAAACGAGACCGCCGACGGCGCGATCACCGCCGAGAACGTCGAGGACGCAGCCCGGAAGCCGCCGCTCGTCTACGACAAGGCCGGCGACCAGCACTACGACTTCACCTCCGCCTTCATCAAGTCGATGCGGGGCAGCGACGCCGACGCGGCCGTCTACTACCTCGCGGCGATGCTCGAGGGCGGCGAGGACGCCCGCTTCATCGCGCGGCGGATGATCGTGCTCGCCTCCGAGGACATCGGCAACGCCGACCCGCGGGCGCTGCTCGTCGCCGTCGCCGCCGCGCAGGCAGTCGAGCACGTCGGTCTCCCCGAGGCGCGTCTCAACCTCTCCCAGGCCGCGATCTACCTCGCCCGCGCGCCGAAGTCGAACGCGAGCTACCTGGCGCTGAACCGCGCCACGGCTGACGTCCAGGAGCGGGGAGCGGCTCGACCGCCGAAGTCGCTGCGCGACGGCTCCTGGTACGGCCGCCGGCTCGGGCACGGCAAGGGCTACGTCTATCCGCACGACGACCCCACGGGGTTCGAGACGAGCTACCTCCCCGAGGAGCTCGAGGGCCGCCGCTACTACGAGCCGTCGGGCAACGGCGAGGAGAGCGCCGACGAGAACGCCTCGTAGGCCTCGCTGCCGTAGACGGCGAAGATCACGGTCTCGAGCGATTGCGCCGGGAAGATCCGCGCCTCCTCGACCATGATCGAGGCACAGCGGGCAAGCCGAAAGCCGCCTACTCCGGTGCCGAAGGCGGGCAGCGCGAGCGAGCGGCAGCCGAGCTCGTCGGCGACCTCGAGGCACGAGCGCGTCGTGCGCTGCACGAGGTCGGCATCGGTCCGCAGATCCTGCCCCATCACCGCGCCGTGGATCACCCAACGCGCATGGAGCCGCCCAGCCGTCGTGGCGACTGCGCTGCCGAGGGGAATCCCGCCGATCGCCATCGCCTCCCGCTCGATCTCGTCGCCACCGGCTCGCTTCAGAGCTCCGGCGACGCCGGCTCCCATCCAGAGCCGGTCGTTGGCCGCGTTCGCGATGGCGTCGGCCTCCACCGCAGCGATGTCCCCGTCGCGGACTTCCAGGCGCAGCACTAGAGGATGCGTGCGCCGAGCGCCGAGGCCACGAGCTCCACGGCGAGCTGGCCCGTCGCGTTCTCGCGGTCGAGGATCGGGTTGACCTCGACGACGTCCATCGAGTCGATCAGCCCGGACTCCGCCACCGTCTCCATCGCGAGGTGCGCCTCGCGGTACGAGAGCCCGCCCCGCACCGGAGTGCCCACGCCGGGCGCGTAGTCGGGGTCGACGACGTCCATGTCGAGCGACACGTGGAGGAACGCCCCGCCGGCCGCGTGCGCGATCGCCTCCCGCATGCAGGGCTCGACCCCGATCCGGTCGACCTCGCTCATCGTGAACACCTTCGCGTCGAGCTCGCGCAGCAGGGCGCGCTCGCCGTCGTCGAGCGAGCGGACGCCGACCAGCGAGAGCTTCCCGGCCTCGACCGCCGGCAGCGGCCAGCCGTCTCGCCGGAAGGGGTCACCGCCGCGGCCGAGCGCGGCGGCGAGCACCATCCCGTGCACGTTGCCGCTCGGCGAGGTGGCGGGAGTGTTCAGGTCGCCGTGCGCATCGATCCACACGACGCCGCCGGCACCGCGCACCTTCGCCATCCCGACGAGGGAGCCCAGCGCAACCGAGTGGTCGCCGCCGAGAACGAGCGGCAGAGCGCCCCGGCCGGCTGCCTCCGCCACGAGCGCGGAGAGCCGGTCGCAGAGGTCGAGGATCTGGCTCAGGTAGCGGGCCTGTTCGTCCCCCATGTCGGTCGTCTCGACGACCGGCGAGATGACGTTGCCGGCATCGGAGACCCGAACGCCGAGCTTGTCCGCGAGCTGGTGCTCGAGGCCCGCGTAGCGGATCGCGGACGGCCCCATGTCGACGCCACGCCGACCCGCGCCGAGGTCGAGCGGAGCCCCGATCACGGCGACCTCACGCACGGCCTCGTCCACGCTCACGGCGGAGAGGCTAACGCTCGCGGTGGGGGAGGCCCGGCTACACTGACCGCCGCCCAGCCGCGGCGAGGTAGCTCAGCTGGTAGAGCACTCGGCTGAAAACCGGGGTGTCGCCGGTTCGAGTCCGGCCCTCGCCATCTCTTCCCTCGCTCGCCCGCTTCGCTTGTCCAGGCACGCCTTCGGCGTGCGTGGCCTGCGCTCTCGCTTTCCGCTCGCATCGAGTGCCGCGCCCGCGCATGTCGGTCGCGGCACGAAAGACCGTCAGAATCGAAATGTGAAGCTCGTTGCGGTGGCCAGCGGCAAAGGCGGGGTCGGCAAGTCGACGGTGAGCCTCGGGCTCGCGCGTGCGCTGGCCGGCGCAGGACGCGCGGTCGGGCTGCTCGACGCGGACATCTACGGGCCGGACATCCCGGTGATGCTCGGCCTCAAGCAGACGCGCGAGCTGCGGCGCTGGGAGCTGGGACGCAGCCCGCGCTTCGGTCGCGTCGAGCTCGAGCCCCTGGAGGTCGAGGGCATCAAGGTCATGTCCGTCGGCTTCCTCCTCGCGGAGCAGCAGATGTTCGCCATGCCCGCGATGCTCGCGTCGTTCATCGGCGACCAGCTCGTGCGGAACGTGCGCTGGGGCGAGCTCGACTACCTGATCGTCGACCTTCCGCCGGGAACGGCCGACCTGCAGCAGCACATCTTCGCCTCGATGGACCTCGCGGGCGCGATCCTCGTGGTCGGCCCGCAGGACGCGGCGCATCTCGACGCCCGCAAGGTGCTCTCACTCCTCCGAGACGCCGGCGTCAGGGTGCTGGGCGCGGTCGAGAACATGCGTGGGCTGCGCTGTCCGCACTGCGGCGAGACGCTCGACGTGTTTCCCCCGGTAGCCGAGGAGCGCTCGCTCCTGCGCGAGGTCGAGCTGCTCGTATCGATCCCGCTCGACCCGGCCTTCGCGAAGGTCAACGGGATCCCGCCGCAGTTCCACGAGCTGGCGGAGCTCGTCGAGAAGCGCTTCGCCTGAATTGGTCGCAAAGAGCGAGCTTTCGACCGCGGGGGTCTTGATCCGGCCGAGGCGGCTTCTTAGCTTCTCGTCTCGGATCAGTACCACCAACGGGAGGACACGACAGAGATGAGCACGATTGCCGCGACGCTCCGGGGCGAAGGCCTGCTGGAGCGCTACTTCGGCTTTGCCGCGCGAGGGACGACGCTCGCGCGGGACACGATGGCCGGCGTCACGACGTTCGTCGTGATGTCGTACATCATCTTCGTCAACCCGGCGATTCTCAGCTTCTCCGGGAATGCGGCGCTCGAGGGGAAGGGCCTTCCCTTCGGGCAGGTCCTGGCGAGCACGTGCCTCGTCGCCGCGGTGATGTCGATCGCGATGGGCCTCGTCACGAACTACGCCTACGCGATCGCGCCCGGCATGGGGCTCAACGCCTTCATCGCCTATGGGCTCGTCGCCAGCGGCAAGGCGAGCTGGCCCGAGGCCATGGGCCTCGTCGTGCTCGAAGGCGTCGCCATGGTCGCGCTCGCCGTCACCGGGTTGCGCGAGCTGATCTTCAGGGCGATCCCGCTCGAGCTGAAGAAGGCGATCGCCATCGGCATCGGCCTCTTCATCGCCTTCATCGGCCTTTACAACTCGGGGATCATCGCGAACGTCGATCCGAGCGGCGGGCAGCCGGTCGGGCTGGGCAGCTTCACGACGTGGCCGATCTTCGTGACGTTCTTCGGCCTCGTCTTCACCTTCGTGCTGCGCGCGATCCGGTTCCGCGGCGACCTGATCGTCGGGATCATCGGCACCACGATCGTCGCGACGATCGTGAACAAGGCGACCGACTACGCCGCCTTCGGTCACACCGGCCCGGCTGTCTGGCCCGGCTGGGGGAACCTCTCGTCGCGGCCGGATCTCGGCCTGCTCGGCCAGATCAGCTTCCACTCCTTCTCGGCGACGCAGCTCGGCATCGTCGCGTCGCTCGTCTGGGTGTTCTCGCTCTTCCTGAGCGACTTCTTCGACTTCTCGGGGACGGCGATCGGCGTCGGCAAGCAGGCCGGCTACGTGGACAAGGACGGCAACATCCCGAAGTTCAAGAAGGCGCTCGTCGTCGACGGTCTCGCCGCGATGGCAGGAGGGGCAGCTTCGTCCTCGTCGGCGACGACGTACATCGAGTCGGGCTCGGGCGTCGCGGCGGGGGGCCGCACCGGCTGGGTCGCGATCACGGCGGGGCTGCTGTTCATCCCGTTCATGTTCTTCTCGCCCCTGATCGGGATGGTTCCGCCGGAGGCGACGGCGGCAGCGCTGATCGTCGTCGGCTGGCTGATGATCTCGACGCTGACCGAGATGGAGGGCGAGGCCGAGGAGGCGGACGGCGGCAAGTCCACCAAGCTTGCCGGGATCGACTTCCACGATCTCGCGATCGGGCTCTCGGCGGCGCTCGCGATCATGATCATGCCGTTCACGTACTCGATCACGAACGGGATCGGGTTCGGCTTCATCACGTACACGCTGATCTGCGCGGCGCGCCGGGAGTGGAAGCGGATCCACCCCTTCATGTGGATCGTGTCGGCGGCGTTCGTTCTCTACTTCCTCGTGCCGGTGCTCCAGCAGCACGTCAGCTGGTTCGGCGGGCACGGCGTCTAGCGACCGAAAAGCGAGGCCCCCGTGGACGCTTGCGCGTGCTCGGGGGCCTCAGGTCGTTCGGACCGGTGCGACCGTGTCGCGGACGACCGTTGCCCTGACCCTAATGCCTCTTGGCGCGGAACGCTGCCGCCGGCTCGGCAGAAAACTCCGCAAATTCCGTGAAGCCGCGGCTCCCGAGCTCCCGGCGCAGCACGTCCGGCGCGACGTAGATCGGCGTCTCGGCGCCTCTCGAGAAGGAGAGCACGAGCGTCCCTCCCGGCTCGATGATGCGGGCGAGCTCGTCGGAGAACGGGATCATGTTCGAGAGCACGACGAGGTCGAACTCGTCGTCGGGACACGCGAGCGCCGAGGCGTCGCCCACCTCGAAGCGGACGCGACCCGCGAGCTCCGGCGGCACCTTCCGGCGCGCCTCCTCGATCATGCCCGGGCTGAGGTCGATCCCGACCACGTCGGCTTCGGGATAGCGCTCGGCGAGCGCCAGGGCGACCACCCCGGTGCCGGTGCCGAGATCGAGGACGCGGCGCGGCAGCGGAACGTCCTCGAGCGCGAGGTCGAGCGCCCAGAAATGGTGCGGGCCGATCCGCGTCTCCCAGGTCGGCGCGAGCCCGTCGAACATCTTGCGCAGCGGACCGCGGAACAGCCGCCAGGCTCGCGGTCGCCGCACGACCGCGTCGGTGACGAAGCGGGCGAAGCGCTGGCCGTCGATCATCGGTCGGCGAGGTCGAGGACGATCTCGCCGCCCTCCTCGACGCGGAGGAGCTGGGCGGCGCTGCCCCGCGAGACGGCGAGGGCGAGGCTGCCGTAGCTGTCCTCGTAGAGGATGAGCGAGCCGCGGGGGGCGTCCGCGAACGTGCGCGCGAAGACAGCGTAGAACCGCTCGCCGTGGCACGTGAGCTCGACGCGCGCGCCGGCGGCGAGCTCCGCCTGGTCGAGCTGCTCACGCCGTAGGTTGAGCGCGATGTTGCCGAAGCGGTCGACCACGAGCGCGACCACGCGGATGCGGTTGTGGCCGATCTCTGGCCGTGGGAGCTCGAGACGAACGAGCTCGTCCGGGTCGACGGGCGGGCCGAGCTCCTCGAGGGCCACCCCCGCGGCCAGGTGCGCCGCAGCGGGTGAGAACAGGTCCCGGCCGTGGAACGTGCGGGAGACCGGCTGCAGCGAGTACTCCGCGTTGGCGAGCTCGTGCGCCTGCGCCACACCGCCGAATCCCTCCGCGGCGGGCAGAAGCAGCCCGTTGTCGGGACCGACGTAGAGCCGACCTTCCCGGTCGCGCAGGGCGAGCGCGCGCCGGCTGCTCCCCACGCCCGGATCGACCACGGCGAGATGAACCCCGGCCGGCATGTAGGGGAGCGTGTTCGCGAGCATCAGCGCGCCCTGCAGCACGTGCCCCGGGCGCACCCCGTGCGTGACGTCGATCACCCGGGCGTCGGGCGCGATCCTCGCGATGACGCCGTGACAGGTTCCGACGAAGTCGTCCTGCAGGCCGAAGTCGGTCAAGAAGGTGATGATCACGAGCGGGAACGTAATGCCTCGACGAGACCGTCGAGGTCGTGACCGGCAGCGACTGCCACGACGTCGAGGCCGACTTCCCGCGCCTCGGACGCGGTCTGGGGGCCGATCGCGACGACGGGCGGCCGCGCTCCGGTCGCGGCGAGCGCCCGAGCGGCCGAGCCCGACATGAGCAGCGCGACGTCGGCGTCCGGGACCTCCGGCCGGAGCTCGATCGTCCGGTAGAGCGGCAGGAAGTCGGCCTCGAGAACGCCCTGCCGCGCTCCCTCGGCGGCGGCGAGCAGCAGCCTCCCCTCCGGGAGCTCGTCCCGCAGGCCCTCCTGCGTGTGGGTCGCGGCGACGAGATCGACGCGCAGCCCGTGCGAGCGCAGCGCCTCGGCAGTGGCCGGGCCGATCGCCGCGATGCGGTTCGCGCTGACGCCGCGCCGCCCGAGCTCGTGCGCGCCGTTGCGGCTCGTGACCACGAGCCAGTCGTAGGCGCGAGCGTCCACCGGCTCGTCTCCGAGCGGCTCGACGCGGATCAGCTCGCAGAGGACCGCGGCGTGCCCGAGCGACTCGACCCGGGCGACGAGCTCCTCACGAGTGACGAGCACTCGCATCCGTCAGCTCCGCCCCGAGCGCGGCCGGGTCCTCGCCGGTGCGCCGCTCGATCCACGATCCGTCCTCTGCCGCGACGATGCCCGTCAGCGTCGTCCCGTCGTGGTACGCCGCGACCGGAGCAAGGCAGCCGCCGCCGACCGCCGCCACGACCGCGCGCTCCGCCTCCACGCGCCCGCGGGTCTCGGCGTCGTCGGCGGCTGAGACGAGGTGCGCGTCGCCCGCGCGAACCTGGAGCGCGAGCGCTCCCTGTCCCGCCTCGGGCAGCATCGTCTCGGGCTCGAACCGGTGCCCGATCTCGTGACCGAGTCCCAGCCGGTCCAGCCCGCAGGCCGCGAGCACGATCGCGTCCAGGTTCCGCTCGCCGCGCTTCCGCAGCCGCGTGTCGATGTTGCCGCGCAGCGGCTCGATCGAGAGCGTCGGCTCTAGCGCGAGCAGCTGTGCCTTCCGCCGCACCGAAGCCGTGCCGATCCGCATACCGGGGCGCACCTCCGCGGCGCCGCAAAGCGCATCTCGCGGGTCCTCCCGGCGCAGATACGCGCCGATCGCCAGGCCCTCCGGGTCCGCCGCGGTCAGATCCTTGGCGGAATGGACGGCGACGTCGATCCGGCGGTCGAGCAGCGCCTCCTCGAGCTCCTTGACGAAGACGCCGCGCGAGCCGATCTCGCCGAAAGGACGCGAGCGGTCGCGGTCTCCCGCCGTCGTGATCGGCACGAGCACGAGCTCGACGCCGGGCGCGCGCAACGACGAGAGAGCGCGCTCGGCCTGGGTGAGCGCGAGCCTACTGCCGCGACTGCCGACGCGGACGAGCACAGGCCAATCGCCTCCGTACGGGCGGCGCGCAGCCGACACCGCGCGGCCGGACTCGGATGAAGGCCGTCGGCACCTGGAGCGGCAGAGGACGCCCCGTGGCGGGCTTGACGTTCAGCGCTCGTCCTCGCCGAGACCGAAGAGGTGCCGCACGGCCTCAGCATAGAGGACCCCATCGGCCGACACGGCTGCCTGCTTCATCCGCACGGTCGGCTGATGGAGGAGCTTGTTCACGATCTGGGCGGTGACGGCCTCGACGGCCCGGCGCTGGCTCTCGTCGAGCCGTCCGAGCAGCGCTTCCGCCTTCTGCAGCTCGGCCTCGCGGATCTCCTCGGCCCGCGCCCGCAGCGACGCGATCGCCGGCACGACGTCGAGCGAGGCGTGCCACTCGTGGAACTTCTCCGCCTCGGCCGCGACGAACGACTCGGCCCGCTCCGCCTCGCGGCGGCGCAACGAGAGCGTCTCGACCACGATGGCCTCGAGGTCGTCGATGTCGTAGAGGTAGCAGCCGTCGAGCTCGCCGATCGCGGCGTCGAGGTCGCGCGGGACCGCGAGGTCGATGAGCAGGAGCCGGCGGCCCTTGCGGTTTCGCAGCGCCTCCGCAACCGCCGCCGCCTCGAGCACCAGGCCGGGCGCGTTCGTCGAGGCGATCACGACGTCGACGTCGGCGAGTTCCTCGCCGATCCGCTCACGCTCCGTCTTGCTGTTGGCGACGAGCGCGATCCCGGCGCCGCGGCTCCGGAGGTTGCGCGCGGCCTGCTCGCTCACCTTGCCCGCGCCGAGGAGGAGGATCGAGCGGCCCTCGAGGCTGCCGAAGACCTGCTCGGCGAGCGCCGCGGCGGCAGCCGAGACCGAGGCCGGGCTCTGGCCGATCGCGGTCTCTGCCCTCACCTTCCGGCCCGCGTGGAGCGCCTGGCGGAAGACGCGGTCGAGCAGCGGCCCGGTCGTCCCGAGCTCGTGCGCGACCCGCACCTGCCCGAGGATCTCCCCCTCGCCCGGGACGAGCGAGTCCAGCCCGGCGGCGACCCGGAAGAGGTGGTGCGCGGCAGCGCGGTCCTGGAGCCGGTAGAGCGCCGGCTCGACCGCCGGCCCGAGCGATGCGAGCGCGGCGACCGCATCCCGCTCTGCCTGCTCTGCGTCCTCGGCGGCGACGTACACCTCGGTCCGGTTGCACGTCGAGAGGCAGGCCGCCTCGCGCCCGTCGACGGCCAGCCGGGCCGCGAGCGCCTGCGCATCGTCGCGATCGACCGCCACCTGCTCGCGCAGCTCGACCGGCGCGTGGTGGTGGGAGGTGCCGACGAGGACGAGACGCATCACGCGAAGTGGGTTGCGGGGAGGGCGAGGCGGACGACGACGACCAGGACGAAGCCGGCGAGGGCGACGTAGGCGGCGCGCCGTCCCGTCCAGCCGCCGATGAGCCGCAGCCCGAGATACGCGCACCAGACGAGCCAGGTCACGACCGTCACGGCAATGAGAGCGTCGAGCCGGTCGCCGCGGGCGACGAGACGGACGAGCCCGACAGCTGCGCCGAACGTCAGCAGCGGCACCGACCACGCCACTGTCCGCAGCGCGAGGGAGTCGAGCGTCGCCAGAGCCGGCATCTGCCTGCGCAGGACGGTCGCCGGGCGGGTCCTCAGCCGCCGCTCCTGCCAGACGTAGAGCCCGGACAGCGCGGCCGCGAGCGTGAAGCCGGCGAAGGCGGCGAGCACGAGCCCGACGTGCACGATGAGGAAGAGGTTCGAGTAGTGGCTCGCGCCGCCGAACCCGGTTCCCCCGCCGGCGCGCGCGACGACGAGCAGCGCCACCGCGAGCGGCATGACCACGAGGCCCAGCAGCCGGTACGGCCGGCGGCAGCCCCAGATGAGGTACGCCGAGACCACGAGCCAGACGAAGAGGGAGAGGGACGAGGCCCACGTCCCCCACGGGAACCCGTCGTCGCGCGTCGCCTGCACGGCGAGCAGCGCCGTCTGCGCCAGCCAGCCGAGCCGGACGCCCCACGTCGCTGCACGGCCCGCGCGACCGGGCCGGCGCACGTCGCCGAGGTAGCCGACGGCCGCCTCGCCGTAGAGGAGGAGCGCGGGCCAGAAAAGAAGCTCAGCCAACGCGCGCCGGCTCCTGCGGCGCCTCTGCCGCGTCCTCGTCCGGCACGCGGCCGGCGAGCTCGTCCACCTCGCGCTCGAGCCGCTGCAGCTTCAGCGACAGGATCAGGACGTAGACGAGCACCAGCGCGAACACGACGCAGTACGCCGCGGTGACGTACTTCTCCGTCGTGCTCACGCGAGCGCCTCCCTCAGGCGGCGCAGCCGCACGTCGAGCCGCTTGCCGCCGATCTCGAGCCGGTACAGCGTGTACGCGAGCACGAGCATCGCGACCTGCGCGATGCAGTACGTGACGAGGATCCAGCCGCCGAAGTTCGGGCCGTGCAGCGTGAAGACCTGCGGGTGGAAGTAGGCCTTCGCGAGCCGGATCGCGGAGAAGCTGACCGGGATGAGGACGACGCCGAAGAGCGCGTACACCGCGCTCAGGTTCGCCCGCTGCGGGCCGGGATCGATCGAGAAGCGCAGCATGAAGTACGCGCAGTAGAAGAGGTAGAGGACGAGGAACAGGACGAGCTCGTCCTCGCTCCAGATCCACCAGCGCCCCCACGCGACCTTCGCCCAGATCGAGCCGGTGATGAGCACCATCGTCCCGAAGATCAGGCCCTGGTGGACGCAGACGTAGCTCGCGAGGTCGGCGCGCGGATCGCGCTTCCACAGATGCCGGAGCGCCTGCCACGCGCCGCAGATGAAGCACGCGTACGCCGCGAACGCGATCGAGACGTGGAAGTAGAAGATCCGCTGCGAGAACCCCAGGGTCTGGTCGTTCGGCGCCACGAAGAACACGAACGCGAGCGCCGTCGTGACGAGCACGACCGAGCTCACGGCGAGCGCCGGCAGAGGGATCCGCGTGCGACCCACGGCGGGAATTGTCGCAGCAGGCGCGCTACTCGGCGACGACATACTCGAACGACGCCCAGCAGACGACCGCGAACAGGACGTCGTAGAGGGCGAGGAACCCGAGATAGCGCCCGGGCGAGTCGACGACGCTCGCGCCGACGGCTCCCACGACGATCGGCATGGCGAGGGGGAGAAACAGCAGCGGCAGAAGCAGGTCGCGCGCCCGCGTCACGACGGCCATCGCGCCGAGGAAGGTGCCGACGGCGCAGATCCCCAGGTCGGCCAGGATGACCGCGGCCACCGTCGCCCCATCGAGCCCGTGGAAGAACAGCGCGTACAGCGGGAGCGCCACGACCTCTGCCGCGACGAGGAACGCGAGCGTGGCCAGGGACTTCGCGAGCCAGATCGCGCTCCGGTCGCAGGGCGCGAGCACGAGCCCGTCCATCGTCCGCTGCTCGCGCTCCGGCACGAACGCGCGGCCGAGCCCGAGCAGCGCCGTGAACAGGATCGCCACCCAGAGGAAGCCGGTCGTCTCGAGCCTCGATGGCGTCCCGGGCAGAGCGAAGTGGAAGACGACGAAGATCGCGGCGACGAACAGAAGCATGGCCGGGAGCGTGTCCCGGGCCCGCAGCTCCAGGAGGAGGTCCTTGCGCGCCAGCGCACCGACGTCGCGCACGTAGGTGGTCATGTCGAGAGAGCGAGCGCCCCGCTCGCGAGAGGCCGGACGCGCGCCGGGTCGTGGGTGGCGAGCAGGCAGGTGCGCTCCCCGCGAAGCTCCGCGAGCTGCGCGTCGAGCAGCTCGGCGCCGGCCTCGTCGAGCGCGCTGTAGGGCTCGTCGAGCACGAGCAGCTCCGGCTCGTGCAGGAGCACACGACAGAGAGCGAGCCGCTGCGTCATGCCGCGTGAGTACGAACCGACACGGTCGTGCCGGGCCTCCCAGAGCCCGAAGCGCTCGAGCAGCATCCCGATGCGCTCACGCCGTTCCGGCACGCGATACAGGCGCCCGTAGAGGTCGAGGTTCTCGAGCGCGGTCAGCTCGCGGTAGACGAGCGGCTCGTGCCCGAGATAGCCGACCTGCCCCCGCGTCGCGTTCCGCTCGATCGTCCCTTCGGTCGGCTGCGCAAGGCCGGCGCAGATCCGCAGCAGCGTCGTCTTCCCGGCGCCGTTCGGGCCGGTGACGACGAGGAATCCACCGCGCGGCAGCGCGAGGTCGATCCCCCGCAGAACGCGCTTCTCCCCGTAGCGCTTGCCGAGCCTGCGAGCGGTGAGCACGCGGCCAGCATAGGTCGCCCGCGCCGATTTACCGCCGTTTTACGCCGCCTTTGCTGGGAGCCGTGGACGGCTCCGGCTCTATTCCAGCTGCGGCCAACGATCACCGCGACCAGGAGGGGAAAGGTATGTCCAGGAAGAGAATCGCGCTGTTGGGGCTGATCGTGTTGGCCGTGGCGCTCATGGCCGCCGGCGTGGCGGCTGCACGCGGAAGGGCCCCGTCCGTGCAGGGCGCAAGCGCAAGCTTCACCGCGCCCACCGTCTCGCAGAAGTACCAGGTCACGTGCTCCGTCACGGGAGGCGACACGTTCCAGGCGACGAGGGCTGTCTACAGGGGGCTGGCGACGAGCTCGGACCCGCGCCTTGCCGGCGCAATCACGATTCGCGCGTGGAGCCTCGTGGACACCACGAACGGTGTCGGCCACGTCTACGGCGTCTTCCGCATCAAGGGCGCCGGCACGCGCGCGCACGGCACGCTGAACGCGGCGCTGGCGAACGGCAAGGCTTCCGGCATCGCCCGGGGCTTCGTCAGGCACAACTGGGGGCGGATCGTCGTGTCGCTCGGTAGCGACTTCGATCCGAGCACAGGCTTCTCGACGGGCTCACTGGGAGGCAGCACGACCGGGGCGGGATTCATCCGCTCGGGTCGCTGGTGCCATCCCCCGCACTGGCCGCAGAGCTAGCGAGAAGGGATCCAGCCGGGGCGTCGGGCGCACGGCGCCCCGCTGGGTCGTCAGCTGACCGCGTCGACGATGACGAACGCGGCGAAGACGACGCTGATCACGCCGTTCATCGTGAAGAACGCGGTGTCGAGCCGCCGCAGGTCGCCGGGGCGCACGAGTGAGTGCTCGTACGCCAGGAGCAGGGCGACGGCGGCGACCCCGAGCCAGTAGAAGACGCCGACCGGCAGGCCGAGCCCCGCCGCGACGAGGAAGGCGATCGTCGCCGCATGCGCGAGCCGCGCGCCGAGGAACGCCCCGCGCACGCCGAACCGCGTGACGATCGAGTGCAACCCCTCGCGCCGGTCGATCTCCTCGTCGAACAGCGCGTAGAAGAAGTCGAAGCCGGCGACCCAGAGCGCGACGGCGGCTCCGAGCATCCACGCCTGCCACGGCAGCTTGCCCGTGATGGCGACCCAGGCGCCCACGGGTGCGAGGCCGTCGACCGCACCGAGCCAGAGATGGCAGAGCCACGTGAACCGCTTGAGGTACGGATAGACGACGAAGCCGACGACCGGGATCGGCCAGAGCCAGCGCACGATCGGGTCGAGCTGCCAGACCGCGACGAGGAAGAGCGTGAGCGACGCCACGCAGAAGACGGCGACCTGGGCCATGGAGAGCTGGCCGCTCGGGATCTCCCGGCCTGCGGTGCGCGGGTTCCGGGCATCGATTCCCGCGTCGATCAGACGGTTGAGAGCCATCGCCAGCGAGCGGGCGCCGACCATCGCAAGCGTGATCCAGAGCAGATCGTGTCCGCTCGGCGTGCCGTTGACCGCGAGGAAAGCGCCGACGTAGGCGAAGGGCAGCGCAAAGACGGTGTGCTCGATCTTGACGAGCCGCGCGAACCGCGTTGGGAGCGGTGCCGGCGCGGCCGTCACGTCTGCTCGTGGGCCGTGGGCACGTCGGCGAGGAGCTCGAGCGCGTGCGCAAGCGCTGGGCGAAGGACTGCGAACCCATCGCGGCAGCCGCCGGTCGAGCCGGGCAGGTTGACCACGAGCGTCGAGCCGAGGACGCCCGCCGTGCCGCGCGAGAGCAGGCCGTGCGGCGTTTTCGCGATCGAGTCGGCGCGCAGCGCCTGGGCGATTCCCGGAGCCTCTCGCTCGAGCACGTCGCGCGTGGCCTCGGGGGTCACGTCTCGCGGCGCGAGGCCGGTCCCGCCGGTGGTGAGGACGAGGCGGGACGAGGCGGCGAGCGCTCTGATCGCCGCGGCGATCTCGTCGCGCTCGTCGGGAACGACGCGGCGCTCGACCTCGTACCCCTCGCCGCGCAGCAGCTCGTCGAGCGCGTCCCCGCTCCGATCCTCGCGCGTCCCGGCCACGACCCCGTCCGACACGGTCAGCACCGCAGCTTTCAGACGACTCGCTCCTTGGTCTTCTCGACAAGGACGACGTCGGCGATCCGCATCTCCTTGTCGACCGCCTTGGCCATGTCGTAGACCGTGAGCGCGGCCACCGAGGCAGCAGTCAGCGCCTCCATCTCGACGCCGGTCTGCGCGGTCGTCTCCGCCGACGCGACGATCTCGACCGACTCCTCACCCACCTCGAGCGTCACCTCGACATGCGTGAGTGGCAGCGGATGGCAGAGCGGGATGAGCTCGCTCGTCCGCTTCGCGGCCATGATCCCGGCGACCTGCGCAGTCGCGAGCGCGTCGCCCTTCGGAAGCTCGCGCAGGATCCGCGCGGTCGCGGCGGCCATTCGGACCTCGGCCCGGGCCACGGCGCGCCGGCGCATCGGCTCCTTGGCGCCGACGTCCACCATGCGGACGGCGCCCGACTCGTCGACGTGCGACAGGTCGTCCATCAGGCGGATCGTACGGCGTCGAGGTCGGCGAGCTGCGCGTCGACCCACCGGCGGATGTCGTGTGCCCGAACCTGCTCGCGGATCGCGCCGGCGCGCCGCCGCCGCTCGGCCGGCTCGAGCGTGAGCGCCGCGTACAGAGCGTCCGCCTGCCCGGAGATGTCGACGGGATTCACGGTGATCGCCCACTCCCCGAGCTCCTCGTGCACGCCGGCGTTCTCCGACAGGACGAGCGCACCGTCGCGCTCGTTGACGAGGAACGCCTCCTTGGCGACCAGGTTGAGGCCGTCGAAGACGGGGTTCGCGAGCAGAACGTCGAACTGCTTGTACCCAGCCACCGAGCGGAGGAAGTCGTCGGCGATGTCCAGCTCCACCGGCTGCCAGTCGTCGTGGCCGAAGCGGTCGTTCACCTCCTGGACAGCCTCCTTGACCGCACCGACGTACTCGGCGTACTCGCGAATGTCCTGCCGGGAGGGAGCGAGCAGCGCGACCATGCCGACCCGCCCATGCAGCTCGGGATGCCGCTCGAGCAGCAGCGCGAAGGCGCGGAAGCCGCGCACGATGTTCTTCGAGGGATCCGTCCGGTCCACGCGGAGCACGAGCTGCTCCGGGCGGCGCGCCACGAGAGCCGCCTCCCGCTCGAGCACGGCGGGATCGTCACTCAGCCGGTCGAACTCGGCCGGGTCGACGCTGATCGGGCGCGCGACGACCCGCGTCGTGCGGCCGCGGTGCTCGACGGTCCCCTCCTCCCGGTCGACCCGCGCGCCGAGCAGCCGTTCCGCCGAGTGCAGGAACGCCCGCCGCCAGCGCACGGTGTGAAAGCCGACCACGTCGTTCGCGAGCAGTCCCTCGTGCACGGCCACCCGCAGCTCCGGAGGAAGAGCGTGCCAGTAGTCGGGCTCGGGCCAGGGAATGTGGAGGAAGTGCGAGGTCAGGACGCCGGGTCGCGCTTCCCGAACGAGGCGCGGCGCGAGATACAGGTGGTAGTCGTGAAAGAGGACGGCGGCGTCCGGCTCCCGCTCCAGCTCCTCGACCGCCGCCGCGGCCAGCGCCTCGTTGACCGGCACGTACCCGTCGCTCCAGGCTTCGTGGAGCTCCGGCCCGAAGTCGGGCGCGGCGCCGAGCCCCCACAGGTAGTGGTGCAGGAACCAGAGAGTCGGGTTCGCCAGCACGTTGTAGAAGCGGTCGTAGGCAGCCGGGTCGTGCGCCACGAGCCGGAGTCGATACGCGGCGCCGTTGGCCGTCTGCTCGACGAAGGAGCCCTCGTTCTCTGCGGCAACTGCTCTGTCCTCGTCGGTCATCGCGCTCGCCACCCAGGTCACGTCGTGGTGGGCGAGCAGGCCGCCGAGTGCCGTCACGACACCGCCGCCGCCCCGCCCCGCCACGCGGCTGCCGTCCGCGTCACGCGAGTACGAGACCGGCGCGCGGTTGAAGACGACGAGGAGCTTCCGCCGAGTCGTTGTCGGCGTTGACAACGATCAGGCCGGCTGGCGCAGCCGCTTCACGAACCGCAGGCGCGAGCCGCGCACGCCCGGCTGGGAGTGCAGCTCGAACTCGTCCGCGATCGTGCGGATGATCGCGATGCCGAGGCCGCCTTCCGTGAGCTCCTCCCCCTCCAGAGCCGGCGGCCGGTCCGGGTCGAACCCTTTCCCGTCGTCGACCACCTCGACGGCGAGCGAGTCGCCGCCGAGCTCGTACGCGATCGAGACGAATCCCGCACCGTCGGCGTACGCGTGCCGGACCGAGTTGGAGACGGCCTCCGTCAGCGCGAGCTTGAGATCCGCGAGCAGCTCCTCGGGCAACTCAACCAGATCGGCGAGGCCGCTGAGCGCGAGCCGGGCCAGGGCGATGTACTCCGCCCGGGCGGGCACGCGCAGCCGGACGCTCCGCATTCCCTCGAGCGCCGAGCCTTCCGCCTCCATCAGAGCTGCCTCGCCCACCTCACCTCTCGCGTGTTTCCCGGAGATTCGGGAACCTAAACCCGCCGATTTCTACCAGTATCGTTCGATGCTTGCGAGCCCCGATGTTTACTCACTGGTTTCGCCCCTACCCGGCCCGTCAAGAGACCTAACCCGCCGTTTCCACGGGGAAACGGGTCGCCCGAATCCAGCCCTAGACTGAGCGGCGTGACGGCCGCCTCGCCCGTACCCGAGCGCCGACGGTCGCGGCCCGGGTCGCTCGAGCGTCCCATTAACGCGCGCCTCTACCGCGGCACCTGGCTTCTGGTGGGACTACCGTTGCTGCTGCTCGCGTTCAGCGTCGCGCAACCTCCGGCGCTGCATTTCCAGGACTTGCCGCCGGCATTCGACGCGCAGACGGCAGCGGCCATCGCGACCGATCTCGCCTCCAACTATCCGGACCGCCGCCCCGGCTCGGCGGATGCGAAGGAAGCGGCGGCCTGGTTCCGCCGGCAACTCGAGCCGTACGGCTTCGACGTCCGGAGCGATCCCTTCACCGCAACCATCGACGGCCGCCGCACGACGCTCGTCAACCTGGTGACGGAGAAGCCGGGCACCGGCCTCAACCCGGCAGAGATCATCGTCATGGCGCATCGCGACGACAGCGGCACCGGCAATGGGCTGAACGACAATGCCTCGGGCACCGCGGCGCTCATCGAGCTGGCTCGCTCCTACGCCCCCACTGCGGCCGCGCAGCGAATCGCCCTCCCGTACACGCTCGTCTTCCTCTCGACCGACGGTGCGGCCAGCGGCGCCCGCGGAGCCGAGCACTTCGCGGCCGAGCAGGCGGGCCACGCGAACATCCTCGGTGTCGTCAACCTCGACTCGATCGGCGGTCACGGCAGTCCCCGGCTGGTGCTCGGTGGGAACACGTCACGCTCTCCGTCACCCGGGCTCGTCGAGACGCTGCGCGCAGCGCTCGCCAAGGAGGGGAACGGCGAGCCGGCGCGGCCGAGCGGGCTCCAGCAGCTCGCCAACCTCGGGTTCCCCTTCGACCCCTACGAGCAGGCCCCGTTCGTGAGCCGCGGTATCCCGGCGGTAACTGTGACGACCGCCGGCGCGCGGCCGCCGGACACGCAGGAGCGGCCGCCCAGGAAGCTCGACCTCAGGCACCTCGGTGTCGTCGGCCTCGCAGCGCAGGACGCGGTGGACGCGATGGAGCAGGGCGTCTCGCTCGCGCAGGGCCCGACGAGCTACGTGTTCCTGGGCCAGCGGCTGGTCCGCGGGTGGGCGATCGAGATCGTCCTCGTCGCCATGCTCCTGCCGTTCCTCGCCGCCGCAGTCGACCTCTTCGCCCGCTGCCGGCGGCGCCGGATCCGCATCGCACCCGCTCTGCGCAGCTATCGCAGCCGGCTCGGCTTCTGGGCCTGGGTGGGAGCTGTCTTCCTCGTCTTCAGGGCATTCGGGCTCTGGGGAGGAGACGGAAGCCACGCGCCGCCCCTGACCTCTCTCTCCTGGCCGGGCGGAGCGCTCCTGGCGCTGGTCCTGCTCACGGGGGCCGGCTGGCTCGTCGCGCGCAGCCGCCTCTTGCCGCGCCGGCCGATCCGACCCGAGGAGCGGCTCGCCGGTCACAGCGGCGCGCTGCTTGCACTCGGTGTCGTCGGGCTGCTCGTGGCCGCCACGAACCCGTTCGCGCTCCTCTTCGTGCTTCCGTCACTGCACGCGTGGCTCTGGCTGCCGCAGGTGCAGACCCGCCATCCGGCCTTGCGGGCAAGCGTCTTCCTGGCGG
>Ga0207657_10000990_pt1 | contig 30174 bp, 8 predicted proteins | sample KBSC33metaG_FD_184316 | JGI IMG/M metagenome (GOLD analysis project Ga0207657, IMG submission 184316) | Corn rhizosphere microbial communities from Kellogg Biological Station, Michigan, USA - KBS C3-3 metaG (SPAdes) (version 2) | ecosystem: Host-associated > Plants > Roots > Rhizosphere > Soil ...
GGCCGCGCTGCAAGGCCTCGCGCGGGCCGTGGTCGACGGCCTGCCGCTGCACCGCGGCGCGCCGCTGGCCAGCACCCAGGAGGCGTTGCTGGCGCTGCCCGGCATCGGCGACTGGACCACCCAGCTGCTCGCGCTGCGCGTGCTGGGCTGGCCGGATGCCTTCCCCGCGACGGACATCGGCCTGCTCAAGGCACTGGGCTTCGCGCAGGCGCGCGAGGCGCCGCAGGCCATCGCGCTGGCCGAGCCCTGGCGGCCGTGGCGCTCCTATGCCGTCATCGCGTTGTGGCGCGCATTGGAATCGAACGACCCACCCAAGCCCGCTCCTGCGCCGCCGCCCCCTCCCGCGAAGAAGCGCGGTGCGGCGCGCAAGACGACCGCCCCCACGCGCCGCCCGGCGCTTGCCAAGGAATCGACATGACCCGAACCGCTTCCACCACCCTGCCTGCCCGCCGCACCACCGGCAGCGGGCTCGTGCAGGGCCTCATCGAGTCGCCGCTCGGCCCGCTGGCCGCGCTCGCCTGCGACGCCGGCCTGATGGGCCTGTGGTTCGACCAGCAGCAGCACTCGCCCGGGCTGCTCGATGCGCCGCGCGACGACGGGCAGCGCTGGATCGCGCAGGCGCGAGCCGAGCTGGCCCTGTACTTCGCCGGTCGGCTGCGCGAGTTCAAGGTGCCGCTGGCACCGCGCGGCACCGCGTTCCAGGAGGCCGTCTGGCGCCGGCTGTGCGCGATCCGTTGCGGCGACACGCTCAGCTACGGCCGCATCGCGCGCGAGATCGGCAGCCCGCAGGCCTCGCGCGCGGTGGGTGCGGCCGTCGGGCGCAATCCGATCTCCATCATCGTGCCGTGCCACCGCGTGATCGGCGAGAACGGCACCCTCACCGGCTACGCCGGCGGGCTGCACCGCAAGCAGGCGCTGCTGGACATCGAGGGCATCGTGCTCGCGGAGGGCGCGCGCCACCAGGCGCAGGCCAACCTGCTGTAGCGGCGGTATAAAGGGCGCCCCTGCAACTTGTCCGGATGCCCCGTGTCTTCTTCCCCGAAGCCTGCGCTGACCGTGCGCGAGGCGACCCTCGCGGATCTCGCGACGATCAACGACATCCACGTGAGCAGCCGCCGGTCCGCCTACCGCGGCCAGGTATCCGACCAGTACCTGGATGTCACGATGCCGGTCGCCAGCCGGGAAGACTGGCAGCGCAAGCTGCCGCAGTTGCTCGCCGGGGCAGGCCACGTGCTGATCGCGCAATCGGACGGCGAGCCGGTCGGCTTCGTGGCCGCGTTCGCGCCGGACGATCGAGCGAGCGTCTACATCAACAACCTGCACGCCCGCCCCGATCGCAAGGGCCTGGGTGTGGGCTCGGCGCTGTTGGCGGCGGTCGCGCAGTGGGCGCGCGCGAGCGGCGCCCGCGCGATGCATCTGAAGGTGCTGGAGACCAACACGCCCGCGATCGGCTTCTACGAGTCGCAGGGCTGGCGCTGCATCGACCGCGTGGACGACACCTGGGCCGGCGAGGCGATCGTGGCGCTGGTCTATGCCACCACGCTCGGTCCACGCTCATGACGTGCCCGCGTCATGCGTGTGGACAGACGCCTCACCTGAAGCACTTCATGTCGAATTCGTAGGTGGAGATGCGCGACACCTGGGTCGCCACCGCTTCGCGCGTGACCGCCTCGCCGGTGCCGCCCAGGTGGTACGGCGTGACGGTGCAGCGCCCGGGCCGCAGGTCGACCTCGAGCTCGTACTGCTCGCCCGCCTTGGGAACGAACGACGGCAGCTTGCAGACGCCGGCCTGGCGCGCGCGCACGTCGTCCTGCGTCGCGGCCATCAGCCCGCGCATGAGCTCGCTGTTCGTGACGGTGGGAAAGACGGCGCGCGGCCCGATCACCAGCGGCTCGTCGGCGCGCACGTAGCGCTCCAGCGTGGCCGGCGTGACGGGCTTGTCGTCCAGCATGCCGATGCGTTCGGCGTCGCGGCTGTTGCCGCCGGTCATGCCGAGATTGGCCGTCGCGACGCACGAGGCCGAGTCGAACACGGCGATGTCGGCGTAGTACGCATAGGGGTGCAGGTTGACGATCCGCAGCCTGGCCACAGCCGAGTCCTTGGGCGGTTCGCGGTAGGCCGGGGCCGCGCCGGGCACCACGCTGCAGGCCGCCAGCATGGCCGCGGCCGCCAGCACGGCGCATGCGGCAGGGGTCGGACGGGGATCGTGGCGGTCGTTCATCGCAGGCTCCTGCCGGGATATCGGACGGTCGGGCCGGATCTGAAGCACGCCGGCCGGCGTCACGGCAGGGATCCGGAGACCTCGGCGCCCAGGCGCTGCCGGATCAGGCGCAGCAGGTCCTGTCGCTGCAGCGGCTTGCGCAGGTAGTCGTCGCAGCCGTGGCTCAACGCCGCCTCGCGCGTTTCATCGTCGTCATGGAACGAGAGCGCCACCACCAGGGCGCGTGGCCGGCCGTGTCGCCGCTCCTGCTCGCGCAAGGCCTGCACGGCTTCCAGGCCATTCATGACCGGCATCTCGATGTCCATGAACACGACGTCCGCCGGTTGGCGCTCCAGCGTCGCGAGGGCCTCTCGCGCGTCGCCGGCGCTGAGCAGGGTCAGCGGCAAGGACGACAGCAGGCGCCGCAGCACGATGAGGTTGTATTCATCGTCATCGACCAGCATGACGCTGAGCCCGGACGGTGCGGGAAGCGTCGGGGTGGCCGGCACCCTGGGCTCCGCCGCGCGAGGCACGGCGCTGCGAGACGGCGCCGCGCCGGCCGCCGGCAGTTGCAGCGTCAAGGCGGTGCCCTCGGCGTCGGATGTCTCCATCGTCAGGTCGCCACCCTGCACGCGGGCCATCAGGCGTGCGGAGTACGTGCCGAAGCCGGTGCCCTGGGGCTTGCCGAAGGTGGTGTACTTCTCGAAGAAGCGCGATCGCACCTCGATGGGCACGGCGCCCTGGTTGTGCAGCCGCAGCCGCACGATGTCCGCATCCTCGACGACGTCGAGCGTCACCTGGGTGCGAGGCGGAGCGGCTTCGATGGCGTTCTTCAGCAGGTTCGCGAGAATCGCATAGCACAGCGCCTCGTCGGCACGGACGAAGACGGCATCCACGCCGGCGCCCGCCGCAGGATCGAGCGGCAGGCCCACCTGCCGTTCCATCGCCAGTGCCGCGCTGTCCGACTGCACGCGCCCGAGCAGCCGCAGCAGGTCCACGCGTTGCGGCTCGCAGCGATAGGTGCCCTGCTCCATCTTGAGCAGGTCGAGCGAGGAGTTGACCATGCTGAGCACCTGGTACCCCGCGCGCTCGACCATGTCCAGCAGCTCCTGCTGTTCCTCGTTGAGCGTGCCGGCTTCGCGCAGCAGCTGCGGCACGCCGACGATGGTGTGCAAGGGCGTCTTCAGGTCGTGCCGGCCCATGCGCTCGACCTCCTCGCGCAGGCGCATGTTCTCCTTCAGCGTCCTGTTCTGGAGCTCGAGCTGCGCCGCCTGGGCCATGGCGCTGCGTGCGTTTTCGCGCGCATGACGGATGCCGAGCACGCGGTCGGTCAGGCCCACCGTCAGCATCAGCGCCTCGCAGACGGCACCGATGCCGTAGAGGTGGCGCAACCCATAGGGCAGCAGCAGCCCCAGGGCCTGCAGGCTGCGCATGCCGATGGTGATGGCCAAGGGCGAGCCTCCCGCCATGAAGTACCAGCCGTAGCGATCCCCGCGCCGCGCCAGCGCGGCGGCGACGCCGATCAGCAGGGCCACCACGGCCAGCGCCGTGACGCCCGAGGCCGCGCCCAGCCACGGCAACATCCAGGGCGAGGCCAGGGCGCCGAAGCCGACGAGGGCGAGCCCCAGGGCCGTCCGGTCGAACAGGGGCTGCCACGAGGGCGCGCGGCGCTCGATGGACAGGAAGTGCCGCGCAAAGCACAGCAGGCTGGCGATGGACCAGAAGCCAAGCGCCCATTGCCCGTGGACGCCGAACACGCCCCAGGCCCGCAAGCCGGGAACGGCGTACAGCGATCCGATGCTGGCCGTGCCGAAGCCCAGCATCAGCAGGACGTGCAGCGCGTAGTAGCCGAACATTGCCTCGCGCAATGCCGCCCAATAGCACGCCGCGACGCCGGCGCACACCAGCAGCAGCGCGCACACCACCGACGCCAGCGCCAGCTGCCGGTGCTCCTGCGCATGCCAGTCCTCGCCGCTTTCCAGCAGCAGGCCGATGGGCGCGCGCATGCGGTGGTCGAAATGGATCCACACGGTGTCGCCGGCCTTCAAGGTGGGCGGCAATGCGAAGACCATGGCGACCGCGCTGCCGCCCTTGGCCTGCAGCGGCGCCGTCTTGGAGCGGGTGAGCCGGCTGCCGTCCGGCAGCAGCAAGGTGACGCGGTCGATGACCGGCGTGTCGACGACCAGGGTGGGCTGCTCGGGCACGTGCAACGGTTGCAGCGCGATCCAGCTGCCGTGCTCACGGTAGGGCAGCAAGCCCTGCAGCGCGGGGCCGGAGGGCGTCAGCGCACGGCTGGTCGTGCCCGCGGCCGGCACCGCACCATCATCGGCGTCGGCCAGGACCAGTTGCGCCGTCGCCAGCGGGGCGTGCTCCTCCTGCGCGTGCGCGGCGCACACGATCGCGAGCAGCCAAAGCCCGACGATCAGCCACCTCGACCCGATTGCTCTGCGGCTGCCCATCGCGCCGATCCCGTTTCATCCCGTCAACGCCATCAAGCATAGCCGGGGCCGGGGGGCATCACCGGCGGGCGGGCGCAGGCAAGCGTGAAATGCTGGTCAGAACGACCAGCTGAGGCGGGCGTAGCCGTTCCAGCGGCGCTGGTCGGGCACCACGCCGCGCAGGCCGCGGCCGGCGACCAGGCTGAGCGACAGGTCGTGCCATCCGCCCCAGGTGAGACCCAGCCCGGCCGCCGTGGGATGCACCGTCGCGCTGACCGAGTGCACTTCGCTGGTGTCCAGGAAGCCGAACAGGTCCAGCCGGGTGCCCTGCGGCGTCCAGCCGTCGTAGTGCAGTTCGGCCGACGCGACCGCGCCTTCGTCGCCGCTGATCTGGCCGGACTCGTAGCCGCGCACGTTCACCGGCCCGCCTACCGAGAAGGCCAGTGCGCCAGGCAGGCTCTTGCGGCTGGCCAGCTGCCAGTTCAATTGCCCCAGCCCGTACCAGCCATCCTTGCCCAGGCGATAGACCAGCGTGCTGTCGCCGCTGAACAGCTCGACATCGACGTCCTGGGCCGGCAGCAGCTTGTTCTGCGCATGGGCGTGGGTCAGCGTCGGCGACAGGCTCCATTGCCAGCCGTCGCCCATCGTCGTCATCGCCACGCCGGCGCTGGCGCGCGTGATGCCGTAGTGGCTGACCGCGGCGTCGCGCACGTCGTTGGACGAGTCGTTGTACTGCAGGCCGCCGACGACATTCAGCCACAGCGAGCCGCCCGAGTACACGAGGTCGCTCGCGTCGAGCCCGAAGCTCGAGCCGCTGCCCTTGACGTCGATCGCGCGGAAGTCGCCGGCCACCATCTTCGTGCGGTTGGCCGAGGCATTGGCCCCCAGGCGCCAGCCGCTGGCGCCGACGGCCGCGTTGTACGACAGCGAGAGCGAGCGCGTGCCCTGCGTCGCCAGCGCGTAGACGATGCCGCGGTCGCCGTCGAGCAGCACCTTCTGCCGCCGCAGCACGATTCCCGCCTCCGTGCGGCCGGAGCTCTTGTAGCCGTAGTTGTCGGCGAACACCTGGCCGCTGTTGCGCGCCGGCTCGTCGACCGCGAGCACGAGATCGGTCTTGCCGAAGTCCTGGCCGGCCCGCAGCGCGGCCTGCAGCTTCGCATCGTTGACGCGGTTGAAGCGCGCGACGTCGCCTTCCAGCTTCTGCGCATCGACGTCGCCGCCGGCCTCCATGCCGTGCACCCATTGCTGCACGTAGCCGCTGTCCAGGTAGACGTTCTTCTCGACCATCACCTGGCCCAGGCGTCCCTCGACCAGCTGGATCACGACGCCGCCGTCCTTGACCTGCTGCTCGGGCAGCGTCGCGGCGGCGGTGAAGATGCCCAGTTGGCGATACAGCTTGTTGATCTGCGTCACCAGCGCCTGCAGGTCGCGCAGGTGCACGCTGCGGCCGACGTACGGCTGGGCCAGCGCCGTCAGCTGCTCGCGCGAGAGGTGCCGGGACGGCGTGAACCGGACACGCTGCAGCACGAAGGCCGCGCCCGCGTCTTCCTCGCCCGCGCCGGCCGTCGCACCCGTCGCGGCGGCGGGTGCCGCCTCTTCGCGTTGCTGCAGCAACTTCTCGCGCCGCGCGCGGTCCTGCTCCTGCACGCTGGGATCGGCGGCGGGCGGCAGCACCGGAGCGGTCTGCGACTGCGCGTGGGCCCAGGCCGGAGCGAGGGCGATGAGGGCGCAGACCGCCCTCCAGTTCAGGGACGGTGTTGTCGACACGTTCGTTGCTCTGTTCATCGAATCAATTCAGGGGTGCCAGGCTGACGACCACGTCGTCGCCGTCCTGGCGGTCCCGGGCATGGTGCTCGTCGTCGGGCGTACCGGCCGCATCGACCGGCGCGGTCAGGTTGACGGCCGAACCCGCACCGTCGCGATCCTGCGGCAGCGACAGCAGCGTCGACGCCCACCAGATGTTGCGCGGTGCCGTCTGCACCATGCGCCAGCTCGACCAGCCGATCTCCTGCGCCAGGTTCTCGCTGCTGAGCCGGTAGAACGCCTGCTGCGCAAAGATCTGCTGTTCGTCCGCGCGATGGAAATACAGCGCGATCGGCGACTGGAAGCGGGTGACCAGCGCGTCGGTGAACAGCGAGGTGCCCTTCAGCTGCAGCCAGAAGTCGTTCTGCGGCGTGATCAGCTGGGCATCGGCCACCCGGGCCGCGGCGTTCACGTTGTCGAGGCTGAGGGTCGCCGCCGGTGTGACGATCTGCAGGCTGTCGCTGGCGCTCGCGTCGTCGAGCGACAGGTTGGCCGGCGTGTGCAGCGTGCCCACGCGGGTGGACAGCTTGTCGATCTGCAGGCTGCCCGTGTGTTGCACGGTCACGTCCACATTGTCGGCCCGGGTGCCGGCGAAGCCGGTCAGCGTGAGGTGCGTCACCGGTGCGTCGTCGCTGTTGATCGTCAGCGCGATGTCGGGCGCCGACACGCTCAGCGGTCCGCCGCCGACCAGCTCGACCTGATCGATGTCGAGCGCCTGCTTCGCACTCAGGCTGCCTTGCTGCATCGTCATCGAGCCGCCCTGGATGGCCCCGTCGACCCACAGCCAGGGGTTGCCCACCAGGTGATCGAAGGTAAGGCTGCCGTGCACCGTCAGGTTGACGTTGCCGCTGGCCGCACTCAGGAGCGGCGAGTACAGCCCGCGTTCGACGATCAGGTTGATGTCGCCGGCACGGGTGGTCACGCTCAGCCACGGCACGTCGGCGACGAGAGGATCGCCCAGGCCCAGGCCGGCGTTCAGGGTCGCCTGCGTCTGGTCACCCGTCTGCAGGTGCAGCTTCTCGCCGGCCAGCCCGTCGATGCTGCCGCCGGCGTTGATCGCCAGCGTGGGCCCGTGGGCGACGACCGAAGCCAGCAGCACGTCGCCGCTCGCGCTCAGGGACAGGGCCCCTTCGCCTTGCAGCCGGCTGCCGGCGCTCATCGTCCAATCGGATGCGGACGCGTCGAGCGTGCCGCCGGCCGTCGTGGCCTGGCCCTTGGCCTGCGTTGCATCGCCCGCTGCGACCAAGCGCAGATCGCCGCCGGCCGCAACATCGAACATCAGAAGCAGGTTCGCGCCGCTGCGGATCTCGCCGTCACCCAGCTTGACCTCGGCACGCACCGAGGTGTCGTGCGCGCTGACCAGCGCCAGGTGCCCGCCCACGCTCAGCGGGGCGTCGATGGCGATCCGGCCGCCGCTGGTGACCGTGGCGTCGCGCACGACCTGGCTGGCCTGCGTGAAGGCGACATCGCCCTTCGCGTCGACTCGCAGGTCGCGGCCGATCGCCAGTTGCGCGAAGCGGTCCTGTCCCGTGACATCGAACTGGGCGTCGCCGCCCGTCACGACGCTGCTGCCGGCTCCCATGCTGAAGGAGGCGGCGCTGGCGTGCAGGGCCCCGCCCGCACGCAGGCGCTGCGCGCCGGCCAGGGTGATGGCGCCGGCCGCATCGAGCGCCAGCGCGTTCGACACCGTGACGTCGCCGTTGATCGCCATGCCGGCGCCGCTCTTGATCTGCGCGCTGCCGCCGACGTCGACCGACCCGTTCAACGCCAGCGCGTTGCCGGCATCGACCGCCAGGTCGCCTCCCGCACCCAGGTGCGCGAGAGCCGCGCCGCCGGTCTTGATGCGAATGTCGGCACCGCTGGAGATGCCGCTGCCCTGCCCCATGTCCAGGGACGCGGAGTCGCTGGTGAAGCTGCCGCCTGCGCTGACTTGCTGCGCGTCGGCAAGCGTGAGCGTGCCGTCCACCTTGACGCTCGCATCGCCGCCGGCCTGGACCTGCTCGTTGAGCGCCAGCTGGCCGCCCAAGTTCAGGGTCAGCCCGGCACCGCTTCGCAGCTGCGCCAGCGTCTGGTCGCCGCTCGTCGCCAGGCTCAAGGCATCGTCGGAGGCCAGGCTGCTGCCCGCGCCCATGTCCCACGCCGCGGCGCTTGCCGTGAGCGCGCCGCCGGCGTGAACCGCCGTGCCGGCCGCCTGGTGAACGGCGTCGCTGGCAGACAGGGACATCGTCCCGGCCGCTTCGAGGTTGCCGTTCACCGCGATGCCGGCGCCGCTCGTGATCTGTGCAGCGCCGCCCGCACCCACCGCGTCGTTCAGCGTGAGGCTCGCTTCGGCGGCCACGACGACGTTGCCGGCCGCCATCAACAGGGAAAGCTGGGCATCGCCTCGAACGGCGACATGGGCGTCGGCGCCGGCCACGAGCGCGCTGCCCGAACCCATCCGGAAGGACGCCGACTGGCTCGCGAAGTTTCCGTCGGCGCTGACCAGTTGACCGTCCGCGAGGAGCAGGGTCCCGCCCGCGTTGATCGCGGCATCGCCGCCTGCGCGGACACGCTCGTTCAGGCTCACGTCGCCGCCGGCATCCAGCGCCAGGCCGGTGCCGCTGACCACCTGCGCCAGCGTCTGGCTGCCCGCGGTCGACACGCTCAGCCCCTGGTCGGCCGCCAGCGTGCTGCCCGCCTGCATGTTCCAGGACTGGGCCGTCCCTGCGAGCGTCAGGCCCGCGTGGATAGCCTGGCCGCTCGCCTGGTTGACGTTGCCCGCCGCAGTGAACGCCAGCGCACCGCCCGTGGTGAGGTCGCCGTTGGCGAACAGGTCGCTGGCGCTCTGGATCTGCGCGGCGCCGCCCACGTTGACCGTGTCGTTGAGTGCGACGCTGCCGCCGGCATTCAAGCTCAGGTCGTGTGCGACGGCCAGTCGCGCGACGGCGGCGTCGCCGCTCGTCGCGATGCTGGCGTCTGCACCGCTCGTGATCGCGCTGCCCTGCCCCATCGCCAGCGATGCCGCATCGCCGACGAAATTGCCGCCGGCGTTGACCTGCTGCGCGTCCGCCAGGCGCAGGACGCCTGCGGCACGGATGCTGGCATCCGTGCTGCTCTGGACCTGTTCGCCGAGCGTCACGTTGCCGCCGGCGTTCAGCGCCAGGCTGCCCCAGCTCACCAGTTGCGCCAGGGCCTGGTCGCCCGTCGTGACGACGCTGAGCGAGCGGCCCGCTCCGAGCAGGCTGCCGGCGCCCATCTGCCAGGTTCCCGCAGTGGCCACGAAATCGGTGCCGACCTGGATCGCGCTGCCCGCGGCCTGGGTCACCGTCCCGGCCGCGTTGATGGCGAGCACGTCGCCGGTGGACAAGCTGCCGTTGAAGTCGAACGCGTTCGCCTGCAGCGCGGCCTGCCCGGCCACGTTGAAGGATTCGTTGAACGCCACGCGGCCGCCAGCGGCGAGCGCGAGGTCGCCACCGACGTTCACGCCGGCCAGCGTCGCGTCGCCATCGGTCTGCAGGTTCGCACCCCCCGCGACCTGCAGCAGGCTGCCCGCACCCAGGTTCAGCGTGGCGGAGCGGCTGCTCCACATGCCGCCCACGGTGATCTGCCCGGCGCTCGCGAGCGAGATGTCGTTGGCCACCACGAGGTTGGCGTCGCCGCCCGTCGTGAGCGCCGCGTTCACCGACAAGCTGCCGCCGGCGTTCAACGACAACGCGTTGCCGACACTGGCCGCCGCATCCAGCACGACGCCATGCCCGGCATCGATCGCGAGACTGCCGCCGACGTTCGTCTGTGCCATCTCGGCGTCGCCGCCGACGCGGATCTGCGCATCGCCGCCGATCGACAGGCTGCTGCCGCCCGCCATCGCCAGGCTGGCGGCGTCCACCGCCAGCGCGCCGCCGGTGTGGATGGCTCCGCCCGCGCGCAGCGCGAGCGCCCGGCCTGCCGTGACGCTGGCATCGCCCGTCGACCAGACATTGGCCAGCGCGACGTCCTGCGCCGCATCGAGCACCAGGTTCCCGCCGACCAGCAGCGTGCTGTCGCCCATCAGCCAGTCGGCCGCGTCGGTGCTCAGGTTGCCCCGGGCGGTGAAGGTGACGTGATCGGCCAGCGTGACGTCGCCGCCCGCATGCAGCGTGACGTCGGACTGGCCGGTGACATTGGCGTTGACCTGCACGCCGCCCGTCGCGGACACGCTCGCGGTGCCGCCAATGGTCGTCGTGCCGGCAAGCATCGCGTTGCCGCCGACATCCAAGCCCAGGTTCTTGCCGATCGCCAGCTTGGCGAGGTTCGCGTCGCCCTGCGTCTTCAACGTGGCGTCGCCGCTCGTCTTGATCTGGCTGCCCGCGCCCATGTCCAGCGACGCGGCGTTGGCCGTGAGGGCGCCGGTCACGTTGACGGTCTGCGCAGCGGCGAGCGTCATCGACTGCCCGGCCTTCAACACCGTGTTGCCACCGGCTTGCAGCGGCCCATCGAGCTCGAGGCTGCCGCCGGCCTTCAGCGTCATGGCGCCGGCGCTGTGCAGCTGGCGAAGCGTCTCATCCCCCGTGCTCGTGAGCGCCAGGGTCTTGCTCGCGTCGATGCGACTGCCGGTGTCCATCTGCCAGCCGGCCGCGTCGGCCACCAGGTCGCCGTGCGAGGTGACGATGCTGCTTGCCTCCTGCACCACGGCGCCGCCGGCGTGCAGTTGCATCGCGCCCCCTGCACTCAGCGTGCCGGACAGGTCCATGCCCTGGCCCGCCTGCGCCGTCAGGCTGCTGCCGGCGTAGACGTCCGCGTGCTGCATCAACGCACCCGAGGTGCCCAGCTTGAGCGTGCCGCCCACCGCCAGCGGCGCGTCGATCTGCAGCTGCACGTCGCCGTGCAGGTCGGCGGCGCCCAAGACGGTCGCCGCCTCGGCGAGCTCCAGGCTGCCATCGCTCCACACGGTCAGCGGCCCGCCGACATACAGGCCCGCCAGCTTCACCGATCCGGTGGAATGGAGGCCGGCAGCGCTGCCGACATTGAGGAAGGAACCCGACCCCATCGAGATGGCGGCCGCGTCCAATGCCACGGTGCCCACGTCGAGGCCCTGGCCGTCGTTCAACGAGAAGGCGCCCACGGCGCTGATCGTCGCGTCGCCGGCTTGCACGTGCCCGATGACCTGCAGGTTGCCACCCGCGGCCAGATGGAGCGCGCCGCCGTCGACGAGCTGCGCCAGGCTCTGGTCGCCGCCGGTGACGAGGCTCACGCCGTTGCTGGCCGCCAGGCTGCTGCCCGAGGCCATCGTCCACGCGGCCGACTGCGCCGCGACGCTGTCCGCGGCGACGGCGCTGCCAGCGGCCTGCGCCACGTCGCCCGCCGCGTCGATCTGCAGGGCGCCGCCCACGTTCATGCCGGCCTGGAGCGTCAGGTTGCGAGCCTGGATGACCGCGCCGCCGGCGACGTTCACCTGGTCCGACAACAGCAGGTCACGCGCCTGCAGCTGGAGGCTTTGCGCCGACAGGTACGCCAGCGACTGGTCGCCTGCGGTGACGAGCGCCAACGTGCCTGCCGAGGCCAACTGGCTGCCGGGCGCCATCGTCCAGCTGATCGCGTTGGCGTTCAGGTCGCCGCTCGCCCAGATGCTGGACACGCTGCCCTGCGTGACGGCCCCCGCCGCCTGCAGGTCGAGGGCGCCGCCGGCGACGACGAACTGGCCGCCGAACGCAGCATCCGCCAGCACGAGATCCGCCGAACCGCCGACCCAGACGTCGCCGTCGAAGGCTGCCGCTTGCTGCGCCTGAAGATCGAGGTGACCGCCGACCCACAGCGCGCCGAGCTGGGCGTTGCCGCCCACGGCGAGGGCGGCATCGCTGCCGGCGCCCAGCACCGTCGCGGACAGGCTGTCTGCCTTGAGCTGCAGCGTGTTGCCGGCGTTCACCTGCGCGAGGTTCTGGTCGCCGCTCGTGATCAACGACAGATCGCTGCCGGCGCTGATGCTGCTGCCTGCCGCCATGTCGATCGACGCGGCATCGACGGCAGCGGCACCCGTGGTGGCGAGGCTGCCCTGCGATCCGAAGACCACCGCACCGGCGGTCATGGCCGCGTGGTCGGCGCTGACGGCGCCATCCACCTGCAGGCCGCCCGCTTGCACGGTCAAGGCGCCGCTGCCGCCGAACGCGGTCAGGCGGACGTCGCCGATGGCCGTCAACGCGCTGTCGCCCACGACACTGGCGCGGCTGCCATCGTGCATCGTGATGGCCTGCGCATCGGCCAGCAGGCCGCCCTGCGCGATGAGCTCGCCGTAAAGGTCGAGGCCGCCGGTGGCCAGCAGCGACATCGCAGCGCCGCTGCCGGCGTTGCCCAGGCTCAGCGCGCCGCCTTCGGCGTCGAGCACCACGCTGTCGCCGCCGACGAACGCCGCGTTGGCCAGCGAGAGGCTCGCGGCCGTGACGGTCAGCGCCCCATGGGCACTCAGTTCCACGCCGCTTGCGGCGCTGATGGCGCCATCCGAATGCAGCGTGACGTTGCCGGCGGTGAACGGACCGGACAGCTGGAAGCTGCCGCTCGCGCTGACGTCCAGCGCACCGGTGAGGTCGACCTTGCCGAGCACCCAGGACGCCGAATTGGTCACGTCGACGTGGGCACTGTCCCCGTTCAACGCCAGCGTGCCGCCGGTCAGGCGGATGCCGATGGCGCGGGCATCGCTGCCGATGTCGAAGCGCGTGTCACCCTGCGAGGCGTCGAACGACGCGCCGTTGGCCACGATGTGGTAGCTGTCGCCGTTCTGGTCCCAGTTCGTCAGCGCGCCGGTCGCGGTGACGCCGAGGAAGCCGCCCGCGCCGATGCTGCCCAGGGCCAGGCCGCCGTTCGGCGAGGTGATGTAGATGTCGCCGGGCGCGCTGGCCACGTGCAGCGCGTCGCTGAGCTGCACGTTCACGGGTGCCGCGGCGGCGCCGATGCTGCCCTGCGTCGTGGCGATGTTCAGGCCCGCGGCGGAGATCGTCACCCCGCCGCCGGTGCCGCTCTGGATGTTGCCGCCTGCGGTCAGGCGGATGTCGCCGCTGGTCGAGGTCAGGCCGCCAAGCGTCAGGCCGTCGTCGGACTCGACGTACACCTCGTTGAGCGCATTGACCTTCAACTGGCCGGTGGCGTTGATCTTCAGCGGGTCCTGCTGCTTGACGGTGGCGATCAGCTGCGTGGCCGTCGTCGTCATGGTGAGGTCGCCCGGGCCGGCCGTCACCAGCAGCGCCTTGTCGGCGTCGCTGATGCTGGGGTTGCCCAGGTCGATGGTGACCGTGGCGTTTGCCGCGTCCTGGCCCACGCTGCCGCTGCCAACGCTCAGCGTCACGTTGTTGCCGCTGATGTTGGCCGCGCGGCTGGACAGGTAGCCGGTCGTGATGGGCTGCAGCGCCGCGGTGCTGATGGAGATGTCCAGCTGGCTCTGCTTCCACTGCGCGCCGGTCGTCAGGCTCGTGTAGAGCGCCGAGGACGGATCGACGGTGTAGCGCCAGCTGCTGTTGTAGGCCGCGGCCGCGTCGAAGGGCTGGGCGGCGCCGAACTGCGCGCTGAAGAAGCCCTGGATGCCTTCGTACTCGCTGCGCACCGCCGCCGTCACTTGCGCGTCGGTGAGGCTGGCCGCGTCCACGCCCTGCTGGGCAGCCACGCGGGTGCGCATCGCCTCGAGGTAGGCGGCGCTGATCGTGAAGTTGGCGTCGCTGTCGTCGGCCAGGCGCTGCTTGATCAGGTAGTACTGCTGGTACTTGCTGGAGACCTGGTTCTCGAAGGCCTTGACCGTGTCCTGGCCGGCATTGGCGCCGGTCAGGTTCAGGGACGACCACACGCCGGCAAGGTAGGCCGCTTCGTCGGCGCTGATGCCGCCGGTGTCGATGCCATTGAGCAACTGGCCGCTGTCGACCGTGACCGACACGTCGCCCGCTTCCGAGGCGATCGTGTTCAGCGTCAGGTTGCCGCTCTTCTGGCGCACGTTGACGTCGCCGCGCGCCGAGACGGTGAGCTGGCCCGCCACCGCCACGTTGACCTGCTGCTTCGCGGACACGTCGCCCAGCGAGCCGTAGGTGCTGGTGATGCTGACGTTGTTGCCCTGCAGATGGGTGCCGCTGCCGTTGGGCGTCAGCGTCTTGTCGGCCACCACGGTGACGTCGCCGCTGGCGGCGATCTGGTCCAGCAGGATGGCGCTGTTCTGGGCCGCGAGGTCCAGGTTGATGCTGCCGCCCGTGGCCTTCGCATTGATCTGGCTGGTGATGGCCGACAGCGGCGTGGTCGCGCTGCCGATGCTTCCCGCGGCGCTGAGCGTGAGCGACTGGCTGTTGATGACGCCGTCGATGCCCGCGACGATGCTGCCCTGGGTCGACGTGATCGACGTGCTGCCCGAGGAGTTGCTGATCGTGCCGGCCAGCGTCACGGTGGGGGTCGAGCTGACCTCCACGGTGCCGGAGCTCGACCCGATGAACTGCATCGTGATCGGGTTGTCCGCCTTCACGTAGTACTTGACGGACATCTTCGCGTCATCGGGGATGACGTAGGTCCACTTGCGGTCGGTGAAGGTGCTGCCGTAGTAGTTGCTGTAGGTGTACTGTTCCCAGTAGTTCGAGAACGTGTGGTCGTAGGTCAGCGTGCCGGCGCTGAACACGCCGGTCAGGTAGTTGCTGCCACAGGTGCTGCAGGACGTGACGATCGAGCCGCCGCTGACCGTCCACGGGTTGTCCTGGTTGCTCCACTTCCAGTCGCCCACCGGGCTGTACTGCGCGAACCAGTAGTCGGGCGGCGCCGTGTAGCTGCGCTTGACCTCGGCCGATTCGGTCCAGGTGTACCACTGGCCGGTCTTGGGCTGGTAGGTGGTCGTGGCCTGGCCGCCGCTGTAGTAGCCATCCGAGGTGTACGACGCGCCGGTGTAGGTCTGCGCGGTGTCGCTGGTGACGTAGTGCTTGATCAGCTCGCCCGGCGCGTGGACGTACCAGTCGCTGCGCCCGCTGTAGTTCGTGTCGGTGATGCGGATCAGGCCGGTCGAGGTGCTGCCCGCGTTCAGGTCGTTGACCGTGATCGGCGTGTTCGACTCGTCGTGGACGCGGATGCTGCCCAGGCCGTCGTCGACCAGGATCTTGCCGTCCTGCCCGGTGGAGACGATCTTGCCGCGCAGCAGCACGGTGCCGTTGCCGTTGGCCTGGACGTCGTCCAGGCTCAGCTTGCCGGTGGCCACGTCGTAGGTCAGCGAGATGCCGGCGTCGCCGCTGCTCAGCAGCGAGACGCCGCTGTTCAACGACACCTGCTGGGTCGTCGTGCCGCAGAAGAACAGGACGCAGGTCTGGACGTTCTGGCTGTAGGTGAGCGGCTGGCCGGGCGTGATGCTCACGGTGTCGCCCGCCTTCAGGCCCTTGGCCGCGACGTACTGCGCGATGGCGCTGTCGAACTGGCTGCCGACGTCGACCGACCAGTTGTTGAAGTTGCCCGCGCGGATCGTGCCGTTGATGTCGATGGTGCCGGCGTTGACCGCGATCAACGACGCGTTGAGCGCGTCCGACGAGATGGACGTGCCGAAGAAGCCGCTGTTCTTGATCGCGCTGTAGCTGGTGTTGAGCGTCAGCTTGCCCGTGTCGTCGACGATCGAGTCGAACTTCCAGTTGCCGTTGCCGCGCGTGTCGCCGCCGGCGTGGTTCGGGAACGTGAAGGTCGTGCAGTTGCTCGAGCACTCCTGCGAGTCGTTGAAACCCCAGTTGAAGAAGATGTTGGAGTTGACGATGTCGCCGGAGCTGTAGTTGCTCGCGTAGTCGGTGCCGTAGAAGTACGAGTTGAACGTGCCGATGTTGCCGCTGCTGCTGATCTTGTCCTTGTAATGCGAGCTGATCCACCACATCACCGCTTCGTCAGGCGAGGCCGGCTTCCAGCCGTTGGCGGACGTCACGTAGTTGGACAGCGACAGGGGCGAGAAGCCGTAGCTCTGCATGCCGCTCACGTTGACCAGGTAGATGTCGGACACGCTGATGTCCATCTGCTTGGCCGACACGTTGGCCGTCTGCAGCAGGCTGCCGCGCTCGACGTCCACCGTCACGGTGCCGCCCAGGTTGGTGACGTCGCCCTGGATGAACAGGTCCGCGCCGTCGACGCCCGGGTTGTGCGTGATCGTGATCTGGCTGCCGCCCGAGGACGTGCTCTGCGTGAGCTTGAGCGCCGCGGGCAGGCTGTTGGCGGCTCCGCCTGTGACCAGCACCTGGCCGCCCGAATCGTCGGGAATCGTCAGCGTGTCGATCACCAGCGCCTTCGAGCTGTCGTTGGTGACCGTGATCGTCGGGTCGCCGTGCGCGGTGATCGTCGGGGCACCCGACTTGACCGTCACCTTGTCGGCCGCCAGGTGCACGTCGCCGCCGGCGGCCGTGATGCCGCCCACGTAGACCGCGTCCACCGTGTTGCTGGACAGCTCGCTGAGCAGCGGCGTAAGGAAGGACAGCTGGCTGACGATCTGCTGGTAGCTGGCCGAGTAGGTGTAGGACGCCTGGTCCGCCGCGCTCAAGGTGGCGACGTAGGTGTCGACCGTCGCCTTGTCGGCCGTGAGTTCGTCGATGTAGGTCTGCAGGCTGGCCTTGGAGCTGAAGGCCGGCATGTCGCCCACCGTCGCTTCGGTGCCGGCGCCCTTGGTGACCGTGCCGTCGGCCGCGATCGTGACCGACTGGTCGTGGCGCGTGCCCGCCTCGATCGTCGCGGTGCCCTCGAAGGTCACCGCCGACGAGGTGGTGGTGTGGCCGGAGCCCGAGTCGGACTCCTGGCTCAGCAGCTCCAGGTAGGGGTTGTGACCGCGGCCGGTGCCGCTGGCCGAGGTGCGGCCCGAGACCGACTGCAGCCAGATGTTGCGCACGCTCGAGATGTTCGCGCCCGCGCCGATGTCGATGTTGCCGTAGACATTGGCCGTGGCGTTGGCCGTCACCGAGGTGTCGATCGGCGCGGCCGTCCAGTTGTAGACGTCGCTCACCGCGTTGAGCATCACGGTGTCGTCCGTGATGCTGTCGGCGCTGCGGCCCGCGTAGATGCTCACGCTGCCGTAGCCCGTGACCGTGCTGCTCGCGCCCAGCGTGACGTTGTTGTTGACCGTCGTGTCGACGATCGCCGAGCCGCCCGCGGCGCCCACGGCCGCATAGGTCTTGGCGTTGGCCACGCTCCAGACGTTGTCGTAGCTGTAGGTGCCGAGCTCGACCTTGTCGACCTCGTTGTTCAGCGTCGCGCCGGTGCCCAGCGTGATGCTGTTGTTCTGCACCGAGGTGATGCTGGAGCCGGCGACCGCGCTCTGGATGGCGCCGCCGGTGGACAGCTGCGCGGTGTCGATGACGGACAGCGTGCTGTAGGCGTCCAGGCGCAGGCGATTGCCCAGCGTGTCGTGCGCCGACAGTCCCCACACGTCCAGGTCGTCGTAGTCGCCCAGCGCGATGCTGGAGCCCTGGTTGCTGATGTTGATCGTCGACTGCGCGGCGTAGCCGTTGATGCCGCCGCCCGCACCGGCGTTGACCGACGTGGACCAGCCCGCCAGCGACGGCGTGCGCAGCTCGCCCACCGTGTCGCTGGTGGACATGTCGATGGCCTGCGCGTCCACGCCGATGTTCTTGCCCAGGATCACCTTGGCGTCGAGGTCGACGGTGGTGCTGGCGTCGGCGGCCGCGCCGCCCACGACGGACACGGCGGTCGTGTCCGCGCCGGTGAAGAATTCGGTGTCGTGCGCCGCGCGGATCTTCAGCCCGCCGGTGCCCAGCGTGCGCAGCAGGCTGCCGTTCTTGGTCCAGTCCGAGAAGATCACGGCCGCGGCCGGCGCGTTGCTCGAATCGGTGGCCTTGACTGTCGCGTCCGCGGCGCTGCCGCTGATGACGCCGCCGCCGCCGCCCACCGCGTAGGCTTCGTCGCGATCGGTGCTGTCGGCCACCAGCGTCAGGTCGCCGGCGCGCGAGGCGCCGACGCTGGGGTCGACGCCGAACAGCACCTGCGTGGACGTGCCCGAGATCGCGCTCGTGGAGTTGCTGCCGATGCCCAGGATCGCGCCGCCGAAATAGGCGTCGCCGTCCGCGCGCTGGAACGAGTAGTTGAACGCCTCGACGTCCAGGTCGCCCGTGGGCAAGGTGACGTAGTTGCCGACCTTGGCGGTCGTGCTGGCGGTGTTGGTGGCGCTCGCCTCGGTGGCCGCCACGCCGGCCAGCAGGCCGCCCGCGGCTGCAAGCGCATAGGCGTCCGCGCTGACGTAGCCGTTCTGGGCGGCGCTGGTCGTCGGGCCCGTGCTGGCGCTGATCGTCACCGCGCCGCTGCCGGCGAACTTCGTGTTGTCGGCGATGTCGGCTTCGGCGCTGGTCGCGACCGTCGCGTAGGCGAACGAGCCGCCGACGGCCGCACCGGCCGCGACGGTCACGCCATAGGCCCGCGCATAGGTCTCGGGCACGACCGTGGCCGTGACGGCCAGCGTGCCGCTGGTGCTCGTGTCGAAGGTGCCGGCCACCTTCGCGGTGGCGGACGATTCGTCCTTGGCGCTGCTGCTGACGCCCTGCACGCCGATGACGCCCGCGCTCACCGCGAAGCCGGTGGCGCGCACCTGGCCGCTCACGCTCGCATCCACCGTCGCGCTGTTGTAGCCTTGCACCGTCAGGCCGGTGTCGCCCACCCAGGCGTCGACGTCGCTGTTCTTGGTGGCGCGCGAGACGGAGGCGCCGATCACGCCCACCGCCACGCTGACGTTCTCGGGGCTGTCCTCGTTGTCGCCGCCGACCTTCACGCTGGTGGCGTCGCTGGCCGAGATGCTGAGATTGCCGGTCTTGTTGCCGCTGCCCTGCTCCAGGCCGGCGGCCACGCGGTTCTGGCTCAGCACGTCGGAGTAGGCCACGCCGACGACGAAGCCGCCTGCGCCCGCGCTGAAGGCCTCGACCTCGCCGGACGCGCCGCCGCTGCCATCGCGTTCCCTGGCGGTGATCGCCACGCCGTTGGCGCTGAGCTGGGTGTCCACCACCGCGCTGTCGACCAGGTATTCGCGGGTGATGCCCAGGCCGCCGGACAGGCCGGCCAGCGAGCCCTGGACGGCCCCGGCCAGCGTGTAGGCGTGCGTGCGTCCGTCGGTCGAGACGGTCAGCGCGTTGGTGTCCAGCTTGCCGCCGGACACGCGCGCCGCGAGCAGGCTGGCGCCGCTGAGCTTGAGCGTCTGGCCGTCGCCGGTCACCGTGGCCGACGCGTCGGCCGCGCTGTTCTGCACCTGCGACTCCAGGCTCAGCCCGCCGGCGCTCGCGTCGAGCTGGCTCTGCTCCGCCGCGGTCAGCTGCGAATTCTTGCTGGCATAGCCCGCGTTGGTGGTGGTTTCCGCCGCGCTGGCAGAAGACGAGAACTGGCTGTCCACGCCGCCCGAATCGCCTTCGCCGAACTTGATGAAGCCCAGGCTCACGGCGCCGGCGAACGCGCCGGTGCCACCGGCCACGCTGTAGACATTGGCCTGGCGGTCGGCCTCGGCGTTGACGCCGGTGGTGGTTGCCTTGACGTCGCTGCCGACGAGCTCGGCCACCGTGGAAGAGGCCGACAGCACGACGTTGAACGCCGCGCCGATGCCCGTGAAGCCGCTGCCTTCGACGCCAACCATGTGGGTGGCGCTGTAGATCTCCTCGGCATTGACCGCCAGGCTGGCCGCGGCACTGCTGCCGTCGGTGTTGCGCAGCGTGGCGTCGTACAGCCCGGCGCGGGTCTCGCCCGTCTCGTCGCTGACGTTGACCATGCCCGCGACGCCGGCCGCGCCGACGCCGATGCCCACGCCGAAGGTGTAGCTGTCGATGGTCACGGCGCGTGCGGCGTCCACCGTCACGCTGCTGGCCTTGACCGTGGTGCTGGTCGTCGCGTTGTCGTCGTCCGGGTCGCGGCCGATGGTGGCGTAGGTCGCGCCGCCGATGCGGCTGACGGCCAGGCCCAGGCCGACGCCCACCTCGCCCGAGACGCTCGCCGCGCCCGCGGCGACGTCGCTTTCCTGCTGGCGATCGGCCGTCACCGAGATGCTGCTGGCGGTCGTGGTGCCGCCCGCTATCCATCCGCGCACGTCGCCGTATTGCGTCGTGACGACCACCGAGGCCGCGCCGGCCCCCGTGCCGCCGGCGGCGCCGCCCGCGGCCACCGCCTGCGCCATCTGCGTGGCCTTGGCGTCGACCACCAGCGATTGCGCCGTGGTCGTGCTGCTTTCCACGCGGCCGTCCACGTCGTGCGACTGCAGGTTCATCGACAGGCCGGCGACGCCGCCGCCGGCCATCGCGCCCGCCAGGCCGGCGGAGATCGCCAGGCCCATCGAATGATCGCTTGCGCGCACGGTGACGTTGTCGCCGCCGGCGCCGTTGGTCGTCGCGTTGATCGTGCTGCCGGTGATCTTCGCCTTGGTGGCGCCCTCGAAGTCGTTGGTCGCCACGTTGATCGCGCCGGCGCCCGCGCCGGCGGTGCCGGCCCCGGACACGTCGATCACGCGCAGCTTCTCGTAGCTGGTGGCGTTGACGACGATGCCGCTGACGTGCTGCGTGCCTTCGGCCAGCGCCTGGTCCTCGAAGCTCTGGCTCAGCGCGTCGCGATCGACGCTGTTGCCGCCGTCCGAAAGATCCGGCATCGCGGGCCCGCTGGCCAGCTCGCCGGTGCGTACCGTCGCCGTGCCCGCGTCGCCACGCGCCGTGACCGTGGAGCTGTCGATCAGCGCCTGGGTCGTGCCCGAATCGATGGCCGTGCTCACGACCAGCGCGCCCACGGCGGCGCCCGAGCCCAGTCCCAGGCCGACGGCGCCGCCGCCGACCGCGCTGAACGTGCTGGACTGCGCCGAGACGGTGACGTTGTTCTCGGCATCCACCTTGGCGCTGTCGGCGATCTGCGCGGTGACGGTGCCGCTCGTGATGTTGGTGCCGACCGAGCCTGCGCCCGCCAGGCCGAAGCCCGCGGCAGCGATGCCCGCATCCACGGTGACCAGCGTGTCGTCGCGGCTCGCGTCGAGCACCAGGTTGCCGGCGTTGAAGGTCGCGCCGCGGCCGCCGCCGAGCAGTTCGGCGGTCACGTTGCTGTGCAGGCGGTTGGTCGACACGCCGATGGCCGCGGCCACGCCGTTGTCGGCGCCGGCGCCCATGAAGCCATAGGCCTCGCTGGTCGTGTGGTCCGCGGCGCTGACGTTGACCGTGTCGGCGCGGTAGGTGGTGCCGCCGCTGACCATGCCGACGGCCTTGATGCCGGCGTCCACGGTCTGGTCGACGTTGTTCACGCCGATCGAGCCCGCGAAAGCCAGGCCCTGCTGCGACAAGGCCACGCCGATGCCGATGGCCGTCAGGCTGTTGTCGTTGCTGCTGCTGCCGCTGTTGGCCGCCACGGTCAGCGTGCCGCCCGCGGTCAGGTCGATGTCGGTCCAGCCGATCTGCGCCTTGGTCGAATGCTCGTCCGTGCCGACCAGGTTGAGCGCGACCGCCAGGCCGCCCGACGACCCCTTGGAGAACGCGAACGCGCCCGACGCCGCGTACATCTCGGCGCGATTGGTGGCCTCCACGTCGACGTTGCTGGCCTGGAGGACGCCGCTGGTCGCGACGCCGTCCCAGTCACCGATGCGCGCCGCCAGCTGGTTGTTGACCTCGTTGACGGACACCGAGCCCACGCCCGACAGGCTGCCGGTGGACGCGCCAAGGCCGGCCGAGACGCTGACGAGCCAGCTCTTGTCCTGCGCGTCCACCGTCACGTTGCTGGCGTTGACGGTCGAGCCCTGGATCTGCGCCGTGCCGGTGCGGTGCACCATGTTGTCGGTGTAGGCGATGCCCAGGTTGTTCTTGCCGGCCTGCAGGAAGCCGGCGACGGCCAGCGCGCGTGCGCCGTAGCTGGGCTGCGTGCCGTCCATCACCAGCGAGCCGCTGAAGTCGTAGTCGCCGGCCTCGCTGCCGCTGCCCAGTCCGTCGATGGTCGAATCGAGACTGCTGTCGATGCCGTCCAGCAGGTTGACGTTCAGCGTGCCGGCACCGGTGATGGTGCTGCCGCTGACGCTGGCGGTGTGGTGGCCGCCGATGTTGTTGATCGCGAAGCTGCCGGCGAAGGTGCTGGTGTCGGAACCGCCGCCCAGGCCGGCGGCGCCGGAGGCGATGCGGCTGGCATCGCGCGCGCTCAGGTCGACGGTGTAGAAGTTGGTCAGCGTGCTGGCGTCGAGCTTGGCCTCGACCACGTCGCGCGTGCCATCGTCGATCTCGGCATACGTGACGGCCAGGCCGACGCCGCCCTTGCCGCCGGCGTACAGCGAGCCGCCGCCGATGCCGATGTCGGTGCGGTCGTAGGCCTGCACCGTCACCGTCTGCAGCGCACCGCTGGCGGTCAGCGAGCTGCCGCCTTCGATGCGCGCGCTGGTGCTGTCGTCGACCTGGGCCACCGAGGCCGAGGCGCCGACGCTGAAGTTGCGGCCGTCCGCGCTGTTGGTGTTGACCGAGAAGCCCAGGCCGATGCCCAGGCGCTGGCCGCCCTGCGCCGCCTGCACGTTGACGATGCCGGCCTCGCTTGCGGTGACGCCGCTCAGATAGGCCTGCGCGTCGTCCTTGCTGCCCAGGACCGCCACCGCGCCCGAGACGGCCGTGGTGCTGGAGCTGGGCTCCTTGCCGGCCTGCACGAACGCGGCGGATCCCGCGGCGCTCACTTCCACCACCTTCGACAGCGCCTGCACGTCGATCGCGCTCTTGCTGCTGCGCTTGTTGATCGTCGCGCCGGTGACGCCGGCGGTGGTGTCCAGGTCGTCGGAGGTGACCGCCACCGTGCCGGACGCCGCAAAGCCGAAGCCCGGGTCGGACGGCTCGCTGTCGCCCGCGCCGCTGGACTGCTGGCCGCTCTTGGAGGCACCGCCGACCGAGCTGTCGCCGCTGCCGCTGCTGGCCGACTTGAACCAGCCGGTCGCGCTGGAGAGCAGCGAGTTCCACTTGTTCTCGAACTGCTGGCCATAGCCGGGCTCGCCGGTCTTGGGCGAGGTGGCCGCGCCGGCCGCCGAGATCGCGCCGGTCGTGCCGTCGCTGATGGCGTGCACCGTCAACGAATCGGTGGTGACACCAGCCGTCGGCGTGCTGACGCCGGCGCTGGTGGCGACCTGGGCGAACGCCACGATGGCGTCGTCGACGCTGTTGTCGCCGATGGTGGCGCGCGTGTCGCCGGTCGCATCATTGATCGCGACCGCGATGCCCACGGCCTTGGAGTCGGTGTAGGCGAAGCTGCCGGCCGCGGCCCAGCTGCCCGCGTGTTCGGCGGCGTCCACCGTCACGGCGGAGGCCGTCACCGAGGCCGTGTTGTTGATCGACGCCGCGGTGGTGTTGTCCATGGACAGCACGCCGACGATGCCGTTGAAGGCCAGCCCGGAGCCGACGCCCGAGGTGGGCGCCGCGACGATGTGCGAATCGTCGCTCTGCGTGTCCACCTTGAGGTCGCCCGCGCCCGCGTTGACCGTCGCCGCCTTGCCGATGCCTGCGACCGTGTTGTCGGTGTAGCCGACGTCGCTCACCGACGCGCCCAGCGACTTGCCGTCGTCGCCGGCACCCGTGCCCACGATGAACAGCAGCGCGCCGGCGTTGCCCGCGATGTCCAGGCTCTGCGCCTGGTTGTACGCATGCACGGCGATCGTCGACTCGAAAGCGAAGTTGTAGGCCTGGCTCGAGAAGTCGGCGCCCGCGCCGGCCACGCTTGCCGCAGCGCTCCACGCTCCGGCGGCGCCGGTCGACGTCAGGTTGGCGCGATCGCTGACCCAGGCCTTGGTGTCGTGCGTGATGCCCTGGTAGTTCAGCGAGAACGCGATCGAGTTCTCTTCGGCTTCGCCGGTGGCGTCGGCGAAGCTGGTGAACAGGTTGCTGCCCGCGCCCAGCGTGCCGTTCATGCGGCTGGTCCAGTCGCTGAAGGTCTCCCAGCGATCGTAGGAGTTGACGATCGGCTGGAACTGCAGCGCCGACACGCCGATGTGGCTGGCGGAGATGGTGGTGTCGTCACCGACGTCGGCGATGGCGCTGCCGCTCTCGATCGTCAGGTTGATCGCGATGCTGCCGCTGTTGGTCACCTCGGGGTCGTTGGAGCTGCCGCTGCCCTGGCTGGTGCGGGCCGCCACCGCGCTCTCGGTGGACGTGCGCATCTCGTTGACGTCGGTGACCGCGCCGATCACGACGTTGCCGGACGACTGGAGGGTCGGCGCCGACTGGCCGGCGACGTTGTTGCCCACGTGCGCGACCGTGTTGTGCGTGCCCTGCGCCAGCGAGAACGCGGCGCCGACACGAAAGTCGATGGTGTCCTCGGCCGTCTTGGCCACGTCGCTCAGCACGGAGCCCGGAAGCAGCTTGCTGGTCAGGCCGTTGATCGCGTTCTGGGCGGCGCTCAGCCCGGCCAGCGCGCCCGCGCCGACCGTGCGCCAGAAGATGCTGGGGCCGACGGTGGCGGAGCTGTGCACCTCCTGCTGGTCGGTGCGGTCCAGCGAGAGCACGCTGACGTCGCCGATCTTGGCGTTGGCCGTGCCCAGGCTCGCGCCCAGGTCCGCCGTGGTGTTGCTGGTGAAGGTGCCCAGCGCGACTGCCGCGCCGAGGGACTGGCTGGTCAGGCCGTAGGCGGTGGAACTGACGTAGAACGAGTTGTGGTTGTCGGCCTGCAGCGCGAGGCTGCCGGCGGTGACGCTGGCGCCCGTCTCGATCTTTGCGGTCGAATTGGACGTGGCATCGCCCACGGCCACGGACACCACCGCAGACGTCGTGTTGTTGGCGACGACGGTCAGCGCCGAGACATCGAGCTCGTTCTCGTTGTGCGAGGTGACCGACAGCTTGCCGCCGGCGGTGACCGAGGCGCCGCTGCTGACCTGCGTGGAACTGGTGGCAGTGGTGGACCCGTAGACCACTGCGGCGCCCACCAGGGCGTTGCCATTGAGCGTGATGGCCGGGTCGGACGCGGTGGCGCGCGCCACCGAGCCCAGGTTCATGTTGCCGCTCGACTGCAGCTTGGCCGTGCCCTTCACGAGGACCGTCGAGGTGGCATCCGCCATCACGTCGTTGCCCGAGAGGCCGGCGACCGCGCCGATGGTCGTCATGCCGGCCCACGCGCCCCAGTCCTCGCTGTACGACGACGACGACACCGACGTCGCGTTGGCGCTCAGGCTGACCGCCTGCACCTCGCCGGCCAGCGTGATCGACGTCGTGCTGCTGGCCTGTCCGTAGCCCAGCTTGGTCTGCGCGGAGGCCGTCAGCGTCACGTCGCCGGCGACGACGCCGCTGGTGCCGTTGCGCGTGTCGAGCACCGAGCCGCTGTTCAGGGCGATGGTCGGCGCCTCGACCGTGATGCCGCCGTCCGCGAGCAGGTCGCCGGAGATGTCGACCGCCGTGCCCGAGCTGCCCTTGGCGACGATGGAGATCGTGCCGCCGCTTTGCTTGAGCGTCTTGGGCGCGGTGAGGTCGCCGGTGTTGACGGCCGACTCGTTGTTGACGTAGGTCGCGGCCTTCGCATTGCCCGCGATCACGGCGCCGGTCGAACCCACGACGAAACGATCGGCGTCGACCACGAGGCCCGACTGGGTGTTGACCTTGCCGTCGATCTGCACCAGGCCGCTGCTGGAGATGCTGTAGGTGCCGCTGGCGAGGTCGCCGATGGCCTTGCTGCCGTCGACGAAGCTGTCGATGTCGCTCTGCGAAGGCGTGCGCAGCGTCATCTTGCCGACGTTGACCACGCCGCTGGACCCCACCAGGAAACCGTAGGAGCTGGCGAACACGACGTTGCCGCCCAGCTGGTTGTTCTGGTAGCTGTTCAACACGCCCCACACCTCGGGCTGGCTGCTGCGAACGATGTTGACCAGCTCGGTGCTGCCGTTCGGCACGATCAGGTTGACCGTGTTGCCGTCGCCCACCACGAAGTGGTTGAAGACGTTGATCGCCACGCCGCCGGAGGTGTGGCTGTTGACCACCTGCTGCACGTTGGTGCCGGTGGTGGTGACCGTCGTGTAGCCCGCGACGGGGTCCACGTTGTGCGCGCTGCCGGCCGCCGCCGCGTGTGCCGACGCCGCCGACAGCAGGAAGCCCAGAGGCCGGCTCACCTTCGGGGCGGGACGGCGGGTCTGGCGAGGGGCGTTGGCGTGGCGGCGCTTGGACATGGGTCGATCCTGCGAAAGCGAAATTCAGCGAAGGGGCGGCAGCAGCCGTCGAAGGGTCAGGCGGCGGCGCGCGTGTCGAGCTGTTCGCCCAGGCGCTTCAAGGCGCCCAGCGAGTGCAGGTGCGCGTAAATCCAGGCGAGCCAGCCCTTGCGGAACCACGCATCGACGGTCTGCGCGTCGAGCTGCTGCAGCCGCGCTTCGTCCACCACCACCAGGCCGCCGAGACGCAGCATCGAACGGTCCGCGGTCATCACTTGCAGCGCGAAGGGCTTGAACAGATCCTTGGCCTGCAGCGCGTCGCAGAGCTCGCGCGTGCGGGCGTGCTCGGCGTCGAACTGGCGCAGGAAGGTGATCACCGATTCGAGCGTGGGGGTCGGCTGTCCGTCGGCGAACAGCGGCTCGCCCGAGGCGCTCGAGAAGTGCGATGCCTGTTCGTCGAAGCAGACGTTCTTGTCGTCCGTCAGCGCGAAGGGATAGCGGCGGATGAAGGACGGCGTGTAGGCGCCTGCCCATTTGCCAGCGCGGTCAAGCTGGGCGTTGTGGTGGTTGCTCAGCGAGAGCAAGGCCAGCGGGAACTTGCGCTGCTGGGCGTCCTCGGCAAACACCACCGGCAGGCTGCGGCTGGCTTCGAAGAATTCGACCGCCAGCAGCGGCACCGAATTGACGTCCCTGGAGAACGAGAAGTCCGCACTGGGGGTGTAGCGAAGCTCGGCGTGGCGCGCACGATCAAGCAGTACAGGTTCACGATAGAACAGCAATTCGGCCATGGTCCCTCGGAGCCGCGGCCCGGGCGCGGTGAATTGTTTGAATGGAGTTACGGGCCAGCGGATTCTAGGAAGCCAAACCCTTTGCGAGGCCGATGCCCCAGAGGGAAGACAGCCCTCCCAACTTTCTCCACAATGGTCGTGCAGACTGGCTGCGCTGAGAAATTTGTCACGCCCCACTCTCCACACGCTCTCCAGCGATCACCCCGCGCCCGTCGACCATGGACGCGGGCGTACGATCGCGAGGCACTCCCATGAACGCCGAAGCCTCGCCCCTCGTCCTGGTCGCCGAAGACGACCCGCAGATCGCCGACGTGCAGCTGACCTACCTGCGCGATGCCGGCCTGCGGGTGCAGCGTGTGGCGCGCGGGGACGAGGTGGAGCAGGCGGTGCGCAGCGCCCGGCCCGACGTCGTCGTGCTCGACGTCCAGCTGCCCGGCCTGCTGGGGCTCGATGCTTGCAAGGCGCTGCGCCGATTCAGCGGTGTCCCCGTGCTCCTGGTCACCTCGCAATGCAGCGAAGCGGACCGGCTCGCGGGCTTCGATGCCGGCGCCGACGACTACCTGTGCAAGCCCTTCAGCCCGCGTGAACTGGTGGCCCGCGTGGCGGCGTTGCTGCGCCGGCGCGAACGCAGCGTGCAGCCCGAGCCGCAGGACGTGCTGGTGTTCGACAAGCCGACGCAGCGCGTCTCGTGGGCGGGGCGGCCGCTGGACCTCACCCTGCAGGAATATCGCCTGCTGTCCGTGATGGCCGCGCACCCCGGTCGCGTGTTCTCGCGCGCGCAGTTGCTCGATCTGACCTATGACGATCCGAGCACCGTGTTCGACCGTGCGATCGACAGCCACGTCAAGAACCTGCGCCGCAAGCTCGGCGTCGTCGCACCTTCGCACAGCTTCATTCATGCAAGCTATGGCCAAGGCTATCGCTTCGAAGCGCTTGCCAGCACCGCGCCCGTGCCCGCCAGCGAGGCCGCCGCACCGCAGGGCTCCAACGAGGAAGTCGCCCGGGTGCCCAACGAATTGCAGGCCGAGCTGCCGGCGTTTCTCGCGTCTCGCCGCGAGGCGCTGCGTGAAATGCAGCAGGCCTTCCTGAACGGAGACTCCGAGCAGGGTTTCCGTACGGCGCACCGCCTGGCCGGCAGCTTCGCACTGTTCGGCTTTCGCCGCGCCGCCGCCATCGCGCAGCGCATCGAGCGCGGCGTCGATCGGTATTCGGCCGCGCAGCTCAGTGCCTTGGTGGAGGTCCTGCGCAATCACCTCGAACGGGTGACGGTGGAGTTCGTCGCCGACTCGGCGTGGATGCCCATCGACATGGCCGAGATGCGGGCCGAGGGCAAGGAATCGACCGCCTGACGGTCACCCGTCGCACGCACAAAAGACAACGGGCCAGCGTTTGATCGCTGACCCGTTGAATGAATTTGGCGGAGTGGACGGGACTCGAACCCGCGACCCCCGGCGTGACAGGCCGGTATTCTAACCAACTGAACTACCACTCCACGTGGCGGACGGCTCGAGCGTTGCGCTCGAGGCGCTGCAAGCGGGTGGCGCCTGCGGTGTGACTGGTGACCCCAAGGGGATTCGAACCCCTGTAACGACCGTGAAAGGGTCGTGTCCTAGGCCTCTAGACGATAGGGCCAGTCGTAAAGCTATTCTGCACCAGGTTTGCACCTGGATCAAAAACGGGCTGCATCCTGTCGACTGCAACCCGCACATGTTTTGGCGGAGTGGACGGGACTCGAACCCGCGACCCCCGGCGTGACAGGCCGGTATTCTAACCAACTGAACTACCACTCCACGTGGTCGGCAACTTCGAACTTGCGTTCCAAGCGCTGCCTGCAACTTGTGCCCGCTATCGCTGGCGACCCCACGGGGATTCGAACCCCGGTAACGACCGTGAAAGGGTCGTGTCCTAGGCCTCTAGACGATAGGGTCAGGTATTCGTTTCTTCTCTTTCCAACCACGCGCTGCTGGCAACCGGCTAAGCGGTTGGTGGAGGTAAGCGGGATCGAACCGCTGACCTCTTGCATGCCATGCAAGCGCTCTCCCAGCTGAGCTATACCCCCGATCGTGGCCTCGGCGTTTGACTTCCGAAACCGCATCGCGTGGTGAAGAGCGAAGACCGCTAGTATAGAACAGATTTCAAATAGTGCGCAAGCGGTCGAGCACAACTTGTCGATCGAAAAGGGCCAGCAGCGCGTCGATGGCGGGCGTCTGGGTGCGGCCGGTCACGACGATGCGCAGCGGGATCGCCAGCTGCGGCATCTTGATGGCGTGCTCCGTGAGCGTCTCCTTCATGACCGCCGCGATGCCGGCCTTGTCCCAGGTCGCGCCCTCGAGCCTGGCGCGCAGCGAGCGCAGCGCGGTCTTCGCGGCGTCGGTGACGTGCTGGTCGAGGTCGGCCTGGGCCGGCGTCGCGGGCTGGAAGAACATCTCGATCCAGTCGGCCAGTTCGACCGTGGTCTGGCAGCGATCCTTCAGCAGCGCGCAGCGCGCGGCCATCGCGTCGTCGGCCGCCGCGTCGATGCCGCGCGTCTTGAGCTGCGCCGCGACCAGCGTCGCCAACCGCGCATCGTCGGCCTGCTTCATGTGATGCGCGTTGACCCACAGCAGCTTGGCCGGATCCCACTGCGCCGGGCTCCTGGACAGGTGCGAGCCGTCGAACCACGACACCATCTGCTCCAGCGTGAACAGCTCGTCGTCGCCATGGCTCCAGCCCAGGCGCGCCAGGTAGTTGTTCATGCCCTCGGGCAGGTAGCCGTTGTCCTCGTAGTCGGTCACGCTGACCGCGCCGCGGCGCTTGGACAGCTTCAGCCCGTCGTCGCCCAGGATGATGGGCAGGTGGCCGAACTGCGGCAGCGGCGCGCCCAGCGCGCGGAACATGTTGATCTGCCAGGGCGTGTTGTTGATGTGCTCGTCGCCGCGGAAG
>Ga0207657_10000991_pt1 | contig 30156 bp, 22 predicted proteins | sample KBSC33metaG_FD_184316 | JGI IMG/M metagenome (GOLD analysis project Ga0207657, IMG submission 184316) | Corn rhizosphere microbial communities from Kellogg Biological Station, Michigan, USA - KBS C3-3 metaG (SPAdes) (version 2) | ecosystem: Host-associated > Plants > Roots > Rhizosphere > Soil ...
CCGGTCGGCTCCCGCGCCGCCGCCCTGCGATCAGCCGCCGGGCAGACTATCGTCGTGCGGGGTAAACTCCGGCTCGACAACCCCGGCCATGCGGATGGCATCTTCGCGTTGGCGCGGTGTCGCGATCGACATGTCGCGGGTCAGCAGTTCGGCGATCCACGCCTCGTCTGGCGTGCCCACCGCGCGGTCGTGGGCGATCGACAGCCACATCAGGCCCTCTTCGGGCTGCGCCTTGATGCCCGCGCCGTTGAACAGCAGGTCGCCCAGCCTGGCCTGCGCCGCGACGTGCCCCTTGTGGGCGGCCAGCGACAGCCAGCGCGCGCCCTGCAACGGGTTCGGATCGGCTTTCGAATTGAGATAGAGCTCGCCCACCCGGTACTGCGCATCGGCGTTGCCGAAATAGGTGGCGGCGTGCAGCACCAGCTGTTCCGCCTTGCCCTTGTCGACGGCAATGCCGGCATCCGGCAGGCCCTCGCGGTAGTAGTCGCCCATCTTGACGAAGGACTGCGCCACGATATCGGCGTCGAGGCTGCGCGGCGCCGCATCGGCGTGGTCGTTGGCGATCTGCGAGAAATAATCGAACGCCTTGACGTCATCCTTGGCGACGCCTTCGCCGTTCTCGTACATCGTGCCGAGCCGCCACAGCGCCATGGGCTGGCCGGCGGCCGCTGCACTCTGCAGCGCCGCCATCAGGTCGGCGTTGGAAATCCCTCCGCCGGCGCCGTCCATCATGTTGGCCATGGTCAGCGCCGCGTCGGCCGCGGTGGCCGGCGCGCTGCTGGCGGGCGGCAACGCGGCGGCAGTGACCGGCGCATCGGGAGCTACGGGCTTGACCACCTCATCGGGGTCGGGCGCCGCCGCGACATCGGGCGCGGCAGCCTTGGCGGCCGGCACTTCGCCCGGGGGCACCGGCGCCCCGGCGAGGCTCGGGGGCGGCGACGATGCCACATCGGTCGAAGGCGGGGTGGCGGAGCCGAACCCGAAGTGCAGGCCGAAGAACTGCGCTTCAGCCGGCGGCACGGTCAAGGCAAGCGCCAGAACCGAACCCGCCACAGCGGCAATCAGGGTATGAACGCCCCTAAACGTCCGCATACTGCTCCTTCTCGCCCTTGGCACCTGGGTTGGTCAGCGCGCCGTAACGCGCCGGCCCGACCAGTTGGGCATACTTCCAGATTGCGCCAGATCCGAACTGGCTCTCCCGCGGCGCCCAATCACGCTTGCGCCGCTCGAACTCTGCCTCGGAGACGTTGACCTCGATCGTTCCCTTCGAGGCATCGATGGTGATGATGTCACCGTCCTTGACCAGGGCGATCGGCCCGCCGACGGCCGCCTCCGGGCCAACGTGACCGATGCAGAAGCCGCGTGTCGCGCCCGAGAAGCGCCCGTCGGTGATCAGCGCCACCTTGTCGCCCATGCCCTGCCCGTAAAGCGCGGCGGTGGTCGACAGCATCTCGCGCATGCCGGGGCCGCCCTTGGGGCCCTCGTAGCGGATGACGAGCACGTCGCCTTCCTTGTAGGTGCGCTTGTCGACGGCTGCGAAGCACTCTTCTTCGTTGTCGAAGACGCGGGCCGGGCCGGTGAAGACGATCTTCTTCATGCCGGCGACCTTCACGATAGCGCCGTCGGGTGCGAGGTTGCCGCGCAGCGACACCACGCCGCCGGTCGGCGACAGCGGGTTGGAGGTCTTGCGCACCACGTCCTGCTGGTCGTTCCACTTCACCTTTTCGAGATTGTCCCCGATGCTCTTGCCGGTCACCGTCAGGCAGTCGCCGTGCAGGAAGCCGCCTTCCAGCAGCGCCTTCATCAAGAGCGGAATGCCGCCCGCCTCGAACATATCCTTGGCGACATACTTTCCGCCCGGCTTGAGGTCGGCGATGTAGGGCGTCTTCTTGAAGATTTCGCCCACGTCGAACAGGTCGAAATCGATGCCCGCCTCATGCGCCATGGCCGGCAGGTGCAGGGCCGCGTTGGTCGAGCCGCCCGAGGCGGCCACCACCATCGCGGCGTTTTCGAACGCCTCGCGGGTGACGATGGCGCGCGGCCGTATGTTCTGCCGCAGCAGCTCCATCACCGCCTCGCCGGACTTGGCGCAGAACGCGTCGCGGATTTCGTAGGGCGCCGGCGCGCTGCACGAATAGGGCAGCGCCAGCCCGATCGCCTCGGCCACCGTCGCCATGGTGTTGGCGGTATACTGGCCGCCGCAGGAGCCGGCCGTGGGGCACGCCACCCGCTCGAGCTCGTCGAGGGTTTCGTCGTCCATCTTGCCGACCGAATGCAGGCCGACCGCCTCGAACAGGTCCTGCACCACCACGTCGCGGCCGCGGAAACGGCCCGGCAGGATGGAGCCGCCATAGATGAAGATCGAAGGCACGTTGAGGCGGATCATTGCCATCATCATGCCGGGCAGCGATTTGTCGCAGCCGGCCATGGTGACCAGCGCGTCATAGGAGTGACCGCGCATGGTGAGCTCGACCGAGTCGGCAATGACGTCGCGGCTGGCGAGCGAGGACTTCATCCCCTGATGGCCCATCGCCATGCCGTCGGTGACGGTGATGGTGGTGAATTCGCGCGGCGTACCGTGCGCCGCGGCAACGCCCTTCTTCACCGCCTGCGCCTGCCGCTGCAACGAGATGTTGCACGGGGCGGCCTCGTTCCAGGCGGTGGCGACGCCGACCAGCGGCTGGTGAATCTGCTCGGTGGTGAGACCCATGGCGTAGAGATACGAGCGATGCGGCGCGCGCTCCGGGCCCTCCGTCACGTAACGGCTCGGCAGCTTCGACTTATCGACGTAATTGCTATCCATCGTCCCATATCCCCCTGGCTCGCGCGCCACTATCTTTGTTGCGGCAACCGTGCCGCGTCGGCACCAATCCAGGGTCCGTGACCGGGCGTCAAGACGCTGACAGCCAAGGATCGTCCACCGATCCTCCGCGCCTGTCCCAACTGCCCCGCAAGGCTTCGTTCTGGTCTCGTTTTAGGGTGACATTGTGGCGGGGAGTCTCGCCAAACCGTTGATAACGGAGGGGAGTTGCGGAATCGGAAATCGCTGTTGCAAAAACGTTACATGGCTCGGCACAGCTTTACCTAAAGCCGTTTGCCGGACGCATAAACCCTGCCGCGCGAGCGCCGATCGCGGTACAGCCAGCCCTCCGACCGGCGCCGCCCGGGGCGGCCTCGCTAGCTCAGCCGCGCCAGGGCGGCCGCGATGCGGTCGCGACGCTCGACGGCCTCGGCGCGGCGGGCACGCTGCTCCTCGATGACCTCTTCCGGCGCCTTGGCGACGAACTGCGGATTGCCCAGCTTCCTGTCGACCTGGGCGATATCGGCGTCGAGCTTGACCACGTCCTTGCCGAGCCGCGCCGCCTCCGCCTGAAGGTCGATGACCCCGGCGAGCGGCAGCGCATAAGTCGCCTCGCCGACGATGATCTGCGCTGCTCCCTTCGGCACCGCCGGCGCCGCTTCGACCGAGTCGAGCCGGGCGACCCGGTTCAGCGCCCCCATCTGCCGGTCGATGCGCGCCATGGTCTCCTGCGAGGCGCCGATCACCTTGAGCGGCAGCCGCGCGCCCGGCGGCACGTTCATCTCCTGCTTCACCGAGCGGATGCCGGAAATCAGCTCCACCAGCCAGCCGAGCTCGGCATCGGCATCCGCGTCGCCGAGCCCATTGAGGGCCGGCCATTCGGCCAGCACGAGCAGGCCGTTTCGTGCCGGGCCGGTCCTGGCGGTTTCCGCCCAGAGTTCCTCGGTCACGAACGGCATGAACGGGTGCAGCAGCTTCAGGATCTGGTCGAGGGCCCAGGCGGCGGTGGCGCGGGTCTCGGCTTTCGCCGCCGCGTCCTCGCCGGTGAGGATCGGCTTGGCCAGTTCCACATACCAGTCGCAGAACACCCCCCAGACAAAATCATAAGCGGCGTTGGCTGCCTCGTTGAACTTGTAGTCGAGGATGCCCGCGGTGACCGCCGCGGCGGCACGTGCCGTGGCCCCGACGATCCAGCGGTTGAGCTGGTGCTCGACCCTGGCGGGATCGAAGCCGGCCACCCGCCCGCACTCGTTGACTTCGAGGAAGCGCGCGGCGTTCCACAGCTTGGTGACGAAGTTGCGATAGCCCTCGACCCGCTGCAGCGACAGTTTCAGGTCGCGGCCCTGCGCCGCCATCGCCGCGAAGGTGAAGCGGGTGGCATCGGCGCCATAGGTGTCGATCAGGCCGAGGGGATCGATGACGTTGCCCTTGGTCTTGCTCATCTTGGTGCCGTGCTCGTCGCGCACCAGAGCGTGCATGTAGACGGTGGCGAACGGCACCTCGCCCATGAACTCGATGCCCAGCATCATCATCCGGGCCACCCAGAAGAAGATGATGTCGAAGCCGGTGACGACCACCGAAGTCGGATAGTACCGCTTCAGCTCGGGTGTCTCGTCCGGCCAGCCCATGGTCGAAAACGGCCAGAGGGCGGAGGAGAACCAGGTGTCGAGCACGTCGGGGTCACGGAAGATCGGGACTGGCACGGTTTTGTCTTGGATCAGCGCCTCAAACGCGACGCGCTGGAAGCTCCTCTCATCAACTGCTTGGACTGGCCGGCCGTAATGCATCTCCGCCTGCTGAATCGCCTCTGCCTCCGTCTGCGCGACGAAGTGTTGCTCCACTCGAATCGATTCCTGCTTCCGGTGCGTAGTGACTTGAGGGTTACCGGCCTCGTCCATGCCGGGCCCATACCATGCCGGTATGCGGTGCCCCCACCAGAGCTGGCGCGAAATGCACCAGGGGCGGATGTTCTCCAGCCAGGCGAAATAGGTGTTTTCGTACTGCTGCGGCACGAACTTCGTGCGGCCGTCGCGCACTGCGGCGAGCGCCGGCTGCGCCAGCACTTCGGCGTTCACCCACCATTGGTCGGTGAGGAACGGCTCGATCACCACCTGTTTCGACTTCTCGTCGAACGGCACCATGATCTTCTTGTCTTCGATGTGGTCGAGCACGCCGATCGCCTCGAGATCGGCCAGCACCTTCGTGCGCGCTGCCTCGCGGCTCAGGCCGCGATAGGCGGCCGGCACGCTGTCGTTGAGCGTCGCGCGTGTCGTAAAAATGTTCAGGATTTCAAGGCTCTGCCGCCGCCCGACCTCAAAGTCGTTGAAGTCGTGCGCCGGGGTGATCTTCACCGCGCCCGAGCCGAGCGCGGGATCGGCATAGGCATCGGCGACAATCGGAATCCGCCGCCCCACCAGCGGCAGCGTCACGAATTTGCCGACCAGCGATTTGTAGCGTTCGTCATCGGGGTGCACCGCGACCCCGGTATCGCCCAGCATGGTCTCGGGCCGCGTCGTCGCCACGACGATATAGTCGCGCGTCTCGAAGGCGGTCGGCTTGCCGTCGTCGTCGAACGCCACCGGAAACTGGTAGGTGACGCCATCGGCCAAGGGGTAGCGCAGGTGCCACATATGGCCCGCGACCTCGATATTCTCGACCTCGAGGTCGGAGATCGCCGTCTCCAGCCCCGGATGCCAGTTGACCAGCCGCTTGTCGCGATAGATCAGGCCCTTATTGTAAAGCTCGACGAACACCTTGGTGACGGCCCGCACCATCTGGTCGTCGGGCTCGCCCCGCTCGCCCAGGGTGAACCGCTCGCGGCTCCAGTCGGCGGACGCGCCGAGGCGCTTCAACTGGTTGATGATCGCCCCGCCGCTCTCGGCTTTCCACTCCCACACCCGCTCGATGAACTTTTCGCGGCCCATGTCGCGGCGGTTCAACTGCCGCTCGGCCAATTGCCGCTCGACGATCATCTGCGTCGCGATGCCGGCATGGTCGGTGCCCGGCTGCCACAGCACGTCGCGCCCGCGCATCCGGTTGAAGCGGGTCAGGATATCCTGGATGGTGTTGTTGAGGGCGTGTCCGACATGCAGGTTGCCGGTGACGTTGGGCGGCGGAATGACGATCGAGAACGGCTCCGCCCCCGGCTTTGCCCCTGCCCCGGCCTTGAAGGCCCCCGCCTCCTGCCACTGGGCATAGATGCGGCCTTCCACAGACTTCGGCTCGTAGTTCTTGTCGATCATCGTTCCGTCCAACAGCAACAACCCGCCGGTCCACGAGGGTCCGGGCGGGTCGGAAATAGGTGTGCATTGACTTAGGAAATGGGCGCGGTGCGAGTCAATCACCAGCGGCGGTGCGCGGGGTGCGTGGCTACCCCCTCGCAGGGGTATCGCCTGGGGCTACCCCTCCCAGTCCTCCCCGCAAGGGGGAGGGTGTTCGGCTGAGTTGGTGGTCGGGCCGTGATTCGCACAAGCGCTGTCTGACACCCTCCCCCTTGCGGGGAGGGCTGGGTAGGGGGTGGGCGGCCAGTGCCGTGGATGTGGTGAACCCGGCGCCCAGCCCCCCGCCCTACTCCACCCCGCGCGAAATCCGCGAAATCTCTTTTTCGACCATGCGCTCGACCACCGCCGGCAGGTGCTCGTCCAGCCAGTCCTTCAGCATCGGCCGCAGCATTTCGCGCATCATCTGCTCGATGGTGAGGCCGGAATTACCCAGACCCAGATTGTTGAGACGGGCAAAATTGGCGCGCACGGCAGCATTCGTTGCCGGCTCCAGCAGCTCTTCGGCGATATCGGCCGACAATTGCGGGTCGGGCATCGGGGCCGCCTGGGCCGGGCTCGGCCGCGGCCGCTCCGGTGCGGGGGCAAAGCTGCGCGGCACCGGCACCGGCCGCGGCGGGGTGAACGCCACCGGCTCCGGCGCCCGGCGGACCGGCTCCGGCGGCTCGCGCGGCGCCTCGGACGCGAAGGCGATATCCTCGGGGTCGATGAATTCGGCCGGGGCACTGGCCCCGTCAGCCTCCGCTTCCCTTGTCATGTCGTCCACCTCATCGGATTCCGCCGCGAAAGCGCTGAAATCGACGGTCTCCGCCGACTTTCCGCCATGGTCGGCCGGCACGATCTGCTCCGCCGACAGCGTCAGCGGGCCGTTGTCCATGTCGACGGAATCGAAATCCTCGGCGGGGTAGCTCTCGGGCATGCTTGCTTCGACCGGCATGGGTCGCCGGGGCGGGGCCGCGTCGTCATCGGCAATGATCTGCCGGATCGAGGACAGAATCTCGTCCATCGACGGTTCCTTGGGGGCCGGCTTGTTCATCATCGCTTCTTCACCGACTTTTCGGGCCGGGCGATCGACCGGATCGCCTGCCTGCTACAGGTCTGGCGTCTCGCCGCCTGCACCTTTGGGCGCGCCGCGACGGCCCCTGCAGCATTGATTCGCTGCTTTTCAGTATACGCGCATCGCCGCGCATCGAAACGCGGCGCGAAACGCCATACACGGCTTCCACCGAAACCTGACGACGGGCTGGGGAAGTGGGGGGCGGGACGCGCGCAGGGGCAAGAGAAGGCCGGTCCGGTCATAGCGTCAGCCCCGCAAGATCAGCCTCGGTTGGGACAGGACGCCCGGCGTCCAATAGCTCCCATCCAGATGCTCCACCATCCAGATAGCTTCCATCATCCCCTCCGTCGTCGTGGCCGGGCCTGACCCGGCCATCCAACCGGATGCGCCGCAAGATCGGCGGTGCGGACAGGCAACGCCTTCACCGCCACCCCTGCAGGATTGGCGCCGCCGGCTGGGTGGCCGGGTCGAGCCCGGCCATGACGAGGATAGGTTGTGCCTCGAATTGAATGCAGCAGGCGCCAGAGGTGATTGCGCCCGCAAGGTTCACTCCTTATTTGGTTGGAGCGCCCACCATCCAGGTGTCATCACCATCCAGATGCTCCACCATCCATCTGGCATCAGCATCCCCTCCGCCGTCATGGCCGGGCGCGACCCGGCCATCCAACCGGATGCGCCGCAAGATCGGCGGTGCGGACAGGCTACGCCTGCACCGTCACCCCTGCAGGATTGGCGCCGCCTGCTGGGTGGCCGGGTCGAGCCCGGCCATGACGGAGGATAGGTTGTGCCACTTGACGGCGGAGAAGTTGTGCCTTCGAGCGCTGGATAGGTCGTGCCGTTCAACGGAGAATAGGTGCGCCGGTCAAACGCTGGACAGGCTATGCCTTCAATTGAACGCAGCAGGCGCCAGGCTGAGCGCAGCAGGCGACAGGCCGCATCTGCAGGCGACAGAGCCCCATTCTGACTGAACAGAATGGGGCCCCAAATCCTTGACTGGCCGCGGTCCGAACCGGAAACCCGCCACGCCGTTTTCCTCGAAAGGCGCTAGCGCCGCCAGGCGGGACGCGGCAGCGGCTCGAGCGTGTGCAGCTCTTCCCACGTGTCCTCGACCTTGGCCGTGTAGGCCGCCGCCGACTTGGTCGAAGTCCGCAAGGCGAGGTCGCGCGCCGTCAGGCGCCCGGTCGCCGCAATCAGGTTGAAGGCCGCCAGCACGCGGTTGGCGCTCGCGCCGATCAGCGCTTCCTTGCTGGTGGTGAGGGTGGCTTCGGCGTTGAGCACGTCGAGCGTCGTCTTCTGCCCGACATCGCGCTCCTGGATGACGCCATCGAGGGCGAGCTGGCCGGCGTCGACCGCCGACTTCGCCGATTCGATCTGGGCCGCCGCGTTCTGCAGCGAGCTCCAGGCGGTCACCACCTGCTCGGTCGCCTGATCAAGCGCCGCCTGCGCGTCGAGATTGGACTTGATGGTGCTGAGATTGGCCTGGCGCTGCGCCGCCCCCAGCGCGCCGCCCGCATAGAGCGGCACCGACAGCGACAATTTCACCGTCCCGCCGAGCTGGACGCCGCTGCTGCCGGACGAGCCGGGGGTCGAGAAGGTCGGCCCGACCGCACCCGAGAGCCCCACCGTGGGACCGAAGCCGGCGGCCGCCGAATCCGCCCCGGCCTCAGCCGCGCGGATCGAGGCCCTCGCCGCGAGGACGGTTGGATTGAGCTTGCCGGCCAGTGAAACCGCCCGGTCGACGGACGTTGGAATCAGCGTGCCGTAGTTGAAGTCGGAACTGAGATTGTGCGCCTTGTGGCCGACCCAGTGCGCATAGCTGGCCTGGGCGCTCTGCAGCGCGGCCACCGCCGATTCGCGCGCCGCGACCGCATTGGCGTAAGCCGCCTGCGCCTGCGCCACGTCGATCTTGGTGCCCTCGCCGATGTTCTGGCGATCCTGCGCCGCTTTCACCTGGCTCTGGTAGAATTGCTGGGTGTCGGTGGTCAGGGTGACCAGTTGCGTGTTGAGGATGATGTTCATGTACGCCTGCACGACGCTCAGCATCACGCTGGCTTCGGTGCCGCGCAGCGACTGGTTGGCCACTTCGACCAGGGCCCGCGCCTGCTCGACGTCGGCATCGGTCTTGTGGTTGTCGAACAGCGTCTGGTTGTAGGCGAGGCCGGTCTGCGCCGTCTGGCCGTTGGCAAACACATGGCCGTCGGTACCAAAGGTATCGCTGATACTGGCCGAGACGCCGAGATTGGGACGCAGCGCGGATTTGCGCAACGCGATGTTCTCGGACGCAACTTTCACCGAATACAGCGCCGATGTGATGGTCGGATTGTGGGCGTAGGCCGCCGTCAAGGCTGCCTTCAACGACTCCGCCTGGACCCCCGTCACGCACATGCCAATGAGCGCGACCGCGGTCGCGCTCATGCGCAAGCTCGTCGAAAAGTTCATTACAAAGGCCTCCTGCCACCACACACTATGCTGAATAAATAGTGTTTAACAACCGTTTCCGGGAACGCCGCGCGGTAACGCAAACGCCTTTGGCAGGCAACCGTGGTGCGGCGGCAACACCTCTGACCGGCGGTCAGGAGACGCACCCAACGGCGCCGACAGCGACCCCATCGGGGCCGACCTTGCGGCCGCCGGCCCGGTCCGCCTGCCGGTTGCGGCCGGCGCGAGCGGGTTGTAGGGAGAGCAACCGGGGATTGGCGGGGGATTGTTGCCGCCGCGAGATCCCTGTTTGTCGCGTGATCGAACCGGGAAAGTCCAACTTTTCCTGATCACGCATCAGCGGGGCGGACGCGTGCTGAATGTTGAACGAGGCGGGGGAGTGTTGATGGCCGATATCCTGCAACGCATCGAAGTTTACAAACGCGAGGAAATCGCCGCTGCCAAGGCCCTGCGCCCATGGGACGAGGTGGTGGCCATGGCCCGCGACGCGCTCCCGGTACGGCCGTTTCTCGGCGCCCTCAAGGCCCGCCGCGCCAACGGGCAATTCGCCCTCATCGCCGAGGTGAAGAAGGCCAGTCCCAGCAAGGGTCTGATCCGTGACGATTTCGACCCCGCCGCGATTGCGCGCGCCTATCAGGCGGGCGGTGCCGCGTGCCTGTCGGTGCTGACCGACAAGCCATCCTTCCAGGGGGCGGCCGAGTTCCTCGTGGCGGCCCGTGCTGCGACAACGCTGCCGGTGCTGCGCAAGGACTTCATGTTCGAGACCTACCAGGTCGCCGAGGCCCGCGCCTGGGGCGCCGACTGCATCCTCGTCATCCTCGCGTCGGTCGGCGACGATTCGGCGCGCTACCTGCTCGATGCCGCCGCCGAGTGGCACATGGATGCCATCGTCGAGGTGCACGACCAGATCGAGCTCGACCGGGCGCTGGGGCTCGACGCCGCCATTATCGGCATCAACAACCGCAATCTGCGGACCTTCGAAACGACGCTGGCGACCTCGCTGGCGCTTGCGACCGGGGTGCCGGCGGGCATCCACCTGGTCTCGGAGAGCGGCATTCGCTCGACCGCCGACCTCGAGCAGCTCGAAAGCGCTGGTATCGGTACCTTCCTCGTCGGCGAGAGCCTGATGCGGCAGGCCGACGTCGCCGCCGCGACGCGGACGCTGCTGGGCGCCGGGGCCGAGGCATGACGGCAGGTCCGCTCACCCATCTCAACGCGCGCGGCGAGGCGCACATCGTCGATATCGGTGACAAACCGGCGACGCGGCGCCGCGCTGTCGCCCGCGCCCGCCTCGAGGCGCAGCCGGCAACCATTGCCGCCATCCTCGGCGGCACGCTGAAGAAGGGCGATGCGCTGGCCGTCGCGCGCGTTGCCGGCATCATGGCCGCGAAGAAGACCGCCGAGCTGATTCCGCTCTGCCACCCGATCGCCCTCACCCGCGTCGAGGTGGAAATCGCGCCGGATGCGGCAGGCGTGGCGCTCCTCATCACCGCTACCGCCGAGACGACGGATCGCACCGGCGTCGAGATGGAGGCGCTGACCGCGGCCACCGTGGCTGCGCTAACGCTCTACGACATGGCCAAGGCGATGGACCGCGGCATGCGCATCGCCGCCGTGGAACTGGCCGAAAAGTCGGGTGGCAAGTCCGGCGATTTCCGCCGTGATCCGGCGGCGGCGCCATGATTTCGGTCGACGAGGCCCTCGAGCGCATCTTCGCGACCATCGCCGCACCGGCAGGGGAAGCGGTGAGCCTCGCCGCTGCCGCTGGCCGCGTGCTCGCTTCGCCGCTGACCGCCGCCCACAGCCAGCCGCCGTTCGATGCCAGCGCCATGGACGGCTATGCCGTCAATGCCGCCGACGTCGTCGCCGGCCGAGCCCTGCGCCTCGTCGGCACTTCCCAGGCCGGGCAGCGCTTCGTCGGTATGATGGGGCATGGCCAATGCGTCCGCATCTTCACCGGCGCGCCGCTGCCGATCGGCGCCGATGCCGTCGTCATGCAGGAAGACGTCAAAGCCAATGGCAACGAGATAGAGTTCACCAAGGACGTGGTGGCGGGCCAGTTCATCCGGGCCCGCGGCACGGTGTTTGCCGAGGGCCAGACGCTGCTGCCGGCCGGCACGGTCCTCACCCCTGCCCGGCTGTCGCTCGCCGCTGCCGCCAATCGCGCCCGCCTCAATGTCGCGCAGCGGCCACGCATCGCCCTGTTCGCGACCGGCGACGAACTGGTGGCTCCGGGATCGATTCTCGGCCTCGACCAGATCGTCTCATCGAACAGCGTCGGGCTCGCCGCGCTGTTCGCCCCGTTCGCAACAGAAATTCATGATCGAGGCATCGTCAAAGACGCGTTAGGAACGTTGAAAGCCGCGCTCGCCGAACCGCTCGATCGCGGCATCGAGGTCTTGATCACTACCGGCGGGGCCAGCGTCGGCGAACGCGATTTCGTGCAGGAAGCGCTGCGCGATCTTGGTGTCGAACTCGATTTCTGGAAGCTTGCCATGCGCCCCGGCAAGCCGCTGATGTTCGGTCGCCGCGGCACCACGCTGGTCTTCGGGCTGCCCGGCAATCCGGTTTCGGCCCTCGTTACCGCAACGGTTATCGTCTTGCCCGCATTGCGAAAATTGCTGGGACAAGGCGATCCGGTCGGCACCCCGCTGCGCCTCCCGCTCGCCGCTCCCCTGCCTGCCAACGGCGCCCGCCGGCACTTCGTCCGCGCTCGCATCGAGCCCGCCCCGGCCGGGTCCCAAGTCATGCCATTTACCGAGACCGATAGCGGGCACATTGCTTCCCTCGCCGCCGCGGACAGCCTCATCGTGCAGCCCGAAGACAGCCCGGCCCTCGCCGCGGGTACCGTCGTCGACGTCATCCCGCTCTGACGCCAAGCCATTTTATCGCCTACAGAATTTGGCCCGGCGGGCCGATTGTTAAAAGGCGCACGACGGGCTGATTAACGCGTCCTTCATCAGCTTGTTGCAGAACATAACTGGAACATCTATAACACGTTCAGCCTTTGTTCTGATTCCCGATTGGGGGCCGCATGCTCACGCGCAAGCAACACGAATTGCTCATGTTCATCCACGAGCGGATGAAGGAAAGCGGCATCCCGCCGTCGTTCGATGAAATGAAGGATGCCCTCGACCTGAAATCGAAGTCGGGCATCCATCGGCTGATCACGGCCCTAGAGGAGCGCGGCTTCATTCGTCGCCTGCCCAATCGGGCGCGGGCGCTGGAAGTGATAAAGCTCCCCGATTCGATGAACCCGTCGCTGGGCGGGCGCCGGTCACGGTTCGAGCCCAACGTCATCGAGGGCAATCTCGGGCGCGTCGCCGCACCGCCGCCGCGCGCCGCGACCGCAGGGCCTGCGGGCGCGGAGGGCGGCCGTCCAATGGTCATCCCGGTAATGGGGCGGATCGCTGCCGGGACACCCATCGAAGCCATCCAGTCGCACAGCCATACCATCACCGTGCCGCCCGAAATGCTGGGCGCCGGCGAGCACTACGCCCTTGAAGTGCGGGGCGATTCGATGATCGAAGCGGGCATCTTTGATGGCGACACGGTGCTGATCCGCAAGCAGGATACCGCGATGACCGGCGAGATCATCGTGGCGCTGGTGGACGAGGCAGAAGCGACGCTCAAGCGCCTGCGCAAGCGCGGCAATTCGATTGCTCTCGAAGCCGCCAACCCCGCCTACGAGACGCGCATCTTCGGACCGGACCGCGTCAAGGTTCAGGGCCGGCTGGTCGGATTGCTGCGGAAATATTGAACCTCTGGCCGCATCGCGGCCGGAGCAGCCAGCCGCGCCGCTTCAGTCCGGATAGCGGCTGACCTCGACAAGGTTGCCGTCCGGGTCGCGGAAATAGAGCGATGTCATCGGGCCGCGGGCACCGGTTCTCGATACCGGTCCAAGCTCGATACTGGCTCCCGCCGCCTGGATGGCGCGAGAAATTTCCTCCAGCGGTCGGTCGGTGACCAGGCAGAAGTCCGCAGTCCCGGGCGCCGGCTTGGCCGCCTTGGGCTCGAACGTCTGGTCCACCTGATGCAGATTGATCTTCTGGGCGCCGAAGGCGACCGCCGCCGGACGCCCGGCCGCGATCTCGCGCCGCATGCCGAGCGCCTGCTCGTAGAATGTGAGCGACTTCTCCACCGACCGCACAGTCAACACGATGTGATCGATGGAGAGCGCCATGCCTTTCGCGCGAGCCGCACGGCCCGCGCTCCGTTAGTGGTTGTCGCGCGGGATGCCCTTGCTCTGGGCGACGCGCTGGTATTTGACCGCCGGCGCAAGCACCATGCCATCGCCGAGTTGCTCGACCAGTCCGCGCTGGATTTCCTGCCACGGTGTCTGGTGCGCCGGATATTTGTAACCGCCCGCTGCCTTGAGCGCCTGCTGCCGGCTGGCGATTTCCGCCTCCGGAAGCAGGATGTCGACGGTTCCAGCGTTGAGGTCCACCCGCACGCGGTCCCCGGTCCTGAGGATAGCGAGATTGCCGCCCGCCGCCGCCTCCGGCGAGGCGTTGAGAATCGAGGGGGAACCCGACGTGCCCGATTGCCGGCCGTCGCCGATGCAGGGCAGCGAATGGATGCCCTTTTTGATCAGGTAGTCAGGCGGCCGCATGTTCACGACCTCGGCCGAACCCGGATAGCCAATCGGGCCGGTGCCGCGCATGAAGAGCAGCGTCCGGTCATCGATTTCGAGGCTCGGATCATCGATCCGGTGGTGGTAGTCCTCCGGACCGTCAAACACCACGGCCCGGCCTTCGAAGGCGTTCGGGTTCTTCGGATCGGACAGGTAGCGGTCGCGAAATTCCGGCGAGATGACGCTGGTCTTCATGATCGCGTTGTCGAACAGATTGCCCTTCAGCACCAGGAAACCGGCATCGGTCTTCAACGGGTTATCGAAATGCCGGATGACCTTGTCGTCCTCGATCTTGCGGGTCCGGCAGTTCTCGCCAATGGTCTTGCCATTGACCGTCGGGGCGTCCTCGTGGATCAGCCCCTGCCCCATCAGTTCATTGACTACTGCCGGCACGCCACCGGCGTGGTAATAATCTTCGCCCAGATACTCGCCCGCCGGCTGCAGATTGACCAGCAACGGCACTTTGTGGCCGTAGGTCTGGAAATCCTCGACCTTGATGTCGACCCCGATGTGCCTGGCAATGGCGACGATGTGGATCGGCGCATTGGTCGAACCGCCGATGGCCGAGTTGACGACGATGGCGTTGACGAAATTATCCTTGGTCAGGATGTCGGACGGTTTCAGGTCCTCGTGCACCATGTCGACGATCCGGAGGCCGGTGCGGTACGACATCTCCTGGCGGTCGCGATACGGCGCCGGAATGGCGGCCGAGCCGGGCAATTGCATGCCGAGCGCCTCCGCCAGCGAGTTCATGGTGGAAGCCGTGCCCATGGTGTTGCAATAGCCGGTCGAGGGCGCCGAGGAGGCAACCAGTTCGACGAACTGCGGATAGTCGATCTCGCCCGCCGCCATCAACTGCCGGGCCTTCCACACAATGGTGCCGGAACCGGTGCGCTCACCACGGAAATAGCCATTGAGCATCGGCCCGACGGAAAGCGCGATCGCCGGAATATTGACCGTCGCGGCGCCCATCAGCATGGCCGGCGTCGTCTTGTCGCAACCGATGGTCAGCACCACGCCGTCGATCGGATAACCGTAGAGCACCTCGACCAGGCTGAGATAGGCGAGGTTGCGGTCGAGCGCCGCCGTCGGCCGCTTGCCGGTCTCCTGGATCGGATGCACCGGAAACTCGAGCGGAATGCCGCCGGCGTCGCGGATGCCGTCGCGCACGCGCTGCGCCAGCACGATGTGGTGCCGGTTGCAGGGGCTGAGGTCTGACCCGGTCTGGGCAATGCCGATGATCGGCTTGCCCGATTGCAGCTCTTCCCGGGAAATGCCGAAATTGAGATAGCGCTCGAGATAGAGAGCGGTCATGTCCGGATTGTCGGGATTGTCGAACCAGGCGCGCGAGCGAAGTTTCCGGGCGGCGCCGTTGGCGCTCGCGGGGGATGAACCGTTATTTAACGTCATTGCAAGTTGTTTCCTGTGGCCGCGGGCGGCGCGACGCGCCGAAGGCGGCTCCGCCAGAGGTCGTTATAGAATTGCGGCCCGCGTTAGGAAATGCTTTTCCGGGAAATTCCTCACGTCGCGCACCGCCGCGGCCTTGCCGAACGCACCGGCGTCGCGCCATCGTATGACGGGTGTCGGAGCACGCACCTCCGCTGGAAGCGGAGAAGGTTTGGCGCCGGTGGCGACACCGGGATCAGGGAGGCCAGGGTGGAGAGCGGGGCGGAATGGGTTGCGGTCGACTGGGGCACGTCGAATCTTCGGGCCTGGGGAATCGCGCCTGACGGCGAGATCGCCTTTGCGCGAAGTTCGGACCGCGGCATGGGAAAATTGGCGCCGGACGCCTTCCCCGACGTGTTGACCGAACTCCTCGCGGCGGATGTTGACACTGCCGGGACCCGCATCGATGTCGTCATCTGCGGTATGGCGGGGGCCCGGCAGGGCTGGATGGAAGCGCCCTATATCGAGGCCCCGGCGGATCTCGGCGGTCTCGCCTATGGTGCGGTACGCCCGCCCATGCCCCGGTCACGGCTCGAACCGCGCATCCTGCCCGGCGTCTGCCAGAAGCTCGGCGGCGCCGAGGACGTGATGCGGGGCGAGGAAACGCAATTGCTGGGCCTTGGCAGCCTGACGCCGGGGTTCAGCGGCGTCGTCGTTTTGCCGGGTACGCACTCGAAATGGGTCGAACTGAGCGGCCGCCGCATCGAGCGCTTTTCCACCTCGATGACGGGCGAAATCTATGAGGTGCTGCGCACGCATTCGGTGCTGCGCCTGTCCATGGGCGGCGATCTCGACGGCCCCGAGCGGGATGTGGGGTTTACGGCGGGCCTCGACACCGGCATCGAGGCGCCGCAGCAACTCACCGCCATGTTGTTCAAGGTGCGCGCCAGTGCGCTGCTGTCCGGCCGCGGGCCGGCCTGGTGCGCGGGGTACCTGTCGGGCCTGCTGATCGGGACCGAGATCGGCGGCCAGCGCGGCTGGCTCGGTGCGGGCCAGGCGGAAGTGCCGCTGATCGGCAGCGCGACCCTGTGCGCGCTCTACGCGAAGGGGCTTGCCCGGCTCGATATCAAGACGCGCATCGTCGATGCCACGGCGGCCACCCTTGCCGGTCTCAAGCTGGCGCGCGCATTGGCGTGAACCCACTGGCCGGCAAGCAGCGGACGGGCTAAGCCTGCCGCCATCAGAAAAGGAGCAGCCTCATGGCGGAACCTCGGCACCTCATCGCCATCCTGCGCGGCATTACCACCGGCGAGATCGTCGGCGTCGCCGAGGCGCTGGCCAAAGCCGGCATCACGATGATCGAGGTACCGCTCAATTCGCCGGAGGCGTTGACCTCGATCACCCTCGCCGCGCAAGCCCTGGGCGACCGCGCCCTGGTTGGCGCCGGCACCGTGCTGAGCCGCAAGGATGTCGACGCTGTGGCGGCAGTGGGTGGCAAATTCGTGGTTTCGCCCGATGCCAACAAGCAGGTCATCCAGCACACGGTGACGCAGGGCATGCTGTCGTTTCCCGGCGTGTTCACACCCACCGAGGCGTTCCGTGCCATTCGCGCCGGGGCGACGGGCCTGAAATTCTTTCCGGCCGAAGTGCTGGGCGCCGCCGGCATCCGGGCCATCAAGGCGGTGCTGCCGCCGGCCCTGCCACTTTACGCCGTGGGGGGCGCCAAGCCGGACAATTTCGGTGAATACTTTGCCGCCGGCTGTGTCGGTTTCGGCCTCGGCACCTACCTTTACAAGCCCGGCATGACGGTGGAGGAAAGCGCCAGCCGCGCTGCTGCCGCGGTCGAAGCCTACGACAGGGAGAAGCACCAGTGAGTCTCGAAGCCAAACTGTTCGTCGATTGCCGCTGCCCGCTCGGCGAGGGCCCGTTCTGGCATCACCTCCGCGGCGAGATCTTCTGGTTCGATATCCTGGGCAAGACCTTGCATGCAGCAAAGCCCGATGGCAGCACAGCCGGCAAGTGGGTGTTCGACAAGATGGCGTCGGCTGCCGGAATCATCGACGCGACGCATTTGGCGATCGCCGCCGAAAAGGAGATCTTTCGTCTCGACCTCGCGACCGGCAAGACCGCGACGCTGGTGCCGCTCGATGCCGATATTCCGGGCAACCGCTCCAATGACGGGCGCGTCAACCGGGCCGGCGGCCTGTGGATCGGCACCATGGCGCACGATGAGGTGCCCTATTCCGGTTCGGTCTACCAATTTCGCAATGGCAGCCTGAAGAAGCTGTTCGGCGATATCCGCATTCCCAACGCCACCTGCTTTTCGCCCGATGGCCGCACGGTCTATTTCACCGACACGCCCAACAAGATCATCATGCAGCGCGAACTCGATCCGGGGAGCGGCGAACCCAAGGGCTACTGGCGGGTGTTTGCCGACACCGCGAACGATCCCGGCGCCCCCGATGGCGCCGTGACCGACGCGGAAGGCTTTGTCTGGTGCGCGCGCTGGGGCGGCAGCCGCGTCATCCGCTATACGCCGGACGGCCGCATCGACCGCGAAGTCACGCTGCCGGTGAGCCAGGTCACCTGCCCGGCCTTCGGCGGCCCGGACCTCAAGACGCTCTACGTCACCTCGGCCGCCAAGAACCTGACGGCCGAGCAGTTGGCGCGCGAGCCGCACGCGGGGAGCCTGTTCGCTGTCGATGTCGGCGTGGCCGGCCTGCCCGAAACTCTGCTCCGGGTTTGAACCGCGGACTATTGGTGGTTACGCTTCCGAACCGGAAAACCGCTGCGCACTTTTCCTCGAAGCGCTCTATCGGCCAGCGCGCCACGGGCGGTTGAGGTCGGTGATGGCCGGACGGACCTCGAAGCGGCCCGCGGCGGGCTGCCAGCGGAGCCATTCGACACCGCCCTTGGCCAGCGATTTGCGGTCGAGGACGGTGGTCTCCGCGCCGCAGGCGGGCGGTGCGTCAAGGCGGGTCACCACGAGGTCGGCGTTGGCGCAGTCCTCGGCCAGCCCCGCCTGGTCCTTGCTCACGGCGACCGTGAAGCCCTGCGGGCTGTGGGTGATGCAGCCCAAACTGTCGCAATGGGTCATGCCGGGCGGCGGCGCGGCGATCGCCAGCTTGTAGGTCTGCGTCCACACGGTCGTGGCAAAGCTCGGCGCCTTGCCCGCGACCAGCGCGAAACCGGGACCGGCGCTGACCGCCAGGGCCTGCGTCGTATCCGAGACGATCACGTCGGGCGGCTGGTCGAGGGCGAACAGCAATACCGCGGGAATGGCCAGCGCCGGCCCGATCAGCCGATAGCGGTTGGTGAAGAACGAAAACCAGGCCAGCGCCAACAGGCCGATGAACAGCGCCATCGGCGTCAGCAGCGGGCTCTGGTTGATACCCTGGCTCCAGCCGGCGACGAGCCCCGCGACGTCCAGCATGCGGTCGATCGACCATCCCATGGCGACCAGGAACGGCCGTTCGAAGCCGAACGGCATGGCCAGCACCGACAGCATCGCGGCCGGCATCATGATGAAGCCGACCAGCGGCAGCGCCATCAGATTGCCGACGATGCCGAGCGGCGAGGTCTGCTGGAAGTGATAGATCGAAAACAGGGTCGTGGCGGCGCCGGCGATGAGACTGGTCGTCGCGATGCCGGCAAAATGCCCCACCACATGCCCCAGCACGCCATGGTGCCGGGGCGCGCGCCGCTGCAGGATCTCATAGACGCCCACGAGGCCGATGACCGCGGCGAACGATAGTTGAAAGCTCGGGCGGAAGACGTTTGCGGGGTCGGTGATTACCGTGACGAGGCCGGCGATGGCGACGTTGCGCATGGTCAGCGCCCGCCGTCCGGCGAGCACGGCGCCGAACACCAGCACGATCATCACCGTCGAGCGCAGCGCCGCGATGTCGCCGCCCGATATGGCGTAGTAGACCAGCGAGGCGAAGATGCCACCGACCGCCGCCAGTTTCTTGGCGGAGACGCGCCGGGCCAATGGCCCGATCAGGGCGAACAGCAGGCGTAGCACCGTGAACACTGTCCCCGCCACCAGCGTCAGGTGCAGGCCGGAGATCGAGAGCACATGGGCGAGGCCGGCCGTCGCCATGATCTGGCGCGCCCCATCGGTGACTCCGGTCTGGTCGCCGGTGATCAGCGCCCTGGCGATGCCATCGGCGGGCTGGGCAAGTGCCACCGAAATGCGGGCGCCGATCGACTGCCGGATGTCGTCGATCAGCCGGTCGGGGGCAACGCCGTCGCCTGCCCGCACCAGACTTATCGCCCGGGTCGCATCGCCATAGGCGCCGATACCGTCGAAATAGGAGTGGAATTCCGAGTCATAGGCATTGGGCAGGACCGGCCCCGGCACCGCGTAGAAGCGGATCGGGCCTCGGATGATGTCGCCCGGCGCCAGCGGCGGTCCGTCCTTGACGAGAATGCGAGCCCGCCTGAAGGCAACGGCCTTGGTCGGGGGCACCGGCACGATGTCGGAGATGACCATCCGCCGGCCTTTTTCGGTGACCGCGACCACGCCGTCGACTCGGGCCTCAAAGGTGCCGTAAGCCGAGCCATAAAGCATCGGCGTCCCAAACAGCGCGCCGTGCACCGCGAGCAGGCTGAAGCCGCACCAGAACGCCGCAAGGATGGCGAAGACGCGCAGCGCCACCAGCACCCGACGCGACAGCCACAACGCCATGAGCAGGCCGAGAGCGACGATTGCCAGCGCTGCCGGCGCCGGCGGTGCATCCGCGACCAGCGAGGCGACGAGACCGAGGATGATGGCGTAGGGCAACAGGACGAAGAGCTGGCGTTGCTCGAGGGCGTGGGCCGCACTGGCGAACAAGCCAACGGTATGGGCCTTGCGCCCCCTGACCAGATCGACCGCCGGCCGACGGGCCACGAACCGCCGCTTCGCCGGCTGCCGTTCGAGCACCTCGCTGTCGTCGCTATCCGCTAATTGGTCGGCTTCGCTCATCGAGCGCCCGCCCTTGCGCTCACCCCTGGCTATGCTTACACACGGGACCCTGTTCTTCCAACCGTTTCGCTGGATCTGCCGCGATGACCGTCGTTACCCGTTTTGCGCCGTCGCCGACCGGCTACCTCCACATCGGGGGCGCCCGAACGGCGCTGTTTTGCTGGGCCTATGCCCGTAAGATGGGGGGCAAATTCCTGCTTCGCATCGAGGATACGGACCGCGAGCGCTCAACCGATGCGGCGGTCGCCGCCCTGCTCGACGGCCTCGACTGGCTCGGCACAAGGTGGGACGGCGAGCCGCTGTTCCAGTTCGCCCGCGCGCCGCGGCACGCCGAAATCGCCCGCCAGCTGGTGGCGTCGGGCCATGCCTATTACTGCTATTGCTCCCCCGAGGAGCTGGACCGCATGCGCGAGGAGGCGCGAGCCGCCGGCAAGCCGCCACGCTACAATGGCTACTGGCGCGACCGCGACCCGGCCGAAGCGCCTCCGGGCGTCAAGCCGGTGGTCCGGATCAAGGCGCCCCAGCAGGGGGAGATCGTGGTCGATGACCACGTGCAGGGCAAAGTGGTGTTCAAGGCCGAGAACCTTGATGACTTCATCATCCTGCGGTCGGACGGCACCCCTACCTATATGCTCGCGGTCGTTGTCGACGACCACGACATGGAAGTGACTCACATCATCCGCGGCGACGACCACCTGACCAATGCGGCGCGCCAGATCGTCATCTACAACGCCATGGGCTGGACCGTGCCGGAGATGGCGCACATCCCGCTGATCCACGGTCCGGACGGCGCAAAACTCTCGAAGCGCCACGGTGCGCTCGGGGTGGATGCCTATCGCAAGATGGGGTACCTGCCCGAGGCGCTTCGCAACTACCTGGCGCGGCTCGGCTGGTCGCATGGCGATGCCGAGCTGTTCACCAGCGAACAGATGATCGACTGGTTCAGCCTGGAGGAGCTCAACAAGGGTGCGGCGCGCTTCGATTTCGTCAAGCTCGAGAGCGTCAACGGCCACTACATCCGCCTCGCCGACCCCGTCCGCCTTTACGACATCATGGTTGCCACGGCGGCGGAGAACGACCGCACGGCGGACGTCGCCGGGCTCAAGGCCAATCGCGACACGGTGCTGGAGGCCCTGCCGGAATTGCAGCCGCGGGCCAAGACCATTCTCGAGCTGATCGACCTCGCGCAATTCATCTACGTCGTGCGCCCGCTGGTCATCGAGCCGGCCGCCGCCCAGCAGCTGACGCCGGAGACGCGCCTGCTGCTCAAGCAGTTCGGCAGCATCGCCGGCGACCTCCCCGAGTGGTCTGTAGCGGCGCTCGATGCCGCGGCGCGGAGCTTCGCGGAAGCCCGGGGCCTGAAGCTCGGCAAGGTGGCGCAACCGCTGCGTGCCGCGCTGACCGGGCGCACCGTGTCGCCAGGCATTTTCGAAGTGATGATCCTGATCGGCAAAACCGAGAGCCTTGCCCGCCTCGCCGACCAGGCCGGCTGACGGCGCACCGACCCTTCGACGAGCTTTGGCCAAGGTTCCCGCCGAACCGGGGATTCCGGCTGTCTCGCGCCATTTCGTTCGGTTGCAAGCCCAGGGCAATTGCGTTACGCCAAGGCCAAACAAGCCTACCTTCAACTATCCGACCCAGCCCGAATTCTTCACGAACCGGTCGTGCAATGGGCCGACAAGGAGCGCCATCGATGACTGATCCCGTTGCCAAACTCACGATCGGAGAAAAGAGCTTCGACTTCCCGATTCTGTCGGGGACCGTCGGTCCGCAAGTGATCGATATCCGCTCGCTGTATGCGAAGACCGGAATGTTCACCTACGACCCGGGGTTCACCTCGACCGCCGCCTGCGACAGCTCGATCACCTATATCGACGGCGACAAGGGCGAACTGCTGTACCGCGGCTATTCGATCGAGCAGCTCGCCGCCAAGTCGAACTACCTCGAAACGTGCTATCTGCTGCTCTACGGCGAACTGCCGAACCCGGCGCAGATGAAGGACTTTGACCAGCGGGTCACGCGCCACACGATGGTGCACGAACAACTGCACCTGTTCTTCCGCGGTTTCCGCCGCGATGCCCATCCGATGGCCGTGGTGTGCGGTGTCGTCGGCGCGATGGCAGCATTCTACCACGACTCGGTCGATATCACCGACCCCGACCAGCGTGAGATCGCCTCGATCCGGATGATCGCCAAGATCCCGACGATTGTTGCCATGGCGTACAAATATTCGATTGGCCAGCCTTTTGTTTATCCGCGCAACGACCTCGACTACGCCAGCAACTTTCTTCACATGTGCTTTTCGGTTCCGGCGGAAAACTTTGCCGTCAACCCGGTGATCGCCAAGGCTATCGATTTGATCTTCATGTTGCATGCCGACCACGAGCAGAATGCCTCGACCTCGACGGTCCGGCTTGCCGGCTCGTCCGATGCCAATCCGTTCGCGTGTATCGCGGCCGGCGTCGCGTGCCTGTGGGGACCGGCGCATGGCGGGGCCAATGAAGCGGCGCTCAACATGCTGCGCCAGATCGGCAGCGTCGATCGCATCCCGGAGTTCATCGAGCGAGCCAAGGACAAGAACTCCGGCTTCCGCCTGATGGGGTTCGGCCACCGCGTCTACAAGAACTACGATCCGCGCGCCAAGGTGCTGCAGAAGGCGGCCAAGGACGTGCTCGAGCAATTGCACGCCGACAGCCTCAGCCCCACGCTGAAGGTCGCCAAGGAACTGGAGAAGATCGCGCTCTCCGACCCCTATTTCGTCGAGCGCAAGCTCTACCCGAACGTCGACTTCTATTCGGGCATCATCCTTGATGCGATCGGCTTTCCGACCTCGATGTTCACGGCGATCTTCGCCCTGAGCCGCACCGTCGGCTGGGTCGCGCAATGGAAGGAAATGATTGCCGATCCGCAGAAGAAGATCGGTCGGCCGCGCCAGCTCTACGAGGGCTCGCCAAGCCGCGACTACACCCCGATCAAGAGCCGCTGAGCCGCGGCAGCGTCGCCAGCAGCCGCTCGGCGGGGTCCTCGGCGGGCGCCTCCGGCGCGCCTGTCTCCATCAGGCAGCGCAGCCGACTGAACGCAGCGAGCTGGGTCGCATCGGCGGTGGGCCGGTCGAGCAGGTCGCGCACGGCCTCAACCAGTCGTGCCGCCTCCGGGGGATCGGAAAACAGGATCTCAGGCACCACGGGTGCGTCGAGAATAATGTTGGGCAGCGCCACGTACTGCACCTTGTAGCGTGCAAAACGCTTGGCCTGTCCGGCGTCGGCGACGTAGGTCGTGACCATCGGCACGCCGGCGAGCGCCAGCTCCAGCGTCACTGTGCCAGTCACCGCCACAGCCGCCACCGCCATAGCGAAACTGCCGAGCGTTTCTGCCTCGCCGGAGACGACGCGGACGGGGACGGCCCACGCCGCGGTTTCGGCCGCCAGATGGCCGCGCAAGGCGGCGGGCGTCGGCAGAACAAAACCATCGATCCGCGGGTGATCCTGCAATCGCTCGGCCACCTCCCGTAGCAGCGGCAAAGTGCGGCGGATCTCCCGGATCCGGCTCCCTGGCAGCAGCAGCAAGGGTCCGCGGCCGGGCTGTTGCTCCCGGAACGGGAAGCGTTGCAGCGCCGGGTGGGCGACATAGGCGGTGGGCGGGCCTCCGAGGCGCGCCATGGCGGCGGGCTCGAACGGCAGCACCGCCAGCACCTCGTTGAACAGCGCCTTCAACTCCGGCGCCCGCTCCGGCTTCCATGCCCACACCGCGGGCGCGACGTAGAGCACGATGCGGCCGGCATAGCCCGCCCGCCGCAGCCGCTTGGCGATGGCCGCCGAAAACACCTGCGAGTCGATGAGGACCACCAGGTCGGGCCACTGGCGGAGGATCGCCCGCACGGTCTGCCTTACCCGCCACAGCAGCAGCGGCAGGCGCCGGACGACATCGGAGAACCCCATCACCGAAAGATCGCTCATGGGGAAAAGCGAGCGCAGCCCTTCATCACCCATGGCGCTGCCGCCAACGCCCGCCAGCGTGAGTTCGGTCCGCTGCCGCAATCCGGCAATCACTGCTGCCCCGATCCGATCCCCGGACGGCTCTCCGGCAAGGATAAAGAGCGACAGCGCCTCAGCCGGCATCGAGCGACAACCCGACGACCGAGATGCCGAGCTCGGCGGCCAAACGCTCGACGGCGGCACGATCGATGACGACGGCGCCCCCAGCCTCGACCACGATTGTCCCAATCCCGGCGGCGGCGGCGTTGCGCAACGTGTCCGGTCCGATGGCCGGCCGGTCGACCACTCGTCCCTGCTGCGGCTTCAGCGCCTTGGCCAGGATCAGGGGCAGGTCGGCATCGAGCCCGCCGGCCCGATAACCGGCAATTCTTGCCATCAGCGCATCCGTGCCGGCGATATCCTCAGCCGCGATGATCCGTCCGGGAGCGGCCACCACGGCCTGCCCGATATCGAGCCCGCCAATGATCCGCGCCGCGCGCAGAGCCGCGATCGCCGGCGCCCTGAGCACGGCCGGCAGGTCGGGACCGGCGATGTGTCCCGCTGCCGCAAGAATCGCCGGCACGATGGTCTCGGCGCCGACAACCTTGGCGCCGGTCATCGCCAGCACCTTTTCGGCGATCTTGAGGACGGCCGCATCGCCCGATCGTCCCCCGCCCGCACCGGCGAAGCGCTGGAACGCCTCGCGCTCGGTGGCGGAGGCGCGAAGACCGCCAACCATGGTGACATGTGTCGAACGGAAGGTCGTGATCCGCCAGATCAGCTTCGGCAGGTCGGCGGCACGAAACACTTCTTCAACGCCGAGGTCGCGGCGATCGACCAGCGGCAGGATCTGAACTTCATCGCCCGCGGCCCGTGCCCCGCCGATCACCTCGGCGACCAAGGCACCGCCGCCGGCAAGGACGGTCAGCCGCCGGCTCATTCCGGCATTTCGGCGCCGTCGCGAGGCAGCATCAGCGAGCCACCCGAGGGTCTTTGGATAAAATCGAGAACCTGGCTCACCAGCGGGTCGCCGGCAAAGATCTTGCCCGCGTCCTCGACCCGCTCGCGCAGCGTGCCCTCGCTCGAAAACACCATGCGATAAGCAGCGCGCAGCTTGTGGATGCTTTCGCGGTCAAATCCCCGCCGCTTCAGGCCGACGAGGTTCAAGCCGGCGAGGTGCCCCGGATTGCCGGTCGCCATGCCGTACGGGATGACATCGTTTTCGACCTTCGTCATGCCACCCACAAAAGCATGGGCGCCGATGTGCACGAATTGGGTGACGCCGGTGTGCCCCGACAGGATGACGTAGTCGCCAACGCTGCAGTGGCCGGCCAAGCCGGCATTGTTGGAGAGGATGACGTTGTTGCCGAGCCGGCAATCGTGCCCGACATGCACGCCGATCATCAGCAGGCAATGATCGCCGACGAGCGTCTCCATGCCGCCGCCCTCGGTGCCGGGGCTCATAGTGACGTGTTCGCGGATCGTGCAATCTGCCCCGATCACCAGCCGCGACTGCTCCCCGTGGTACTTCAGATCCTGCGGCTCATAGCCAATCGAGGCAAAGGGAAAAATCCGGGTGCGGGCGCCAATCTCGGTGCGGCCCGCGACAGCCACGTGCGACACCAGCTCCACGCCGTCGCCGAGCACAACCTGGTCGCCAACTGAACAATACGGACCGATACTGACTCCCCGCCCGAGTACGGCGCGCGAACTAACGATGGCCGTCGGGTGCACGACCGTCTGCGGGAACGGCATTGCCTCCGCCATCAGTCGGCTCCCACGATCATGGCGCCTACTTCGGCCTCGGCCACCACCACGCCATCGACGATGGCGCGGGCCTCATAGCGGCCGACCGTCTTGCGGCGCTGGATCTTCTTGATGTGGTATTCGAGACGATCCCCCGGCCGCGCCGGCTTGCGGAATTTTGCCTTGTCGATGGTGATCAGCAGCACGATCTTCTTGCCGTCGTTGAGCGCGTCGTGGGCAATCACGGTCGCGCCGGCCGTCTGCGCCATGCCCTCGATGATCAGCACGCCCGGAAACACGGGGTTCTCCGGAAAGTGGCCCTGGAAGATCGGCTCATTGAAGGTGATGTTCTTGATCCCGACCGCCGAGTCGTCGCCGTCGATATCGATGATCTTGTCGATCATCAGGAACGGGTAGCGATGCGGCAAGCACTTCAGGATCGCGTCGATCTCGAGTTTGCCGAGCTGCCGCGTTTCGGGCCTCGTTGCAGTCGTATCCATCAACTCTTGTCCTTGTCTGCGAGCCGGCGCAGGCTGACCAGCCCCCGCCTCCAAGCCCGGACGTCCTCGCCGGGAAAGCCGGCAACATGCGAGCCAGGCGGCACATCCTTGGTGACGCCGGCCCAGGCGTAGATGACGCTCCCCTGGCCGACTGTAATGTGACCGGAAGTGGCTGCCCCGCCGCCAAACATCACGCCGTCCTCTACCACGGTGGAACCGCTGAGACCAACAAAGGCGGCCAACAGACAATTCCTGCCAATGCGGCAATTGTGGCCAATCTGGACCAGATTGTCGATCTTGGTCCCGTCCCCGATCACCGTATCGCCCAAGGCCCCGCGATCGATGGTGCTGTTCGCCCCGACCTCGACGCCGTCCTGCAGGATCACCCGCCCGAGTTGCGGAATCTTCCGATTCGTGCGGGTGAAGTCGAGCCACCCGAAGCCCTCCGTGCCGATCCGCGCCCCCGGCTGCAGCACGACACGGTTGCCGAGATACGCGCAATCGATGCTGCAATTGGCGCCAATAATGCAGTCACGGCCAATTGCGACGCCGGCGCCGATGACCGAATTGGCGCCGATAATGGTGCCGGAGCCAATCTCGACTCCGCGCCCGATGACGACGTTGGCGCCCAGGACCACACCAGATTCGACAAGATCGGCATGCACCCCGGCATCGCGCCCTGCCCCGAGCACCATGCGGGTGTCGGCGGGATAGAGCCGGTGCAGCAGTTCAACGAACAGTTCGTGCGGCTTCGGGCTGACCACCGTAATGGCCGACGCCGGTACCGCGTCACGCAAGGCGGGCGACACAATCACCGCCCCGGCGCCGGTGCCGGCCAGATCACCGAGGTAGTCGCGGTGCGCCGCCAACGCCACGTGCTGCGGGCCGGCCGTTACCAATTCATCGGCCCCCGTTACCACGAGGGCCCGCTCCCGAGCATCCGTCAGCAGCGCGCCAAAACCCACGGCGTCGAGCAACAGGCCAAGGGTGGCCGGATCGGTTGGCGCATGAAAACGGATATCAACCATGGTCCGAACAATCAAAGCAAAAGGCCGCGGCGCAACCGCACCGCGGCCTTTTGAACTTTCTCACGCAGGCTCGGCTAGAGCAAGGTTTGCAGAGTGATCTGGAACACCTGCGGCCGATCCGAAGTCGCCTTCGAGAGCGCGTAGCCGAAGTCGCCACGCAACGGCCCGAACGGCGAATCCCAGATGATCGAGGCACCGACAGAGGCTTTGAGCGGGTTATCCACGCTGCCCGGATCGAGGAACGGAGCCGCCGACGTGCCGCCCTTGAGGGTCGGGATGTTCACGCCGTCGATCCAGGCCGCATCCGCCCAGATGGCGCCGCTGAGGCCGTAGTTCTCCGGTACGATCGGCATCGGGAACTGCAATTCACCCGAAATCCCGGCATAGGCGGTCTCGCCGATGAACTCCCCCTGTACCCCGCAGCAGGTCGGATTGAGCCGCGGCCCGAAGCCGCCACTCTCGAAGCCACGCACCAGCTGCGATCCTTCCTTGAAGGAGTCGATCGCCGGCGCCGGGCCTCCCGAGAGGTTGTTCACGATTCCGGCCTGACCCTTCACGCTGGCAACCATGCCGGTGTCCCCGAGCGGCATGAAGTAGCGGGCCTTCGCCTCCGTCTTCACGTCGTTGTAGTCCCAACCGTTATAGGTCTGCGTGAGCACGGCGAGCATGCCGCTGGTCGGGTGCTTGTTATCGTCAAGCGTATTGTAGTTCAAATTGTAGCCGGCGAAGGCGCGATTGAGCACATCGCCGTCACCCACCACCTGCGAAATCGGCCAGTTCTGCGTATAGGGCCCCGGAGCGCCGGCAGGATCAGGCGTCCCCGCGCACAAGGGGCCGGACATTAGGACGCCAGCACCGTTTACGTCGGAGCAGTTCGGCGACGAAGAAAACGTGCTTTGCTCGGCCTCGAGGAAGACGTTGCCGGACAGGGCCTCGGTGATCGGCATACCGAGCCGAACCTGGCCACCGATCGAGGTCACCCCGTAGTAGCTGCTCGCCGTCTGGGTCGAGATGTGGTTCCACAAGTCGATACCCGTCGACAGCTTCAGGCCCATGAAGCGCGGCTCGGTGAAGGAGAAGTCAAAGGTACGACCCGATGACGAGGCACCGACGGCAGCACGGACGAACTGCCCACGACCAAGGAAGTTGCGCTCGGTGAGCGAGACCTCGCCGAGAATACCGTCCTGGGTCGAATAGCCCGCGGTCACGCCGTAATCGCCCGTCGACTGCTCGACGACCGTGATGTCGATGATCACCTTGTCGGGCGCACTGCCTTGTTCGGTGGAGATGTCGACGCTCTTGAAGTAGCCGAGCCCCTGGATGGCGCTCTTGTCGCGGCTCAGCAGATTGGCGTTGAAGGGGTCCCCTTCGGAGAAGTCCAGCTGCCGGCGGATGACATAGTCGCGGGTCTTGACGTTGCCGGTGATGTTGATCCGCTCGACATAGACGCGCGGGCCGTTGTCCACCAGATAAGTGATGTTGAGCCGGTGATTGGTGTCATCCCGATCGATACGCGGCCGCACGTCGGCGAATGGATAGCCCTGCGACGTGGCGCGGAAAGCCATTTCCGATGCGGTTTTCTGTAGGTCGGCCTGTGAATAGGCGCGGCCCTGGTCGGTCGTGATCGAGCCCTTGAGCGAATTCGGATCGAGGTTGGCGATGCTGGTCTCGACCCCTGCCGGGCCGAACGTATAGCGATCGCCTTCAACGATCGTGTAGGTGATGAAATAGCCATTGCGCTTGGCGTCGAACTCGGCCACCGCCGAAGTCACCTGCGCGTCCGGATACCCGTGATTGGCGTAGTAGAGCCGGATCAGCTGCTTGTCGATCTCAAGCTGCTGGTCGGAATAATTGTCATCCTTGATCAGCCAGCTCAGGAACCCGGTCTCGTGGGTGCGGATGACGCCCTTCAGCGTCCCCGCATTGAAGGCATGGTTGCCGGTGAAGTTGATGGCGGCAATGCCGGTGCGGGACCCTTCGTTGATGACGAAGGTAACGCGCAGGCGGCCGTTGTCGACCCGTGCCGTCTGGGCCGTCACGCTCACGCCGTTATAGCCGGCGTCGGTGTAAGCCTGCTTGATGGAATCGATATCGGCATTCACCCGGTCACTCGAATAGCCGCCGCGCGAGGCAACCTGCACCATGGTGAGCAACTCGGCGTCGGAAAAGCGCTGGTTGCCCTGGAACAGCACCGAAGCGACAATGGCATTCTCGCTGACCTTGACGAAGACGATGGAGCCCGACTGGGTGACCGAGACGGTCTTGAACAGACCGGTCTTGTAGAGATTGTCGATCGACTGGCCGATCTTGGCCGGCGTCGAGGGCTTCCCGACGGCCACTGCGAGG